>Ga0102924_1000187_pt1 | contig 78445 bp, 76 predicted proteins | sample PaiPotPPM11metaG_FD_80116 | JGI IMG/M metagenome (GOLD analysis project Ga0102924, IMG submission 80116) | Iron sulfur acid spring bacterial and archeal communities from Banff, Canada, to study Microbial Dark Matter (Phase II) - Paint Pots PPM... ...
GCGACCGCAATAGCTGCCCTCGTTCAATTGCGCCACGCCCGCGGCAGCAACCAGCTCGAAGCGCTAAACGAAATTCGTGAATCGACGGAAAGGCCGTACTTTCGAGATGCTTTGCAATTCATTCGTGCCGAGCTCGGTGATAAGTTGAAGGACCCGGCGTTCCGCTACCAGATCGAAAATAGAGCCGCGATAACCAGCGAGAATCACCCGCTGATCGAGAAAGTAAAAATGGTGGGCAATCTCTACGAGGATATGGGCCTGCTGGTCAAGGCCGGTTTCCTGGATCGTGAACTCGCCATGCAGATGTGGAACGTTGACTACTATTGGGGAGTACTCGCGGAATATACGGCGATCGCTCGTCGCCAGGGTGGGAATGATCTTTGGGAAAACTTTGAGTATCTTGCAATCTTAGTCGAGGACTGGAACGCCAAACACCCCCATGGCACCTATCCGGCCGGCATGCGGCGCAAGCACCTCTCCGATCCGTGGCTTGCGGCTGACGCGCAGCGCGTCGCCTCGCTCGTGACTCCATAGCAGCGCTGCCATTGGAACTTTGAAACAACTATTCGGCACCGGACGGGATTTGCCGGGATCGCCAATCGCGAGTTCGACTCCCGTTGGGGTTACCAATTTAAATCCGTGTGGCATTTGGCGCGCTTTCGCGATCCCGCTCCATCCATACGATCGCGGCGGTTGCGTCTGAAACCCTTATAAGTCGGGATAATTGGTAGCGGTCGGGAGCGGCTGGGACCGGTGTGAAAGTTTTCGACTCCCGTTGGGGCTACATTTTAAATCTAATGACGCACGGTCAAAATGATGCGAACACCTGCGGGTTGCAAGAACAGTGCGTCGGTCGGTAAATTGCCAAATGCGGTCGAGCCGTCCGGTTGTTCTACTAACCCGCGATATGGCGTGCCCATTCGGGGCAGAGTAAATTTTCCCGCGACGGCATTCGTGAGGTTCGTTCCCGCCAGCGTTATGTCGATGGGCCCACTGCGCCTTCCGATAGCGGCATTAAGAACCGTAAATGCGCCCTGCTGGAGCTCGTTGTTCCGACCGCGGAAGTATAATTCAATGCCACCATGCCACCCGCGATTGTCGTAAGCGACGCTCAACGCGCCCTGCTGCTGCGGAATATTCAAGAACTGCTGATTTGAAACCAGATCGCCGCCGGAGGTTGGGTTCGAAACGCTGCCCGGAAAATTGAACGGGTAGGCGACGTTGAGACCGTAACGCGCGTCGATGAACAGGTGATCCGTTCGGTGCGTGAGGCGAATCTCTGAACCTTCGTAGACGACGTTTCCGACGTTGATTGGGAACGACTGCGCGGGCGGGTCCGTCGCGGGGCAGTTCGCTCCCAACGGGTAGAAATTTTCGATCGGATCGCGCAGGTTTGTGCGATAGAGCGCTATATCGAGATTCGTTCTATCGTTGAACCGATGCGCGTAACCGAGCTCGTATTCGGTTGCGTGCTCGGGAAGCACCCCCGCGTTGCCCTGGCCAAGGGCGACGCAGTTGGCATTCTGCGGCAGTTCATCCGCGAGGAAAACCACACGCTCGATAAGGAGGGGCGCGCGAAATCCGGTGCCGACCGATGCCCGCACGACATTGTCCGGCGAGACATCGAACGACGCGCCAAACCGGCCGTCAAGGTTGGTACCGAACGTCGAATAACGCGAGACAAAAACGCCGGCCTGCACGCGCAGGCGCGGGGTCGGTTCTATGCTCCCGCGCACGAAATAGGAATGTATCGTCTGCGCTTGTTGGCCTTCAACGCCATCTTCCGTAAGCGTTTCGGGACGCACGTATCCGCCGAATGCGAAGCTTCCGTTCGGAAAGTTGCGCTCCCAAGAGAGCGCGTAATTCTGGCGTTTGTCGCGATGCGTAATATCGTACGGCGATCGGCCCGTGCCGTTAAGGCCCACGTCATTATTCGAGGCACTAAACTCGTAGACGAGCGACCCGGCGCCGATCGGAGCGCGTCCGCGAGCATCGTATGCGCGAATCGTTTGCGCATACGTCGCAGGTCCGGGGCCGATGAACAAATCGCCGGAATTCTCGGCACTTGGATCGACCGGCGTATTAAACGACGCACTTTCGTCGCGTGCGTTGCCCAAAGCAAAAAGGCGCAGACTTAAAGCAGCGTTAGGCGAAAAACTCCATGTTAGTTGGCCGAGCGCGGACCGGCTGCTGACGGTTGAACCCAGATGAATCGGAACCGTCTCGCTGCACGGATCAGGCGTAGCGGCGACACACAGTAGATTGTCTTGGTTCACATAACCCCGCTCCTGCTGATCGTCAAATGCGAGCGCATAACCGAGGCGACCGATCGTACCTGTTGAGTTAAGCCATGCCTCGCTCGCGCCGAACGACCCGGTCGAAAGCGAAAACGCGCTGTGCGGATCGTGCGTCGGGCGGAGGGAGATGATGTTCACGGCTCCGCCGATCGTATTACTCCCCTCGGTATCGGCCGGTCCTAGGCCTTCGGTCACGGACACGTCCGAAAAGGCTGCGACCGGAAAGCGCGAGAGGTCGAGGTCGCCCGTGTTCCCGTCGTTGAGAATCTGTCCGTCTAGGGCAATGAGCGTTTCCGACGGGTCCGGCCCGCGCAACGCAACCAGCGACGCTGCTGCATCGCTTCCACCGTCGGGACGCGCAAAAGTCAGCGAAGGAACCGCTGCGAGCGCTTGGACGATGCGGTCATTCCCGGCCCGTTCCATCTCTGCGCGACCAATCGAAATGTTCGGAATCAACGCGCGCGACGGAATCGATGCTCCATTGACGCGCACGTTGCCGATGATGCGGAGGCTGGGGCTGTCGACGGGTTCGGTTTCAATTTCAAGCGTCGTGTCGTGCGCAACAAGCAGCGAGACCACTTCCGTTGTGACATATCCGCGCGCCGCCACGCGTATCGTGTACCGCCCGCGATCAACGTGGAGCGAAAATGCTCCATCGTTTCCAGTCACGGTGCGTTCGGTGGATCCCATGGACGACGTCGCCGCAACAACAGCGTTCGATACCGGAGCACCCGAAGGCGTCATGATGTGGCCGCTCACGACGCAGCAGAGAGCAAGTTGCGCGAGGATCACATGCACTTTAATGCCTCCTGGAAGCTACTGTCTCGAATGAGCGCTTCGCAAGGCGCGCTTCTCGCGCCTGCCGTTGCTAAAGCGAGATTTCATAACTGAAATAAACAGTTCGATAAGGTAACCCAAAACGTTCGGTGGCGTTCGCACCGATGTAAGGCGCATAGTCCGACGGCGAAGCGTTGTTGTTGAGCGGCAACGGTACGCCTTCGTAGCGCAGACCAGCGATCGAACTCCATTGGTTGAAAACGTTCTGCACCGTTGAAAGGGACGGTCAAACCGTCGGACATGCCGATGACGATATCTCGAACAGTCTCGGTCGCTGTAAAGTGTCGTTCTATGTGTGCCTGGCGCGGGATTCGCGTGCGTCTCATTCCACCATTTCCTCCTAATGCAGGCTTGCGAACCGGAAACTCGCACCTGCCCAAGCATAGTGGCGCACACACACGTGCGCTGAACGAAAACGTAGCCGCAGAGGATGTTTGGACGAGTCTGAATCCACACATGTCCGTCCGCTTGCTCGCAAAGAAGAGCCGCCACGGATATGACTGGTACATATACGTCCACATGAAATGGGCGCGTACGGGGAATCGCTCGTTCGTTGACATGCGTCCCAATTTAGACCGCAACCACACGATCCGTCGTTACTGCAGCCACAAGCTGCCATAGGGTTGCTTGCGGCACCATTCGCCCGTTCGGGTACATGGAACGTACCATGATGATCTCTGTGCCCGGCGCGTGGGATTCCTATAGGCCGGACGAACTGCATCGGCAACTCGAACCCGGGTACGCCGTGGAGCAGCTCCTCGTCAACCTCGCGGGCGCCAGGCACGTCACCGACACGCTTCTGGCAGAATTACTTGAGCTGCGCAATCACCGCGATCATCGCGGGCTGGAAGCGGCGCTCATTATCGTGAATTGGCCATTCGTTCATAAACTGCTAGAGCTCTCCGGTTTCGACCGGCTCTTCAGTGTCTACGATTCGGTTGCGCTGCCCGTATGCGAGTCTCTCGTTAGGGCGTAGCGGCGTGCGGCTGCATTATCGCGGAGAACATGTCGGCTGTTCCCGCAATGCGCTCTAAATGCGGATATTTCACGCCCTCGTGATAGTCGAGGTCCATCTTCTGGTACCAATGCCCTTGCTTGACCAAGAGGTGAATCGGCGCGGTTGAACCTTTCGCGCCCTTAATGGTTTCCGTCCACAGCTCGGGAGCAAATTCGCGACCGTTTATCGCCACGATCTGCATGCCCGGCGCGAGCGCAGCTTTCCACGCTGCCGAATTCTCACGCACGTCGCGTATCCCGCCGTTCCCGGTCAGCTGCAGGCCCACGTCAAACCACGCAGCAACTCCGTGCCCCGCCGCCGCGCGGCCGGCAATGAATTTGTTGGGCGTGTCGTTGAAAACGAGTCTATACCCGGCGCGTGTGATCTCGTCGGTCGGCGGCGTTACCGCAATCGAATAGACGTATTTTTCGAAGAACCCGTGCCAGTCGTAGGGCGTAACTTGGTTGAGATAATTCTCAATATCTTCGCGCGTGTATGTTACCACCTTCGGTCCCGAAACCCCGCCCGCAAAAATCTTAGTATAGTCATCCAAAGACTTTGCGCCGTGGGTCTGCTCGCGAATGATCGTGTCGGCGTCGAGCCATACCAGCTCGCCCTCGGTGTAAAAGTCGCCGGCGGTACGGCGCAGGCTCGGATACACGCCGCGCGCGCAACAGTAATAATAGGGTGCGCCGGTCGTTGTATCGATGAGCGCCGTGGTGTTCCGGCCGGGCTCGTAGGCGAGATTCGAATAGAGCGATGCGAGAAACTCCGGATAATCTTTGGGATCGCGAATTCCGGCGCGAAACGAAAGCAAGTCGCCTATATATTGATTCATACCCTCGTATTGCCACAGCAGTTCGGTGCGTTCCGGATACGGTAGATTGTAGTCAGGTTGTTGCAAATCGAACGGACGCCGGTATTTTCCATTCCATGAGTGGGAAAACTCGTGCGGCACCAAATCGCCGTTTGCCATTTGCATCCGAGGGTTTGTAAGAAAATCATCGCTCGCGCGGTCGTCGCTTGATTGGTGGTGCTCGATTCCCTGGAAACCGAGCGTATCGCTGAGCGTCAGTTCGGCATGATAGACATTCCAGTGCCGGCCGCCGTACAGCGCCATCGCTTCGGGGGTCAGCCGTTTATACGCTGCGACAACCTTATCGTCGACTTTCAAATCTTCCGGTGCGTCGGCAAAAAGATCGAGATAGGTCGTCGCGCCGGCGTCGCTCCATGTCGTGATGTGTTTGACGTAGGCGCCCATATCCGTCGGCGAATCGACCAGCGTCTCGAGCGAGACCGTATCGAAATTCACGCGGGTGCCTGAATGTGACGCCACCGGCAGCGCCGACGCGTAATCCCAGCCTGGCGGCATAATGATGCTCGCCCGCGCAAAATATTGCGTGTTGTCGATATTACGTTCGTAGAAAATGTAGCGGTTCCAGTTGCCGACCAGGATATTGCGCGTCGCCATCGTGTCGCCGCCGCCGTTGAGCAGCACCGTGAAATCTACGTTCACAGCCGTGACGCCCGGCGGGACGTTGAGATGGAACGCATACAGGTCGACTTGATCGCGCTGCCAATGCAGCTGTTTGCCATTTGCGCTGACGCGTAATTCCGAGATGTCGCTTAACGGACCGGTAGGACCGTGTTCTCCCGGAATCCACTGCGGGTAATCGATCGTGAAGGGTCCGGGCACGGCCGGAATCGTGACGTGCGCGTATGCAAGCCCGATCGGCGCCTTGCGCGCGTCGAGTGTAACGGTCATCGGATTGCTTTGCGTCGCGAGCGACATGGCCAGCATCGCAATCTGGATGTTTATCATTTCGCGTGCGCCCGCATGATGTCGGCAAACATATCGGTAGTCCCCGGTATTCGAACTAGGTGCGGGTGTTTCGCGCCGCCGCGATAGTTCAGCGTAACGTTCTGATAGTAGCCGGCATGGTTGATTAGCAGAACGATTGGATTAAAACGGGCCGACGTCGCCTTCATTGCCGCAGCCCACGCACCCGGCGTGAACTCGCGATCGTTGATGGCCACGATCTTCATGCCGGGGCTAAGGCCGGCGTTCCATGAAGACGAGCCCTCGCGCACATCGTTAATTGCGCCGTCCGGCTTTAAGGTCACGCCGGCGTCATACCACGAGTTGATGAACTTATTGAGGGTTTCGGCGTTGGCCTCATACCGGTTGGGTTTGGCGGTATAGACCAGCCGGTAACCGCCGCGCGCAATTTCATCCGTGGGCGGCAGCGGGCTAATGGAGTAGACATACTTCTGAAAAAATCCGTGCCAATCGTACGGTGCAACCTCCCCGAGGTAGCGTTCCAAATCGGCGCGTGTGTAGGTCACGACCCGCGGAGCGGACGTTCCGCCGGCAAAGATTTTGGCGTAATCGTCAATCGATTTCTTTCCGTGCGTTAGTTGCCGGATGATCGTGTCGGCGTCCAGCCACATGAGTTCGCCTTCGGTGTAAAAGTCGCCGGCGTTGCGCCGAAGCGATCCGTAGTCGCCGCTTGCGAGGTAGAAATAGGGTGCGCCCGTCGTGAGATCGATGATCGGCGTCGTCCTGCGCCCAGGCTCGTACGCCATGCGCGAATAGATGTACGCTAGGTACTCCGGATAGTCCGAGGCCTTGCCCTTGATGCCGCTGCGGAATGCGATCAAATCGCCCATGTATTGATTCATGCCCTCGTACTCCCAGAGCAATTCGGTGTGCTCGGGGTAGGGCCGATTGAAGTTGGGCTGCTGCAGATCGAAGGGACGCCGGTACTTTCCGTTCCAAGAATGTGACAACTCATGCGGCAGCAGATCGCCTGCCGCAAGCTGCTCGGCGTGATTTATCATGAACGTGTCGTCGAAGCGATCGTCGCTGGATTGATGGTGCTCGATCCCCTGCGGCGGAATCAAGTCGCTCATGGTAAGTTCGGAATGATAGACGTTCCAGTGGCGGCCGCCGTAGAGCGCCATCGCCTCGGGGGTCATGCGTTTGTACGCGGCTAGTTCGCCGGCGGAGAGCTGCAGATCTTCGGGATGATCGGCGAAGAGATCGATATAGGCGTGCGCGCCTCGGCCGCTCCAGCTCGTGATGTGGCGGTAGTAGCGGCCCGAATCGGTAACCGAATCGACGAGCGTTTCGAGCGTGACGGTCTTAAAGTCGATGCGGTTGCCGCTGCGCGCCGCTACCGGCAGCGGACTTGCATAATCCCAGCCCGGCGGCAAAATGAGGCTCGCGCGGGCGTAATAGCTCTGATTGTTTATATTTGGCTGATAGAGAATGTAGCGGTTCCAGTTGCCGACCATGATATTGCGCGTCGCCAGCTGCCCATCGACAAAGTTGTTCGGATGGTTCAGCAACACCGTAAAGTCGACAGTGACCGTCGTCACGCCGCCTGGAACGTTGATGTGAAAGGCGTACATGTCGACTTGATCGCGCAGCCATGGAATCGTCTGCCCGCCGGCGCTTATCTTGAGTTGCGCGAGATCGTTGAGCGGACCGGTCGGGCCATGTTCTCCGGGAATCCACTCCGGATAGGCGACCGTAAACGACCCCGGCCGCACGGGAATAGTCATGTGGGCGTAGGCGAAGCCGCGCGGCGCGCTTCGTTCGTCGAGGACAATCGTCATCGGATTGTTCCTGGTTGCCAGCGACGCATCCAGCGGCGCCCCTCGCGCGTGCTCCGGCATCGCAGACACCAAAGCCAACAGGCAGATGCAAATAGCGAAACGCTGCATAAGGCCGCTTTCGAGGACGCCTAGGACGCTGCCCTCTCGCGGCGGTGACACGAGTTGAATAGCGTCCTTAGCGTCAATGTGCTCGCACGCGGGCATCTCCACCGACGTCCCCACCGCGGCAGTGATGGGCCACTCAGCTTGGCTTTTCGCCGCGTCCGGCGGCAAGGTCCAGCTTGATTTCGTCGAGTTCTTTCCTTTTATATAGAAGGGAAGGTCTGACTTTGAAAGCGCTAGCGGTGCCAATGTGCGCCGCCATGCTGCACTGGGGTCGTCACGCCTGTTATGGTAGCGTTAAGCGTTGTTTAATTGACCAACGCTTGAATTTTTCAGGGCCTTTTGCGATGCCGTACGGAGCAGAGTAGCCGCCCGTCGGAATCCGATACTCGGTGATGGTGCCGCCCGGCGTGATCTTGCCGATGTTGTTAGCGTCGGAGCTATATTCGGCGAACCACAGGTTGCCGTCGGGCCCCGCCGCGATGCCTTCCGGCTCCGCGTCGTTCTCGTTCGGGCTGTTCGGAATCGCATACTCGGTGATGCTCCCGTTCGGCGTGATCTTCCCGATCTTCTTACTGTGGTCTTCCGTGAACCATAGGTTGCCATCCGGGCCTGCCGCGATAAAGAACGCATCTGCTTCGCTCGTCGGAATCCTATACTCGGTGATTCGTGCCGGCCCGTGGCCACGTGGTCGTGACTTGTGAGGTGTAGATGACCCCGGCGTCGCATTCGCTTGAATCGCGACCAGCAGCATAAAGAAGACCGCGAGCAAAGGAAACATGCGCAATAGCTTCATGGCGTCCTCCGCAAGCGCCCTTACCCGCCGCGCGCTGGCTAACCTGCGCTGACAAGATCGACGCCCCGCGCCGCGGTAAAGGCTTTCCGGTTGCTGCGGGCAATTGCAAATGCATGAAAATCAACGCATGAAAAAATTTGCTTTGTGCCTCATGGTCGCCGTATTCTCGCTTCTGGTCGCGCCCTCGACGAGTTCTGCGGCTCGCTCGGCTGGCGGCGTTGCGTTGTCGGTTAAACAAACGGACCATTGCAGCGCGCTCACCCCAAGCAATTGGAGCATCTCCAGCAATCCGCAAGGCTCCACACTCGACGCCGAAAGTGCCGATCGTACGATGTATGCGGGCTGGGGCGTCGTTCAGATAAATCGAGCCATGCAACAGTTCTACGGGCCGATGTTTGGCGATCCTCAAACCTCGATGCAAACGCTGGCTAACACAATCTTACGCACAAAATTCGGCGACTCGAGCGGAATCCGTTATACGTCGGCGCCTCGCCCATTTCTAAAATTCTTCGGGATGCGCAGCTTCGCGTCGCAACAGGCGCAAGGCGTGGTGTTCTATCACATCTATCCGGTGGCCGATCCGAACAGTTATATCGAATCGGTCTACTTGGCGATCAACAGCAACGCGGTGCCGCGCTCACGACGAGCCATCTCGCAAGGAGTAGCGGTTTCGATCCGTTGTCAGACGCAATTTATTTACCATGCCCCCGAACCGGGCGGCGGTCGTGGAGCCTCCAAACCAAAAGGGTGCGGCGGCGAGGGCACGTTACGCGGCTACAATAAGGAACTCGGCTGGCAGTACGCTCACACCAGCAGCGGCACGAACAAACTTTTCGACAGCAGCGATTGGCGTGAGAACGGTCCGCAAGGCGCCGGTTACTATGCCACCGTCGGCAACAGCGAAGAAAAATTGGAGCTCGGCCGCAGTGACGACTGCTAGAGGTCGTTCCGCCTAGATTCCTTACGGTGCGATCTTTCCGATCTTGTTGCCGGCGTATTCGGTAAACCAGAGGTTGCCGTCCGGGCCTGCGGCGATGCCGTCCGGTGACGAGTTAACCGTCGGAATCGCATATTCGGTGATCGTGCCGCTCGTCGTGATCTTCCCAATCTTGTTACCGGTGCAACATGCAAAGCCGCCGTATTCGGTAAACCAGAGGTTACCGTCCGGACCCGCTACGATGCCGTTGGGGTACGCGCTGCTGGTCGGAATTACGTACTCGGTGAGCGAGCCGCCCGTGGTGGTCTTCCCGATCTTGTTGCCGAAGAATTCGGTAAACCAAAGGTTGCCGTCCGGGCCTGCGGCGATGCTTGTCGGATCCGTGTTGGACGAAATCGCGTATTCGGTGAACGTGCCGCCCGTGGTGACCTTTCCGATCTTATTGCCGAAGTTGCCGTTGGATTCGGTAAACCACAAATTGCCGTCCGGGCCGGCGGCGATGCCGCCCGGATTTGCAGCGCTCGTGGGAACCGCATACTCCGTGAAGCTCCCGCTCGGCGTAATCTTTCCGATCTTGTTGCCGGTGTATTCGGTGAACCAAAGGTTGCCGTCCGGGCCTGCGGCGATGCCGAACGGCCGCGCGCTACTCGTCGGGACCACGTACTCGGTGATCGTACCGCTTGCCGTAATCTTCCCGATCTTGTCGGCGGAGTCTTCGGTGAACCAGAGGTTACCGTCGGCGCCCGCGGCGATGCCGCGCGCGAACGCGCTGGCAGTCGGAATCGCATATTCGGTGAACGTACCGCCTGCCGTGACCTTCCCGATATTGTTGCGGGATTGTTCGGTGAACCAGAGATTACCGTCCGGGCCCCGGGAGATGCCTGCCGCTCCCGCGCCGCTCGTCGGAATCGGATACTCTACAATCGTTCCGGTCGTAGGCTTGACCGGCGAAGAGTAAATACCGCCCGCACTTCCGATTACGTAGAGATGCGCTCTATCGGTCGAAGTGCTTACGCCCGCGCCGCTCTGCAGGCTCCAACCCGGCGTGCTCAGATCGTAATAGTAGATAGCGTTGCCGTTGCCGCTGCTCGGATAGCCTAAAACAAAGACGCCCCCGATGGTCGTGGGTGCGACTGCCGACGCGCTCCCGGGCAACTGCACGAAGCTGTTATCTAAATTCTTGTAATAGATGCTGCCGGCGGAATTGAGAACGTACAAACCGTTCGCCGCAACGGTTCCATTGGAAAGCGTAAAGCTATTGGGATCCCATGAGGCCGCGATCCGCACGCCGGCGCCCGGCGTTTGCGACCAGCCGGTCGTGTAATGCCAGATCGCCTGATCGCTGCCGGCGGAATTGCCATTGGAGAGCACGTAAATCGAACCGTCCGACGCGGCGGTGATATCGCTGCAGCCGCCGCCCAAGGCGGTCCAAGTCGTGCCGTTATACGAATAGGTGCCGCCGCCCGAGTTGATCGCGTAGAGCGTGCCGTCCGGCGCCACTGAAAGCTTCGTGGCAAGACCCGATATATTCGTCCACGTTCCGCTGACATAATGCCAAATGTACTTGTCGGAACCGTTGGACTGATTGGAAAGAACCCAAAGCGAACCGTCGGGAGCCGCGGCGGCATAACTTGCCGCACCCGGAATCTGCGTCCAATTCAGGCCCTGAATTGCGCTCTGCGGTCTGACGGCCATAAGGCTGGGCGAAAGAATTGCCGTGTGCGCCATCGGCGCAGGCGGGATCAGAGCCGGCGAGACGGATCTCGGCATGCTTATCTGCGGTGAGACGCGCGACCCGGGGAGAGATTCGGAACATCCGGCAACCAACACGAGAAGAGCAATAAGGGCGACGTGAGTAGCGCGCAATCGCATAGCGAGATCCTTTGGAGCCTAGGGCTTCGATTATTCTTCCCCGCCGGCCGCAATGTTCTTTTAAACATTCAGCACGAGGGCTCCGATGCGAAGCTTGTACCGACGGGCCCTGTAACATTCGGCGCAGGCCGGTAACGGCATCTGCACGCTAGGGTTTCTTGAAGATCCTGTGGCCGGCGATCCGCCGCCAGCGAATTCCTATTTCGCCGCGCTCATCGTTCGCATCGGCTGAGGCGTCGAAATACTCGAATGTCGCGCGCTCGTCCGGGCCACTAAAGCTCGATGTTACTTCCCAAATGCCTTGCGCGCCCTCTACATCTTTAACGCGCAATCCATTCGGCCACTTCGGAACGCCGCCTCCGCCGCTTTCTCGAAATTTTGCATAGTACTCGTTTAGCGATGTGACGCAAGCCTTGAACAGCGCGCGCTCGTGCTCACCAAGGCGTGCATAGTCATTGCGCGCCGATTCGGTGCGCTCGTACTTCAGGCGCGGCCCGTACGGCCGCGATTGCGCACGCGTGGGTGCGCATCAAGGTCGGCGAAGAGTTCGTCGGCATCGGCGAAGCGCTCGACGCGGCCGGCCTCAATCTCTGCCTGCGCTTCACGTTCCATGCGGTGCCAGCGATCGGTCCAAAACCATGCCTGTGCGGCATCAACGGTCCGTTGCGGGCGCAGTTCGATGACGCCATCCGGCCGCTTGACCGCCGCAAAAAGCCCGTGCTCACGCATCTCCGGCGGCAAGGCAATCACTCCTCTGGCCCGGACGCGAATCAGGGTATTCCCCCCGATTGCCCGCTTCGAACTCTGTCTTTTCGGCATAGGCGATCATAGCACAAGAGCACATTTTCTGCCGTGGCCAGGCCGCGGGCATTTCATCGAGCCCTTCCTTTATATGGTGTCTGCGGAGAGGGAGGGCCGTTGTTGCGAGCCAAGTGCGCCGCGCTGGAGGTCTGCAACGTGTCTGTAACCTTTTTAGCGCGCATGATTGCAATAACGGGGTCGGTCGCAATTCTTGCCGCTGGTGCGGCAGGCTTGACCTATCCACCCACACCGGCCGGCAGCGTCGTCGATACCTATTTCGGTCAACGCGTCGCCGACCCGTATCGCTGGCTTGAAAACTCGGCGGATCCCAAAGTCCAGGCTTGGGCGGCGGCGCAGACAAAGCTCGCGCTCGGATACATTGCGAGCCGGCCTTCATACGCAGCCTACTCGCGCCGGATCGCGCAGCTGAGCCGCACCTCCACCGCGCGCTTCGGCCTCGTCATCCGCCGCGGGCGCTTCTTCTATTTACGTGAGACGCCGCCGCAGCCGCAGCCGCAACTGGTCGTGCGCGAGGGTTTGCACGGCGCGGAGCGGGTACTCTTTGATCCGCAAACGCACGCCAACGGCGGAGCTCCGCCGGCAATCGAATCCGTGTTCGTTTCGCCTGACGGCAATAAAGTCGCATTCACAACGCAACAAGGCGGAGCGGAGGACGAAACGCTGCACGTCGTCGACGCGACGACGGCGCAACTGCTGCCCGACACGATTGCGCACGCCGGCGGCGGCACCAGCGGCGTCGCGCTGGCCTGGGACGGGAACGGGCGCGGCTTCATTCACACACAGTGGCCACAGCTCGCAAACGGCAGCTATGCGACGTCTGGCATCTTCATCTATCATCACGCGCTCGGCGCGCCGCCATCGCCGGATGCCTACGTCTTCGGACGCGGCCTCTCGCCGAAAGCCGAATATTTTCTCAGCTCGTCGCTCGATGGCCGCATGCAGGCGGTCTTCGAAACCGACGGCGACGGCGTTCACGCATCGGTTTATTTACGCAAGACGGGCGCTTCGTTCATACGCGTCGCAACGCCGGCCGATGGCATCGGCTCCAGCGGAGCAATCGGCGGCGAGTTCGTCGGCGACACGCTCGACGTTATCTCGCAGAAGGGCGGTTCGCGCGGCGAAGTCGTCGCGATCGCGGCCGGTAAGACGTTCGCGAGCGGCCAAGTCGTGGTTGGGCAGAGTTCGCGCGTGATCGAAAGCGTCAACCCGGTTAGCGGGGGCTTCATCACCGGCGACGCCGACGGCGGCGATGGCCGCGCGCGCCTCTTCACATCCGCCGGTCATTTGCGCGCGGTGATTCCTGTCCCGCCGATCTCAACGCTCACCGAGATCGCCGGCGATCCGCGCGGCGGACCGATCGTCGTCGGCTACGCAAACTATACGACGCCGAACCGCTGGCTGCGCTACGATTCGGCAAACAATGCGCTCTCGCCAACGGGCGTCGCGCAACGCTCGCCCGGAGATTTCTCGCACATCATCGCCGAGCGCGTCTTCGTTCCGTCGCTCGACGGCACGGTGCGGATTCCGCTCGAGATCGTGCACCGGCGCGGCCTCGCCTTAAGAGGAACCGCGCCGGCAATTTTGACCGCATACGGTGCCTACGGAAGTATCACGCGTCCGGGCTTCAACTCCGCGCGCTTGGCTTGGCTGGAGCGCGGAGGCATCTACGCGCAAGCGATGATCCGCGGCGGCGGAGAGTACGGCGAAGCTTGGCACTTGGCCGCGCATCATGCGACCAAAACGAATTCGAGCGACGATCTGGCAGCTTGTGCGGGATGGCTAGGAACGCACAAGTATACGAACGCGCACCACATCGGGATCATCGGCGGCAGCGCCGGCGGTTTTCTGATGGGCCTGGCGCTCACGCGCAATCCGCAGACCTATCGTGCCGTCATCTCGCAAGTCGGCATCTACGATCTCTTGCGCGTGGAGTTAACGCCGAACGGCGCCTTCAACACGCCCGAGTTTGGAACGGTAAAAGATCCGAAGCAGTTCGCGTGGATGCTGCGCCAGTCGCCCTATCATAACGTGGTTCGCGGACGAGCGTATCCCGCGGTGTTGATGACCACGGGCGAGAACGACCCGCGCGTCGACCCGTACAATTCGCGCAAGATGATCGCGCGTTTGCAAGCCGCTTCATCCTCACCCTATCCCATTTTGCTGATCCAACGCGCGGGCCAAGGCCACGGCATCGGCAACTCTTTTGCGCAGCAGGTCGAGCAGGCTACGGCCGTCTACACATTTTTCGAGAGCCAGTTGCGCTAAGAAAAAAGATTCTCCTAAATAACGTGCACTTCTAAAGGATATCTAGCCGGCCGCCGTCCACCACCAAGGTCGTGCCGTTGATGAAGCACGCGTCGTCCGACGCAATGAAGCAGATCGCGGCCGCTAAATCTTCGGGCTTGCCGATAGCTCCCTCGATCTTTTCTGCGCCGCTCTTCACGTTGGGGTTGTTCCAAAGCATCGGCGTGTCGACCGCTCCGGGCGCCACGCAGTTTACGCGAATCTTCCGCGATTCCATCTCTATGCTGAAGCCCCGCGTGAAAGCCTCAATTGCACCTTTCGATGCGGCGTAGGGAACCACGTTGGCCGTCGTTTCGTGCGCATGCACGGAGCTGATGTTGACGATCGCGGATCCGGGCGGCATGTGCGGCGCGCCGTACTTCGAGAAATAAAAAACGGATCCCAAGTTCGTCGAAATGACGTGGAAGAAATCCGCCTCCGCTACCTCTAGGATCGGCTGGAACGTCATCATGGCCGCGTCGTTGACGATCACATCCAGGGAACCGTACGTTGCAAGCACTTTTGCAATGGTCGCCTGCACTTGCGCTGAATTTCCCACATCCAGCTCCGCCGCGATGGCTTGGCCGCCGGCCGAGTTGATCTGATCGGCAGTCGCCTGCGCTGCGTCCTGATGAAGGTCTGCCACGACCACGCGACCGCCCTCGGATGCCATGCGCACGCATGTCGCGCGGCCGATCCCGGAGCCGCCGCCGGTCACGACACACGTTTTTCCGCTGAATCTCATTGCAGCGTGGCGTTCGGTCTCTGGGGTGCTGGTCCCGCCGCACAAAGGGGCGAACATCCGTCGCTATGCAACACAGCTTCCGGTTCGGCGTGGCCACGGCAGATCACCAATGCGAAGCGTACGCCGGGCAAGACGACATCCGCGACGTCTGGGAGCGCGTGCGCGGCCTGACGCCGCGCGGACGCGCGACCGACTTTTGGAATCGTTACCGCGAAGACGTGGATCTCGCCAAGAATCTGGGATGCCGCGCCTTTCGGCTCTCACTCTCGTGGTCGCGCCTGGAACCGGAGCCGAATGCGTGGAACGACGAAGCGTTCGCGCACTATCGTGGCGTACTGAAGTACCTGCGCGACGCGCAGATGGCAACCGTGGTCACACTTCACCACAACACATGGCCGCTGCACGTGCAGGCCGCCGGCAATGGCGCCGGTATGCTGGACGCCGCGTTCCCTGCGCGCCTGGGCGCCTACGCGTCGGAGGTCGCCAAGCGGTTGGGCGATCTCATCGATTATTACGTGACGTTAAACGAGCCGAATCAACTCGTCTACGGCTACATCAAAGGTTTCTGGATGCGCGACTATCCGGTGCCGCCCGGCTTGGAGCCATTTGCCACGTCGGAGCAACAGATGGATGCGGTGCTCACCCTTATTCCCAACCTGTTTCGTGCGCACGCTCAAGCGCGAGCGGCGATCCACAGCGCGCAGCCCGCCGCGAAGGTTGGCGCCAATCCACTGGTTCTGGGGCTGCCGCGCTGGCTGCAACGCATAGTGGACCGCAACGCGACGCACCTGAAATCTCCGGAACAGGCGCGACGCCAGGCCGGACGGCTTTCGCAGAGTTTATTTCTGGACAGCGGAGCGGTCGACATCTCGATCGCGCAGGTGACCATGACGCAGGCGCGCATGGATGACGTGCTCTTTTCGGAACCATACTTCACCGCGCACCTGGCCGCTTTGCACGCGGTGTCGTTGACGCTGCCGGCGGACCTGGAAACCTGGAAGGTACGCGTCGCCGTGATCGGAGAAACGCCGGCGGCCGCGCAAGCCGGCGGACTCTTTCCGGCCGCAGCCCTTGACTTCTACCTTGAAATGAGCGCAGCTGTCGACGCCTTGCGCGGCGGCAAGGTCGATCTCGTCTTCGATGACGACGTGCTGTTGCGGCAGTATGCCTCACCCGGTTTCGAGCTGACGCCGCTTCCCGGTAACGATCAACCCTTCGCCGTGGCGATGGCGCTCGGCAGCCGGGCCTTACTCAACGCCGTCGATCGCGCGCTGCGCGATTTTAAGAAAGGCAATCCGAATCTTCCGCAGACCCACAATCGCAAGACGATCGCCGACATCGGCAAGCCGCATTCTGCCGGCGACGCACTGGGTGCAGCCCACGAGATCCCCGATCTCGACAAGTCGCTGCAAGCCATACGCAAACGCGGGGTGTTGCGCGTCGGCATCCATCCCGGTGTCGAAGGTTTGTGCGTCTCCGACGGCGCCGGAGCTTACAGCGGGCTAGAACCGGATCTCGCGCGGTGCATTGCCAACTATATTCTGCGCTCGGACAATGCGAAAGTACGATTCGTGCCCGTAAGCGGCAACCGCCGCCTCGGCGCCACGCGTTCGCTGCTGGGACTCCTCGACGGCTTTCGCAAATCGTTCGGACTGTTCGGCACACTTCTTGGGACGAACTGGTGGAATCTGGGCATGTCGGGAAAACTGCCGCCGTTCCTTTGTCCGCCTCAATGCATCGGTGCACTGGATTACGTTGGCCTGGATTATTATTGGGGAATCCCGTCATTTTGGCCCGGCGAGCTGCATCGCTTGGCGGCTGCGGCCGAATGCCGCTATGCAACTGCGCCCGTGTGGCCCAACGTACTCGATGCAATCCTGCGGGAAGCGCAAGCGCAGTTCCCGGGAAAACCGATTATCGTCATCGAGAATGGCTGCGTCGCCAGCGCCGATGGTTTCTCGCGCGCCAACTACTTGAATGCGCACATCCGCGAAGTGGAACGAGCCTTGCGCCGCGGAGTTCCGATCGAAGCCTACCTCTGCTGGAGCATCACGTCGAATCGCGAATGGGGCCTTCCGTTCGACGACAACAGCGATTTTGGCTTATATCACATCGACCTCGATCGCGACCCGAGCCTCTCACGCGTACCAACCGAAGCAAGTGCGCGGTATGCCCAAATCATCGCGTCGCAAGGCAATCGATGAGACCCTTCGCGCGCGTCTCCTTCGAAGATTCCTCTATGCTCAATTCTAAGGATAGGTGGCCGTGGCACGGCCATATAAGGAGTCGCGCGAGGAGATTTTATATGCGAGTGCTCCATTTCATTATGTACACCCTGAGTTTTCTGTTTTTCGCCGCGCTGGTCGTCCCGCAAACTGCCTACGCGAAGGCACGGCACCATACCGCAAGCAGCCCCAAACTGCAGACGGCAAGCAGTATCACAACGATCGCGGCGGGACCCACCGTCGATACCGGCAAGACAAACGACGTGTACACCATCGACAGCAAATGGACCGAGCAGTTTAGCTCCCGCTACGAAGCGCTCGCCACGACGTTTCCTGGCGCCGAAGGCTCGGGCAGCGGCGTCTCTGTTGGCTTTCGCGTCCAAACGCCGCAAACGGCCGTCGGACAATTTTCGGACACGTTCGATTATTGGCATGTCAACACGGTCACCATCTATCCCGGTCTCAACGGCACGACCTGGACCCAACCCTATAATTTCAACAGCTACGAAAACATGGTTCAGTACGACGTCGGGCCGCCCGCATGCAAGTGGGGGGCGGGGGTTGGATATTATTCCGAGAGTCCGTACGGTCAAAATTCTGGCTACACCACGCGAGGCTTAGGCTGGGGAATCGATAAGTTCCAAGACCCGACGCACACCTATTCGTTATTCGGCGGCGTGCATTACTACGGAAACATCTCGGGCGGAATGAATGGAGCCACCGGCGGATTCAAACTGGTTCGCTCGCAGATTGGGATCAGCTATCAGCCCGATCTAAAAATCGGACTGAGCTACCAACTCGGATTCAGAAACGATTTGTACGTTCCCAACACGAATAGTTCCGGCAACTCCCGGATCTTCGGCGGATTCGCCGGCCTCGGCTACAACTTTAGATGAAGTAAGTACGCGACTTGGATAAGAGCCGCTTCGAAGCGTTCTCGGACGGCGTCTTCGCGTTTGCAATCACGCTGCTGATCCTCGGCATTGCTTTGGGGCCTTTCCGCGAAGTACCGACGGAAGCGCAGCTGGCACACCGGCTTTTGTCCCTGTGGCCGAACTTGCTTGCGTACTTCTTGAGTTTCGCGGTCATCGGGATCATGTGGCAGAACCATCACGCGCTGTTTCGTTTGGTCAACCGCATCGATCGGCAAACCATTTTCTTGAACTTGGCGCTTCTTTGCGTTACCGTTTTTATTCCCTTTGCAACCTCAACTCTCGGTTCGTTTGCATCGCTGCGGCCGGCCGCCCTACTTTACGGTTTGACCCTCACCGCGGCGTCGACTGCGTACAATCTTCTGCTGATGCATTTGGTGCACAGCCGGGCGTTCGCGGAAAACGTGAGCGGCCAAACGATACGGCAGACGATGATCGCTTACCGTGTCGGCTGGGCCACCTATGCCGCGGCGATGCTCGTTGCGCTCGTTTTTCCCATACTCAGCATCGCTCTCTATCTCTTGGTCGTAGCGTATTATCTCGTGCCGCGCGGCGCCGATACGGACATTACAGAATAAGCAAGCGAGCGCAAAACCCCACGGACTCATACTTTACTCAAGATCCTGCGCTACGATGCTGAGCGCCAATAGCTTGTGAGGAAAATCTAGTGACAGATAAAGTAAAGCTCGTACCCAGCGCCGATGGCCCCACCTTGATTACCGGAGACTTTGAAATTGCGTGGCCGAGCGGTCACATCATCGAGGCTGGCCCTAGCGTTACACTATGTCGTTGTGGAGCATCGAAAGACAAACCTTTCTGCGATGGCTCGCACAAGACAATCGGCTTTAAATCGGTTGAGGGCGACGATACGGCGCACAAACCAAGATAGAACCCATCTGCAAGTTGAATTTCAAGATGGATCGGCCTGAATCGCGCTAATCATTTGTACCCATACGTCCACCGCGGCGCGCGAGCCTGGGTTGCTTGGCGTCTCCGGAGGCGGTACACTCAAGGGTGAGGCGCGCGCGTTCGAAGGAGTGGCAATGGGAAACCGCATCGTCCGTCTTGCTGTGGCGCTCTTGCTGTTTGGGGTGGGCGCATCAAGCTATGCAGCAACCAGCCCCGAGCCCGACCAAGCGACACTTTTCCAGCAAGGAAAACAGATCTTCCGCGATGACACCTTCGGCGACGAAGCATTTTGGGGCGACACCCTAAAACTACACGAAGCAATCGAAGGACAATCTCTGGGCGGAGTAGGGCCAGGCGTCAGTCCTAAAGCGGCCCTAGCCGTCGGCCTAAAAGTTGACGTCGATCGACTGCCGCCGCCGATCGTTCGCGCAATTCGAACCAACGCAATCGATCTCACTTCTCCTGCGACCACATTGGCTCTGCTACGACTACGCTCGGTCGTAGGAGTCAATGGTTTTTTGAAAATGGCAGCAGCGGACATTTACGTTCGATCGGCATCAGCTGCGCGCTCTGTCATTCAACCGTAGACAACTCGCTGGCGCCGGGAATCGGGCATCGCCTCGACGGTTGGCCCAATCGCGACCTCAATGTCGGCGCGATAATCGATCTCGCGCCCGATCTTTCCGCGCTGCAGAATTTGCTCGGAGTAGATCGCCCGACGGTTGATAAAGTGCTCACCAGCTGGGGGCCCGGCAAATTCGACGCGGAATTGGTTCTCGACGGAAAGGCATTCCAGCCCGACGGAAAATCGGCCGCGACGTTGATCCCCGCCGCTTTCGGACTCGCGGGCGTGAACTTACACACCTATACCGGTTGGGGCTCGGTTCCATATTGGAACGCGTTTGTCGCCAACCTCGAAATGCACGGACAAGGCAATTTCTTCGATCCGCGGCTGGACAATGAAGCGCAGTTTCCGGTGGCGGCGCGGGCACGGCTCGGACACGTCATGCACAACCCCGATCTCGTCACCTCAAAGCTCGCCGCGCTGCACTTCTACCAATTGGGCCTACCGGCACCGACGCCGCCACCCGGATCGTTCGATCCCGCAGCAGCCGAGCGCGGGCGGGTTTTGTTCATGGGGCAAGCCAATTGCTCATCGTGTCATGCTCCGCCCCGTTTTACAGAATCGGGCTGGGACATGCACACCGGTGCCGAGATCGGTATCGACGATTTTCAAGCCGATCGTTCTCCGGACCATCGGTATCGTACGACACCATTGCGCGGAATCGGCGCGGCGCGAATGAAGGGCGGATTTTATCACGACGGACGATTTGCCACCCTTGACGATGTTGTTAACCACTATGACACCACGCAGCATCTCGGCCTAAGCGCCGCCGAGAAACGGGACCTTGTAGAATATCTGAAATCGTTGTAACGCGGACGTTAAAAACACACCGACGCATACATCGTCAATACTCCGCCGTACGCTTACCGGTTTTGGAGTGCCGCTTCGTTCACCTGACGCAGTTTTATGTCGGCGTCGATCATTTCGGGCGGACCGGTCATGAAATCGCCGGCGTTCTCTTGCATCAGCGCCATCGCTTGGCGAGTCGCTTCTTCAGCACTCGCGCGATCGCGCCACGCAGCCAGCGATAGCAACTCGTCGGGTCCCGATTCGAATATGGCTACCCGGGAAAAGCCTGACAAGGACGCGAGTAAAGGAACCAACTTCGTCCGCATGACGTCGAGCGCTTCGTTCACTTTGCCGGGCTTGAGCTTCACGCGCCGCAGCGTTCCGTAGTTGGCGTCTTCGCCACGCCGCTCTTGAATGCGCACTTCGCCTTCGGCGATTTTCGGCGGCCCCTCGACCGACCACGCCACATCGTCGCGCACCCAATCGGCAGCCAAGCGGGTCGATTCTTCGGCTCCCGCGCGATTCTCAAACATGCCGATGGTTACGAGGTCGCCGTCCGCCGACAGAGCCATGGTGTAACTCATGAAACCCGGCGCCTTGGTGACGATTGGCAAGAAGCCGCTGCGGGCCGCCTCCACGACTTTATCGATGTCTTTGGCTGACTTCATCTTATAGAGACGAACGACGGTGTACATTTTGCAGTCCTTTCAAATGTTGAGTAGCTAGAGCCCGAGTTTGCGGACCATCTCCATATCGGGCTGCGTCATTGGCTTGGGTGGAACATACAGCGTTGACAGGGCGCCGACCTTCGCTTCGAGCACGTGTTGAAGTTCGATGGGTTGAATCACGGGCTCGCAGCAAGCGTACTGCGCAGCGTCGTAGATAAAGACTTGATGCGATCCGTCGTAATGCTCTAACAAGCGATCCCGTAAAGCATCCAAACCGGCCAAGCTCCACGCTTCGAACTTTTCCTTGAACCCGAGTTCTGCAATGACGCCAATCTGCCAGAGCACCAGCGCGCTGCGCGGATCGAATTTTCTTGCGTACACCAAAAAGTCAGTGGCCTCGAAGCTTTGGCATCCGCTGCGTCCGGGATCCACGCCCAGATCCGCGAAGAGACAGTCCTCGGCCGAAATTGCGGGAAGCATCGTCGCCCGATAACCTTCCGCGCGCGCCCGCCGTACGGCCTCGTGCATCGGATCCGCGAAAACGCCCGGATGGCCATACGATACGAAGCAGACGTTATTCCCCTCTCGCACGCCGTCCAACACGCGCTCGACCATTTCTTCGTATGTCTGCTTGCGCTCTTTTCCGACTTCATACAAATGATGCAACGATTCCGCTGAAGCGTTCAGCTGCAAGAGCCAATATTGTGTCAGCGGATCGGCAGGCAGGAAAAATACCTTGTGCGCACGCTCGATGCATGCGAGCGCTTCCGGCGATGTTTGCGCGACGACTTTGATTCCCGTTCCGACGACGGTGAGAGAACCGGACGCCTTAGCCGAAGATGCCGTCCTACGCGGGCCTGTGCACGGTCACGCCGATGCTCAACGTGCAACTGTTGTATGCGCCCGTAAGCGCGGCCGAGGCAGGCATCTCGCCTGCAATGGCTTTGGTTATGGCGGGGCAATCGCCCTCGAGCAAGAGCTTCTTATGTTCGTCCTTCAAACCTGCCGCGTCCATTGCGCTTGTTGCTGATTCTCTTGATTTACGGAATTTCTCGTGCTCTGCCGGATCGCGGGCCAAACGCAGCACATAGTCGGTGAGAGAAGCCATTAGATACCCCTTTACAAAAGCAGCGTGGTCTAAAATGGCTTCATTGGAAAAAGATGGACTCCCTGCACTTCCGGTAGGCCTATGAGCCCCAGATCCCCCGGGAAAGGACCCGCATCCCAAGAATTGACAGTCGTGCGGCGATCCGCTAGAAAAACCGTCCTGCCGACGGGCACGGTAACGTTCTTGTTTACCGATATCGAAGGCAGCACGCAACGCTGGGAAACATTTCACAACGAGATGGCACATATGCTTAGGCGGCACGATGCCATTCTGGAAGATGTCTTAAAAAAGCACGCCGGATTCATCTTTAAGAGGGTAGGCGATTCCTTTTGCGCGGCGTTCGATCGCGCGTCGAATGCGGCTGCGTCCGCGCTCGCCGCCCAGCGCGCGCTTGACAATGAAGACTTTGCAAAGATTGAAGGCTTGCGCGTTCGCATGGCTTTGCACACCGGGGAAGCCGAAGAACGTGCCGGAGATTATTTCGGACCGGCGGTGAATCGCGTTGCGCGATTGCTCGCAATCGGCTACGGAGGACAGGTCCTGGTCTCCGGAATCTGCGCCGATCTTTTAGGCGATGAGTTGCATGCAATGGTCCAATTGCGGGACCTTGGCGTACATCGTCTTAAGGATCTCACCGAGCCAGAACGGATTTTCCAACTCTGCGCGCCGGGTCTTCGCGAAGATTTTCCTCCACTCCGTTCTGCGGACGTCTGGCCGAATAATCTTCCGCTCCAGCTCACGAGTTTCGTCGGACGGCAAAACGATCTGACGGCGCTTAAAGAACGCGTGCAGGCCTCGCGCATGATCACGATCGTCGGATCGGGCGGGGTTGGAAAAACGAGGCTTGCAATACGGCTGGGAGCCGAAGTTCTAGAGAACTTTGCAGACGGCGTCTGGCTCTTGGAGCTGGCCTCGATCGTCGACTCCACGTTACTCTCGCATGTGTTGGCTTCAACTCTCAATATACGTGAATCGAGCGATCGGTTGACGCTGACTACCGTCATAAGTACACTCGCAACCAAGCACGCACTCTTGATTCTCGACAACAGCGAACATCTTGTAGACGAAGTCGCGAAAGTTGCAGATGCCGTGCTGCGTTCATGCCCGAACGTCAGCATTATTGCTACCTCTCGCCAGCCTTTGCAAATCGCCGGGGAGTGGATTCACCAACTAGGCCCGCTATCGTTTCCGGACGTCAACGATCAGGTAAGTCTCGATGGCGCAATGCGTTTTGGCGCGATAGCGCTATTTGTGGACCGGGCGCGCGCGGCCGACAACCACTTTGCTCTTACGGCCGAGAACGCGCCGACGGTTGCAAATATTTGCCGACGTCTGGATGGAATCGCACTGGCAATCGAACTGGCGGCAGCGCGCGTCAAGGTGCTGAGCGTCAAGAGCCTGGAGGAGCGCTTGGACGAACGGCTCCGCCTTTTGACCGGCGGAAGCCGAACGGAGTTGCCGCGCCATCAGACGATGCGCGCGCTCATCGACTGGAGCTACGATCTTCTCGACGAACGCGAAAGGTTGCTGTTCAACCGCTGCGCGATCTTCGCTGGCCCGTTTACGTTTCAATCCGCAGCGGAGGTCTGCGCAGATGACAGACTCAAGCCCGAGGACATTTTTGACCTCGTTTTATCGCTCGCAGAAAAATCGCTCCTGGCGTCGGATCCCGACGATGCCAACGAGCGGTACCGGCTGCTCGAATCGACCCGTGAATACGCACTCGAGAAATTAAAAGCATCGGGCGACTACGAGCAGCTGGCCCGCAAGCACGCCGAATTCTACCGCTCGATCGCCCAGGACGCGGATGTGAACTTCCACAAAATTCCGCAAGCGGATTGGTATGCCCGGCTCAGGGATCAAACGGAAAACTTTCGCTCTGCTCTCCAATGGTCGCTCGGGGAACGGCAAGCGGCAGCTTTGGGCGGTGCGATCGCCGGCGCACTGGAGCGTTTTTGGTATGAAACGGGCCGGCTGGGGGAAGGGCGCCATTGGATTACGCGCGCGCTCGAACTGATCGACGAGAAAACCAGTCCCGAGGTTGCGGCCCGGCTTTGGCTCGCGCGCGCCGTCCTCTTGACTGGAACCGAGCGGGGCGCCGAAAGCTGCAAGGCAGCCGAACGTGGGTGTGCGCTGTACGAGTCCATCGGCGACAAGCGCGGCACCGCTTATGCCTTACGCGCACGCGGGATTGCTTTGCGTGATATGCAGCGCTTACCTGAAGCGGAAAAAGCATTGCGCCGCGCGACTGACCTCTTCGAAGAATTGGACGACGCCGGCGGCCTGGCGCTGGCGCTGGCCACGCTCGGCTCCATCTACTCCTACCGCGGCAACCTCGAGACAGCTCGCGAACTTTGCTCCCGCGGGCTGGAGGCAGCTCGCGCGCAGGGCGCCGAATTTGCATTTACCCTGGGTTCGCTCTATCTCGCGGACATCGAATTCCAGTGCGGCAGATACCAAGAGGCGCTAACGCATGCCGAAAATGCACTGACCTATGCCGAACGCAATCAGAACTCGCGCGTGGCCGCGAACCTCCGAAACAATCTGGCCGCATATCGTATAGCGCTGAACCAGCACGACGAAGCGGCGGCCGACGCGCGTCGGGCGTTAAGTATGTTGCGTGAGAGCCAGAACAGCTACGACATCGGAATCGCTGTGCAGCACCTGGCATTGATCGCGGCCTTGCGCGGAGACGCCCAACGCGCTTCTCGCCTCACGGGTTACGTGGACGCATACTTCAAAAGCAGTGGAATTCAACGCGAGCCGACTGAAAAATGGTGCTATGACCGCATCATCGCTGCGCTCCACGACCAACTCGAAGAGCACAAGATATCGTTATTGATGAGTGATGGCGCATCGCTCTCGGAGCGGGAAGCCGTCGCACAGGCACTGGGCAGCCCTTAAGCCGGCGCCGCGACCTTCTCGATCTCTTGCAGCTTTGCAAAGATACGCTCTTCGCTGAACGGCAGCGTCGTGAACTGCACGCCGGTCGCTGCCTAGAGAGCCTTACCAATCGCCGGAGCGACCGGGTTGATCGACGCTCGAGCCGGCCTCTTGCGTGAGTCCTTTTAACTATAGTAGAATCGTGTCGTTATGCGCTAGCGACGCGGGACCCATTCGTACTCTGATATCACGGAGGTTCTCGTCGCATGTCGTCCGCAGCCGGCCAAGTCCGGCGCAGCATATTTTCGTTCCAACGCTTCAGGCAATATTACGTCGGACAGACATTAAGTCTGCTCGGCGACGGCTTCCGTTTGCTCGCGATACCGTTGCTGGTCTTCCGGCTCTCGCATTCGGCGCTGTCGACCGGCGTTGCATACCTCTGCGAGGTCGCGCCATTTGCCCTGTTCAGCGTCGTCGCCGGATCGCTCGCGGATCGCTTGAACCGCCGCAGCGTCATGCTCGCATCCAACGCGGTGCGTTGTTTCGTGATGCTTGTTTTCGCCGCACTCTATTCGTTTCATCTGCTGACGGCGGCGGAGATTTACGCCGGGCTTGTGATCGTGGCGATCGCCGCCGCCGCGTTCTTGGGCGGACAAACCTCGAGCATCCCGTTCATGCTCGGCAAGGAACGCGGAACCGAAGCGACGGCCGCTCTGAGCGGCGCGGAAAATTTCGCGAATCTCGTAACGCCGATCATCGGCGGCTCCCTCTTTGCGATCTTTGGCGCTTTGCCCGCATTGCTCATTACGGCCGCCGGCTATCTGGGCTCGATGATCTCGCTTTGGCGCATCCCCTCGCTCGGGCCCGAACGCACTTCGGGGTTGCCGTCGCACCGCGAGATCGCTTCAGACGTGCGCACCGGTTTCACGTTGCTCTTCGGTGACCGGGGAATGCGCGCGCTGGCGTTCTCAGGATTCGTGATCAACATGCTCGGCTTCGGAGCATACGCGGTGCTCGTTCCTTTTCTCAAGCGCGATTTCGGGGCCGGCGACCGCGAGGTGGGAATCTTCTTCGGCATCTCGGCCGCCGGCGCGATTTGCGGTTCGATCCTGGCAACAAAGTTCGCCACGCGCTGGGTTTTCGGCCGGGCACTGACGATTGCGTATTTGATCGATGCCGTCATCTTCTTGCCCGTTGTCTTCACGCGCAACTTGTGGGTCGCCGGCGTTTTCTGGGCATTGGCCAATGCGGTCGCGCAGTTCGAGATTTCACAAATCATCGGCTTCCGTCTGCGCGTGATACACGCGGATTACGTCGGACGAGTCTTCGGTGCGGTTCGGCTCTTCGTGTTGTGCGGAATACCGCTCTCGGCCGTCGGCTTTGGCTACGTTGCCGACCACGCGGGAGCGCGCACCGCCATGGCCATCTCTGCAATCGGGTATTTGCTCGTCGCGATCATTATCTGTACGCCGCCGGCCGTGCGTTCCGAAACACGCTGAGGCTTTTGGTTAAAAACACACCAAGCAACTTCTCTACACTCACGTATCACTGCTTAACGGACGATACTCTAGGTGGTACAGAACTACTATAGGTTGGGTGCCCATTGGGTTACTCAGGGAGCAAGCATGAGTACCGGAACGATTCGCACCATTTTACTTTTGGGTTTCGCGGCGATCGCGGCGGGGTGCTCTTCAAACGGCTCGCGCTCGGCGTTACCGCAGCTGCCGATGGCTCAATCCGTCTCGCCTGCGCTGATTCCGCCCGCGCCGATGGCGCACACCGCAATTCTTCCGGCCAGTGTCATGGCGGTAAGACCGCAGAGCGCCATTCAAGGCGCCAACTGGACGCAACTATCCGGTGTGGCAAGCTTTGCCGCGGCCGCGCCCGACGGTTCGCTGTGGGTCCTTTCCAACCAACCCGCCGGCCCCGACAAGTATATCTGGCATTACGTTAACGGAACGTGGACCAACATTTCGGGACTCGCCTCGCGGCTTACCGTCTCGCCTAACGGCACGCTCTATGCGATCAATTCGGGCGGCGGCACCTATCTATATAGCGGCAGTTGGACCGCGCTGGGCGGCGGAGCCAGCGATATCACCGCCGCTGCGGACGGCTCGTTCTACGTACTCTCTAACGGCAATTCCGCCGGTAGCGATCAGGCGATCTGGCATAACACGGCCGGCAGCTGGGTGCAATTGCCCGGTTCTGGCCTGAGGATCGCGGCCTCGTGGGATCCGAACAGCTATCCGCTTTCCAATGGAACCGTTTCAGGCAACGGGCTCTACATTCTCAGCTCGGCCGGCAACATCTATTACAGGAATGCGGATGGCAGCTTCGTGCAGCTGCCGGGAGGCGCGTCATCGGTCGCCGCGACGACCGTCGGCGGGGTCTTTGTCCTGGGCTATCCCGCGAACGTCAACGGCAATGCGATCTATTATTACGATCTCGCCACGCCGGGTTGGACCGCGCAAACCGGCGCGGCCGTAAGCATCTCGACCAACAGCGTGCACCTCTATGCGATTGGAAGCTCGGGCGCTATCTATTCCTCGCCGGTCAGACTGGCCATGGGCACGATCGTCGAGTACCCCGTTCCTACGAGCAACTCTTATCCGTACGATATCGCCACAGGCACCGACGGCAACATCTGGTTTACGGAAGCCGCCGGCAACAAGATCGGAAAGGTCACGCCGACCGGCACGTTCACCGAGTATTCGATTCCGACGGGCAGTTCGAGTCCCGAGGGTATCGCCGCAGCTTCGAATGGCTACCTCTACTTCACTGAAAGCCAGGCCGATAAGCTCGCGCGGATCGACACGAGCGGCTTCATTCTCGAAGGGCCGGTCCCGACCGCCAACTCGTGGCCCTACAACGACAACCCGGGGCCGGATGGCAACGTCTGGTTCACCGAATATGTCGGGAACAACGTCGGCAAGGCCAATATCACGACCGGGGTGATCGTCGAGTATCCGATTCCGACGGTTAACTCGGCGCCGCGCGGCATCGTCACGGGCCCCGACGGCAATCTTTGGTTTGTCGAAAACAGCGGCAACAAGGTAGGGAAGATCACGACGAGCGGCACGATTACCGAGTACCAGATTCCGTCAAGTAACGGTGGCCCGCAAGGGATCGCCGCCGGGCCCGACGGCAATCTTTGGTTCACCGAGAACGCCTCCGACAAGATCGGGAAGGTCACCCCGACCGGCACGTTCACCGAGTATCCGATTCCGACCGCGGGTTCGCAGCCTTCAGGCATCATCGCGGGCCCCGACGGCAATCTTTGGTTCACTGAAAAGGCCGCCGACAAGATCGGGAGGATAACCACGACCGGCACGATCACCGAGTACCCGATTCCGACGCCGGGCGCGGGGCCGGAAAACATCACCTCGGGTTTGGACGGCTATCTTTGGTTCGACGAACAGATCGGCAACAAGATCGGAAAGATCAGCCCGTAAAAAGCTCTAGGTCGAGCGGATATACGTCGTGACGCTTTGGCTCGCTCGCGGTGATCGTGAAGGACGCGGAGATCGGCTCGTTCACCGGATTAGCCGCGGTGCCCGCTGGACTCACACTCATCGGATAAAACTGCGGTGGCCCGTAGGTGTACGAGTTACAGCAAACCCGGTGAGCGCAGCCGCCTAGTAGGACAAGCGCGGCTGGGCGAAGCGACATAGCAAAATCCTCCAATGTCGTCTTTCGGCAGTTTCGCGCTTAGGCTTTAGAGCGGAGGGGTCGGATTCCGCCAAAGCCGCCTGTGCGCTGCGGCGGGATGCGCCATCGGTTTCGCGCCGCCGATCCGAGCTCCTAACTCATTGTATGTGAACGAAGCGCGTATCCACGACCAAGCGTTTGACGTCGACGTGCCCAGGTTTGGTTAAAACTCCGTACACGAAGAGCACCGCACCCGCATTAACGTCCGCTGCCGCGCCCATAATCGTGGGTGTGCCGTCGGGAAAGTAGAGGCTGACCCGTTTACCGGTGCGTTTTGAAAGCGTTTGGCTTTGCTGCGCAAGCAGTTCGGCAGAGATATTGGCGCGATTGCGGCGCACCACTTGCACGGCGATCTGAACGTTTTGTCCGATGCGAGCCGCCGAAAATTGTCCGGGTGTCATCGGCGCGGGCGGCGTGTGGCCGCCCATCATTTGGGCCCGCGCGGGAGCGGCCAGCGATACGGCAAACGCGCAGGTAAGGGACAAGAGAAAATACTTCATGCCTTCAGCATAGCGGAGCGGCGTTGGCAAAAGAGCTATCCACTGGGGCTTATTGGTTCTGCCGGAAGTAATTCGGGCCAGGCCGAAGCCTCAATGGTGGAGCAAGCGCGAGAATTATTGATCCTCGGCATCCTGCGCAGAGGTGCGATGTCGGCATATGCACTGAACCGCGCCGTACGCGCGCACGCACCCCTCTACCGTTCGCTCAAGCAAGGCAACGTGTACCATTTGATCGCAAAATTGGAACGCGCGGGGCTGCTGCTCGGCAAAACCACAAAGAGCGAGCGTGGGCCCAAGGCCACCAAGAGTGTTTTTCGCCTCTCCGCATCGGGCGAACGCCGCTTTCATTCGTTATTGGAGCGTATCGTCATGGACGTCCAAGCGCCCGACCCTGCAATTGAAATCGGTTATGTTCTCTTAGGACAGTTGCCGCGCGAAAAGGCGCGCGCGTTGCTCGCAGCGCGCCTCAAAGAAGTCACCGCTCAAGAAAAGCGGTTGGGACGGCTCTTCGGTGCCGGCGACGAACGCGGCGGCGGCGGTCATCTGGCCCTTTCGCACACCGTCGCGCGATTGCGCGGCGAGCAAGACTTTCTGCGCGAGTCGATCGCTCTGTTCAACAACCAGAAATGGCAGGCCGGCTGGGGGCTTTAAAAAAACGGCGCGTTGAACGCGATGTGCAGCAAGCTCAAGACAAGTACCGTCCAGAACAGCCATACGTGCCAGCGCCGCAATGGTTTGCGGTATGCGCCCGGATCCTGTAAACTGGCGCCGCTGAACGCTTGCGCACCCAGCCCGGCAACCGCAAAGGTCGCCAGCCAAATGCCGTTGCCGTTCGCGCTTGCCATTGCGCCCATCGAAAGCGCCAGGTGCACCACTGCAAACGTCAGCGCCGCGTAGCCCAGAATAAAGTGCGGACGCATCCGGCGCACGAGCGAGCCTTTTGCAAACCTGCGCAGGACCAGCCCCATCGCTGCACCCAGCGGCAATAGTCCTAGCGCGATCCACCCCGCCGTCGATGAGAATGGCATCTTCCTTACACTATCGTTGCGCGGCGCCGGCCGGAAGTGGCTCCGGAATACAAATTACTCCAAGGGGAACCAATCTCGAGCGAATACCGGCAGCGCGCCGGCCTGGGTTGAGGTAAAGCCACAAGCGTGTTCCTTACGCGGTTTTCTCTTCGCAATCCGATCGCGCTGACGTTGTTTTATGCGCTCGTCTTTTTCCTGGGCGCCTTGGCTTTCGTTCGCATGGGCCGCGCGATTTTGCCGCCCGTAAACTTTCCGGTAATCACCGTCGCAGCGCCTTATCCCGGCGCAAGTCCGCAGGAAGTCGAGCGCCTCGTTATCGAGCCGCTTGAGGACGAGTTCGAAACCCTTCCAAACATAGAACGCATCTCAGCTTCGGCGCAAAATGGGATCGCCGAGATGAGCGTCCGGTTTCATTTCGGAAGCGGCCTCGATACAGATCGCGCCAATGTGCAGCAAGCGGTAAACGCAGCGCAAGCAAATCTTCCGGCAGATCTCGTGCCGCCGCTCGTTTCCAAAGACGACCCGGCTCAGGCTCCCATTATGGAGGAAGCGATCGGCTCGGCCGTGCTTTCACAAGTCGCTGTTTCGGAGATCGTCAGGCATGACGTCGAGCCCGCGCTGCGCGCGACAGCAGGCGTCGGCACTGTGCTGAGCAGCGGATCGCTGCAGCCGCAATTTGCGATCCGTCCGAACGACGGCGCGCTGGCAGCCCTAGGGGGTACGAGCCTGGATATTTTCCGCGCGGTAGCTCGTGCCAACTCGGTCCTCCCGGGTGGTGTGCTGCGAGGTCCGCTGACGGAGACGACCATCGGTATCAACGCAGCTGCGGCATCGGCCGGCGAACTGCAACGAATCCCCGTTTCGTTGCCGGGCGCTCTCTCCGCGCGTTTGCGCGATGTCGCGACCGTTGATAATGGTTACGCCGATCCGTCGGTGATATCGCGAATCGACGGCGAACCCGCGATGGTCGTATTCATTTCCCACGTTCCGGGCGCCGATTCCATACGAACGATTCAGGCCGCCCGCAAGACGTTTCGCAGGCTTTCCGAGCAATTTCCGCTCTTGCGATTCGAACAGTTGCGCACGGACGAGCCGTACACCGCCGCCGCTGTGGCCGGCGTCATGCAAACCCTCGGTGAGGGCATCGTCCTAACGGTGCTCGTGATGCTCGTCTTCTTGCACGCATGGCGCAATGCGCTGATCGCCGCCGTCGCGATCCCGGCCTCGTTGTGCGCGGCATTTGTGGCAATGTGGGCGCTCGGATTCACGCTGAACGTGCTTTCGCTGATGGGCCTCTCGCTGACGGTCGGAATTCTCGTCGACGATTCCATCGTCATTATCGAAGCCATCACGCGCAGTGCCGCCCGCGGATTACGCGGCGACGCGGCCGCCCTTGCGGGGCGTGAAGATCTGGGAGCAGCCGCATTTGCAATCACGCTGGTTGACGTCGCGGTTTTTCTACCGATCGCGATGATGAGCGGCATCGTAGGCGAGTTCATGCGCGAATTCGGCTTGGTGATCGTTTTCGCGACGGCTTTTTCGCTGCTGGTTGCCTACACGCTGACGCCGCTGCTTAGCGCGCGATGGGCGCTTGTGAAGACCGAACGGCCACGCGCTGCGGGGAGGTTACCGTGGACGCTTCGCGCGCCCATGTTTTTGAATGTTCTTCACGGATGGCAGGCGCTGCTTGACGCCTGGAGCGCATTCGAAAACCGTCTGGCGCGCCATTACGCGGCGGTCCTTTTGCCGGCCGCGCTGCGCCGGCGGCGATTAGTGTTCGTCCTGGCCGGTGCAGCCTGCTTCTGCTCCTTGATCCCGCTGCTTGCGGGATGGATTCCGACGGAGTTCTCTCCTCCGGTCAATCGCGGCGAGGTAACTCTAGACTTGACCATGCCGCCGGGTACGCCGTTAGCGCGAACCGATGCGGTTGCGCAGAGGATAACTGCGGCGCTGCTGAGCGACGGGCGCGTGCGTCACGTGGAAGCCGGAGCCGGGCGCGCATTTAATGGAACATCGGATATTTTCTCGAGCAACGTGGCGCAGCTCGGCGTTATCTTGGAAGATCCGGCCTCCAGCGGCGACGACGTCGTGCGCGCGCTGCGGCAAACTCCCGCTATCCCGCCCGAAGCGGACGTTGCCGGCGCCGGGAAAGGCATGGGCGGCGCCTCGCCAATCAGCTACAGCGTTTCAGGCAGCCCGGACGCCATCGACGCGGCGGCTGGACGCATCGCTTCATTTCTGCGCGGCGACCCTAACGCTGCCGACGTGCGCACGACAGGTGTAGGTTTGCGCGCACATCTCCAGCTCACGATCGATACCGCTCGCGCTCAACTGCTCAACGTCTCGACCGACGATGCCGCGCAGACCGCGCGTATCAGCACCGGCGGCGCCATTGCGATGAAAGCGCGCGAACCCAATGGGCTCGTGAACGTGATAGTACAATCGAACGCCGCGCGCACCGGTAACATGGATGCGATCGATCGCTCGACCGTGCGGGCTGCGAGCGGCATGTTGATTCCGCTTCGCGCTCTTGTGAAGATGCGATGGACGCAAGAGCCGCTTGTCATCGAGCGCGAGAATCGCCGGCGCATCGTAACCGTCAGCGCAAACACTGCCGGCGGCGTGCCGATTGGAGTCGTCACATCGAGAATTCGCAGCCTTCTCGCCGGCCCGAACGTCCTGCCGCCCGGAACGCGCATCGAGCCGCGCGGCGACGTCGAGCAATTTCTCGATACGGTTGGGAAAATGTTCGCGGCGCTGGGCCTCTCCGTGATCGCCGTCTACGCAATTCTTGCGATTCTCTACAGAAGTTACGGCCTTCCGTTGGTCATCATGTTAACGGTGCCGCTCGCATCCGTCGGCGCTTTTGGTCTACTTTTTGCGGCGCGTCAGCCCCTGAATCTTTACTCGATGCTCGGCGTGATCATGCTCGTGGGGCTGGTAGCCAAGAATGGTATTTTGCTGGTGGAATACGCTGAGCGCTCGCTCCGGAGCGGAGATGAAGCGTTCGCCGCCATTCAAGCGGCGGCCGCGCTGCGCTTTCGCCCGATTCTCATGACGACGTTCGCGATGATCGCGGGGATGCTACCATTAGCCCTCGGGCAGGCGGTCGGCGCCGAATACCGTAGGGCGCTAGGAACGGTCGTTATCGGCGGGTTGTCCAGTTCGTTGCTGCTTACGCTGTTCGTCGTCCCCGTAGTCTACGTTGCTTATCGCTCGCGAGCAAATGTCAAGACTGAACGCGGAGACGATTTACAACACGCTTCACGCCCGAGAGACCCGTTACCGTCTTTAGCACGGTCGCTTGGATCAGCGAATTCGGCACGGTTCCGTTCAAGGTAACCACTCCGTCGTGCACGTCCGGTGAAATACGGAATGGATTGGCGCCTGTCTGTTCCGCAATTGCCGCCGAAACCCGCACTTTCAGCGTCGCGTCATTTACATTCACCTTTTTTAGCGCGTTGTTCATCGCGCTCACCGATTTGCCGGCCTGAGCGGAAACCTGGCGCTGTGTCTGCGCCGCCTGTTGGCTGCTGCAGCCTATCAGGGCGCTTGCCAATAGCAGCGCCGCCGCTTTGCGATTCATCTTCTCCCTATCGTCACCGCTGGAAATCCGACGGCCGCAAAACCCAGTACGAGTACGGCGAGCCACGGAATAAAACCACGCAACGTCGGCCCGGCCATCCATAGGTCGATGAACCAGACCACCATCAGGACCCAAAAAACAATCATGAGAGCGCTGCTTCGTACCATTCGAACCTCCTGGGTTCCTTATTTCCCCGGGAGCGCAAATTGTAAGCGCTCGTTACCGACCCGACCGGCCGCCGACTGTCGGTTTTTAACCATGGCAATACCTGGTTAAGATCGTGTATCGCTTGTGAAATCGGTCCATTCACGGGAAAAGCTCATCCGTTGAATAGGGCGAGAAGCTTCCGCGATACTTTTGTAGTCACAGCGCTACTGACGCTGGGTTTGGCAAGCTTCGGCGGCGGAGCCGCCCGTGGCGCCATAACCCCGGCTTTGCCAAAGATTTTTGGTACCGGCATCATCCCAAGCACAGGCACCATCACGGAGTATGCAATTCCGACAGGCAGCTCTAGTCCGGAGGACATCGCCGCGGGCCCGGACGGCAAGCTCTGGTTCGCCGAAAACGACGGCAACAAGATCGGAAAGATCTCTCCGTAAGTTATCGATCGTCTACGGGTTTTAGCGACTGCCTGTTTCTATAGCAAGAGACGGTTCGTCTCGGGCGCGCTCGAAAGTTGTGCGGCCGGCATCGCGCGATCGGTGTCGTGTTCCCAACCGAACGTGCCCGCGTGATCGGATGCGCCGCCGTCGGGCGTGATGTATGAAACCGGGCGTGCCGTTGCATAGCCATCAGCATGGCGGGGGTCTTCGTCACGCGCTCGCGAAGCCGCTGCTTGGAGGTGCTCCTATGCTCAAGCGCGCGGTTTTGTGTTTCGTTATCGCAGTTTTTGCGGCACCGTCACTCGCCTTCGCCGATCAAAATCCGACGTACTCCGGGCCCTTGAGTCCTGTCGAGGCGGCGTTCGTACGCAGCATACAGGCGGACTTGATGAAGCGCTTCCCCACCGCACAGGACGCCGAGAAAGCCGGCTACGTGCGCTACACGAACGCCGACAACACGGGCGCGATCAGCTACGCGAATTTTCAGTGGCAGTCGCCCGACATTCGCCACCCCAGTCAGCTGTGGTACGACAAGGCGGGCAACTTGTTAGGCGCCGACTTCTCTACTTATAAGACGAACGAGACGCGGCCGAGCATCTTCGGCGTAAACCCGGGCCGCCTCTATGAGTTCGACGATCACGTGCATTACGTGCTGAAAGGCGCCGGCACATTGACCTACGACAAATGGGTAATGGCGCCGAAGTACCGCGCAGCCGGCGGCGATCCGGCACATCCGACCGCGGCGCAGCTCGTTACGATGGGCCGTGCCGCGAGCGTCTCGCAGATCGCGACCGTCTTCGACATGCCGTCGATCTGGGATCTGATCGTCTGGGTCAAGCCCAATCCGAACGGAGCGTTCGCCGAAAAGAACCCGCTCGTCAAACCCTAAGCCGCGTCAAGACAGGCGCTCGTTTGGTATTTTGCCTGGGATTTAGGTGGGTATATGGGGCGGCATGGAAGACGCCGAGGTTCGGGCCCACGAGATCGCGATGGCGAGCAGCATCCGCGAAATCGTATCGCAGCTTGTTCACGCCCTGGGCGCCACAATGGTGGCCGCGTTGGGCGGCGTGAGCGAGACGCGCGCCGTGAAACAGTGGATGACCGACCGCGAACCGCAACGCCAGAACACCCTTCGCTTCGCTCTCCAGTTGGCGTGGATCATCGGCGAGAAAAGCGATCGCGACACCGCCCGGGCGTGGTTTCAGGGCGTAAATCCCTACCTGCATGACGCCGTGCCGCTGCTGCTGCTGCGCGAGCGGCCGTTGATTGAAGTACAAGGACCGCTGATGTCGGCGGCTCGCGCCTTCCCCCGGAAATCCCAACTTGTATCCTTGGACCTTAAGACCCATACTCAGAAATGAAAGGCGGGCGCTAGTTATTTCATATCACAGTGCTGCATTTATTCGCGAAGATTTCGATGCGGTCGTCGTACTGCACGTCTTCGGCGAGCTCGACATTTCGAATTCCAAAGATTTCGAGAGTGCCGTCACGAGCGCCGAGCCCGATATCGGCCCCGAGCGGCTGCTCGTGATAGATTTGACGACCTGCACCTTTCTCGATTCGACCGCGCTGCAAGTCGTGGTCCGCGCACATCAGCGCCAGGGCGATCGCCTGTGCGTGATCGTTCCCGAAGCCAGCGTCATCCACCGGATCTTCAAGATCACGAATTTGGACGCCCGGATACCGATGGTCGAAAGCTTGAGCAAGGTTTTACAGTAGCCGCCTCGCTTCCAAAGGGCGCCGAGCCAAGGGGGCATAATGGCCTAGGCACGGAGGCTCTAATGTACAGACGGGCCATTATCACCACCCTCGCTTTTGTCGTTATTCTCTCTATCGGCGCACCGCTTCGCGCGCAGGCGGCGGCCGGCCATAAACTCTCCTCACCGCGGTTTTGCTTCGGCTCCGTGCCCATAGCATGCGCCGCCCCGCTCAAAGCTAAAGCGGTACAAACGCTCTCCCCAACCACGAGTATCGGTGCGATTCCGTCGGCGTCCATTGTACGGTGGCTAGATCGCAGAAAACTGCGAGTGCGGCTCGCGGCCGATTACGATTTCTTCCAGACGAATACGGTCGGCGCGCAAGGCTCAGGCAAAGCTATTGATGCGATGCTCAAAGTTACTCTGCCGGGCGGCAGATTCTCGAACACGATGATTTTCTCGCGCTATAACGCCGAGGTTCCGACGCTTCAATACTGTCCGACGTGCGGTCAGTTCTTCTACACGTATCAAGACGAGAACGATGACTACTATATTTTCGACGATTTTGTGGACTGGTGGTTTTGCGGTGACGACGACTGGGGCATCGGCGCCAGCTACTACGATTTCCACCCGATTTATGCGGTGGGAAGTTACAACATGAGCGGCTTCGGCGTCGGCATCGACCGGGCGCCGGATGAAGGCTCGACGTATTCCCTCTACGGATCGTACTATTACTATCCGAACGTCTCCGGTCGCTATAACATGCAGACAAGTGGCGGATATCAGATTTGGCGTTACGACACGGGCATAAACTATCACCCGCTTCTAAACAACGGACTGAGCTTCCAGCTCGGTCTGAAGGGAGAAACGTGGATTGGAAAGGGTCAAGCCCAAAACTACCGCATATTAGGTGGATATCTCGGTTCCGCTTATAATTGGTAAATATGAAAAAAGCCCTTGCAATCTTAGCGCTCGCGGTCCTGACCGCGGCCGCACCGAAGCCTGCTCTCGTTGTCCACCTAACCGACTTCTCGTTTAAACCCGCCTCCGCTACGGTCAGCGCGGGCGACACGGTGGAATTTGTCAACGACGATGCGTTTCCGCACACGATTACCGCTTCGAACGGAGCCTTCGATTCGGGAAATCTCGACGAGCACAAATCGTGGAGTTATACATTTAAGAAGGCCGGCATATACGCGCTGATATGTACGTACCATCCGAACATGAAGGGCATGCTTACCGTCAGGTAACGCGCCTCGACGTCCGGCGATGGCACACCATTCCTTTAAGACGACGCTGCGCTGGACTGGAAACTTAGGCAGCGGAACGAGCTCCTATCGCGAGTACGCTCGCGACTACGAAGTGAGCGCGCCGCAAAAAATCGCGCCGGTTTTAGGTTCGAGCGCGAAAATCTACCGCGGCGACGAGCGCCGGTATAACCCGGAAGAACTGCTCGTCGCAGCGCTCTCATCTTGTCACATGCTCGCTTACCTTCACTTATGTTCCGATGCCGGGATCGTCGTCACCGCATACGAGGACGAGGCCGAGGGAACGATGCGCACCAATCCGGACGGTAGCGGCAAGTTCGTTGAAGCGGTGCTCCATCCGCGCGTTCGGCTAGCGGATGCGGCACGTGCCGCCGAAGCCGGCGCGCTGCACGAGCGCGCGCACGAGATGTGCTTCATCGCACGCTCGGTAAACTTCCCGGTTCGGTGTGAAGCGCACAGCATTTAGATTCGTCTTCCTGATGAGCCTCGTCAGTCTGTTCGCAGACATGACGTACGAAGGCGCGCGGAGTGTGACCGGACCGTTCTTCGCGTTTCTTGGCGCGAGCGGCGCAGTCGTCGGTTTCGTTGCGGGATTCGGCGAGCTGCTCGGTTTCGGCTTGCGCTATGTTTCCGGAATTGCGGCCGATCGCACCGGAAAGTACTGGGGTACGGCGCTGCTCGGCTATGCGATCAACGTGCTGACCGTGCCGGTGCTTGCGCTTGCGCGAACGTGGCCCGTCGCGGCGGCGCTGGTGGTCGGCGAACGAGTCGGACGCGGCGTGCGCAAACCCGCCTCGAGCGCGCTTCTATCGTACGCAGGCTCCGAACTCGGGCACGGCTGGGTCTTCGGTTTTCGCGAAGCGATGGACCAAACCGGCGCTACGATCGGGCCGGTTATCGTTGCGCTGATCCTCTTCTACTATCATGGCGAATTCGCGCGTGCGTTCGGCGCGCTGTTTATCCCGGCCGTGCTCGCATTGATCGTGCTGCTGATCGCGTGGCGGCAATTCCCCGTGCCGCGTCAGCTGGAAACAAAGCCGATCGCGGTCGGCGGAGGTCAGCAGGGTGCGTTTTGGCTGTATGCAATGGCGGGTGCCTGTTTGGGCGCAGGCTTCGCGGATTTCGCGCTGATTTCATTTCACTTCAGCAAAACGCACGTGTTCGCACTCGGGCTGATTCCACTCTTGTACGCGGCTGCAATGCTGATGGGCGCGATCGGCTCGCCCTTTCTAGGAAGAGCCTACGATCGTTACGGCAACGCGGTCCTGGTTGTTGCTTTTGCAGCCAGCGCGGTGTTCGCGCCGCTTGCATTTCTCGGCGCAGCTTGGGCGGCACTTGCCGGCGTTTTGCTGTGGGGTTTCGGAATGGCCGCGCAGGACACGCTCTTTCCGGCGATCATCGTGCAGCTAGCCGCGCCCGAGCGGCGCGCGACGGCACTTGGAACGTTCGATGCGGTTTACGGAATTGCGTGGTTCTTGGGCAGCACCGTGATGGGGCTGCTCTACGACCGCAGCTTCGTAGCGCTGGTTGTTTTCTCGCTGGTACTGCAGGCCGGCGGGTTGCCTTTGCTGCTTCTCGCCGGCCGCAAGTCCCGGAGGGTTACGTCCTGAACGACTGCAGCGTGTAGCTGCACGAGTTGAACGAGCTGGAGTTCGCGAGCGTCAGTTCCGCCGTGTACGTCGTGTTGGATTGCAGCGGACCGAACCCCGACTCGTAATAGTAGTCGGTGTTATAAGGATGCGGGCCGTTCGGATACGCGGTCAGCTGCAGCGCACCGCCCGGAACTTGGTTGCCCGAACCGTCGATCAGCGTAATATTTATCGATCGATAGTTCTGCCCCAAATAGTTGTTGTTGCCGTTAGCCACAATCGTGATCTGTCCGATGTTCGGATTCACGCTGCTTTGAAACGGCACCGGATTTGCCAACTGTACGTCGGTCCCAGGATTACACGACGCACCGAAGATTCCACCGCCGCCACCGCCGCCGATATTGCCGATTCCACCTAGAATGCTGCCTATGCCGCCCGCGCCGCTGCAGCTCGCCAACGCAAGCGCGACACCGGAGAGTACGAGAAGACGAAGAGCGCGTATCATGTTGAAGTACCTCACGCCTAAAACGGAGCCTTCGAGCAGGTTGTTTCACAGCACACCTTAAGAAATTGCGGATGACGAGTGCTCGCTCTGCTTTGGTTGCTTTTCTTGTATTGCTGACGACCGCGGCCGCGCCGGCGCCCGGACCTTACGACGCCACGTCGATGGCGCCGGCGCAACTGCTCGAGCACGCGGAGCGCGTTTCAGAGTATTACACGATGTACTTCGATTACGAAGGCCACGCCGTCTATCTGAAACCGAACGTTTGATGCATTCCTGGGTCGCAGCTTTAGTTCTGGCAACGGCGCTATCGCGCGGCGACCAGGCCTTTGCGGCCGGTAATTTCACGGCCGCGCTGGCCGATTATCGTCAATCGCTTTCGCAAGACGGTAAGTCGTTCGCCGCATATTTCGGCGCGGGTCAGGCGGCGCTGTACGCCAACGATATCCGCAGCGCGGCCGAGTATTTGAACGGCGCCCAGGTGCTTGCAGATGCTAAGCAAGCCGGGCTCGTCAAATTGCTCTTGGCCGAACTGCGCTCACGCGTCCGTGCGCAACAAACACATGTACTTTCGCAGACCGTTACGGTGCCGATGACTGTAGTCGACCCGTTGCCGCTCATCTCGGTGCAGGTGGACGGACGGCAAGCATATTTCATGCTCGACACCGGTGCGCCGAATCTCGTGATCGATCCGGACTTTGCCAAAGAGTTGGGCCTGAAACTGCAAGGCGGATTCAACGTCGCGTCCCGCGCAGCGCTTCGGCGAGTTTTGAACAAGCCGTAGGAGCCGGCGCCACGATAGTGCCGTTTTGGTACGTGCCGGATCATTTCTTGATCGCGCGCGGCAGCGTGAACGCGCTGACCGATCAATTGTTCTTGGTGGATAGCGGCCTGGCCGGCGGCGGATTCATGCCGACACAAGAAACGGTCGGCGCGGCCAACATTGGCCTAGATGAAATTCACACCGGAACCGGCGTCGGGGGCGGCGGACGCGTTGCCGTAATCCCGTTTACGCTCGACCGCCTGTGCTTGGGCACGGCGTGCGTGCCGAACGTGCGCGGCCTTTACACGCCCGAAGGTTCTCCCTTAGGGATCTTTCCGTTCAAAGTGGCCGGTATTATCTCGCATCAGTTTTTGCGGCATTACGCGTGGACGATCGACTTCGACGCGATGCGCATGGTGCTGCAGAGCTCTTAGGCCTCGCTGTAAAAACAGCGTCCGCAGGTCTGGATGTAGCACGTTTCGCCTTCGATGGCGATCTGCGAGCCTTCGGTAATGCGCTTCCCCGATTCATCGACGCGTACGTTCATCGTGGCCTTCCGCCCGCACGCGCAAATCGTTTTAATCTCTTCGATACTGTCCGCGAGCGTGAGCAACTGCGCCGCGCCGGGAAAGGGATTGCCTAAAAAATCGCTGCGCAGACCGTAGCAAATGACCGGTACGCCGGCCACATGCGCGATGCGGTGAAGCTGCCAGACCTGTTCGACGGTGAGAAACTGGGCTTCATCCACAAGCAGGCACGACAAATCTTTCGCGTTGGTGCCGAGGGCCTGCATGAAATCGGTGGTTTCGTCATACGCTTCGACGGTACGCTGCGGGCCGAGACGCGATGTTACGATGCCCTTTCCAAACCGGCCATCGAGCGCCGAGGTAAAAATGCGCACTTTGCGCCCGTGTTCCTCATAGTTGTGTGCGACTTGCAGTAACGCGGTCGACTTGCCCGCGTTCATTGCGGAGTAGCGAAAATACAGTTTGGCCATGTGATCGATGCCGCTTTCCAGGATGACTTATAATTCGCCTCGCGAAGGGCGGTTGTGCATGATGTATTTGGCGCTGGCCGGCGCGTGCCTCATGGGGTCCGCTCCCGCCGCTCCGATTTTGACCGACCCGTACGCTATTTTTGCCGCCGCCCGAACACATTGGGAAAGCGCGAACTATCCATCGCAGCTATCCTATACAGTTGGCGTGACGGTAAGCAGGCACGGCGTTGCTTCCGAAGCGCACTACCATTCGTATTACGATTCCCTCGTAAATCGCGTGAACGTGACCGCCGTCAGCGACGAAGAGATCGCGCATCCTTATACGCCGCATGGAATCAGCGTCTTCTTCAGCCCCTTCGGCGCGCACATACCGCTGAGCTCGCCCGAACACACCTTTGATTATTTGGGCGTGCCGGTATTGGCACCCAACTATTCGTTCGGGATCAGCACCTACGTCCCGCGCAGTCCCGAAGCGAATAGCGCGGAGCTCGTAGCCGAGATCCGGCGTGAGTTTTGCGATCCGCCACCAGTCAAAAGGCCGTTGCCCGATTCCGGCTTGAAGACGATTGCCAGCATCGACGTCGTTCGGCGCGCGTATATCATTACGCTGAACGGCATCACTGCGCTGAACGGTCACAAGGATTACGATTTGACGCTGCGGCCCATTCGCGATCCCGGGCGCTACCGCTTGCGGCAGCTTTGGATAGACACAGGTTCATTCGCGACCGATAAACTCATTAGCCAGGGCAACTTCACCGAAGGCGGCATGACCGGCGTGCAATGGACCGTTCTCTTTCATCAGGTGAACGGGGTTTCGTATCTTGCCTCGGAACGCACGGAGCAGCCGTTCGTTATTGCGCGGCGCGCCTACGACTCTGCAACCATCGCGTTCGCGGACATAACGGCCAAACGAATTTCCCCAATCATGCAAATGTCCGATTTCGCGATTAACGAAGCGACCGCAGTGCCACCCTTAATCGAGCCTCACTAAATACTCAGCTCGTAAAGGTACTCATCGGCATCGATGCCCCGTTCGGTATCGACCGTGTGCCGCGTTTTCACGCGCTTGAATCCAAGCGATTCGGCTAGTCGAAACGAAGCCTCGTTCTTGACGTCCATCTCGGCGAAAATCCGGCGGCTATGTAAATTCTTATCGAGGTGATCGAGTACGGCCTCGACCGCTTCGCGCGCGTAGCCCTGACGCTGGTACGCGGCAAAGATCCCGTACGCAATGTAGGAAAGCGCTTGCGCTGGAAACGTCGTTGCCTGCATCGTGCCGACCAAGTTTCGGCTTCGGCGGTCGCGGCAAGCCCAATTCTCGCGCAGCTCGCTCTTGGCGTGAAAGGGATTCTCCCAGCGGGCGTAGGTTAAGCATAACTCCTCAAACGATTGCGGGCGCAATTTCGGAAAGAACTGCCACATGCGCGGATCGTCGAGATGCGGCCACGCTTCGCTAGCATGCGTCGCCGTTATGGGTTCCAGCTCAAGGCGTGCACTTTGGAGGACGGGCACCCGCTACGGATTCGGGAAAAATACTCCTAAATCCGGGCGCTACAAGCGAACTATGCCCTCGAACTGCGCACCCGGGCCTGTGCGAATCACCATTGGCGCAGACTTATCTGAGGCGACATACGCCCCTCGTTCGATCGTAAGATCTCGCAACGTCACAGCCGGTAGCTGCCGCGCGATATGTTGCTATGATCAAGACCGCTGCGATTCCGCTGCTCCTTTGCGCGGTAAGCGCGTGTTCGCAGCCGAATTCTAATGCCGCTCCGCACGGCGCCAACGTGCGTGAAGAGATCATAGCCCGCATGCCGGAGAAGACCGTGCAGCCGTTCATCGCTGCTTTGCGAACCAGCGCGCCCGAGGTCACGGGCAATGTGAACATCTCCGAATGGCGCGGCGATTACGGAGGCACGTCACGCGCCGATGCAAACGTGTACGTCGCGGCGATCAACGATGCGCAACAAAAAGCGTCGGCGATCGCGCGACATGTAAACGCCCGGCTCGGTTCGATTCAATCGGTAACGGAGTACGACGGCCCCGCCGGCGCCGCGCCTTCAGGGCAGAACATGCGGCTGAAAGGATCGTCCGTCATGGTTCGCACCGACGGGCCGGTTGCGCTCGCGGTTACCTACGGACTGTCCGCCGGCAGCGTTTCCGTTTTCGGTCTCGCCGATGCGGCCGCGCACGGTGCGCCGAAAGGCGTAGCCATCAGCGTCAACGTGAATGACCCATCGATCGCGGAAGCCTGGGCCCGAGCCGGTACCATCGAAAACTATGTCCGGCAGATCGGCCGCAAGTTCGGCTTGAGCGGCCCGGCGATTTCGATTACCAACACGGGCTTCGATCGCTACTAACAGCTAGCAAGCGTGCGGCTGTATGCGGCCGGCAGGGAGGCTCCGATAGACGGGGGCATACAAGCGCCTGTAACGTAGCTCGATAGCCATCATGTGGGGTGGATTATTCGACACCGTGCCGGGTTTTTAGGCGCAATACTCCTCTTAGCAGCAGGCTGTGGCGGCGCCGGCGGCGGTAGCGCGGGCGGCGGAACAACGCCAACCGCACCGATCACGGCGCCCACATCACCCATTCTTTTGATGCAGGGTGCCGTCCAATTGACGGCGCTGAACATGACCGGCACCGGGAGCGCGTACGCGCAAACTTTTACGGCAATGCAAAGTGGTTACGGGGGCGCGTTTAGCACGTCGGGGTGCGCCGCGAACGCCACGGTAGTAACGAGCGGGTCAAGCCTCACGATTACCGGGACGGCGGCCGGAACGTGCACGCTAACGGTCAGCAATAGTTTCAACCAAACGGCGACCCTGCCGGTCACGGTGACCGTGACGAGCGTGACGACGCAATGAAACGGGCGCTTCTTCTTAGCACGTCTCTAACGATACTCACCGCTTGTGCGAGCCATTCGAACGCGCTGCCACCGCCCGCGCAGATCGGCTCGCTGTCCCTCACGATCAAGATCCCGGCGCCGGGTGCGACGCAATCCATGATCCGGCCACTGTACACGTCGGCCGGCACGAAGTCGGTCGTCATACGGACGGGCGCGACGACGATCTCGGCAAACGTCACTCCCGGTTCACCCAACTGCACCACAACCGTCTCAGCAACGCTCTGCACGTTCAACAACGTTGGTGCGCCCACGCCATCAGCCGTCATTTCGGTTACGGCGTACGATCAGCCGTTGAGCGGCACGGGAACGGCGCAAGGCAGCGTTCTTTCCTCCGGAGCGGTAACGGTTACGATAGCGGCCGGTCAAGTAAACACCGTCAATCTGACTATGGGCGGCGCAGCCGCGAAAGCCACGGTCACGTCACTGAATACCCAACCGCTGAACGGCACCGTCTCCGACTTGAACTTTCGCGTGAACATCATGGACGCCGACGGATTCACGATCGTACCTCCCGGCGTTTACACTTCGCCGTTTGGCGGCGGTACGGCCGAGCCCGTCACTTTTATTGTCACTGAGTCTCCTCCCAACGCAGCTTTGTATTTCACGATCGACGGCGCAAGGCAGGTTTTCGCCGACCAGGGGCAGCTCAATGGCCCCAGCGATACGTACTCTCTGCAGTACGCCGGCCGCGGCGCGATATCGGCGACGCTAAATGTCGAAACCTTGAACCATGCGTTTCCGCTAGCAACTGCCACAATCGCCCCGCAGGCCGCATATCTTCCGGTTGCGGGAGCGCCGGCGCTCGGCGCGTCGGCGGTTGTGGTCGGCGCAAGCGACGGCGCGACGGTTTGGTTCACCGAGCCCGCCCGTGCCAAGATCGCGTTTGTCCGCAACGGGACGCTGCGCGAGCTTTCCATTCCATCGGGCAATACGCCGACACTGCTCGTTGCCGTCCCCTTCCCTGGCAGGCAAGAATTTGTCTACGCCACGGCCCAGGGCACGATCGGCTTCGCTATCGACGACGGCACGATCTCCGAATACACGCCGCCGACGCGCTCTTCCATCGGCGGAATTCATTTCAACCCCGGCATCTTCACCGCATATTTTACCGAAACAGTCGGAAAGATCGGCAAATTGGGGTTAGGCGGTTTGATATCGGAGATCACCTTGCCGGCCGGCGAACACCCGACAGCCATGGATCCCGTGGCCGGAGATTTTGTCGATCCGGCAACGAACTCGCTCGGCTTTATCGATCCGAGCGACGTCGTAACCGAACGCGCGCTGCCTACCGCCAATAGCCGGCCGAACGGTTTGGCGCAGGGACCGCAGGGAACCCTTTGGATATCCGAAGGCGGCGGCAAACGCATAGCGCGGTTCACTTCAGGCGGACCGATAGTGGAATTTCCAACGCAAGACGTGCTGACCTCAATCTCGGTTGTCGAAACCGGCTCCGGGTCCCCGTTCGTGGCCGCAACAGACGCATCCGGAAACATCGAGTTGTTCGATTTCTCTGGAAACGAAACAACCTACAACCCCGGGCCGAACGGCCCGGCTACCAGCGTCGGCGAGGCATATAACAATGACATTCTCTACATATGCGCGGCCTGCGCGTCCGGCATTCAAGACTTCCTCTACTAGCATGCGTATTGTCATCGCAGCATGCATTCTGGCGCTGGCCGTCTCGGCGTGCGGAGGCGGCGGGGGTAGCGGAGGCAGCAACGCCGGAACCGGCGCGCCGCCAACGGTACCGGTCGTAACGACCGGCACGGCGCAACTCGCCGTCATTGTTCCGTCAATCGGTAGCACCAGCGTCATTCGCGACGCCGCGAGTCCCGGCGTGACGCCGTTTTACGTGAGCGCAGGATCCTACGCGATTGGGATACTTCTCAATGGGGCACCGGTCGACCCCAGCCAAGTTTCGAAGGTCTGCAATCCAAACCAAACAGGGGCGACCGTCTGCACCTTCAATTTCCCAGCGCCGGCCGGAAATGACACGTTCGACATGAAGCTGGTCGACGCGAACCTCAACCTGCTTTCAGAAGGGACGGTTCAAGCTACCATAACAGCTGGGCAAACGACCACGCTTCACTTGACTTTCCTGGGGCAACCTGCGCGGGTCTCGCTGCAGCTGGACAATCCCTATCCGTTGCGGGGCGTTTCGAGCACACTTAAGCTGACCGCGACGGCGTTCGACGCCGCCAATTACCAAATCATTGGCGACAATTACCTGCATCCTGTTATCGTGAGCTCGAGCGATACATCGGGCAAGACGACGCTCTCCGGAACGCAATTTAACAGTCCCGGTGACAGCCTTACAGTAACCTATTCAGGAAAACGCTTGCCTTCCGCCACATTTACTGCCACGTCGCCAACTTCGGCGAACAACGTCGCGGCGGTTCTGACGCCCAATGCGTACACGCAATTCGGTCCAACGGCGTACACGACTTGGCAAACTACGCTGGGCGCGGACGGCAATATCTGGTTTACGGAATGTGCGTTTAACAGTGGTCCGTGCAAGATTGGGAAGGTAGCGCCGTCGGGACAGATCACGGAATCGGCAGACGTTCAATACGCGAAAGATCTCATAGCGGGTCCTGACGGCAACATTTGGTTCACGGAAAATAATCGAGCCTACATCGGTCAAATCACGCCTGCGATGCAAATCCATGAATTCTTGATCCGCAATCTCTTGCCGAACGAAGCCTTTTACGCCGGACCGATTATCAAGGGCGCCGATGGAAATCTATGGTTCGGCGAAGGCGACCGGCTGGCGGTCATGAATGCCGGCGGGCAGGTCGTGCGCGAGATATCTTTAGGCGCGTGGTATCTCCCCGCGGACATAGTTCTCGGGCCGGATGGCGCCTATTGGGTCTCCGAGTTCCAAAAAATTGCGCAAGTCACACCGTCGGGCACGGTGACACAACGCAATCTTACGTATACGCCGACCGGCACCATGGTTTTTGGACCCAACCAGCTCCTGTACTTTTCATATCCAAACAGCCTTGAGACTATGTCGCTTGCGGGCACGGTCTCGCAACCAACGCTTACGCCAAGCGGGACATCATTCCAATCGCCGTTCGTTCTCGACTCGAGCGGAAACATTTGGGGCGCGGGCAGCGTCGCGAATCCGCAGCCTTCCTATCCGCCGCAGCACGGCGTGACCATGATGACGCCCAGCGGCGTGCTGACAGTTGACCCGATGGTCGGCAATCTCGCCACCGGCGGCAACGTCGGCTTCAACGACATGGCGTGGGGCTCCGACGGCAATCTTTGGATCGCGGGCGTGAGCGGAAATTACATCACGCGATATTATAACGGCCCGTAGCCTTAGCATAGTGGCGGCTCGCTTTCGCGCGGTTTCCACAGCTGGAGCCTTCTTCGAGATGGCCGTTCCGCTAGGCGCGGCCGCCAATCCGAGCGCGCGCCTCGAGAACTATCGAATCTATATTGCGTTCGTGAAGCCGCCGCGCGGCAGCGAGTCCCGCGGCGCCCGCGCCGATAATGACGACATCGGTTTGGAGACTTGTCAGAGCTGGCTGTACACTTTCAAAACTTGATACACCGTTAGGACCAACTGGCCGATCGGGCCGAGGCGGCAGCGGCTCGAGCAGACGGCAGTTTTTCCGCGGGGACGGGACATGAAATTATGAGCCGATCGGGATCGGCATCCGTCAATAACACGTACTGCGGTTGTATGTTCTTGCCCGCAGCGGTCGACAGATCGCTAAGCGACACCCACTGAGATTCTAGCGCAACCCGTAGCGGGCCATGGTAGTGTATCCCGCCCGCCCCGTCGCAAGTGTAACGAATATTCGCGGGGCAGCCATCCGCGAGCGCCCACGCCAGTTTCAATGTGCCGGGCACGCCAACAGCCATTGCGGTGAAAAAACCGGCAATCAAGCCGCCTAGATGGGCTGGCAAAGAAATGTTGGGGATGGCCATCGTAAAAAGTAAATTGATTCCGACGACCAGTCCAGATGCGGCTAGCAGTCGCTTTGCCGTCCTCAGATACCCGTGTTTCCACGCGTTCCAACCGAAGAATAGCGCGGCGCCCATCAAACCGTAGATCGCGCAGCTCGCACCGAGCGTATGCTCTTGTCCGAATGCTACGACCGTCATGCCGCCCGCAATTGCCGCTACAACGTAGATCGTCAAAAGTCGCCGGGTTCCCAAACTCGTCTCAAGCTCGCTGCCCAGAAACCAAAGGGCCGCCATGTTCGTCCAAAGATGCGTCGGAGTTGCGTGAAGGAAGGGCGACGTAACAAGTCGCCACCATTCATGATGCGCTAGCACGCCGATTCTGCCGACCGTGCCTTCGTTAATGTACCAGTTGTGCGGCATACCCCACGCGATAAGTGTCGCGATACAACAAAGACCGATCAAAACTTTGGTGCCGATCGTCCGCCGTGAGGGTTCCGGTCCAACTGTGTAGGTCTCACGATCGGAGTCGGAATCGTGGCCTCTCACGTGATCCTTCATCGCGAGGAAAAGGACGCAAATTACCAGCCCAAATAGTATGGCGCCCGCAACTGCCTGCAGTCAGTTTCTGTGCTGCAACTGATAGGCGAGTGCCACGCTGAGTATCAGACACCAAAAAAGCGCGCCGAGGATTGTGTTGAGGAGCTTTCCCATTCGCTTTGCTAGTGATCTATAAAGCCCGAAGCTTCATCCATCGTCGGATCGAGACGCAGATCTTCGTGCGCGAATTTTCGTTCCTCATGTCCTTGGGTCGTCCTCACGCGGACGATGATTTCGTGCGGATGAACCTCTTTGACCGTGCCTTCCTCGTTTGTCCCGTCGATGAAGACTCGGTCGCCGGCTTTCAAAAGCATGCTTTCCTCACAATGCAATCTGGCTTCGTGCCGGATCCTGGCAGTACCCCGTCACGGCCCGTGCCCGAGGTGCCAACCATGCTTGGCACACGCGTATGGCGCAAGTCCCACGCTGGTGCGCGGAATTCCGCGCTCCGCAAGCTTCTTCGTTGCAAACGCGCTCTTGGGCGAGCCGTTTTTGTTGTAACATGACCGCGCTCCGCCGCGCTTTCGATCGCTCACGCTTTCCTATTCGAAATGCAGTAAGGAAAATCCATCGTCCCGTCTAACCGGAAAAGTGAAATGGAAGAAATTACGAATTGCCCGGCCTGCGGCCACGCAATGAGCAAGCACCACGGCCATCATTGCAAGGACTGCGAGCGCGATGGGGCCGAGTGCGCCGCGTTGGAAGGCGGCGTCGAGAGCCCCGGCGGGTAGCACAATCGACACGCGCACCGCGCGCATCCTCGATCTGGTTCGCGCAATCCCGAAGGGCTTCGTCCAAACCTATGGCGACATCGACCCTCACGCGCCGCGTCTTGTCGGACACGTCCTTGCGACAACGAACTACAAGGTCCCATGGCATCGCGTGGTGCGCGCTGGCGGTGGCATGACGCAGGGACGCGTGCAACTCGAACGCCTGCGCAAAGAAGGCGTTCCGCTACGCGGCAATCGCGTAGACCTAACTGTCGCCCGACTGCCGAGGGGCATAACGCTCGGGATGAGCGCTAAAAGAAAAACGACGCGCTAGCGTCGTTGAGATGCCGAGAAAGTCCGCGACAACCCACGCCGACGCGGCGATCGCGAAAGTCTCCGCAGTTTCGGACCAGTTGTCAAAGCTGTGAGGAGCGGCAAAGAGCGCCGGCAGCCATACCAGTAACCCGAAACCCACGAGCATCGCCGTGGTCAGTCGAGACGCGAGCCGGGCCATGAGTCCCGTGAGCAGAGCGATAGCGGCAAGAGCAAACGCGGCGGTCGTTGCCATCGCCCAGAACATTTGTCCGGGCGGAATCCATTTTGGAACCAGGCTTGCGGTTGCAGAGAGATAAAACAGCTGTTCCAGTGCGAACGAGATAAGGCAAATACCGAACGAGTAATAACCGATTTGAGCCAATCTTGCCGTCCGAGCCGGGACAGTTGGACCGGAACATGCATAGAGGATCATGGCCCCCGAAGCCAATGAGAACTGTTCGAAGAAGTTGCCAAAGCTATTGTAGACGAGCGGATGCGCAATGATGCCAGGGATCGTCAGCAAGGTGAAGGCGAAGTAGATTGCACCCAGCGCGACAGCACCGGCACGGGCCGTTCTCGGCCATAGAATGGCTGCGCCTCCAAGGATTTCGATGGTAGCCGCGATGTAGGTGAGCATCTCGCGGTGAGGACCAAGCGCCTTGATCTGCTGCCAATTGACGATGTCATGCCACGCCACGGCACAGATACCGAAACCGATCGCCGCCAAGCCATAGGCGTAACGTCCGAGAGAATATTTCATTGCAGCACTCCGTGCCTGAAAACAGGGCTTTCGTTAGTCACGAAATTGATCCGGCTCAGCGCCGGTGGCGAGGAACGACGGTACTGACCGGGAACGGCTCTTCCGATGCGCAAGCTGGCCTATTACGGTTTGCTTCTTCTCGCTATTGCAGCCGCGTGTTCACACGGCGGCCGATCCGGCTTGCCTCCGGGCGCGTCTTCGCCGGGGTTAGTAACGCCGAAATCGGTTTCGCCCGGACTCATCCCGCCCGCGCCGATGGTTCACACGGGGATCTTGCCGCCAAGCGCGATGAAGTCACCCGTGCGTCCAAACATTCCGGTTTCATCGCTCAGTTGGTCGCAGATTCCGGGCACGGCAAGCGTCGTCGCAGCCGCTCCTGACGGAACGCTCTGGGTGCTGTCCGATCAGCCCGCCGGAGCCGACAAGTACATCTGGCACTATGCCAACGGCGGGTGGACGAATATTTCCGGTCTGGCTTCGCGGATGTCCGTCGCGCAAGACGGCTCTTTGTGGGCGATCAATTCAGGAGGGGGCATCTGGCATTACACGAGCGGCAACTGGAGTTCGCCCGGTGGCGGCGCCAGCAACAGCATCACCGCCGATTCATCCGGCGGCATCGACGTTCTTTCCAACGGCGGTTCCGGCAACGATAAGGCGATTTGGCATTATTCTTCCGGTTCCGGATGGGTGCAGCAGAACGGTTCCGGCACGGCGCTGGCCGCGAACTGGGATGCCAGTACGTTCACGCCCGGCGCCGGCGGAAGCGGTACCATTAATCCGAGTGGTTTTTACATTTTGAATTCCGCCGGCGCGATCTGGTATGAGAATTCAGATAAGAGCTTTGCGCAGCTCCCGGGCGGCGCATCCGCAATCGCGCCGACGGCCAATGGCGGCGTATTCGTCTTGGGCTATCCGACTGCGTCCGCCGGAAACCAAGTATACTACTACGATCTTAAAAACCCGGGATGGACCACGGAACCCGGCTCCGGCCTTCTCAGTATTTCGACAAACACAAATCTGTTTTTGGTAAATTCCTCGAATGCGATCTATACTGCCGCGCTTCCGGTTCCCGCGTATTGCGGTACCATGAACTACTCGCCGGCTTCCGGCGGGGTCCCCGTCGATATTACCGATGACTCGGGAATCGGCGCGGTGCTCATCGTCTACATCCAAAACGGCGGGTCGTCTTGGCTCGCGACGAGCGGCACATTTTCCGCGGCCACGCCGAATCCGCTGCCGGCGGCATGTTTCTCAACGACGAAGGGATCAAATGGGACCGTGCCGCTGGTCATTCCTACCGGCGTGGGCGGCGGGCGAATCTATTTGGCGCTCGCAACGCCCAACCCGAACGGCGTCATTCCGAATCCGTTCGGCGACGCAAACGCGGCGACCAGCGGTCCACCGGTAGGCTATCAAGCCGCGCCGTTTCCGTGGGACAAAATCGAATACGGGACGATACTCTCGAGCACGCCGGTTATTGACACCACGCAAGTCGACTCGTTGGGATTGCCGATAGAGCTTTCCGTGTCTGCATCCGCGACGGCGACGCCGATGCCGGACAATACGCCCGGCGCGTGCGTTGCAAACGCCGTCACTGCAGGCAGCTCCGGACCGTACGGTGTCACCTCTTGCAAGTTCGCGAATATCTTCACGACGGTCGCCGCGAACCAGCAATATAGCCCACTTATATACACTGCCTTATTCAACGGCAAATTCCTCGACATGCAAGTGGTCGCGCCGGTGCACGCCAGCCAGACCTCTTTCGATTGGAACGCCGCCATGAGCAGCTACGTACAAGCGGTGCTCGCGTCCTATCAAAGCACGCCGCGCTTGTTTACAAACTTGGTCAGCGGCGCACAGAATCCGCAACCAGCTATGCCTACGTATTACTGTGCGAGCTCCGACGGGTCGTCAAATTTGCTGTTTACGAATATCGGCAGTGGAACAACATGCCCCGGAACGCCGAATCCCGCGGCGTCACCCAATCCGTTCAAGTTGCCGGCAGCGCTTTTCGCATACGCCACCGTTCCGCAACCGGCCGGAACCGCCGCCCCCGTAAACGGATGCATGGGGAACCTACTCTTCTCGCAGCCCTTCGGGCTGGCGTTTGTCGACGGCGCCCTCAACGATCCACAGTATCCTACGAGTCAGCTCTTCGCGACGAATGACGCGTTCGCGATGTGGAAGGCGCTCACGGCGGATCTGAACTACGGCATGGCGCTGAGCACCACGCAGACACATCCCGTCGGACAGGTGACTCCGCCCCCGATCACCCCGAGTGGCCTCTTCAAAGATTCCACATACAATCAGTACGACAAAGTCTTGCACGACAATTTCAACGGTGGCCTGGCTTATGGCATACCGTACGACGATTTGTACAACTTGGAATCCGGCGTCGCGATGTCCTCAAGCGGCGGATCGATCGTCTTGCGTATTAATCAAATACCTTCCGCATCGTCGGCCACGCCGGGATCGCAACCCTCACCGGTCGGGGTGCCCGTTCCGTGTCCCACGATTACTCCGGGAGTCGGCAGCTACTAACGCACAAAACGACATGCGGCGGCGCGGTCTTGCAAAAGTTTTTTGTCGCGCGCGTTCTGGGCGAGCGATGCCGCTCGCTCGAACTCTAGGCCGGCTTCGCTAAAACGGCCGAGCTTCTGCAGCAGATCGCCACGCACGCTCGGCAACAAGTGGTAGGTTTGCAGCAGCGGCTCATCGTTTAGCGTCGCGACGAGCTCCAAACCGGCGGCCGGTCCATACGCCATGCCGACGGCAACCGCACGATTGAGCTCGACGATGGGCGACGGCCGGACTGTGTCAGCGCGTCGTATAACGCCGCGATGAATCAGCAGGCGATTCCATTTTGCGCGATCCTGGTCGAGCAGCAGGATCGGCTCGCCCTCGGGACCGATACGCCCGCATGCGCGAAGCCTGCAGTTCCATCAGCGCGACAAGTCCATGCACTTCCGGTTCTTCGGGCATCAATTCGGCGAGCACGCGGCCGACGCGCAGCGCGTCTTCAACAAGCTCCGGACGCAGCACATCATCGCCCGCGCTCGCCGCGTAGCCCTCATTAAAGATAAGGTAGATCGCTTCCAGAGCATTGAGTCTTCCGATCTTCTACGATCTCGCCGAACGCGGTCAAGAGCGGTTTATCGACGTAGCCCGGCAAATGCTAGCACAGTGACCGTCCAAATCTCAGCCGGCTATACGCTCGACAACCATCGAGCGCAAAGCAGCGACGCCTATGCTTTAGCCAAGGGCGAGATAATTCGCGCCATGCTGACGACATACGCTAAACCCGGAATGACGTTGCTGAACATAGGGTGCGGCGCCGGATACTTCAACACGATCGTCGCCGCCCTCGGCTTGCGCGTGATCGGCTGCGAGCCCGAACCATCGGCGTTTGAGATGGCACGCAAAGACGCGCCTGAAGGTTGCACGGTCTACAACTGCGACCTGGCTGGCCTGGCGAAACAAGGCGTGAGCGGAGATCTTGCGGTGCTGGTCGATGTCTTCGAACACATCGAGGACGACGCAGAGGCCGCCGCGCTCTTGCGATCGATGTTACGGCCCGGCGCGCATGCGATTATCACCGTCCCCGCCGTGCCATGGCTTTACGGCGTTCACGACGAACGCCTCGGCCATCTCCGCCGCTACAGCGCTCGTTCGTTCCGCAAGCTGCTCGCATCGCAATTTGAAATTTGCTGTATGCGGTACTTTGGAGCATTGTCGATCCCAATCGTGGTCATTTTCTCCCAGTTGTTGCGCCGTGAATATCCGCGGAAGGCGGGGCGTGAGGGAGTTATCGGGCGGCTTTATTCAGCATTTTGCGCGCTGGAAACGCGAGTCAGCTTTCCCATAGGGACTTCACTTATCACAGACGTGAGGATGAAGCCGTGAACTCTCATGTTTTTGCTGCATTTCGGAGGATCTCAACCTTGTCCGTGCCCGCTCGTCGGAACGTAGATATGCCCCTTCAATTTGGCAAGCGAGTGGCTTTATGCCGGCCTGAGTGACCCCAGCACGATTTTAATTTCCGGACTCTACGAGGCGGTGGTGCTCGCGGACGGGCACGGCTCCAACGCGAAGCCAAAAAAGTTGAATTCTGTACCCCTGCTGAAAATTGGAAAATTGGGCCGCATATGCGTTGACCTTGGCACTACGCGCTACTATCCCGAAAGATCGATACCCGATATGCGCTCTGAAGAGTTCAGCGTAAAGGTCGCGAGCACGTTCCCTTGCTCGAAGCGCATGAGATACTTGTAGATCCGCGCCTTCGGCGACCCGGACGTTCCCTTGAATACAATCGCCTGCAGCGATCCGACTCCGGCAAAGTCGGAGACGAGCCCCCTGAGCATCGGGTCCGGAAACTCTTTAGAAGCCGCGGGCGTCAACTGCGAGCGATCGATCCGGCCGTGCATCATCTGGTCGAGGATTGCCGTAAAACGCTTGGTGAGCGCGGGGTTCTCGCCGGGCGCGGGCTCGTCGTAGGCGAGCGTGACGAACGAGGGACGATTGTACTTCGCCGCGCAGTGACTCAAATCCAATTCAGCGGTGGATCGGGCGCGAACGAACGCGACGACAAGCGTGTCGACGCACGGCGGCAAATCGCTGTCGTGCGATGCGCCGGGAACGAGCATTTGGCGCCCGTTTGGCAAATAGGCAAGCGCCTGCAGACCGTACTGCGGCGGCGACGCCGGATCGTCGCTCCCGGAGATCATAAAAATCGGTGCGTCGCTATGCACCGGTTCTTGGAAGCTGGCCGGTGCCGGAACGGGGTTCCAGATTTTGCACGCACGCTGCTGCGCGCGTACCCGACCGTCGCCCTCGAACGTGCCGGCACTGTACGCGGCGACGTCGGTCTCGGGAATGAACGGGATATCTTCGGAGCAACTGACCGAGAGGTTGAGGCCGTTCGCCTGAACGCTCGCGAAGAAGAGCGCCATTTGACTGACCATCTCCGCGAGCGGCGTGTAGTCGCCGCGATACGCGCGTTCGATGGTCACCGGCATGTACGCGGCGCCCGACGGGAAGTATAGTTCGTGGCGGACCGTTTCGGCGAAGATCTCTTTCGTCAACTGCACGGTCTGCATGCGGTGCGTCACCGGGTTGCGTACGGCGAGGCTGACCGGACCGGCGTCGAAGCGCCGCACCACGGCCGCAAAATGGTCGGCGAAATGGGGAAAGTGCGCGGAGCACGTTGGATCTTGGCCGCAGGCTTGTTCGAGCTGGTCCATTGCCGTCTGAGCTCCGCGCGCCATCGGTAGCGGGATGATGTAAAAGTGCGGCGGAGCGACGCCTTCGAGTACGACGCTCTCGACGGTCTCGGGATGGCGACGGGCGTAGTCGAGGTAAAACATCGTACCGTACGATCCGCCGTACAGCACGAGCTTGGGATAGCCGAGAGCGGCGCGTACGTCGTTCAGGTCGTCGGCGGCCATGCTGGTCGTGTAGAGGCTCAGATTGGCTTGCGCTGCCAGGCGAACGCGGCACGCGCGCACGATCGTATCGGGCCACATCTGGCTGAAATAGAGCTCGGGATGTGCGGCGGGCGCAAAGTCGCACTGCTGCGGAGCCGATTTTCCTGTGCCGCGATTGTCGACGAGCAGGATATCGTAGCGATCGCGGAGCGTCGCAATTGCGCCTGACGGCGCATCGGCGAAGCCGGGGGCTAGGTCAGTAGCCGAACCGCCGGGACCGCCGGGATTAAAGACGACCGCGCCGTGCGAAGGGCGCTTCGCTTTGATGTCGATGAAATAAATGCCAATCGTGCGTCCGCTGCCGGCCGTTCGGTTCTCAAACACCGTTAGCGTGCCGCAGATCGCAGCCGCGTGGCTCTGTCCGACCCGGCAGGATGAGGTCTTCAGCGCTCCCGCAGCCGTCGCCGGACCAGATGAAAGGGCGGGGCTCAGCGCGAGCGCACCCCACGCGAGCAAAGCAAGTCCGATCTTCATGCCCGCATACCTGCGGGTGTGCGTCGAGCGCTTCCTTCTCTAGACTTAGCTCACCTAACCATGACCACCATCGTCCACAACGCGCAACTCGCTCTCCGTCCACCGATGATGCAATTGCCAGGCAGTTTGCGGCGGACTACTGACATCGTAACGGCCGTGTAGTAAGACTACGAAAACTCTCCACCTAACTTCGGCGGCGTAAATGGGTACCCGTCACGTCAGAACCGATCGATTCGCTGTTCGGCAGACCCCGTTGTCCATTAACAGAGAATGAGAGGTCGGTTTTGAGAGGGCTATCGAAGGCTCTGGATGGAAGCGGTGGACTAACAAAGGCTTATGGCGATGGTTTATTGGCATCAAAAAATGGTTCTTAAGTGGCGCGCAGATCTATCAAAGGCGGCGGGAAGTTAAAAGACTTGTTGGCGTGACGGTGCGCTTCATGCTGGCTGTGATTGAACAGCTCATGGAGGGAGGGCTGCTCATAACGCAGGGTCTCATCGGAGTCGTCGCTACCGTAGCGGTGCTCATCGGAATCGGTGGGGCGAAGGACGCGCTTCCGGATGCGGAAGGCACTTCGAACTCAAAGCGGGCGAAAAGACAGGCTTCGGCCATCCACGGCGCGACGCCGAATGAACCCTTTGAACCCCGTTGAGAGGTAATCACGAAAGTAAATGCTTCTTCCAATCTTGAAGATCCCCACCTATACCATCCTCGTTCCCTTTTTAGGAAGCGTGCTTGCGACAGTGCTTCAAAGTCACGGCATGTTAAATAATTGGGCGCTATCGTTTATCATTTCTCTTTGCGCGTTCTTGGCCGCACTCATAACGTCTAGGCGGGCTAACAAGAGTTGCTGATGTCGAGAAACTTGCGCGTAGTGGAAAGGGGAACCTAAGGTTACCTACGGAAACCAAAGCTTCCGTAAAGACGTAAACCCGTTATGCCTTGTGCGATCGTAAGAGTTCACACTGTTGCCATGGCCGCGCCCTCATTCACGAGCCTGGTTACCTGCGAGCAACATTCTCCGACAACAGCTCCCAAAGACCTACAATTCGCAATAACGGCGGCGCCAACGTCAAAGCCATTGTTCAGAACGTATCCGGTCAGCGCGACGTTTCTTTCGAACGGCCCCAAGCTGCCGTTTTAGAAACCTAGGGCGCTGTGTGCATAGTGGTTTGTAACAACATCGAACAAACGCCACAAAGAAAGAGGCTTGCCGATCCAAGATCTGCCGATTTGAGCTGTTCTCCGATCGGATAGTTGCTATGCTGTGCAGCCAACGTAGGATAATCGCGACGGCGTCCACAGGAGTCACACTGGAGACCGAAGCAACATTGTCAGCTAGGGTGCTATGAAGGCTAGCCTTATTGCGTCAGTTCTAATTGCCAATTTGCTTGCAGCAACTGGGCTTGTATTTGCTGCTACACAAGGCACGATCTCCGTTATTGTAACCGACGCACGTTCGGGTGCTCCGGTCCCTCTGGCGCGAGTGGAATTATACGGCCCAAAATCGCTGCGCGGTCTTACTGATCATCAAGGCATTACTGTCTTTCACCAAATGCCCGCAGGGACATATGAAGCTGAGATCGATCATCGCGGACATCGCCATCTAACGATTTCGAACATTCAGCTCGCTGCAGCGCAAAATTTAAAGGTTCGGGCATCGTTGGCGTCGGTTCCGTTGACCATCGCCTCCGTAACCGCCAGGAGACCGAAACCGCCGCCATCCCTCTCAACAGTTACCGAGACTTCACCCGCTTCCGCGCTGGGCCAAAATGTGACAAGCGCTCTCAATACTTTGCCTGGAGTAACGATTAACGGAGCGAATGGCTTCAATGAATACGCGTCGGTCGCCGGACATTATCCGACGCAAACGGGCATCACGCTCAATGGCGCACCAATCTCAGAGTTCGGGGCGCCTGCAAATCTTGCTCCGTTCGATCTCGATCTTTTCAGCTCTGCAAGCGTAAATAGCTCGGGCGCCGCCGGTTACACAGGCGGCAGCATTAACCTGGACACAAGAGATCCCACTTTGGACTGGCTAGGTTCGGCGAAGTTTAGTCAAGGATCATACGGTACTGGCTCGGGCACGATCTTCGAAGGCGGTACAACCGGCCGGTTTGGGATGGCCTTTACGCACTCGGTCAATCAGCGCGGTTCGCCGCTCGACGGACAATCCTACCTCGATACGAGCGGCCTGTTTTACGCGCATGATGCGATCAGTCGCAACATCGGAGATGCGCTAAAGATCCGCTATCCGTTCTCACTCAATAATGTGGCCACGTTCTCCCAGGTCTATATCGAATCGCGTTCCCCGCTCACCTGTACGCAATTTACCGGTCCCGTCCCATGCGGCTACGGGCCCACCAACGTAGGCAACACGCGGATTGCATCGACAAGTATCACTGATACCGCCACGCTGCCGTTTGCGGACGTCAATATCAGCCTATTCCATGACGTGCAGAACCAGACGCTGGATCAGTCCGGCCGGTACGTCAACGGCGTCGCAGCACCGCTACTAAGCAGTTCGTCTTCAACCAGCAGCGGCGTGAAACTTCAGGCTTTTTATCGCCTCTCGCTAGAGCACAATATTTCAGTCGACTTTACAAGCATGACGCAAACTGCCCAATCCAGTGGAAGCGCCTATGGCTCGTATGCGCCGCCGCCCGCAATCTCTACGAATTTCTCCAGTTTCAATATCGGCATACCAGCGCTCTCGTCGAGAAGATTTCACGGTAACGTCACCCTCGGCGCGCAACGCAACGCTTCGACGACTCAAGGCTCTGCGGGCGCCACACTCGCTTATAGTTTGTCGGACCAAGATTCGATAAATGCTGCCATCAACGGCGGCAATCTCGCGATTCCAGGCGCAGCCTTTAGCGGCGTATCCCAACCAGCTGCGTTCGCGTTCGATTGTCAGTCGCATACGGGCCTTGGATTTGGCCCGTCAGCCTCCAGCGGACGCTCAACGTCGATAGAGTCAACGCTCGGGTACAGCCACGTTGCAAATCGCCTAAGCCTAGCGGTTTCGTTCGATCGCCAATTGGAATACGATTCGCCCGTTTCGGGCATCGTCGACGCGACCGCGATACCGACTACGTTCTTCCCGCCAAACTATTTCTCGACAGCTAATGCCCTCGGTTTAGCGGCTTGCCGAGGCGGGCGCGCGTTTGCACCAGCGGATTTTTACTATAGAGTCGCCGGAATCGCCGATCGAGTTACGCACAACAACTATATGCTGCGTGTCCACGCTCCGCTCGGCCGTAACACGACGATGGATTTGAGCTATGCCATCAGCCAAGCTCGAGCGATCGGAAGCGATCCATTTGTCTTCGATCAAAATTCAACCGTGCGAGCCAACCTGCAATTGCCGAACATTCCGCTGCACGGCGGCTCGCTCCAGCTTTCAAGTGTTATAGGGAAGAGCGGCGCACAAGCGCTTCTCTCCGTAGTTTACACCGGCGCGAACAATGCTTACAATCTGCCGGCCTTTTTGACCGTTGCGGCGGGCGCGGCTATTCCTACCGAACGTGGAATACTCCAGATCGGCGTTTCCAATCTAACCGGGCAGTATCCGGGACCGTTCGCAACCAGCAACGGTGCGGTGGCGCTGCCGTTGAGTGGCGGCGGCTTCTTTCCGACGATCGCTTCGCCGCTCGCTCCTCGTACGTATTCCTTCTCCTACAAGTTCAGTCTGGGACCGCCGCACGAAGAGAACCTCGGAAACAGTCCGCTTGCGCTCGAATATACGATGTATCCGCTACCAAAAACGCTTCCAACCGATCCGCTGCAGGTAGCCCGTGATTCGCCAAGCTGCGGCCCGGAGTTATTAGGCGGAGCGCAATCAACGCTCAACGTTATCAAGAAGTATGTCGCCTCTGTCGAAGCCGCGCGGAGCTCGAGCGGCTATCCACCGCTTTTCCCGGACGTTGAGAAAAACGGTTTCCATCTCGTGTACCGGCGGTGGCAAAATCGTTACATTATTATTGTTGAGCCTTCTGACGAAACGGCAAAGAGTGGTTTTAAGGCCGAGCTCCCCGTGCTAAAACCGTTTATGGGATGCGCTAAGGAGTATATTATCTCCTTAACAGTTGCGCAACAAGCGGGCTTATATGTAATGAGCCACGATGAGGCTAAGGCTATGAATTGGCCCTCGCTCATCTTCGATCCGATCATCGGATTTTACCACTCTCCCGACTTGATCGAGACCCACTTCACATTCAACTATCCACCGATCCCGTTGAGGGCTCCCGCTAACCCGTTTGCGCTCTCCAATAGTCCGGATTGCAGCGATAGCATTAAGCCGGCGGCTATCGATGTTTTGGAAGAACTACGGCAGTATGTGAACTCGGTATATACCGGTGGCAGCTCGCAGTCCCCGATGGGATTAGATGCGGAGAGCTACAGCGCTCAGGCCGGAAAAGTGCTGACGATTAAAGACATGAGCGGTTCACTGACTGAACTCGAGCCCTGCATGATGATTTCGCAAGTCACGCCCGAGCAATTGAATCAACTCGGCCTATCGTTGTCGCCGCCGAAGCGACCCTCAATTGCAAACCCAAAAGCGCTGCAGGGCACAATAGTCATAAATCCCAACGCGCTCCAGTTCACGCCGCGCATTGGATTCTTTGTCGTGCGACCACAGCTTCATCGCCCGCAAAAAGTTTAGCTGTTACAGACCGCACCTCTTGGGATCGATGTTATCGTGCCGGCGCTTCATGTGGCGATGAACGATGCTATGACGCCCCGCGGGTGCACGCACATTTTAGATCGCGGTGAAAGACGCGCCCGTTTATCATTCAAAATTGTTGCCGACAACCTCGATACTGCTATTGACCGATATCCAACTCGCGCCGAATGCGATCACGGAACTCAAGACGACAACGAGACGTATGGAAGAACACGGGTGACCCTTTTTGAAACCAGCAAGCCGCAGGTAACGCTTCTTTGGGGTTGGTGGCAGGAAGACTAAGCCGCTTCAGAAGCGACGGCGGAAACTGGCAAAATCCACTCTTTCCGCGAAACTTGCGTAATCCACTCGCGCGCGCGAAACAAGCCACCAGCTTCAATCGAAGCGCGCGCCGCATATGCGAATTCTGCGGCAACTTGAACGCACCTTATTATCTTCTTACGGTAGTATCGGAAATCAAAGGACACCCACCACCCGGCGCGATTTCTGATAATGACCTCATGGCCTGATAAGTCTTCCTCAAGGTCGACTGTGAAGATGTCCCCGATATGTTCGGGTGGAACCGCCGCAGCACCATACGGTATCGTTGGACCTTCATACCGGAATGAAAATGCGATTTTAGTTTCTTCGTTCAAGCGCACGATCAAGCGCGGCGCGCCAATGCGATGCAGTATCTGGACCTTCTCTACGAACTCTTCCGGCGGCGTTGCGACCCCGCGCCGGTTCAATTCAGGGATTACCTGTTCGAACCAAAGCCTCCGTAGGATGACTTCGCCGAGGACTGAGTCCTCAACGGGTGTACGCTCTTCAGGTCTACCGTTCGGCCGTCCCGACATAAGTTTGTAACCTGGTAATTACAGCGCTTGACCGTACAACTTGAAAATTACACCAATGCTCATCATACTTTGACAATTAGGGAGAAGAGCCCTAATTTTGAGACAGAGCGGAAAATTGGTGGAGCTGTCGGGGTGCTGCCCCCCGAGTCCGAAAAGCCGGACCAAAGCTTTCTCCAGGCTTAGCTTCGAATTTTACTTACTCGCACGGACTCCTCAAAGCGTAGATTACCGTTCGCAGCAGACTCTGTTTCTTACACGGCCTTAGAGTCGGTCGACCGTGCCAGCCCGAGTTTGTGACCGGAGAGCGAAGGAGTTCGGGCCGACTCTTCACGTCCGGTGGCTAACCTAGATTAGGCAGCCAGTGCGTATTGGTTATTTGCGTGTAAAACGCTTGCGATCGTTTTAGGAGGGCTCGCAACTCCGCCTGCTTACGTTGACCGCGGATCTTCCCGTCGAACCTATTTCAGCCCCACGAGTTTTGGCCTTACATTAAGGCCGCCACAAAGTATAACATGGATTGGGTACAAGCTGGATGCAGCCCCAGGAGCCCGGAGGAACCAACCATGCGTAAGGTCTGTGCAGTGACCATCGCCCTGCTGGCGCTCGCCCCAATTTCGGCAAACGCGGCAACCGACCCATATACCGCCATCAGCCAAGTGCGGACGGCGTTTTCGCGCGTTCAATCCGTGCAATTGGTCGAGAAATTTCCGAGCGGCGCCGTAGCCACGATCCAACTCTCGCCGTCGGCGCCGGCGCGCGTCGCAACGGCCGGCGTTTCGAAAAACCAGTTACTTCTCGACTACGCAGCGCACCCGGGCGGCGGTCCGTCGAGCAACGTGCGCGACCAATTCACCGTAACGGCGCTCGGCCGCAAGTCGCTTTATGGCATGTCTGTTGACGGCTACCGCCTGATCGATCAATCGGGCGCGGTCGAAACGTTATGGGTCAACGCCAAAGCATTGCCGGTGGCGACGCACGTGGAAGCCTTCGGAGAGTCGGTCGACGTACTATATGGCGACTACGACAATCCGACGCTCTTCGCTACCAAACCATAGCGCATTTATATAACCTGTTGTATAATAAGCACCATGCGGCAGGCACCCAAGGCGCTCGGGGCAGCTTTACGCCATAGGCGGTTGGCCCTCGGCAAAAGCCAGCAAGCGGTCGCCCGAGCGGCCGGACTGACGCAGGCGCATATTTCGCTTATTGAGCGCGGCATGGACGGCCACATTTCGGTTGTCGAGCGCGTCGCGCGGGCCGTTGGAAGTCGTCTCACTTTCGAGCCGGCTACAATCCCGCCAATCGTTGAGAAGCCTTACGGTGAAGATGAGATTGCCAACCGCCTCTATCTGCTTGGCCGGCTCGCGGCGAAACGATTGTCTGCCGATCGGCTCGCGCGCTTTCGCGCGTGGCTTGAAGAGGCTCGCGCTCGCGTAGGCGACTATCCTTACTTTCGGCAGTGGCTGGATATTACCGATCGCGGCCCCGATGCAGTCGCAGATATGTTTGTCAGAGGCGATGAGTTGGGCCGCTACATGCGTTCCGTAGCCACGTTTCGGCCGTTCGTTTCGCAAGCCGAACGCGATTCGTTCTTTCGGCGTAATTTACCAGCCGAAGTCGCGGCGCCCTGAAGTCACAGGATGCCGACCGCCTGATCTTGGCGTTCGCCGATCTCGTGCATGCGGATCGTGTGCTCATCGTCGGCTCGCAAGCGCTCCACGGTTCATACCCCGATCCACCCATACATGTTGTCGTGAGCTCACGCGAAATTGATGTCGTGCCGCTGCCGTATGAACTCTTCGACAAATGGTTTTACTATGCACACGAGCGCCTCGGAGCCGATAGCGAGTTTGATATCGAGCACGGCCTATACGTCGATATGGTTCGGGCAAGCACGCCGAAACTTCCCAAGGGCTGGGAGCAGCGAACCCATGAACGAGTTCTTCGTGCAGCCGATGGCCGGTCAGTAGTTGCCGTATATCCGGAGGTCCACGATTTGCTCGCCAGCAAACTGCTCGCCGCTCGACCGCAAGATGTCGAATTCCTTAAAGGCGTGCGCAAATTGCTTAGCGTCGATCGGAAAACAATAGAATGCCGTATCCGAGAAGTGGCCCTAAGCAAAAAGCACGAGCGCCTACGAACGAGCGCACTAAAATCGCTAGGATCCGCGTTCCGTGCGTAACGCTAAGGAGGCTTAAACGGTCGTCGTGCGAGCTTCTTCCGCTTTGAAGATCTGATTCACGATGAATGACCAGATCATCATGAGGATCGCGCCGATCAAGACCGTCCCGAAACCATCGGCTTTAAAGTTCGGCGTAATCCACGTGACCAGCCAGAACATCAACGCGTTGACGATGATGATGAACAAGCCGAGCGTCACGATTGTGAGCGGCAGCGTCAGCAATAGCACGATCGGGCGCACGATCGCGTTCACGATGCCGAAGATAACGGCGGCGATGAGCGGCGTCCACATGCCCGCCATGTGAAAGCCCGGAACGTACTTTGCGATAAGCCAAAAGGCCAGCGCGTTCAGAATCAGGCGGATCAACAGATGCATCGTCACTCCTTTTAGGGCGACTTCTCAAGAGCGGCCTTTACCCCCGAGGCTAAAGCCGGTGTCATGCCCTTCACCGCCGCGATTTCATCGACGCTCGCGCGCCGAATGCCGGCCGCGGAACCAAAGGCAATCAACAGGCGCTTCTTTCGAACCGGACCGACCCCTGCCAGCGCATCGACCGCCGAGCGCGTCATCTCTTTTCCGCGGCGCTGACGATGATAGGTAACCGCGAAACGATGCGCCTCGTCGCGAATCCGCATCACTAAGTGCAGCGCAGCTGAATTGGGCGGCAGAACGATTGGTTCGGACTGACCCGGCACGTAGAGCCATTCGTGTTCTTTGGCAAGGCCCGCGACCGAAAGACCCGTCATATCCATTTCTTCGAGCACCTCCATCACGGCGCTCAATTGACCTTTGCCGCCGTCGATCAGCAGCAAATCCGGTTTCTTATTGAACTTCTCCTTACGCGCGAGCTGATCTAACAACTTCGTGCGGCCCTCGTCTTCGCTCGGGCGCCCTTCGACTGGGCGCGCATTCTGCGCGCCGCTCAGGATGACACCGGGGACTCCCCCGTCCTCGCGATTGGCCACATCTATGTCAGTTTTCGTGCGCAAGTACCGTAGGCGGCGGCGCAAGGTCTCTTGCATCATCGCAAAATCGTTCGGCCCTTTGTCGTACTGGATCTTGAACTTACGGTAGTCGCTCTTCTTGGCTCGCCCCTCAACGAATACAACCATCGAACTGACCGGATTCGACCCTTGTATGTTCGAGATGTCGTAACACTCGATCCGGTGCGGCGGCTCGGGAAGTTCGAGCGCATCCGCGAGTTCGGTCAACGACTGGGCTTGCGCCGTTTCCTGCACTTCCTGATGCGCGAGGAAGGCCTTGAGGTTTTGCTCGGCGTTCTTCTGCACGAGCTTCAAATAACGCGCGCGTTCGCCACGTTGCGGCAGCAATATCCGCACGCGCGTTCCCTTATACTCGGTCAGCCACGCTTCGATAACGCTGTTATCGGGCGGCAATGCCTGCACGAGAATTTCTTTTGGAATCGCGCTGGCGGCGGTGCGCAGCGCCCTGGCGTTTGGTTTCGGGAGCGGCACGGGCGCCTCGACGCCGCGTGCCGTGCGCACCGCGGCGAACGGCGAAATCCCCGGCGGCTCCGGCGCGCCGGCGGTGCGCGCCGTGTAGAACTGTTTCAAGAATTCGCTGAACAGCACCGCATCGGGCTGGTCGGCGACACCGTCGAGGATGAAATGCTCCTGCCCGAGCAACTTGCCGGCGCGCACCATGAAGACTTGCACGCAGGCTTGGCCTTGCGCTCGCGCAAGCCCGAGCAGATCCATGTCGATGCGCGAACGCCACACAACCTGCTGCGCTTCGGTCACGCGCCGCACGGCGACGATGCGATCGCGCAGACGCGCGGCCGATTCGAAATTGTAGGTTTCCGCCGACGTAACCATCTCGCGCTGCAAGCGCGCGAGCAGCGATTCTTGCTTACCTTCCAGAAACAGCACGACTTCTTCGATCATGCGATCGTAGTCGTCTTGACTTTGGTACCCGACGCACGGCGCCAGGCAGCGTTTGATGTGGTACTGCAGGCACGGACGGCGGCGCCGCCCGTCGATCGGCTCGGGGCACGTTCGCAGCGGAAAGACGAGCCGCACGAGGTCGATCAGCTCGCGCAAGCCATGCGCATTGGTGTAGGGTCCAAAGTAACGCGCGCCGTCGTTTTTGACGACGCGCGTAAACAGCACGCGCGGAAACGGTTCGTTCGTGACCTTCAAATAGGGATAGCGCTTGTCGTCGCGCAGCCGCACGTTGTAGGGCGGCTGGTAGCGCTTTATGAGATTGGCTTCGAGGATCAGCGCTTCGACTTCGTTGGTCACCACGACGGTGCGCACGTCGCGTACGCGCTCGACCATCGCTTGCGTCCGGACGTGATGCGCGGCGCTCTCTTGAAAGTACGAGCGCACCCGGTTTCGCAGCGAGACGGCTTTTCCGATATAGAGTACGTCGCCGTTTTTGTCCAGCATCATATAGACCCCGGGCGCATCGGGAATCTGTGCGAGGGTTTCAGCGAGCGGCGCGGGAGGGTTGATCATCGACGCGAAGTTATTCCTCGGGAGGTTTTCATGGAACCTTTGGATCGCAGAACGTTTCTCGGAACCGTCGCCGGTGCTGCCGCGCTCGGCACGCTGGAGTTAACAAGCGAACCGATCCGCGTAAGCGCCGCAACACGCAGCGCAGTCTTTCTCTCCACGTGGGCGCACGGAAAGCCCGCCAACGAGCAAGCCGCGCAACAATACGCCAGCGGCGGCTCGCTGCTCGATGCGGTCGAGAAAGGCATCAACGTTCCAGAAAACGATCCTAACGTGACCAGCGTCGGCTACGGCGGCTTGCCCAACGCTGAAGGTGAGGTCGAACTCGATGCCGCGATAATGGACGGCACGCGACACCGCGCCGGCGCAGTCTGCAACTTGCATAAAATCAAGAACCCGATTTCGGTTGCGCGCATGGTCATGGAAAAGACGCGCCACACCACGATGGCCGGGGAGGGCGCGCTGCGCTTTGCAATCGAGCTGGGCTTCCAGCCGCAGCAGCTACTCACCGACCGCGCGCTCGACGCTTGGCTGAAATGGAAGAACACGCCGAACCACTCCACCTTTTGGCTGGACGGGGAAAACCACGATACGATCGGCATGCTGGGCGCAGATGGTTCGCACGTCGTTTCGGGCTGTTCGACCAGCGGGCTGGCGTGGAAAATCCCGGGACGCGTCGCCGATTCTCCGCTGGTCGGCTGCGGAGTCTTTGCCGACGACAATACCGGAGCGGCATCGGCAACCGGCGACGGCGACATCATGGCAAACTACTGCACCAGCGCGCGGATCGTTTTTCAGATGGAACGCGGGCTTCACCCGCAGGACGCGTGCGAAGAAGTGCTGCGGCACATGGTGCGCGTGAACCCCGCCACAAAAGAAACGCAAGCTGCGGTAATCGCAATCACGCCCGGTGGTGCAATCGGTGCGGCCGCCATGAACACCGCTACGAAGTTTCAGTATGCGCTATGGCGCAAGGGCACGAGTTCGCTGCTCGACTCGGCGGTCGTTTTCTAAACCGTCTTTTTCCAGTGCCGGCTCTTCAGAATAAAATAGAGCGCGATCGCGACGATGGCCACGACGGTTATCAGCAGGGCGTATTTTCGGAAAGCGTCGCCTACGGCGCTTGCGTGCGCGCCGAGGCTAACGCCCAGGAATATGAATCCGCCGCAAAATATCAGCGAGCCGCAAAACGTCCAGAGATAGAATGGCAGGAGCGGCATCTCGGCGATGCCGGCCGGAATGCCGGCGACGCCCCTTATAAAAGGAACGAAGCGGCAAATAAAGATCGCAAAACTTCCCCACCGCGCGAAAAAGCCGTGGACGCGGTCGAGTTCGGCTTGGTGAAAGCGCACGTATTTTCCGTAGCGGTCCACGAACGGCCGGCCGCCATACCGGCCGACGGCGTATCCGATGCTCTGGCCGGTCAATTCACCGGCGAGGGCCGCGACGATTGCAAGCCATGGGCTCGAGAGATGGCCGGTCGCAACCAGCGCGCCGGCCGCCGGCAGCACCAATTCGGCTCCGACGGGCGCGCCGACGTTGCCCAGCGTCATCACGACGTACAATCCAAAGTACCCGAAGTGGTCGATCAGATGTAAGAGGTAGGCGCTAAACGCGTGCACGCGACCGCCTTAGGATTTCGGCGGCCCGGCTGCCGCCTTCCATTTCTATCGCCACCAGCAGGTCGACCGGCTCCACGAGCTGCCCGGTATTTTTTTCCGCGATGGCGACGACGCTGCGAACGCGCGGCGTGATCAGTATGCCTTCCCAGCTGCGATCCTCGCCGGTGCCGAGCGCGCGGCGAATCTCCGCGTGCACTTCGGCCGGATCGATGCCTTCGCTGCTCAAACGCTCGGAAATCGCGCCGTCGGGTTCCTGCATCAAAGCAACGAGCAAATGCTCGACGCCGATGTAGTAGTGGTTGTGGTTTCGGCACTCTTGTTCGGCCGCGCGTAGAACGCGTCCGGATGCCGGGCTAAATTTTGCGAACAATACTATATTTGGCCAAAAATCTCGGGGCGACTGGATTCGAACCAGCGGCCTCTTCGTCCCGAACGAAGCGCTCTACCAAGCTGAGCCACGCCCCGGAAATTCGTGCCCCCGTAGGTTCGGTCGGCTCCCTCCCCCTCCTGCCGAAAGCAACCGGACGGGAAAACGCGCGACGCTATTCAAAAGGTTCAGGTAACTCCAATGAGATACCTCATCGTCGGTTGCGGCCGCGTCGGTTCGACCCTCGCGAAACTTCTCGACGCCGACAGTCACGAAGTCATCGTCGTCGATGAAGATCCCAACGCTTTCAAACGCTTGGGACAGAGATTCAAAGGCCACGTGGTGGTCGGGACCGGCATCGACTACGACGTGCTCAAACACGCGGGCGCGACGCAAGCCGACGGCTTTATCGCCGTTACGAACGGCGACAACCGCAACGTCATGGCGGCGCTGATCGCGCAGCGGATGTTTCACATCAAGAAGATCGTCGCGCGCATCTACGACCCCACGCGCGGAATGATGTATCGCGAGCTCGGCATCGATACGGTCTGTCCAACGACGACAGGCGCCAAAATGATACGCGACGTGCTGATGGAAGCGCCGTGGGACACACTGCAGTCATTCGATTTCGGCAAAGTCACCTCGCTGACGGCGACGATCCGCGCCGCCGATGCCGGCAGACGCGTGTCTGACTTCGAACGCGCCGGCCGCATTCGCATCGCCGCGATTCGCACGGGCAAGAGCGTACGCGTGGCCGCCAACGATACGGTACTTGCGGAAAGCGACGAGATCAACGCGATCGTGGCGCCCGAAGCGATCAGCGAATTTGCGCAGATGTTTACGGATGCTCGCGTGCCCGAGGGGGTCGGCTGATGTTCGTGCTGATCGTGGGCGGCGGCAAAGTCGGATCCTATTTGACGCGCGCCCTGGTTGGACAGGGCCACGAAGTCGTCATCGTCGAGAAAGCCGAACGCAAAGCGCGCCTGTTAGAACAGCTGCTCGAACGTAACGTCACCGTTGTCGGCGACGGATGCGATCCGCTGGTGCTGGAACAGGCCGGGCTCAAACGCGCGGACGTCGTCATCGCCGACACCGGCGACGATGAGGATAACCTCGTCGTTTGCCTGATCACGAAAAAGAATTCAACGGCGCGCTGCATCGCGCGCGTCAACAATCCGCGCAACAAGCTGATCTTCGACTCGCTCGACGAAAAAAATCCCGTGACCACTATCTCGTCGACCGAAGTTATTCTGGACGCGATTCACAAGCACGTCACGTCCCCGGTCTAGCGAGCTGGTCTCCGCCCGAGCGATTAACCAGGCCTAAAGCGAGGGCGGAGACCTGCGAGCAATTGTGTCATGGTGAGCGGCGCATCCCCTGGTGTCATGGTGAGCGGCGCATCTTTGATGCGCCAGTCGAACCACGCCCGAGCGTAGTCGAGGGCGCGCGGCTACTGAGCGTTCAGTGGCAGATTCTTCACACGTCGCTCGAGGGTCAATAATCCCACAAGCAATGTAATCACGACGACGGCGAACGTGACGTTGACGACAAGCTCGCGGCCCGCAATGCCCGGCGGGATGGCCAAGGCCAGCGCGAGCGAGAGCGCGCCGCGAATTCCCGCCATACGCACGACGGTCAGCCATGCGAGGTGCAGCCGGGGCCGTGCAAACTCCAGCAACCCATGGACGATCGCGAAACGTGCCGCCAACACGACCGCCGCGGTCAGCAGCGAAATCGGGAGCGCCCGCCCGATCTGCGTGATGTCGATGGCCGATCCGATTAAAAAGAAAAGCGCAGCATTCGCAATCAGCGCGATGCCTTCCCAAAGGCGGCCGACGGACTCGGAACACGATGCATCCAAACGGCGCTGCTGTAACAGACGCAGGGTGATCCCGAAAGCCAATACCGCGAAAATGCCGGACCAGTCGAAACGCGTGGCGAGATAATACGACCCGTATGCGCCCATTAACGTGAGAATGCCGTACGCGATGAGCCGCGTACTGCGGCCAAGCAGCAGCGCCGATATTGCTCCGAGCGCCGCGCCGCATACGATTCCCAAAACAGCTCCAAGCACGGCGTGCCCGGTAACCTGCCACAAAGTTGCTGCAGCGGTCAGTGCGGCCGCCGCAGCGACCGCGCGATAGACGACGACTGCCACGGCGTCGTTCAATAATGCCTCGCTTTCCACAATCGTTAGGAGCGAATGCGGCAAATGCAAACGCCGGAAAATCGCCAGCACCGCGACCGGATCGGTGGCGCTCAGAATTGCGCCCAGCAGCAAGGCGGGGAGCCAGCCGACGTTACCGGCATAATGAACGCACACCGCAACGATCCCCGCGGTGGCGATCACACCGGGAACGGCGAGCATAAGAATTGGGCAACACATGCGCCCCATCGTGCGCGGTTCCAGCCGCCAGGCGCCTTCGTAGATGAGAGCCGGAAGAAAAATGTACAGCGTCGCCGCGCCAAACACGCCGGTGAATTTACCGGGGAATGCAACCCCTACGATGATGCCCGCAACCAGCAGCGCAGCGATGTACCCGAGTTGCATTAATGGGTGTGGGTAAAGTTGCCGACGCGGACGCCGCTTGCGCCCATCTCCGCAATTGCTTCGCGCATTCCGGCTACATGCGTCGGCCGCCCGACCGTCGCAAAGTACCACTCCGGGTCGATGTTGAGCGTGCGCGTCTGAATCATGTCCACTTTCACCGTGCGCAAGAAATCGCGCATCGCCACTAATTCCGACACGTCGTCGGTAACGCCCGGATGCGTCAGCAGATTTAGAGATACGCGAATTCCCGCGTCAGCGGCGAGCCGGATCGACGCGAACACGTCGTCCAGTCCGTAACCGATTGGCCGGTAATAGGCAGCATAGACGTCGGGCCGGAACGAATTGAGGCTCACGCGTACAGCCTGAAGTCCCGCGTCGATGCAGCGCTGTAAGGCCGAGGGAAGGCTGCCGTTGGTGTTGAGATTCACGACGCCGTTGGCTTGACGCTCGCGAATGAGCGCGATAGCTCGCGCGACCGCGATCGAACGCAGGAGCGGTTCGCCTTCACACCCTTGCCCAAAGGAAACGATGCCTTCCGGCACGCGCTCGAGGTGGTGAATGGCTATGCGCGCGAGCTCCTTGGCGGTTACTTCTTCTGCGATGCGCGTCTGCGGCGACGGCACGCCGGTATCGGGTTCTTGCTCCGAGATACAACCGACGCAACGCGCGTTGCACGTAGGCGAAACCGGGAGCGCGGCCTCGCCTCGTTCCAGAAACACGTTTTGCGCCGTAAAGCAACTGTACTCCAGCGAGCACTTCGCCAGCTGGCGCAGCACGCGATTTCCAGCATCGTCTCCTAAACGCTTTTCGACCAGCAATTCAAGCTCGTTGGGCGCAAACGTGCGCGGCTGCCAATCCTCACCCTCGTCCGTACGCATCGCGGCGACGTGCAGCGTATCATCGATCGCGCACGCAAACGTATATCCGAATAGCGGAAGGGCGGGCGCGCCGGGATCGCGCTCGTACGCGGGCAGCAGCAAACGCGTATATCCGGCGGGCAGCATGACTGCGAGCGTCTGACGCCGGCGCGCGACGCCTTTGACCACGCGCGGATGGCGCCCCGGTAAGACCATCGGCACGGTTCCCGGGGGCGCCGGAACGAGTTCGCCGGTTTCCACGGCGCGCACCATGCCGCCGTCCGCCAGCGGTTCGTTCTTGCCGTCGTAAAAAATGCGGCCGCCCGTGTCGCAGTAAGCGAGCTCTATCACAATGCTTTTTGAAAAACGTATTCGGTCTTGAGCACATCGTAACCGAGGCGCGCGTAAAATGTATGCGCGCGCTCGCGGACGACGTTTGAGAGCAGCCGCAACGTGGTGCAGCCCTTCTTGCGCGCCCAATCTTCGGCAGCTTCAACCAGCAGCTCGCCGATCCGGTGCCCGCGAAATTCATCCTCCACTACTAAACCATGAATCTCGGCGCGGCGGCTTGCAATGAGCGTATCCTGGCGCACGACCACGGTCCAGCCGACCACGCCCGCGCGCGGAACGACGGCCACTAAAACGGCGCGGTCCGGCTCGGGAGAACCCAGCACGGCTTTTATGTGCTCGAGCGGAACCTCGTATCCCAACTGCACGGCAAGCGCGGCGATACGCGCCGCATCTGCCGGCAGCGCATCGCGGATCGAAACCGCAAGTTCGTTAGACGGGAGCTGCATGCAACGCGGCGACGTTCGCGTCGAACACGCGTACCGCCGGGCCCGTAAGAAACGCTTCGCCGGCGCCGCTCCATTCTATGGTAAGCACGCCGCCCGGAACGTGAACCTCGACCGGACTTTCCGCCATGCCGAAACGAATCGCGGCGGCCGCGCACGCGGCCGCGCCTGTGCCGCAAGCGCGCGTAAGCCCGACACCGCGCTCCCAATGCCGGACGTCGAGACGATGAGGAGCCGTCACGACGGCTACGTGCACGTTTACGCCGGCCGGAAAGCTCGGCTGAAGCTTTGTTGCAGTTTGGATCAAATCTATTGAATCGAGCGTCTTTTCGAAGATAACGACGTGCGGGTTGCCGACATCGACGTACGCAGCGTTCGAAAAGGGCAGCGTACGAGGTTCTAAGCGGGGAACGCCGATCTGCGTGCGCACCTGATACGCTTCCCCGGCGCTGAGCACTTCTGCCGCAAGAATCCCGGCCGCCGTTTCGATTCGAAAACTCTTTCCCGCGCCGGATTCGGAAAGAAAGCGCGCGGCGCAGCGCAATCCGTTGCCGCACATTTCGGCCTCGCTCCCATCCGCGTTGAATATCCGCATGCGCGCATCGGCGACACTCGAAGGTTCGATCAGCAGCAAACCGTCGCACCCGACGCCGCCGCGACGATCGCAGAGTTGGCGTGCAAGATTTTCAGGGCTCGGCATCTCAGCGGCGTTACGGCGATCGATGACCGCAAAATCGTTGAACGCGCCGTGCATCTTGGTCACGGCCACGCCGGGCATTACGAAGTTGTGACCTCTGCCGCCGCTGCCGGCGCAATCGCTCCCGCGTCGCCGGCCGGCGTTGAGAACGGGCCCTGCGGCGAAATAGTTGAAACGGCGTGTTTGTAGATCAAATGGGTCTTGCGCTCGTATTCGATCAAAATGGTGAAGGGATCGAAACCTTTGACCACTCCGCGCAATTGGAAGCCGTTGACCAAATAGATCGTAACGGCGACGCCTTGCCGTCGAACTTCAGCGAGGTACGTATCCTGAAGGCTCCCGGGCATAAACGACGCTTCAAACCCATTGCAGACTTTCCCTTGCCAACCGTTCGACATCGTGCGGTGAAGCGGTCACGATATCGGGCTCGCTGCGGAACCAGGTCATTTGCCGTTTGGCATATCGCCACGTCGTTCGAACCAGCAAGCCGCGCAATTCCTCGAGCGTGCACCATCCGCGCGTGAACGCGATCGCTTGCGGATAGCCGACCGCATTTGCCGCTACAGCTTTATCTCCGATGCGTTCTGCTTCTTCAACAAAACCGGCCTGCAGCATCGCATCGGTCCGGCGGACGATCCGATCTTGCAGTTCACGTTCATCGACTTTCAGAAATACTTTGAGAAATGGGATGCCGGCCGAACGCAATGACTCTATCGGTCCCGCTCTCCTCGCCGAACCCGGCGCCAGCGCGACTTCCAGCGCTCTTACCACGCGGTAAGTATCTTGCGGATGGATCGTCGCGGCGCGCTCGCGATCTCGCACCGTCAGCCATTCGTGCAAGAATTGTGCATCATGCAGGTGCGTTTCCCGCGCCAAACGCTCGCGCACGAGTTCGTCGTACTGCGGAGCCAGATCGACGGCGCCCGTGAGCGCTCGAATGTAAAAGCCGGTCCCGCCCACGACGATTGCATGCCTGCCGCGCGCGTGGATCGCTTGGATCGCGCCTACGGCGTCGGCAGAAAAACGCGCGGCAGAATACCGCTCTTGCGGTTCGAGAAATGAGACCAGATGATGCGGAACGGCTGCGAGCTGCTCGCGCGTCGGCGCTGCCGTGCCAATCGGCATGCCGCGATAGATTTGGCGCGAGTCGGCGTTGACAATTTCCGCGTTCCACTTCTTCGCGAGATCGATCGCAAGCTTGGTCTTGCCCGATGCGGTCGGTCCGGCGAGGACGAGCACGCCGGAAGCGGCGGTCACCGTTTGAAAAGCCGGGCGATAGCGCTGGGTTCCAGGCGCACGACGGTCGGGCGCCCGTGTGGGCAGTGCATCGGGTTTTCAGCGATTTGCAGACGGTCGACGAGCGTACTCATCTCCGGCATATCGAGGCGTTCTCCGGCGCGTGTCACCGAGTGACATGCGAGCGAAGCCCACACGCGTTCTCGAACCTCGCGCTCCTTCGGCTGCTCGGTCAGATCGTCTAAAAAACCGGCGATGTCGAACGCGCGCGCGCCGTAGCCGGCGGGCGTCGCGACGATCCGGTAGCTGCGGTCGCCAAAAGGTTCGATTTCCAGCCCGCTTTCGCGCAGCGGTTCGAGCACGCGCTCCAGCGCTGCAACGCGCTCGGCGGTCAGCTCGAAAGTAAACGGCACCAGCAACGGTTCCGCCGGCGGCGTTGCAGCGGTCGCAGCCGCGACGATCCGTTCGTACGCAATTCGCTCGTGCGCGGCATGCTGGTCGACGAGCACTAACGCGCTGCCGTCGCTCGCAAGGATGTAGGTTCGATCGATCTGCGCAAGCACGCGCAGCCCGCTTTGCGCGCCGGTTTCAGCCGGATCGCCGGCAGGCACGCGTTCGAACAGCGTTTGCAGGTGCGCGAGGCTCGCATCGATGCTTTCCGGAGCCGCCGAAACCGTGATCGCGTCGCCGAAACGGCGCGCCGCATGGTTGCGCAGCGTCACGGCGATCGCGCGTTTGACCGTGTCGGCGACTTGATGGCCGTAGCGCAACCTCACGTCACTCTTCGTCGGATGGATATTGGGATCGACCTGATCGGGCGGCAACTGCAGAAACAGCACGCCATACGGCTGGCGCCCGGTCATGGCAAACGTTGCGTACCCCGCGCTCCATGCCCCCGCCAGCAGCGTGCTTCGCAACAACCGCCCGTTGACGAACAACAATTGCATGCGCCGGTCGGCACGGTCGTTTCCGGGTGAACTGATGAAACCGGTGAGCGTGCCGTGCATGCTGCGCGCCGGTTCGCCGTCGATCGGAATCAGCGTCTCGGCCACGGACTTGCCGAAGACCATCGCCAAACGCGCTTGCTCGTCGCGGACGGCGGGCATGACCCAGAGTTCTTTTCCGTCATGCCGCAGCGAAAACGTTACATTCGGATAGGCCAGCGCGAACGTCGAGAGCCAACCGGAGATACGGGTGAGTTCGGCCGTAGGCGATTTCAGATACTGCCGCCGCACCGGCACGTTGCCGAAAAGATCGCGCGCTCGCACGATCGTTCCGACGGGCGCAGCCGCTTTTTCAACCGCACTCACACCTTCGGCATGGGCGCTCACGCGCGCGCCGACGTCGCTCTCCGGTATGCGCGAAACGATCTCGAGCTGCGCGACGGCCGCGATGCTCGCCAAACCTTCGCCGCGAAATCCGAGCGTCGAAATCGATTCGAGATCGACCGCTGCCGACAGTTTGCTCGTGGCATGGCGGCGCGCCGCTAAGGCTAAATCTTCGGGCTCGATGCCGCCGCCATCGTCGGCAACTTCGATCAGCGACGTGCCGCCCTCTTCGAGTGAAACCGCGACGCGCGTCGCGCCCGCGTCGACGGAGTTCTCAACCAGTTCTTTGACGACCGAGAGCGGCCGTTCGATCACTTCGCCGGCGGCGATCTGCCCGACGGTTTGCGGATCGAGGACGTGGATCACCGCCCGCGCTTTCCTTCTTCCATCTCGGCGGCGAACAAAGCAATCTCTGCGCGGGCTTCCCGGAGAGAGTCTTCATCCGGGGTGACGATCAAATAATACTTCCAGTTGCGATAATACGCTTCAGAACCGGCGCGACCAATCAGAAGCACAGTTTCAATAAATTCCTTGAGCGTGTCGGTATCTGACCCCATGGTCGGGATGAGGTTGTGGTCGTTTTCGCTTCTGTGCAGCCAAGAGTCGCGCAGGGCGTCACAGAGACTGTGCGCCTGATCTGCACGCTCCCCGAAAAATGTGAACGTGCGAGCTCCCGTATCATAACGAAATGGTATTTCTTCGAAAGTGCCACCATATAGGCTGTTGAGAATCCACACGAGATCTTCAGCCTTCCATGATTTACCTAGAACGATTCCGGCCGAGAAGTAGCCGTCGGGTAGCCGGCGTCGCGATCTCAGCAGTAGCGGTGCATTTTCTGCGTACACTGGTGTGTCGCCCAACAAATACAGTGGTTTCAAACGGCCCTTACTTATCGAGAAACGTCAATTGCCGCTCGGCCGGAACGACCTTCGGTAGACGGCGGCGCAGCGGCACCTGCTCTTCCACGTCGGCTTTTCCGGAAAGCGCGTCGGCAATCTCTTGCGCGCGCTCGACGACGGCGTCGGGCAAGCCGGCCATCCGTCCGACTTCGATGCCGAACGAACGCGACGTGCTGCCCGCCAGTACGCGATGTGAAAAGACCGGGCCGCCATCCGCGCCGGTTTTTTCGACCGCCGTAATATGGTAGTTGGCGACCAGCTTCCAGTGTTCGGCCAGCGCCACCAGCTCGTGAAAATGCGTCGCGAATAGCACCATCGGCGACTGATCTTCCAGCCCTAGCAAGAACTCGCTTATTGCCTGCGCGATCGCCAAGCCGTCGATCGTGCCGGTTCCGCGGCCAACTTCATCGATGAGCAGCAAACTGTGCCGAGTGCAGCACCGTAGGATGTTGGCAGCTTCGGCCATCTCGAGATAGAACGTCGATTGTCCCGACGCGAGATCGTCGCCCGCCCCGATTCGCGTGAAAATTCGATCGACGATGCCGAGGCGCGCCGATTTTGCAGGCACGAACGATCCGGTCTGCGCCATGATCGTCAGCAGCGCCGCCTGCCGCAGATAGGTCGATTTGCCGCCCATGTTCGGGCCGGTGAGCAACACGAAACGGTGATCGCTTTCGCGCAAATGCAGATCGTTGGGAACAAAATTCGTGCGCAGGATCGCTTCCATGACGGGATGGCGGCCATCCTCGATATCCATAATGCTCGGCTCGACGAATTCTGGGCGGACGTATCCGCGCTCGGCCGCACACTGCGCGAGTGAAGCCAGCGCGTCCACTTCGGCCAGCGCCTCGCCGGCCGAGAGCAGATCGTCGATGCGCGCGGCGATGCGATCCACGAGGGCGCCGAAGAGTTGTTCTTCGAGACGCAGCTGGCGCGATTGCGCGGTAGAAATGGCGATCTCGAGTTCCTTCAGCTCGGGCGTAGTATAGCGCTCGCCCGTCGTCAGCGTTTGCTTTCGCACGTAATCCGCCGGCACGTTTGACACATGGCTCTTACCGA
>Ga0102924_1000189_pt1 | contig 78371 bp, 78 predicted proteins | sample PaiPotPPM11metaG_FD_80116 | JGI IMG/M metagenome (GOLD analysis project Ga0102924, IMG submission 80116) | Iron sulfur acid spring bacterial and archeal communities from Banff, Canada, to study Microbial Dark Matter (Phase II) - Paint Pots PPM... ...
CCGTGATCGCCGAGGGCATGATCGCCCACAACTGCAATCTTGCAAGTCTGAACCTTGTGAAAATCGAGGATGAAAAAGGCGACTTCGACGTGCAGCGCTTCGCCGAAGCGTGCCGCATTTGGACGTTCACGCTCGAGATAAGCGTGCTGATGGCGCAGTTTCCAAGCAGGGTGATCGCGCAAAAGTCTTACGATTTCCGCACGCTCGGCCTTGGTTATGCGAATCTCGGCACTCTGTTGATGCGTATGGGATTGCCGTACGATTCCGAAGAGGCGTTCGGCTGGTGCGGCGCTATCACCGCGCTAATGACGGCCGCTGCGTACCGCTGTTCGGCCGAAATGGCGCAGCAACTCGGTGCGTTCTCTCGCTACTCGCAAAACGCTTCCGACATGCTGCGCGTTATCCGCAATCATCGGCGCGCCGCGTATCAGGCCCCAGACGAGGACTACGAAGGGCTCGCGATCAGGCCGACGACTCACGAGCCGACGTTATTCACGCAAAAGGCCTGGGCGCTCGCTCGTAAGCTGTGGGACGACGCGCTTTCTATCGGTGAAGTCGCCGGCTACCGCAACGCCCAAGTAACGGTCATCGCGCCAACCGGCACGATCGGCTTGGTAATGGATTGCGATACGACCGGCATCGAGCCTGACTTCGCGCTGGTTAAATTCAAAAAGCTCGCTGGCGGCGGATACTTCAAGATCGTCAATCAGTCCGTCGAGTCGGCCTTGCGCAAACTGGGCTACAACGAAGACCAGATCGCGGAAATTGAAACCTTCGCAAAGGGAACCGGCACGCTCGAAGGCGCGCCGCACGTCAACCCCGCCACACTCAAAGCCAAGGGCTTCGACGACGAAGCCGTAGCCCGCGCCGAAAAAGCGCTCCTCGGCGCCTTTGAGCTCGAGTTTGCTTTCAATAAATATTCTCTGGGCGAGGAGTTCTGCGAAGAGCGCCTGGCGTTAACCGATGCGCAGCTCAATGACTGGAATTTTTCGCTGCTGCGCGACGGTTTGGGCTTTACACAACAGCAAGTCGAGGAGGCGTCGGACGTCATCTGCGGCCGCATGACCCTCGAAGGCGCGCCGCATCTTAAAGACGAGCACCTCTTCATCTTCGACTGCGCCAACCCGTGCGGCAAGCACGGCATGCGTTTCATCCGCCCGCTCGCGCATATCGACATGATGGCTGCCGCTCAGCCTTTCATCAGCGGCGCGATCTCGAAGACCATCAACCTGCCGCAGACCGCAACAATAGGCGATGTCAAAGAAGCCTACCGTTACGCGTGGGAGCGCATGATCAAGGCAGTCGCGCTCTATCGCGACGGCTCGAAGCTCTCGCAGCCGCTGGCCGCGACATACGATGTCGGCGGCGAAGCTGGCGAGGAAGAGCTCGTGCCGGCGCCCTACCAGCATCCGCTGCAGATTGCCGAACGCATCGTCTATCGTTACATCGCCAAGCGGCGCCGCATGCCCGAACGGCGCAGCGGCTACACGCAAAAGGCGATCGTCGGTGGCCACAAAGTCTATTTGCGCACCGGCGAATACGACGGCGGGCAGCTCGGCGAGATCTTCATCGACATGCACAAAGAAGGCGCCGCGTTCCGCTCGCTGATGAATAACTTCGCGATCGCCGTTTCGCTCGGATTGCAACACGGCGTGCCGCTCGAGGAGTTCGTCGACGCATTCACGTTCACGCGCTTTGAACCCAACGGTCCGGTGGTCGGGCACAATCACATCAAGATGGCCACGTCGATCCTGGACTACATCTTCCGCGAGCTGGCCGTCAGTTATCTTGGCCGCTACGAGCTCGCCCACGTGCAGCCTGAAATGGACATGGACTCAATGGGACCAGTGCGCGAGGAAGTGTTCTTCGGCGAGGAAGCCGGTGAAGTGCAATACGTCACCGCCGGAGTCAGCGAAAAAATGCATCCAACGAGCACGCACCTGCGTCCGACGGCATCTGCTCCCCACGCGCAAACGCTTGACGTAGTCGAGCGCGTGATCGAAAGCCCTGGAAACGCGCCAGCCATGTCAACAGCCGGCACGGCGACCGCAGTATCGGCTAAGACATCTCAAGTCAGCGCCGCGAAAGCCAAAGGCTATACCGGAAATGCGTGCTCTGAATGCGGGCAACTCACAATGGTGCGAAACGGCTCGTGCGAAAAATGCGATTCGTGTGGAGCGACGAGCGGCTGTAGTTAAAACTATCCATTATTCCATCAAACGTTACATTGACGTAGGTTTGATCGCCCTCGGCTCAATGTGGCAGAGCAGCCCCGCGGCGGCGCGAGGTGGAAATCGAAGAAGAGTCCGGCTAGAACTGATAGGACGCGCCCAGGTACGGACTGTTTAGGCGATAGCTAAAGCCGGTGGTTGATCCGGTGCCCGTCCAGTTCTCCCATTTGTAGCCTATCTTGAAATCGACCGGGATCTTCCAGCCCGGGTTCACCGTCGCGCCCACGTCGTATTTCCAAACGTTGTACGATCCCGTAACGCCATTGGCACCGTTGCCGAAGATGCTCGGAGAGTATGTGAGGCCGCCGTAGACCGAGAACGGCTGCGAATAGTTCGGAAACTTGCTTACACTAAAGCCGAAGCCTTGCATATCGTACGGCGTTCCGTAGACGTAGATCGGATGGTAATGCGAGTAACCTACTCCTATACCGTACGGCCCGTTGTACGGTCCCCAATCGTAGTAGAAGAAATCGTCGCAATCGTCCTCGTCGTCATTTTCGTCAATAATGAGCGTCCCGAAAAGAACCGACTGCTGTGCGTTGGTTCTTTCGAACGTAAACTGGTTGGTAAAGAGCGGCCGCGCGATCCCACCATTATAGGCATTCCACTGTGAGGTCAGCCTGAACGACTCGCCCGTTCCGGTCCCGCTGAATCCGTTGGTGCGGACGCTATCGAAATTCGCGAACGCGTCGAAGTGATTGATCAGCAATTTTGGCGCTACCATGCCGATTGGCGCAGGAGTCGGTGAGGGTGGAGTCACCGGGTTCGACGGCGGAGCGGGAGTGGGTTGCGGGGCGGTCGAGGCTACCTCTGAGCATGGAACTCGAGCGTAGTTTACGCCGGTCTTGGGATCGAAGGCTGAGTTCGGATCGCCCGCACTTGGCATAACGTAGTAAGGCGGCCCATTTGGCTCATTCGGCACAAGCGGCACCACGAATACGCGTTTCCCCGTCTTCGTGTTTATCCAGACGCCGTTCTCCCGAGCATAATTTACGCCGGTCTTGGGATCGAAGGCTGAGTTCGGATCGCCCGCACTTGGCATAACGTAGTAAGGCGGCCCATTTGGCTCATTCGGCACAAGCGGCACCACGAATACGCGTTTCCCCGTCTTGGTGTTTATCCAACAATAGGGCGTGTTGGCCGGAGCCGGAGTTGCTTGTGCGAGAAGCGTCGATAAGGCAATAGCGGCGATCATCTACAGTGCCTCCTCGCCGGCAAGTCTACCACATTTTGTCGCGAAGACAAAATCGCTTTGCTGTTCGCAAATGCAGGCGCGTCGCGAATAGTTTTTGAAGCTGTACGTCTCGCGAAGAAAATCGTGCTCGACGCCTTTCCGATCTTGAGCACGCGCCAACTGCCAGCCGTCCAGCTGATGCAATAACCTTTCCGCTTCCGCGCGCTCCTCGGCGGAACGCCGCCGCCGGCAAAGCGCACAGGTTTTGTCGGCGAGGGGTCACGCGCTAAATAACCGGCACCATATGAAAACCGGGCAGGAGATGCTGCGTGGCATTGTGCCATCTATTTGACCTAGGACACCCCGATTAGAATATGTGCACGATTCCAGTAAAGAGTCCGGTGCCTATCTCTTCTTCTTTCCCAATGAGTTGAGTTTTACGGCCGCGCGAATGAGATTCTTAAAAGCCGATTCATTGATCTTTTCGCCCTCATGAATATCGATGGCGCGCCTGACGTTTCCGTCCAAACCTGCATTGAAGACGCGTCCAGGGTCCTTTAGCGAAGCGCCCTTGTAAAACGTCAGCTTCACATGATCCTTGTATGATTCGCCGGTACAAATGCCCCCATCGTGCGACCAAACCGGGACGCCCCTCCATTTCCATTCTTCGATGATTCCTGGATCCGCCTCTTTGATGAGCTTGCGGACATGGCCAAGCGTTTTCCCGCGCCAGTCACCACGTTCTGCGATTCTCTCACTGATCAGCTGAGAAGGTGTTCTTACCGGCTTCTTGTCTGCTTTCTTATTCATCGTATCAACCTTCGAGTTCTTCCCCGTCCTTGCCCTCGGTATGCGCTCCCATTGAACTGCGCGCGTAGTGTTCATCTCGATTGAATCTCCAGTGGTCGCAAACGATTAAATGAGACGGCGCTCGGGGACGCCGCGCCACCTTATGGAGCGGAGAAGGTGGAGCGACCTCGAAAAATCGCTCCCGTAGATCCCGTTGTTCGTTCGCTGGGAGGATAGATGTTTCGACGATTCCTCTGCGCCGCGGGCGCATGTGCCCTTCTCGGCCTCACGCCGCATTGGCCGCCGCCGCGAGCGATGGTACGATATGGCGCTCCGCTCATCGCAATCCAGCACGTGCGCATCATCGACGGAACCGGAGCCCCGGCGCTTAGCGATCGAACCGTGATCATCGACCATGGAAAGATTCGCTCCGTCGGCCCGTCGTTCTCGACGACCGTACCCGCAGGCGCAACGCTCGTAAACGGACGCGGCGACACGCTGACGCCGGGCTTCATTGGAACGCACGATCATCTGTACTACGTCAGCGGCGGTCCCATGTTCGTTATGCGCGAGATGCCGTACAGCTTTCCGAGATTGTACCTTGCCGCCGGCGTCACGACCCTTCGTACGACGGGAAGCGTCGAACCATACACGGACCTGCGCGTGAAGCGGGCGATCGACGATGGGCAGCTGCTCGGTCCGCATCTCGACGTAACGAGCCCATACATGACGGGCTATGAGCCGTTCTTCATTCAAATGGGGCAACTACAATCCGCAGCGGACGCTCGGCGCTCCGTAGGTTTTTGGGCCGACCGGGGCGTCACGTCGTTCAAGCTCTACATGACAACACCGCCCGCCATTGCAAAAGCTGTAATCGGTGCTGCACACGCGCGCGGGCTACGCGTTGCCGGCCACCTGTGCTCAATCGGCTTTACGCAGGCCGCGCAGATGGGGATCGACAGCCTCGAACACGGTTTCATGATCGACACGGAGTTTTATCCAAATAAAAAACCGGGTCTTTGTCCGGACGAAACGCCCGCGGACGAGGCGATTTTCGCAGATCTTTCCGTAAACGACGCGCGTGTTCGGCAGCTTTTTCACACGATGATAGCGCACCACGTCGCGCTCAGCTCGACTCTGGCGAACATGTCCGCGTTGCCGTCGATGCGCCAAGAGTACCGCAACTTTGCCATCGAGGATGCCGAATCGGCAGCCGATGTCCAAGCGACGCGGAAACGGATTCTGGCGCGCCCGGCGCCCCGGCGCGCTCTAGCGTCTCGAGCCTTCGCCAAGGAGATGCAACTCGAAGCGGCGTTTTATCGAGCCGGCGGTCTGGTTACACAGGGTCCCGATCCCACCGGCTACGGTGAAGCGATGGCGGGTTTTGGCGACCAGTATGACATGGAGTTACTGGTGCAGGCGGGCCTTACGCCCGTTCAAGCCATTCGCGTCGCCACGGAAAACGGCGCAATTTCGCTTGGGCGCGCGGCGCACATCGGAACGATCACTCCAGGAAAAAACGCGGATTTGGTGCTTGTGCGTGGAAACCCGGCCGCCAACATCGACGACATCGAAAACGTGGAAATCGTTTTCAAAGACGGCGTCGGTTACGATTCCGCGCGAATTCTGCAGTCCATTCGGGGCATTGTCGGCCGCCAATAAAAAGACTCTATCCTATTCCGGTTCGGATTCGACTTCGGGTTTGTCCCTGATGCTCAAGCCCAAGGATCGATGGAATTCTTCATTCTCGGCAAGCGCGCTCGCGATATCGTCGCGTTCACCGTGATCGGCGAGGAGCTTTCGAATACGCTCGCGACTCTCGCGCAAACTGTTTGCGTGACGTTCTAAGACCGCGCCCGGGACCTCGGTTGCGTCCGGCGGGGCGCTGACCCACACTTCCATCGCTTCGTGCGCGGCCGAACCTTGACGCTGCGCGTCCAGCAGCTCGTCCCGATACATACTCACAGACCGGTAGTTTCAAAGCCTGGGGCTGGCATACTCCCGACCCGCAAAAAGCAGCGCTCCCGCGACGCCGACTATCCCGTCGCTGAGGGCCGCGAGCCGGTCCCGGCTGCGCCCTGCGAGTTCGTTGTATACTTTGCCCACGCGCTACATCGCCGTTCCGGCGAATGTTTCGCGATCGAGGGCGTCAAGGAACTGCTTCAATTCGGCCGCTCTTACCGCGCCCATAGTGCGCGCAGTGCGCGTGACGAGTTTGGGCGGAATGTCCTTTAGGAACGATCGCAGCGACTTAACCGCCGGCGCAAAGTCCGGCTTCTGGCTCCCGGTTAGCGCGAGCATCCGGGCAGCGCCGATTGCTCCGAGAAAATCGAGCGAGTCCGCGTCGTGAAGCACTATCGCCTCCGCTTGCGTTCCGGGATCGCTGTAATACATGTGTCCTCGTTCGGCGGCCGCAACCGCGGCGTACTTTTGCATCGGAAATCCCGCCGCGCGCAGCACTGCCTCGCTTTCGATAGCGGCGCAGTCGCCGTGTTCCATTTTCGGATCGGCACACGGCTTGAACGCAGCCATGTCGTGCAGGAAGGCCGCCGTGAACAACACGTCCCCGTCCACCTTCAGATTATCGCCTTGCGCGAGTTGCATCGCAATGCGGTAGTTGCGTTCGGAGTGCTGCCAGCCCCAGGCGGGATGCTTAAACGTCGAACGCGCGAGGGCGTAGATCGTCACCTTCCACGACGCGTCGAGCGCGATGCCGCTCGCCGTTTTCTGCACATCCGCGGCGAGCCCGCGTTGCATTGCGGGGGCACTGCACGCCAGAACTGCTACGATCAGCGTCTTTAAAAGTCGCATTCCCGCGGCTTGATTACTCGGCGCGCCCGTCCCTTTCGCATCCAAATTCGCCTCCCAAACGTTATACCGATCGTGAAACGCGTCATCGCTTTGCTCCTCGGACTCGGTCTCTTCGCGCCGGCGGCCGCCTCGGCCGCGCCCCTCCGGCACGTCGTGCTCGCGGGCGGGTGCTTCTGGGGCATGCAAGCCGTCTTCGAGCCGCTCAAAGGCGTGACCAAGGTCGTGGCGGGCTACTCGGGCGGAAGCGCACTGACGGCGCATTATGACATCGTCAGCACCGGCATGACCGGGCACGCCGAGTCGGTTGAGATCACCTACGATCCTACGCAGGTCTCGTTTAAACAATTGCTCGACGTCTACTTCCTGGTCGCGCACGATCCGACCGAGCTGAACCGGCAAGGTCCCGATGACGGCACGCAGTACCGGTCGGAGATCTTTTACGCTACGACGGCGCAACGCGGCGAAGCGCAGGCATACATCAAGCATTTGGCGAGCGCGAAAGTCTACCCCGCGCCGATCGTCACGAAACTCGAGCCGTTGCGCGCCTTTTATGCAGCCGAAGCGTATCATCAAGATTTTATGGCGCACAATCCCGACAACCCGTACATCGTATACAACGACAAACCGAAACTCGCCGCACTGCGGCACCGCTTTCCCCAGCTACTTCGAAACTGACTGAAGGCACGTAAATAGCGTCCGCGGAAGACGCGCCCGATGACGACTTTTGTCAAAGCGTCAATCGCGCGCGGCGTGCGTACGCTCGATGCCGAGTGGTATCTATCGCCGGAGGTCTTCGCCCGCGAGAACGAGCGGATATTCTCACGCTCGTGGATATGCGCCGCGCGGCGCGAAGACTTAGCGGAACCCGGTGCATTCGTTACGCGTGAAATCGCCGGCGAGAGCCTCATTCTTACCTGTGACGAAGCGCACGACATTCGCGCCTTCTACAACGTTTGCCGTCATCGCGGCACGCGCTTGTGCACGGACGAAGCCGGCGTTTTCAAAGGAACGATCCAGTGTCCGTATCACGCGTGGACGTACGCGCTCGACGGGACGCTTCGTGTCGCACGAAATATGGAAGGCGTCGAAGATTTCGACCGTGCCTCCTACCCGCTGCGCGAAGCGCCGGTTGCATGTTTTGAAGGATTCGTGTTCGTCGCACTCGATCCGGATCAAGCCTTCGCGACCGCGTTTGTTCCGCTCACCGGCCTCTTCGTGCCATGGCAATTGGCGAAGCTCAAATGCGCCGCATCGGTCACGTACGATGCTGCCTGCAATTGGAAGCTCGTCTTTCAAAATTACTCCGAATGCTATCACTGCCCCGTTATTCATCCGCAGCTCGAGCGGCTCTCGTCTTCGGAAAGCGGCCGCAACGACTTGATCGAAGGACCGTTCCTCGGCGGTTATTCCGAGCTTCGCGATTCTACCGCCGCCCTGACGCCCAGCGGCAAGACGCAACGGCCGCTGCTCGCAGGTGAGGGGAACAGTTCGCGCGTCTTCTACTACACGATTTTTCCGTCAATGCTTCTGAGTCTGCATCCCGATTACGTAATGGTCCATTATGTTCGGCCGATCGGTCCGGCACAAACCTGCATTGCCTGCGAATGGCTTTTCGAACCGCAAACGATGGCACGGCGAGATTTTGACTGCTCGGACGCAATCGAATTTTGGGATCTCACGAACCGCCAAGACTGGGCTGTTAGCGAATTGACCCAACGCGGGATCGGTTCGCGCGCATATACGCCCGGCCCGTATTCACCACAAGAAGGGCTCTTGCACGCGTTCGACCGCCACTATCAGCAGGTTATGCGCTAGTGCAAAATGGCGCTCCTAAACTTGCGCGCAAATTAACCACTTTCGACGCCACCCTCATCGTCATGGGCGGGATGGTCGGTTCGGGAATATTCCTGACCCCGCCGCTCATAGCGCAGCTCGCTAAAACCGGCCCTTTAATCGTAACGGCTTGGATCTTCGGCGGCGTCATTGCGCTTGCGGGCGCATTTATTTTCGCCGAACTGGCATGGCGCCGTCCGGCGGTGGCGGGCGTGTATGGCTATTTGCGCGACGGGCTTCATCCGGCAGTCGCGTTTACCGCCGGGTGGACCGCGCTGCTGGTCAGTTACAGCGGCGCAATGGCCGCCTCGGCCGTCGCGTTCGCAGCATATTTCCAGCCCGCCGTTGGTCTAAAGACGCCACTGTGGATCGTCGCGGCGCTTCTGCTTCTGCTTCTGACGTTTATCAATTGTTTAGGCGTCCGTCCCGGTAGCCTGACGCAAAACATATTGATGGTCTTGAAGATCGCCGCGATCGCCGCGATTATCTTGGCCGGTTTTTTCGGATCACGCCACCCCGGCGTTGCGCAGCTGCAATTGCCGGTAACGGGCAGTTGGTTCATGCTGGTCGGCGCGGCCATGGTTCCTGTGCTGTTCGCCTACGACGGTTGGCAGACTGCTCCGTTCATCGACGAGGAGATGCGCGATCCGCGTCATGGCATGCCGCGGGCTCTTCAGTGGGGAGTGCTCGCGGTGATGGTCTTGTACATTGCGATAACGCTCGCTGCGCTCCGCATGCTTGGACCGGCCGGTTTAGCGCACTCGCAGGCGCCTGCCGCAGACATGCTGCGAAATGTTTTGGGCGTCCCGGGCCAACGAGCCGTCGCAGCGGCGGTGGCGCTTTCAACGCTCGGCTACTTGAGCAACGCCATTCTCGTTTCGCCGCGGTTGTACTACGCTATGGCCGCCGACGGCATGTTCTTCAAGCAACTGGCGCGGATACATCCGAAAACTCAAGCGCCTGTTGTGGCCATCGCGGTTCAAGGAATTATCGCCGCGATCATCACCGTGTTCAACGGCTTTCAGGCCATCCTCGCCTATGTTGTCTCGATCGATTTCATTTATTTTGCGCTGGTGGCGTACACGGTGTTTGTGTTCCGCCGCCGCGATCCGCACACGGAACGCAGCGGCTTCCTCGTACCGGGCCATCCGTTCACGACGATCTTCTTCATCGCGGCCAGTGTCGCGGTCGTGCTGGCGTCGCTCTGGAGCCAACCGGTGCAAACGCTCATCGGCATCGGCATCCTGCTCAGCGGGATTGTGGTGTATTTTTGCTGGCAAGCTGCCCGGCAGCGGCCAGCGTTTCGCCGATAAACTTTGCCTGGAAATCGACGATATCTTCAACCATCGGGTAATTTGGATGCTTTCGCTTTTCCGCGAGCGTGTAACCGTTTTCTCCCGCAATCAGAATATGGTAATGCACTAGCGCGGCTAGTGCGCGCTTCGTACATGCATCAGGTGATTGTGTCAACTCCGGATCGACGAACGCCGTTTCCGGCACGCTCTTCAAACTCTCGCGAACCGCGTCCGTCGCTTGCGCCGCGGTAAAGGCAGCGTTGCGGCCAATCATCCAAGCCGATAGGAGAGCGCTCACCGTAACCGCACGAGCCGCGCGCAGCTCGTCGGAAGCGTCCTCGCGCCGGCGGAGCGGCACGACGTTGTAAAGCTGTGAAAACTTGGGCGCAAACGGATCGTAGCTGATGGCAGCGATATAAATTTCTTGCGCGAGCGGCTCCAGCCGTTCCCAGATGCCCCGAAACGGGAGCGCGGCTCCGGTGACAGTGTAAGCGCCTTCCGGTGTAACATACAGCGTGGCGCCGCGGCGGACAGCATCTTCGAAACCGTCTAGGTCCTCAGCCACGCCCTTGCGCATGAGGTCGAGCTGCTCCTTACCGTATACAGCTTGAAGCTCGGTAATGCGAACGTACGCGTCTTGCGCGGTTTGAAAATACTGTGCCCGGAACAAGTCGCTCGTTTTTAAGCCGCGCAGCCCATAACGCTCGACCACCGCATCCTTGAAGATCTCTTCGAGCGGGATGCGTCCGTGAATGCGTTCGACGCTCCATGCCCAGCGGCCGATCGACCGCGACTGGAGCTCGTTCTCAATGGGCAACAGGCCGATGGCCAGGAAAAACCAGTTCATGTTGAGATTGCGCGACACGCGCCACATCGACGGAAAGCGCACGGCCATAAAGCCCGGCTCGAAAAGAAGCTTCGCAGTCGCCGCCAGCAGCGGTGTACGCCCGCCGGTCGTCAAGAATCCCAGCGCGGTGAACGGCATGAGATCCAGTTCGTTCTGATGATTGGAGATGACGAGTGCCGATCCGAGGCGCTTCGGCAGTCGCCCCCACATGCGAATTCGATAGCTAAGATGCATAGAGATCCACACCGCTAGCCCGGTTGCAAATCGCAGCGGATAACCCCACCACGGCAACAGCAGACGCCGCCCAACGGCCAGCACCGACAGCGAACCTATCGCAAAACTGCCGGCTGCACTAAAGAACAGCCAGCGATAGCCGTCCATCGAGCCGCCGTGCGTTGAAAGCAGCCACCCGCCGTACAACGGTGCAATGACCGCCGGAAAGTTTTGCGCGATTCCCCATACGCCCAGGTCGCGCGCCACATCACGCAGTTTGGGGACGCTGTCGATCGCGAGCGCCCAGCCCGTTGAAAGCACTCCCCCGAAACCGATTCCGAACAGCACCGCAAAGGCATACATCCAGCGTTCTTCCGGCACCAGCGCAAACCCGGCGGCGGCCATCGTCATCGGAATCCCGCACGCCGCGACCACGAGCTTGCGCGGAACGCGATCTGAAAGCCATCCCAAGTAGACCGCCGATGCTATCGAACCGATCAAGGAAGCGGCCGCCACGAGCCCCGTTCCGACTTTGGGGTCGCCGACCTTCAGCATGTCGCGGAAAAAGAAAAAGATGAACGTCATCAGCAATGATAAACCGAACGCGAGGAAAAGCCGCGCTACGAACACCACCGTGAAGTCGTGCCAATCGACGATCCGCGCGCGCCCTTCTTGCTCGTTGGGCGCGTTCCGTTCGGGAACGGCAAACAGCGTCAACGCGCCGAGCCCGATTGCCACAGCAATGCCGATGAACGCGCTTTGCGGAGACAGTCCGGCGGCGACGCCTAGTCCGACGACCACGCCTACGACCATCGCAACACCGCGGATTCCCGATACCGTTCCCCACAATGGTTTCGGCACGACGTCGGGCAGCAACGCCTGATATGCGGCCAACGCCACGTTCGCGCCAACGGTTGCGAGCAGCAAAAACGCTGCGAAGAGGCCGAGGCTGCGAACCTCGGCCATCATGACAAGACAGACCACGTCGACGGCCGAGCCGCCCAGTATAAAAGCTCGGCGTGGAACGCCGCGGCGTCGCAAGCGATCGGAAAGGGCACCGGCGAGCGGCGGAACGCCCATCGACACGAATGACACCAGCGCCGCGAGCACCGCAAAGATTTTCACGTGCTCCTGCGGCGCGAAGACGACGACCGCGGCGGGCACCGATATCGTGATCAGGGCGGTGTCTTGAAAATGCAGCGGCACCCAAAATGCATTGAGGAGGGCGGATTTGCTAACGCCGTATGCCGCCTTCAGATGTGCAACTCCGGCAGACCCGCAGCTCGCAAGCTTGTGTTCAATCTGCTCAGCTTCTCGCCAAAGAGCTGCGCGAGTTGGCTCTCAACTTGCACGGTCTGGGCGGAATACATCTCCGCGAACATCTGCTGTGGATGCGTCGGCGCGCCATCGTATTGCGCGATCGTGTAGCGTAAGTACGCGAGCTGCTCGCTCAGGCGCGCAGGACGGCGGTACCCGCTTGGTTCCGGATTGCGCAAACGTTCGAGCTGCGCCATCAACAGATCGTCATACGTATCGAGTTGTGATTGCCGCGAGCCCGCGCGGGGACGCAGCGCCGCAACTTGGCGCCGCAAACTGTCGAGCCGCGCCAGCGCTACTTCGACGCGTTCCTGCGTGGCGGCCAGTGACTGCAACGCATCATACTGACTCTGCAGATCCGCGGCCGCGACCGGATGATGCGGATCCATCTCCACGGTAACCGGAGCGGACAACGTCTTGCCCGCAACGTCTACCTGTATGGAGTACTCGCCCGGTAAGACTTGCGGTCCCCGAATTTTCATCGGGAAGAATATGTAATATGGACGACTGTCCTGTACCGTGCTCGTTCCCGACGGAGGCAGCGAACGCAAGTCCCAACTGAAACGATTCAAGCCGGCATGCACTGTTACGGGAAACACATCGATCGTCCGCCGCTTTGAATCGGCGATACGAACGGTAAGTGACGGTTTCGCTTTGGCGGCAGCCGGTGGAACCTTGGTCAGGTACAACGAGATGAGCGCGCCGTACGGTTTGTTGTCCGAAACATAGGCGCCGCGGCCGTGCTCGTGGTAGGACGAACTCGAATAGCGTAGAGCCGGCATCGGCGCGAAGAGATAGTCGCCCGCGGCGAGCGCGCGGCTCCAGTTCTGCAACGGCGTTAGGTCGTCGAGGACGTAGAATCCACGCCCGTGCGACCCGACGATCAGATCGTTATCGCGGGGATGCACTTGGAGATCGAAAATCGGTACGTGAGGAGTGCCGAGCCGGAGATCGCTCCAGTGCTCACCGCCGTCGAATGACATAAAAATTCCAGTTTCGGTACCTGCGTAAAGCACATTTGTATTCCGCGGATCCTCGCGAACGACATGAACGTAGGCCGAGAGACCGTGGCCGATTGAGGTCCACGTGCGGCCATAGTCGCGCGTGTAGAACACATACGGCGCATAGTCGTTCCATTGGTGACGGTCGAACGAAACATAGGCGACGCCCGCGTGCACCGGTGAGGGCGAAAGCGAACTCACGCGCGCGGGCAGCTGTAGCCCGGGGACATTTCCGATAAGATCGCGCCAGCTCTTTCCGTGGTCGCGGGTCAGCTCGAGGTGCCCGTTATCCGTTCCATACCAGACCGTACCGGGATCTTTTGCGTCCTCTCCGATCGTATAGATCGTGCAGTACGTTTCGGCGTTGGTGTCGTCGAGCGTAATCGGTCCGCCGCTCGGCTCAAGCCGCGACGGATCGCAGCGCGTGAAATCGGGGCTGAATTCCGCCCACGAATTCCCCTGATCGGGCGACCTGAATAAGACGTTGCCGCCAAAGTACACAACGTTCGGATTGAAATGCGATATCAGGAGCGGAGCGCTCCAGTTAAAGCGGTACTTGTAGGTCTGCGCTCCGGTGCCGAACCCGATGATCGGCTGCGGCGAGATATACCGGCGTTCGCCGGTGCGTAAATCTTCGCGGGCGAGATCGCCGAAATGCGTGTCTTCATAAATGATACTCGCATCGCGAGGATCGGCCATCGCGTATTGTCCGTCGCCCCAGTCCGAGATGTTCAGCCACTCCCCGCCGCCGACTCCGTCGTTTTGATTCAACAGCTCGTTCGGGCCGCGCCAGACTTCATGGTCCTGCAGTCCGCCCATAATATGATATGGCACGTCCATATCGAAGCCGACACGATAGATCTGAGCGAACGGTACGACGTTGTCGAAACTCCACGTCTTGCCGCCGTCTACGGAATAATGGAAGCCCATATCGCTGGCGTTGAGCAGCCGCTGCGGATTCTTCGGATCGATCCACAGATCGTGATTGTCTCCGCCGCCGCCCGCATTGCGGAAGTGTTTGCCGCCGTCCTTCGAGACGCTCAAACCGCCCGCTACCGCAAACACTCTTTCCGGATTCTGCGGATCGCAGCGCACTTGTGAAAAATAAAAAGGCCTGAAGTTGATCTGTTGGCTGGAATTGCGGAGCTCCCAATGCGCGCCGGCGTCCCGGCTGCGGTAAAGCACGCCGTTCTTCACCGGAACGAATGCGTACACAATCGCGGGGTTGCTAAAGCAAACGCTTATGCCGACGCGATTGATCGGTCCGCCCGGCAGCCCGTTCCCCAACCGCGGATCGGTTAGCTTTCGCCACGTCAGGCCCGCGTCGAGCGACTTATAGAGCCCGCTTCCCGGCCCGCCGCTGCGCATGGTCCAGGGCCGCCGCAGGTAATCGAACGTTCCAGCGTACACCACATTGCCGTTCTTCGGATCGAAAGCGACGTCGCTGCCGCCGGTCGTATCGTTGACGTGGAGTACGCGGCTCCAATGAAATCCGCCGTCGGAACTGCGATAGATCCCACGCTCACCGACCGGCGCAAACTCCCGGCCCATGGCCGCAGCCAGAACGACGGCGCCATTCTGCGGATCGATCGCGATCTTTGCGATGCTTCCGCTATCGCGCAGGCCGACGTTCTGCCAGTGACGCGAGCCGTCGGTGGAAAGCCAAATACCGTCGCCGTACGCCGCGGTGTTGCGCGGAAATCCTTCGCCCGTTCCGATCAGCAGACGCCGCGGATCGCGCGGATCGATTGCGATCGCGCCGACAGCCGCGGTTTGCCCGGCTTCGAAGACGGATAAAAATGAGAGCCCGCCGTTCTCGGATTTCCACAAACCGCCGGACGAATGCGCCAGGTAAACGATCTTCGGATTGCCGGCAACGCCGGCCACGGCATCCAGCCGGCCGCCCATGACGGCAGGTCCGATCCAGCGGTACGCGAGGTCGCCGAACGGCGATTCTGCGGCAAGCGCAGATGCGGCCGCGCATACGACCGCAACGAGAACCAAAAGCCCGGCTTTCACCGGGCTGCAATCCGGTCCCGGACGGCGCCGAACCTTTTTAGCCGGTGTCCGAAGCTGTGATCCAGCGCTCGGCCCAGCGCGCGATTTCATCCAGCGCAGGCCCCAAGTCGCGGCCGCAATCGGTCAGTTCGTAGATGACCCGGATCGGCGGCTCGGGCTTGACCTCGCGGCGCACCACGTTCTCGGCTTCGAGTTCGCGCAGCCGCTCGGTGAGCAGGCGGTCGGAAATACCCGGGATGCCCGCCAGCAGCTCGTTGAACCGGCGCGGCCCTCCCATCAGGGTACGCACGATGGCCCCCGTCCAGCGCCTGCCTACCAGCTCTACAGCCCGGTGGTAGCGTGGGCACAATGATTCTGCTGCTATTGACATCTTCCAGCGACTCCCTTACTATTTTAGCATACGGCTATAAAAAGTAGGTAGCCCAACGATAGGTAGGTATTGAGAATGACTATTGCTTTGCTGATTGCGCGTCTGATTGTGGGGCTGGGCCTCTCCGCGCACGGCGCCCAGAAGCTGTTCGGATGGTTCGGCGGATACGGCCCGAAGGGCACGGGCGATTTCTTTGAGGGCATGGGCTGGCGCCCGGGCGTCCTTTTCGCGGTGGCGGCGGGCCTGGGAGAGGTCGGCGGAGGTCTGCTAGTGGCGCTCGGCTTCATGGGCGGCATCGGGCCGGGCCTTATAGTGCTCGTTATGCTGACGGCCATTATCACGAGCCATTTGGGCAAGGGCTTTTTCGTCCCGAACGGCTGGGAGCTTCCGGGCCTTTACATCGCCGGCGCGCTCGCGATCGATTTCGCCGGCTTCGGCGTATACTCGCTCGACAATGCGTTCGGCTTGAACGTTTTGACGACAGACAGCGTCCGCTGGGTTATCATCGGTGCCGCTATCGTGCTCGCGCTCTTGAGTGCCGGAGCGCGGCTTTTACCGCGTCCGGCTAGTGCGACCGTAACCAAGTAACGATCGCTGCGGCCGCAGCCGAATCGAACGCGTGCGGCAGTTCGTATTTGGGTGCGGCTTGGAGTTCCTCGCTTGAAAGCTGCAAGAGAAAATGATCGTCGCCGGGGAAGCGCTCCACGGCGACGCCTCTCCCGGCTTCTCGCGCCGCTTTAGCTAAGTTATCAAAGTCTGCGGCAGGCGTTTGCGTATCGGCAAATCCGCGCAGAAGCAACATCGGCTGCCGGATGAAAGCGATCTCTTTGCGCGGATCGACGTTTGCATAACTTTGAAAGTACGGCAGCGCCAGCAAGAGGGTGTCGCGCTCGCGTGCAGCCGGCGATGCGTTACGATCCTGTTCTTCCATCGCCTGGGAATACGGTACGCTCAGGGGACCGACCAAAATTAATCCGCGCACGGGCGCGTCTTGCAGCGCAACTGCCAGCGCCGTCTCACCACCTTCACTCAGACCCAAGAGATAGATCCGCGATGCATCGATTTTCGGATCTGCCGCCGCCGCGCGCACTGCAGACGCAGCATCATCGATGAAATTTTGCCGGCGCACCTGCGACGCTTGGGTTTTCGTGGTGCTTTCTCCGATACCCCGGTTATCGTATCGCAGCACGGCGAATCCGCCGGCATTGAACGCCTGCGCGTAAAGGTCGAACACGGGCGTCTTGCCGACGGGCTCAGTGCGATCCGCGGGGCCATTCGTGCCGATCAGAATCACGGCCGGCACTTTTGCATCGATCGTTTTCGGATATGAAAGGGTCGCGCCGATCGAACTGCCGTCCGCGGAGAGGAATGTCAAACCTACGAGTAGCGTTAGCGCGGGCAGCATTGAACCGGGAGCGGCGTATGGCGAGGGGCAGGCTTCCCGCTTACCTCGGGCCGCGGTGTCGCAATCGGCGCCGGGGTAAAAACAACCGACGGCGGTGCCAGCGGCACCGCTGGATTGAACGGCGTCGCCGCGACTACGACGACTTGCGTTGTGTCGATCTCCAGCCGGCGCAGACGAACGTCGTACGCGACGCGCACGCCCAGGCTTCTCAGCAACGGTGCAATTTCAACGTAGGTTTGCGCCCATTGGGACGGCGGCATTCGCGATCCCGTTCCGAGCTGCGCGAAACGATCGCCGCGCGTGACGACCAACTGCGAACCGCTATAGCCGATGCTGGCGGCGACCGCCGTGACGAACGGCTCCAGTGGGGCCACCACGTGTCCACCTCGGACGTAGACCGGGCTGTACGAATGAACGATCGCTCCGTTCAGCAGCACGACCAGCGCAGGCGTCATAAGTGGGAATATCATCGAGAAACCGCGATACTATCGCAGGACCTTATGCGACTCATCTTTGCGTTCCGCGAGGCCGGCATGCGCTTCTCGCGCGACGGCTGCGCATTCTTATCACAGGCCATTGCGTTTAACGCGCTCTTCGCTATCTTCCCGCTTTTCGTCTTGATCTTGACGGGCGCGTCGCTGATCTACCCCAACGCCAACCAGCAGATTCTGGCCTTTGTCGACGAATTTGCGCCGGCGCTCCATCAGACCGTCGCGAGCAATCTGCAAACCTACGTTTACGGCCGCGGCCTCTCGAGCATCATCGCCTTTCTCGTCGTGATTTGGGCCGGAAAGAATCTCTTCATGGGATTGGCCTATGCGCTCAACCGCGCGCTCTTGGTCCCCAAGAGCCGCCCGCTCATTCACGACATCGCGCTTTCGCTGACCATGCTGCCGCTGGTCGGTATCGTGATGGTCGTCGCCATGGGTTTGCCGATTCTCGTCTCGCTCTTCGTCGCGTACGCGCACGTGAACAATCCGCAAAACGTCTCGGAAGTGCTGGCGTACGCGCTCTCGATGCTGCTGATCTTCCTGGTGATCGTGGTGCTGTACACGTTCTTGCCGAACCGGCCGGTGCGCTGGTATTTCGGCATACCGGGAGCGACCTTCGCGGCGCTCATGTGGCCGGCGGCGCAATACGCGTTCGCGTTTTATACCGTGCACGTTGATTTCACGCATATCTATGGCGCACTCTCGGCGCCCCTCGTGCTCCTTTTGTGGTTCTATCTGCTCGGCGCGATCTTTTTCTTCGGCGCCGAGCTGAGTGCGGCTTGGGCGCACGACAAGGGAACCGAGACGGTCGCGCCCTTGGTCGATCCGGTTCGGCCCGGCGATCGCGACATCGTCGAAGCGGAATGCGAGGGCGCTTTGTGACCGGTGAGGAAACGATTAGAGTGAGAAAGGCTTTCGTGCGCCGGGTTTTCGCAGTCTTTTTACTTGGCCTGAGCTTTATGCTCGCCGGCGCAGCGCGTCCGCCCGTCCCGAAAGCAACGCCGACACCACTACCCACTGCTGCCCCCGCGCCTCCGCCAAAACTGCCTTTGGTGGTAGTCTATCCGTTCGACTTCAGCAGCGACCTGCGCTCCCATACCGGCGTAAGAGCCGCCCAGCTGTACGTGACCGAGATGAATGCGGCCGGCGGCGTCGATGCGCTGCAAGCGCCGAGCACGATCAAACGAGCAAGCTATTTGGATTATGCGAAATCGTTGAGCGCTTCGTACTACGTCTCCGGCTATATGACCCCGCTCGGCGGCGGCGTTTCACTCGTCGAGCAAGTTGTGGATACGTCCACCGGGACGATCATCTTGGGCGCCACCGCGCAGATTGCGTCGTTTGAAGACGCCGCCTCGCAAGCGGTAAGCATTCGCGACGGCATCGTCGCGCGCGAGCAAAGCAAAGCGCAAGCTTTTGAGCAGAGCTCCGCGCAAACCACGCCGGCGCCGCTTCCCAGTAACCAAGCAAATATCAGCGGCGGCATCGCGGGCTTGTTCAAACACCGGCCTCGCAGCACTCCCGGTCCGCAGGTTACGCCGGTGATCAAGCCCTCCAAAGGTATCTTTGTCGTGCGCGTGACGGGCAGCGCAAACGCCGCACAACTCAATGACGCAACCGGCGCGCTGTATTCGGCGCTCAATCAGCGTTACATCACGCACAATAGCAACACCGGCGGCGATGTTTCTAAAATAGCCAACGCCATTTGCGGCGCCGATCGAAATAATACCGTTGCTACGGGTGTGCTTTCCAGAAACTCCGTACGCCGGGGTCCGTTTAGCCGCACGCGGTACACGTTCGTCTTCGACGTATACACGTGTTTTGGCGCGAAGCTTGCCGAGTTGCCGGGCGACGGCGATTCGATCCAAGCTGCGGTTGACGCAGCGGTGACCGCTTACGCGGCCGACCATCCGCAAAACAGCTAGCTAGTCTTCGAGCAGCCCTTCGGGCAGGTCGACGTCGATGCGCTTGTTCGCAATGTCGATCGATTTGACGAACGGCTCTATCAGCGGAACCAGTCTGCCGTCCACCACGAGCATGTCGGATGCGGGATAATGCTCGACACGTTCGACCGTTCCGAGCACGCCGCTTGCATCGTACAGCGCACAGCCCGTTAAATCGGAATCCAGAAATTCGTTGGGCGCGAGCTCGATCCGATCCCGGGGCGCATACAGCGTCGCGCCCGCGAGCTCTTCGGCTTCTTGCGCGGACGCAATCTGCGTGAAGCGCACGAGCAGCCGTCCTTTGTGCTCGCGAACCGATTCGAGCGAAACGGAACGGGTGGTGCCGTCCGGAAGCGTCGCCCGCAACGTCTCTCCGGCTGAAAAAAGCATGCGACCCGCACGCGTCGGGTCGCATTTCAATTCGCCCCGGATACCGAACAAGCCGGCGACGCGCCCTACCGGGAGCTCGTCACTCGGTAGCGGCTTCTCCGTCTCCGCCTTCTTTGTTTTCATCGTCGCCGGGCGAATCGTCGTAATACTCGTCCGCGTCAAAAATCTCAACGGAAATGCGGCCTTCCGCAGTCGCCCGCACGATCGTCCGCAGCGCATGCGCCACGCGGCCGCCGCGGCCGATCACCTTTCCGATATCTTCCGGATCGACGGCGAGCTCGATCAGCGCCTGCTCGCCATTCTCGGGCGGATAGCTTTCAATCGTAACCTCGCCGGGCTTCGCAACCAATTTCTTGGCCAAGAACTCCAGCAATTCGCCGGCGCGCTTCTGTGAAGCGGCGGGATCGTCGGGCGCGCGGCGCTGCATCGGCGGACGGCGGTGCGGCGGCTTTGCGCCGCCCATCGGCGGACGCCGGCGCGGGGGACCTTCGTCTTCGGGTTCGACGTCGTCGATTATCGTTTCGTTGGCTGCGATGCGGCGCGCACCCAATGTAGAACGGCGCTCGCTTTCTTCTTCTTTTTCGCCGAATAGCCCGAACTCGTCGTCAAATGCGCTCATTTGCCTTCGATGATACCCTTTTCCGTGAAAAGCCTGCGCACGGTGTCCGAAGGTTGCGCGCCCTTGGCGAGCCATGCTTTGGCTTTTTCTTCGTTGACGACGATCGTGCGCGGATCTGTCCGTGGATTATAGTGGCCGAGAATTTCTATGAAGCGGCCATCGCGCGGTGCGCGTTGGTCCGCTACAACGAAGCGGTATGTCGGTTGTTTCTTGGCGCCCATGCGCCGCAGTCGTATCTTTACCACCAAAATTACTCCGTAATTTTGGGGACCCCGTTTATTTAAGAGGCACTCCGCACCTTCGGTGCTGCGCGCCCCCCACGAGCGAAGCTCGCGGGGCCCCCATTTTGTGTATAAACTTTCTCTACTTAAACATTCCCATTGGAAGGCGGGGGACGCGCTTGCTTCCCAAGCCCATGTGTTTCATCATTTTGCGCGACTCTTCGAAGCGCTTGACCAGCCGGTTGACGTCGGCAACCTGTGTGCCGCTTCCCGCGGCGATACGTTTGCGGCGCGAACCGTTGAGCACCGCCGGGTCCCACCGTTCGCGTGAAGTCATCGAGCAGATTATTGCTTCGATTTTCTTCAGGTCGCGTTCGGGGATTTCGAAGTCTTTCGGCAGTGCTCGCGACAGCCCCGGAATCATCTTGAGAATCTCGCCCATCGACCCCATCCGGCGAATTTGCCGCATTTGGTCTAAAAAATCATCGAGGGTAAACTGCTGCTTGAGGAACTTCTGCTCGATTGCCTTGGCTTGTTCTTCGCTATAAACGCTCTGCGTCCGCTCGATGAGCGTCAGCACGTCTCCCATGCCGAGGATCCGCGACGCCAAGCGATCCGGGTGAAACGGTTCGAGCGCCGACAATTTTTCTCCGACGCCCGCAAACTTTATCGGGGCTCCGGTAACGCTGTAAATGGAAAGCGCCGCGCCGCCGCGGGCGTCGCCGTCGAGTTTGGTCAGGATCACGCCCGTGATGTGCAGCCGGTCGTGAAATCCTTTAGCAACGTTGGTGGCTTCCTGGCCCGTCATCGCATCGGCAACCAGCAATATTTCCGCCGGCTTGACAGCCTCTTTGATGCGCGTCAATTCGTCCATCAGATTTTCGTCGATCTGTAAGCGCCCGGCGGTGTCGAGGATCACCGTTGACAGTCCGAGCCGGCGCGCATCGGCCACACCGTCGCGCGCGATGCCGACCGGATCCGATGCGCCCTTTTCGTATACGGGCACGTCGATCTGCTTGCCAATCGCCTGCAGCTGGTCGATCGCGGCCGGGCGGTAAACATCCGCCGCCACCAGCAGCGAGCGGCGGCCCTGTTCTTTCAGGCGCAGCGCGAGTTTGCCGGCCTGCGTGGTTTTTCCGGAGCCCTGCAAGCCAACGAGCATGATGATCGACGGCGGCGTATCGGAAAAATGCAAACGCGCTTCGGGCGAATCGGCGGGCGGCCCGAGCAATTCGACCAGCTCGGCGTGCACGATCTTCACGATCGTTTGCGCCGGTGAAAGCGACGACAGCACGTCGGCGCCGACGGCTTTCTCTTTGACGCGGTTGACGAATGCTTTGGCGGCGGCCAGCGAAACGTCGGCCTCAAGCAAAGCGATGCGCACTTCGCGCATCACTTCGTTTACGTCGCCTTCGCTGAGCCGGCCTCGGCCGCTCAGCCGGGAAAAGATCGCGCCTAAGCGATCGGAGAGCGTTTCAAACAACTTCTCACTCTTTGGTGCTGGTTTCCTCGATGCGCTTGACCGCGTCGCCGACGGTTTTTATTTTTTCGGCTTCTTCGTCGGGGATGTCGATGTTGAACTCCGTTTCGAAGGCCATCACCAATTCAACTTGATCGAGTGAATCCGCACCCAGGTCATCGGTTATCGAAGCTTCGGGCGTTACTTCCGATTCGTCGACGCCGAGCTGTTCGACGATGATCTTCTTGACTTTATCGAACGTGGACATACGTCTCCTACATTACAACTCCGCCGTCGACCACGAGCGTCTGGCCCGTTACGTAGGCGGCGGCATCCGAGCAAAGAAAGCGCACTACTCCGCTGACATCTTCCGGTTGTCCGGCGCGCCCGAGCGCCGTTTGTCTGAGCAGATACTCCCTGGCGGCGTCCGGCATTTTTTCGGTCATTGCAGTTTCTATCAAGCCGGGCGCGACGGCGTTGACTCTTACGTTCCTCGAACCCAATTCCTTTGCTAGAGACTTTGTGAGACCGAGGAGGCCGGCCTTGGAGGCTGCGTATGCTGCCTGGCCCGCATTACCCATCATTCCCACGATGCTCGACATGAGGACGATCGAGCCGCCCCGCTGCTTCATCATCGGCTTCGCGGCCGCCGTGCAGAGATAGAACGCGGACTTCAGGTTCACCGCAAGCGTCTTCTCGAGCGACTCCGGTTTGAGGCGTACAATCAGTCCGTCCTGCGACTGACCTGCATTCGCGATCGCAAAATCGAGGCGGCCGAAAGCTTCCAGCGTCTGCGCGACCCACGCTTCCACCGTCTTGGAATCCGCTGCGTCGCCTGTAACCACCAAGCATTTGACGCCGGCGTGCGCTTCGCGACACGCTGCGACCGTAGCGTCGAGCGCCGCGCGATCTCTGCCGGCGAGCGTCACGGCGGCACCATTGCGAGCGAAATCGACCGCAATTGCACGGCCGATGCCGCGGCTCGCTCCGGTGACGATAGCGGCTTTGCCGTCGAACATCATGCGCGCACGCGCATCTTTTCTTGCAGCTTTTCGACGCCTGCAAAATCGGTCACGTTCAGCACCTCCGGTGCATTCGGCAGCCGTTTCATCAATGGACCCAACACAGGTGTGGCGCCGAACTCGACAACGAGCTCGAGATCGTACGTGAGGAGTTTTTCTGCCGTTTCGTGCCAGCGCACTTCTTCGGTTATCGAAAGTATCAAGTTTCTTTCGATCGTTTGGATGTCGCGGTACGGCTGCGCGTCCACGTTCGACACGACGTCGAAGGCCGGCAATTCGAAATGCGTTCTCTCAACTGCGGGCGCGAAACGTTCGAGGGCGGGCTCCATCAGCCGGCTGTGCCAAGCACCCGACACGTTGAGCGGCACGACTCGTTTCGCGCCGCGATCCAACATGGCATCGGCGGCCAGTTGAACCGCCGCGCGATCTCCGCTGATGACGATCTGTGAATGCGAATTCAAGTTTGCCAGTTGCACGCGCCCGCCGGTTTCGGCCTCTGCGCGCGAAACAGCCTCACGGATCTGCGCAACGTCTAGTCCCAAAACAGCGGTCATCCCGCCGGGTGCCAGCTCGGCGGCGTACTGCATCGCTTTGCCGCGCGCGTCCACTATTTTCAAGGCGTCTTCAAACCTCAGCGAGCCCGCGATCGTCAAACTGCAGAACTCTCCGAAGGAGTGCCCGGCGCTCGCAACCGGCGTCAGCGCTTCGCCGCCGGCATAATAGAGCGCCAAATTCGTCACGAAAATTGCCGGCTGGCTGTACTGCGTTTCGCGCAGCTGCAGCTCCGGGCCGCGCGTCTGCAACGCGAGCAGATCGTAGCCGAGGGTAGCATGCGCGCGTTCGAAAAGCTCGCGCGCGGACAGCGATTTCTCCGCGACGTCGGCTCCCATGCCGACGACTTGCGATCCTTGGCCCGGAAAAATGGCCGCGATCCTCATGCCCACTTCCACGTGACGGCGCCCCACGAGAGCCCCCCGCCGAAGCCGACGAACACGATGATGTCGCCGGCTTTTATTTTGCCCGCGGTGACAGCTTCGGAAAGCGCGATCGGAATCGAAGCGGCCGAGGTATTGCCGTATTCTTCGATATTTACGATAACTCGCTCTTCGGGCACCTCTAAATACTTTGCGGCGGCGTCGATGATGCGTTTATTCGCCTGGTGCGGAATCAACCAGCTCACATCGCTCTTCTTCAGGTTTGCTCTCTGCAAGGCGATGCCCGTCGACTCGATCATTTTTGTCACCGCGAATTTGAAAATCTCGCGTCCTTCCATGCGCAGGTATTGTTCGCCGGCTTCCAAAGACTCCGCCGTGAACGGCCGGCGCGAACCGCCGCCCAGCAGACAAAGCGTTTCCGGCCGCCTCCCGTCGGCTCCCAATTCGCTTGAAAGAAACGAATTCTCGGCCGCAGCCTCCAACACGACGGCACCGGCACCGTCGCCAAAAAGGATCGCCGTGCTGCGGTCGCTGCGATCTACGATCTTGCTCAGCGATTCAGCTCCGATGAGCATGACGCGCGAGTAGACCCCGGCGCGAATCAAGCTGGAAGCAAGCGTTAATCCGTAAATAAAGCCGCTGCAGGCGATTTCCATATCGAACGCTGGCTTGCCGACCGCGTCCAACTGCGCGGCCACGATGCACGCAGTCGCCGGAAACGCATAGTCCGGCGTCGACGTAGCAACGATATAACAATCGATATCGGATGAAGCCAGCTTTCCGTTGCGCAAAGCGTTGCGCGCGGCGGCTATACAGAGATCGCTGGTGGCTTGGTCTTCCGACGCAATATGCCGGCGTTTCATGCCCGTGCGTGTGGTGATCCACTCGTCGGACGTGTCCAGCGTTTTCTCCAGGTCTTCGTTCGTCAGAATGGCAGCGGGCGCGTAGTGACCCACCGCGCTGATTTTGACGCCGTTCAACGCCTAGCGCCTAGCCGCGTTTTTGGCCGGCGCGATCATCCTTTATCTCGATGACCTGGCGTCCGGCATACGTGCCGCATTGTTCGCAGAGGAAGTGCGGGCGCTTGGCCGCGTGACACTGCGGGCACTCTTCGGTGGTCACCCGATTGAGCTTCCAATTTGCGGCGCGACGGCTGCGCGTCTTGCTGCGGGGAGTTTTCCATTTGAGATTCGCCACTAGATATCTCCGTTACACTCGCATTTTGCAGTATTTCTATTCTCTCCGCACCGCGGACAGATGCCCTTGCAGTCCTCTTTGCACAATAACCCAATCGGTATCGCGCTGCAAACCAGCTGCGTCGTCAGGTCCGCGACATCGAGTCGTTCCCCTGTCAGGACGTTGCTATCCTCGAAGGGACCGTTTTGCAGGTTCGATCCGGCTTCGACCTGCTCGTCGACCTCCAGGTGCATCTCTCCGGAGAGTTCGGCCAAGCAGCGCGCGCAGTCGCTGTGAATCGTCGCCGCCACCGAGCCGCTGATCTCGAGCAACTGCCCGGAAGCTTGCAATTCGAGGTGCACGCTTGCCGGCTCGGGGAACGTGACCCCCTCAAAAGGGGCCAGCGGCACCCGGTCGTCCACGACCATCCGCTGGCGGTTTCCCGCCAGCAATCCACCAACGTCGACTTTGTGCGCAGAAGCCATAACATAGAGGAAGGCCCCGGCGGGGGCCCTCCAAACTCGACCCATTGTAGATCCCCCTCAGGGCCTTGTCAAACGGGTTCGTCGGCGGTATAGACCCTCGCATGATCGAATCGGCGAGCCCCGGCCTTGCGGCCCGCGACCTAGCCCGCCACGGAGTGGCTTACGCGCCCGAAATCGCCCGGGCCGCGCAACGTCATGGCGTGAATCCGGCGCTGCTGGCTGCGGTGGCTGCGCAAGAAACGGGCGGACCCGGCTCGAGCGCAGGCAGCAACATCGTCGGCGACGGCGGACACGGGCGCGGCGTCTTTCAGATCGACGATCGCTGGCACGCATTCGCGCGCAGTGCTGCGGCCATGAATCCGCAAGCAAATGCTGATTACGCCGCCGGCATGATCGCCGATCTTCTGCAACGCTACGGCGGCGACGTCCACAAAGCGCTCTCCGCTTACAACGCGGGCGATCCGAACGCGACGGGGACCGTGACCGCGTGGCAAGACGGCCGGCGCATGGGTTACGCAGATTCAGTCATGCGCCACTATGCGCAGATAAGCGGCGGGACAGCAGCCGATCTCAGCGCCGAGAGCGCGACCGAGATACAAAGCGTAAATTCGCTTGCGTCCTTTGTACAGTTGACGCCGCCTCCGGCCCCGAGCAACAATTCGCATTCGTATCGCCAGCTGGCCGGCAACGACAACGCTAATCCCGGATCGATCGTCGCCGACGGCGACGACGATTCCATCTGATGTGAGGATCGAACCATGAGCTTCAATTTGATAAGCGGACTCTTGAACGCGGGCCTGGGCTTGCTGGAGAGCGGCGGAAATCCGATCGCCGCGATCGGGATGGGATTAGCGGGCGCTACAACTGGCGGCGGCGCAACAGCCGGCAACATCGCCGGCGCGGCCGGAAATGCCGGGCTCGGCGCACTGAACGCGCAGAACGAAGTGTTCCAACTCGCAATGTACGGCGAGCAGATCCGCCATCAGGAGCAGATGCAGATGGAATCCCAGGCGTTCGACGAGATGATGGATCAAAAATCGGAATCGATGCGCGAGGTCAACACGCTACGCGACGTGCAGATGGCGCAGCGCAAAGCCGACAATCAAATCACCAAGAAATTCATCGAGTCGATCACTGAGTGATGGAACCCGTTTCGAAAACTTCGGCGCGGCCCGCACCCAGCCGCAAGACGGCCGCCCTACAGGAAGCGTTCGACGAGACCATGGACGAACGCGCCGAGCTTTTGCGCGAGGAAAACGTCCGGCGCGACATGATGCTCGCGCAGCTCAAAGCCGACGACGAGGCATTGAAAAAGTACATCGCGATGATATAATGGCCCGTGCCCCGGGCCATTAGCTCAGTTGGTTAGAGCGCATGCTTGATAAGCATGAGGTCCCTGGTTCGAGACCAGGATGGCCCACCAGTCCCTATTGGCTAGCGCTGAGTTCCGCCCCCGAAGTAATCGGCCGGCAACGTGTTCGGAAACGTAAATCCGGTCAATGTGTATTCACCAAAATAATTGGCATACTGCGAGTACTCGCGTCTGCGCAACTGCCACACGACGTGATTCACAACCAAGTACGGCCCGGCGTATCCGAGTTCGACCTCAAAGTCAGCCAGCGGCGGCGCTTCATTGGAATCGACGAACATAATGTAACCGCTCACGATCAGCTTCCAAACGTCTTGTGAGGTGGTGTCGATCCAAATCGCTTTGATGGCCGGCTTATTTCGCAGGGCATTTCCGAAGACCAAGTGATAGCTGCGATGGCCTTTGTAATCCTCAACGCCGGCCACGGTACAGGTGACGTTGCCCGGCACGTGCACGCTCGTGATCACCGGCAGACCGCGAACGCCTTCGAGAGGAAGCCACGCCGAACGCGCTTTGCCGTAGGGCCCGAGTTCGGGAGGACCCGGCTCCGCGTGGTTCGTGTAGATCGGAAGATAATTAAACCGCTCGTCGAGCACGCGGGCCGTTCCGTCGTCGCGATAATCCACGTGCGCCAAGCTGTAGAGTATCGGGAACTCATCGCTGGTGACGGAGATCCGCTCGTCGTAACTGATGTACGCGGGGTGGGCTCCTAGCGCGTTATGCCGCAAGGCACCGTCAAAAATATCCCAGCACTGCTGACTGGAAAAGGCGGCCGCGAGCACGAGTGCCGGAAACATAGATTCAGATCCTTACGTTTGATTATCGCACCGCAGGCAAGGGCTGTCTCTAGCGGGGCCGAAAAAACTTCGGCGTCGCCTGGGGGATGTAGCTCAGCTGGTAGAGCGCCTGCTTTGCAAGCAGGATGTCAGGGGTTCGAGTCCCCTCATCTCCAATAACTACGAGACGACTTTGGGGGCCCACGTGCTTTGCATGTGGGGGGCGCGCAGGTGCTTGCACCGGAGCGTCCTTTAAACGGTCGGGGTCCCCAAAATTTAGCGAAGCAAAATTTTGGGGGCATAGCTCAGTTGGTAGAGCACTTGCATGGCATGCAAGGGGTCGTCGGTTCAAGTCCGACTGTCTCCAAAACTCGGAAAGGCCCGTCAAATAAGCGATCTGGCGGGTTTTTTCAATGTCTACGGGGGCGCCCCAGCGGACCCGACTTTAAGAACGAACCCGACGCCGACAAAAACGCTCTTTAGCGTTAATTTATCACCGTGCCTCAGACCTAGCAAAGAGGCGCTCGGATTGTGAGCGTGTTAGATCACTATTCGTGCGTCATAATCTTGGTCTCGCCGATATCCCCACCGTCCGGCGCATATAACCCCTACGTTTTGTCAGTTCTGAGGCGCTGCAAGCGTGCGGTAGGATAGAAGGGGTTCCACATGCGTTTCGTCAGTCTCTAGGGGTTCAGAATTCGAATTTCGTTGGGGCTACCAATAATATCTCGATTTTATGGGACCTGCGTTTGTGATTTGGCCGGTTAAGTGAGCCGCTTCCCTTGCGGCGGACGGCCATTAGGGTAGGATATTGCCGACCTTCGCTATCGCGAGGTCGGTGAACCAGATATTGCCGTCTGCACCTGTCGTAATTCCGTTGGGCATGAACATCGTACCGGCGGGTACGCCGTATTCGGTGATTTGACCGTCGGTTGTCACCCGCCCGATATGCCCCTGTACGTCCGCGTACCATATATTGCCGTCGGGCCCCGTAACGATACCTACCAGCTGGTCAGCTGCGGGAAGCGCATATTCCGTTATTGTGCCGGCTGTTGTGATCTTCGCAATGCCGGTGGGATTGCTTTCGGCAAACCACAGATTGCCGTCCGGACCCGTCGTTATGACTCCAGCACTCGACGTACCCGACGGAAGCGGATAAGCCGTGACCACGCCGCTGGTCGTGATTTTTTTAACGGTGTTGAGGATCGTAAACCACAGCTTACCGTCAGGCCCGGCCGTGATGGCGTTCGTGGAAGTGACGGCCGGGTCGACCGTGACTTGATATTGGGTGAAGCCGCCGGAAGGGGTCATCTTCTGAATCACCCCGCCCACCGGAGTGTCCGCTCCATTGACTTCGGTGATCCAAAGGTTCCCGTCCGGACCCCACGCTATGCCGGTTGGGTAGTCATTCGCGTGCGGCATGGCGTACTCGGTAACTGTTCCGGCGGTTGTAATTTTGCCAATTTTCGAGACGGCGTACTCCACGAACCAGAGGTTTCCATCCAGGCCGGCCGTGATGGCCTGTGGCTGCGCGTTTGGTGTCGGCAGACTGTATTCGGTTGCCATTCCGCTTGGCGTCATGCGCCCGATCTTATTGACGCCGCGTTCGGTGACCCACAGGTTTCCGTCGGAGCCCGACGCGATTCCAAAGGGGCCCGCGTTTGCAGAGGGCAGCGCGAATTCGACGATCGTGTGGATCGTGGTTATCGGCGTTGTGTAAATCGATCCTGACGCGCTGATGGCATACAAGCTCGTACCATTCGTGGAAATGCTCACGCCGGCTCCGCTTTGCGCACTCCATCCGGGTTTCGAAAGATTATAGTAGTACAGCACGTTGCCGCTCGGATCCGCGGGCGCACCGAGCACAAAGAGACCGCCGTTCATCGGCGCAACGGCAGAGCCGGCGCCCGGCAACTGCACGTAACCGGCCGTCCCCAAATAATAGATCGAACCCAGTGAGTTGATAACGTACAGACCCTTGGGAGTGATCGTGCCGCCCGGATTTGCGTAGGTCCCGGGATCCCATGAAGCAGCAAGACGGTTCCCGGAACCGGGTTGTTGCGTCCACGTCCCGGTCGCGTAATGCCAAATCGCACCGTCGGCGCCGCCTGCATTTGAAATAACGTAGAGCGAGCCATCCGCGGCAGCCGTTAAATCGCGACATCCGCCGCCGAATGCTGTCCACGTCCCGCCGCTATACGAATATGCGCCGCCGCCGGAATTGATCGCGTAGAGCGTGCCGCTGGGAGCCACCGAAAGCCGCGTGGCCAAGCCGGAGATATTGGTCCATGTTCCGCCGACATAGTGCCAGATGTACTTATCGGGACCGGCAGGCGCGGTCGAGAGCACCCAGAGCGAACCGTCAGGAGCTGCGGCCGCATAACTTGCCGCACCGGGAATCTGGGTCCAACTCGCACCCTGGATCGCACTCTGCGGTTTGACCGCCATCATGCTGGCGGGAAGAATAGCGGTGTGCACCATAGGCGCAGGCAAAATGGAGCCGGGTGAAGCCGACTTCGGCGTGTCGAGAATGATGCCACCGGTCTGCGGTATGTTTCTTGTGCCAGAGCATCCCGCTAACGCGAGGCTAAGAGCAAGCCCGGAAAAGAAAAAAGAACGAAAGCTCATAACCGCTCCAACGTAGCGCGCGAGCCAGTCGAACGCTTCAGTTAACTCCTTCCGGCGCCGAAGATGCTGCGCCTGCCCAAAGCAAGCGGCCACGCCTTTACCCGCCACAGTTTCGTTAAGGAACTGATCTGGTTCGTTAGTAGCCGTCCGAGGCCGCCGCGATGCCGTACGGATAGGCTTGATGGAATCGGATACTCCGTGATGCCCGTTCGGTGTGATCTTTCCGATCCTGTTACTGCTGTCTTCGGTGAAACCAGAGGTTGTAAGCCGCGATCGCGCCGCGGCGCTGATCAGGTGCTTGAGCAATATGCCGACCCTGGACTCGTAAAAACAGTCACCGGCTCCACGTATTGTATCCTGGCATTGTAGCAGATTTGCGGAATCGTGGGATAAAGTTGATTGTCGGGATCACCCTCGATATAGATTACCGAATTGTCGCCCATACCGTAAAGGCTTGTTTCGCCCCACCACCCGTTAGCGCCGTTTGTCGATTTGCAGAAATCGCCGGCATTCTGGCAACCGTTCCCGATAAAGTCCACGAAAATATCGTAGCTCGTGAGGTTCTTAAAGATGATGTCGGTCCAGTGAATGTTGCCCGGAGTAATCTCGTTGGTGATCAGCAGCTGAACGCGCGAATTGGGCGTGGGTGTCGTAACCGTAACTGCTAAGTTTGCGCTTTGGCCCAGCGCATCGGAGACGGTGATATTGCAGGTCCCGGCCGCGACCGGGGTCACCGCAAACGTTCCGCTGGTGCTCGCGGGGAATGTCGCAACGTTGGAACAGTTGAGGCTGCTCAGGTCGAAAGATCCGCTGTAGCCCGTTTCACTCGGCGTCACATTTTGCGCATTGGCGCTGCCTGTAACGGTAAATGCAACCGACGACGGTGAGAGCGCGATCACGGGCGTGATCGGCGACGAATAGATCGCTCCCGACGAGGCGACCACGTAAAGGGTCGACGAGCCGCTATCGGTCGAAATGCTGACGCCCGCGCCGCTCAGCGCGTTCCAGCCGGGTGTGTTGAGATCACAATAGTAGATGTTATTGCCGCTGCTGTTGGCGGGATAACCCAGCACGAAGACTCCGCCGATGGTGGTGGGCGCGATTGCCGACGCGCTCCCGGGCAGCTGCGCGAAACTGTTGTTCGTATTTTCATAGTAGATGCTGCCGATAGAATTGAGGATGCAGAGGCCGCCGGGCGATACGGTTCCGCTTGCGAGCACAAAGCTGTTCGGATCCCATGAGGCGGCGATCCGTACGCCCGAACCCGGCACTTGCGTCCAGCTGTTCGTGTAATGCCAGATCGCTTGATCGCTGCCGGCCGCATTGCCGTTCGAGAGCACGTAGAATGAACCGTCTGCAGCAACGGTGATGTCCGATGCGCCACCGCCCAGCGCCGTCCAGCTGCCGCCGCTATACGAATAGGTGCCGCCGCCCGAGTTGATTGCATACAGCGTGCCGTTGGGCGCGACCGAAAGCCGCGTGGCCAAGCCGGAGATATTGGTCCACGTTCCGCTGACATAGTGCCACATATATTTGTCGGGACCGGCAGGCGCGGTCGCGAGCACCCAGAGCGAGCCGGAGCCGCGGCGGCGTAGCTGGCCGCGCCGGGAATCTGCGTCCAACTCGCACCCTGAATCGCACTCTGCGGCCGAACATTCATGACGCTGGCGGGAAGAATTGAGGTGTGCGCCATCGGTGCGGGCGGCATGGAGCCAGGTGAAACCGACGTAGGCGTGTCGAGCATGATGCCGCGGGACTGCGGAGTCATGTGCCTTGAGCCCGAGCATCCCGCTAAAGCGAAGCTAAAAGCAAGTGCGGAAAAGAAAAAAGAACGAAAGCTCATAAGCGCTCCCTTTGCGCGCGCCCCTCGGACGCTTTAGTTAGTTCTTCCGTCGGCCAAGGCGCTGAACCTGCTCGACTTCCCGACAAACTTACACAGGCTAACTGACAGCTTACTCATCATCGGCGGTCTTGTATCCATAGCATTTGACCTGACCAGAAGCCTTAGATAGGATTTGACACGGGAGCAGCTCTGTTATGGCAAAAAAAAGAATCGACACGCAAATGCCTATGGTGTAAGCACAACGTAAGAAAGCGCCGAACCGAGAATTTCCTGGGCTTTGCAACTACAGAATATTACTGTGCGCACTGTTACCCGAAGACAAAAAAGAAAAAGCGCGGGTTGTTCGGCTACCGCGCGGCGTGGGTGTAAGCCGCGCAGCTTCTAGGCATAGTGCTCGGTGACTAGCCTTTATCCGAAAGCAGAACGTCGCTGCCAACTGGCTGCGGTTGTTCATCGGTTTTTACTGCGCACGCCTGCTGGGGGTGATCAACAATGGGACCGTATTTCTGACCCTTAACAACGGTAACGTCCTTGTTGCTTCCAAAGAGGCCCTGACGCCGACGGTATTCGCTGCGATCAAAGCTGGGCTCAATTGTCGAGCCACAAAACGTATATAAACGATCCACTGACACGCGAAGATTTGCGGCCTTGTAGCCGATGTCAAAAGCACCGGTGTCACCGGCCTGACCTTCTTCAACCTGACCTTCGGCTATATCGCCCGCTTTCGAGATAAGATAGCCGCCGACAATAAAATCTTGCGTGACTTGGTATCTTATCCGCTCTCCCTCATGCGCCGAGTAAGAATTCAGACTCTCTGTCGTCGCCACAACGAGCATCGCATCTTTGGGAAGCATCACAGCGACCTGTCCGGGTACTGGTGTCGCTAAATTCATTATGCCCGGCGGTGACGACGGAACTGATGTCTGTGCCAATGTTACCGAGACGGCGGCAGAAACCAAGAGCACGACTGCGATTAACGCGAACAGCCAAAAACGTGAACGCATCCAGCACCTTTTCAAAAGCGCTTCCGCGGAGCTGTATTTTATTCCGGATTGGCCTTCGAGCGCTAGACCCCTAAGCCTAAAACGCGTCTCGCGATGCCGCTAGGCGCTAAGCGACCTCGCCGCCTCGCTCCCTTGCAGTGTGAGAGGCTTGACCCACTTTAAGCATCGGAAAATGGGCGCCTGAGGCGCTAAAGCGTACTCGGCCGACGATTCGCGTGACCGTTCAGTTAGCGACGATCATGGTGTTCATCGTCATGGGTCCGGCGCTCATAACGATGTGCACGAGGATGGCGCCCGCGGTTCCAGATTCGGACATCGGCCCCGAACCTACATTTAGCACGATGGCATTTGACATCGACGGAGGGCGAGCGTGCATCATGATTGTCCGCATGTGTGTATGTTCGATATGTGCCGCACGAATAATGGCATTTCGTTCATTATCTGAAAGGGCACTATCGAGGCGCCGTGCTGCCACCACATAATCAGGGCGCGCCGATGTCGCTAGTCGTCCCGCAAGTGTTCCAAGGAATTGTCGATGCGCAGGAGTCAGTGCCATAAGCATAGCGGCCCTGGCCTCGTTATAGCTTTGCACCATTTGAGCGTTTGCGGCCGCGAAATTAGGCATGGTCGGAGCCGAGGCTCCGACTGCGATGAACAGCAACGCCGCTAGCATCACGTATCTCATTGGGATAGTCTGACGCGGCCAAGTGTGAAAAACCTGCAAGGCGCGACTCCAAAACGACCGCGCATTTCAACCGATCACACATCGCACGCTTCCGGTTCTACAAGGAGGCCCGGCCGCCTCGCCCCCGACGCCAGGGGGCCTCGTTTTGGGCGGCTCTGTCTCCTGATCCCGGCGCCGTCACTATGGGATAGCCGCTAGGACGCTCGAAAACAAGGTCCCATTCACCGCCGAACTACTACGGCGTGATCTTTCCGATCTTGTTCCCGCTGTATTCGGTAAACCAGAGGTTGCCGTCCGGACCTGCGGCGATGTCGGACGGACTCGCGTAGCTCGTGGGAATCGCATACTCGGTGAACGTACCGCTCGTGGTGATCTTCCCGATCTTATTGCCGCCTTGTTCGGTAAACCACAGGTTGCCGTCCGGACCCGGCGCAATGCCGTTCGGGCCCGCAGCACCCGTTGGAATCAGGTATTCGGTGAACGTACCGCTCGTGGTAATCTTTCCGATCCTGCTGGCGTTGGATTCGGTAAACCACAGGTTGCCGTCCGACCCCGCGGCGATGTCGGATGCACCCGCATTGCTCGTCGGAATCAGATATTCGGTGAACGTGCCGCCCGGGGTTATCCCGATCTTGTTGCTGTGGTTTTCGGTAAACCACAGGTTGCCGTCCGGGCCCGCCGTGATGCCCTCCGGCAGCGAGGCAGTGTCCGGGATCGGATACTCGGTGATTGTGCCGCCCGGGGTTATCTTCCCGATCTTGTTGGCGTTGACGCCGTTTTCGGTAAACCACAGGTTGCCGTCCGGACCCGCGGCGATGCCGACCGGGTACGCAGCACCCGTTGGAATCAGGTATTCGGTGAACGTACCGCTCGTGGTAATCTTTCCGATCCTGCTGGCGTTGAATTCAGTAAACCACAGGTTACCGTCCGACCCCGCGGCGATGTCGGACGGACTCGCATTGCTCGTCGGAATCGCATACTCGGTGAACGTGCCGCCCGGGGTGATCTTCCCGATCTTGTTCATGTTGTTTTCGGTAAACCACAGGTTGCCGTCCGGGCCCGCGGCGATGCCGACCGGGTACGCGCCACTCGTCGGAATCGGATACTCTACAATCGTTCCGGTCGTAGGCTTGACCGGTGAAGAGTAAATACCGCCCGTACTTCCGATCACATAGAGATGCGCGCTGTCGGTCGAAATGCTTACGCCCGCGCCGCTCTGCATACTCCACCCCGGCGTGTTCAGATCGTATTAGTAAATCGAATTGCCGTTTGTGTTGGTTGGATAACCCAGCACGAAGACTCCACCGATCGTAGTGGGCGCGACCGCCGCCGCGCTCCCGGGCAGCTGCACGTAAGTGTTATCGGGATTCTTGAAATAGATGCTGCCGGCGGAATTGAGAACGTACAAACCATTCGCCGAAACCGTTCCGTTTGAAAGCGTAAAGCTATTTGGATCCCACGACGCGGCGATTCGGACGCCCGAACCCGGAACTTGCGACCAACTGTTCGTGTAATGCCAGATGGCTTGATCGCTGCCGGCCGCATTGCCGTTGGAGAGCACATAGAACGAGCCGTCTCCAGCAACGGTGATGTCCGATGCGCCACCGCCGAGCGCCGTCCATGCTCCGCCGCTGTACGAATAGGTGCCGCCGCCGGAGTTAATCGCATACAGCGTGCCGTTGGGCCCCACCGAAAGCCGCGTGGCCAAGCCGGAGATATTGGTCCACGCTCCGCTGACGTAATGCCAGATGTATTTATCGGGACCGGCAGGCGCGGTCGAGAGCACCCAGAGCGAGCCGTCGGGAGCCGCGGCGGCGTAACTTGCCGCACCGGGAATCTGCGTCCAACTCGCACCCTGAATCGCACTCTGCGGTCGAACATTCATGACGCTGGCGGGAAGAATTGCGGTCTGCGCCATCGGCGCAGGTGTTATTGAACCGGGTGAAACCGACTTCGGCGTGTCGAGCATGATGCCGCTGGACTGCGGGGTCATGTGCCTTGAGTCCGAGCATCCCGCTAACGCGATGCTCAAAGCAAGTGCGGAAAATACATAAGAACGAATGCTCATAACCGCTCCAATGTAGCGCGCCAATCGAACGCTTTGGTTGGCTCTTCCGGCGCCCAAGATGCTGCACCTGCTCCACTTCGCGACAAACTTACACAAGCAAGCTGACAGGCAACGCAGTTAAACAGGGTGCCCGCGAGATACGCCATTAACGGCTATTTACGAAGGAGAGCAGCTGCCAAGCACGGCCTTACTTAAATGGCATGCAAGGGGTCAGGAGTTCAAGTCCCCTTGCCTCCACCATATTTCGCGCACGAACTTTGGGCCCGAACGCGAGCCCCTGGGCTGTGGGCGCGCGTTACCGGCCGCGGTAGATGTGGATCTCATAAATGATGCGATAGTCGCCGGTGCGGACGGGCATTTCGCCGGCGCCGCCCTTGAGTTGAATGGCGCCACGCGGGCGTGGGTCGAGTGCGAGACTTTCGATTTTCCTAATAATCTGGCGCTGCGCGGCAACCGTCAGTTTCGAGAGTATTTTCCTTACCGGTCGCGCGAGGTCGACTCTATAAGTTGAGATGCGCTTTCAATTCGTCTAACGAGATCGTACCGTGTTTGGCGATGTCGCGACGCGCGGCGCGAGCAGCGGCAATATCAATTGCATCTTCGCGTTGGCGGATAAGCTCCAACATCACGAGCGGCACGATCGCCGCGTACGGCTTCCCGGACCGCGTTATGATAACCGGCTCGTCCCCGTGGGCGACGCTTTCGACGATGGTGGAGCTATTGGCGCGAAGCTCGGAGGCTTGCACGGTTTTGTAAGCGTCGATAGCGACACCCGGGGCCGTCTTTTTGAGAATACCAGGGCGCTTAAGTGTTTTAGGAGCCATACTGGCTTATTGTACCTCTTGTACAAGTCGTACGCAAGTTGACCGTACTACAATCGTACGCAAGTCCCCCGTATGCTTTTTTGACCCCGCGCGCAGTGCCAAAGATGCCCGAAAGCGAGGCCCCCATTCACCGCCGGACTTACGGCGTGATCTTCCCGATCTTGTTGCCATTGGATTCGGTGAACCAAAGATTGCCGTCGGGCCCCACCGCGATGCCCTGCGGATTTGCGCTGGCCGTTGGAATCGGATATTCGGTGAAGCTCAGGCTCGGCGTCATCTTTCCGATCTTATTGCCATTTGATTCTGTGAACCACAGGTTGCCGTCCGGGCCCGCCGCAATTCCATAGGGGCCTGCGCTGGCCGTTGGAATCGGATACTCGGCGAGGTTCCCGCTCGGAGTGATCTTGCCGATCTTGCTGACAACATTTTCGGTGTACCAGAGGTTGCCGTCGGCGCCGACTACGATGCCCAACGGATTTGGGATGTTCGCATACTCGGTTATCGTTCCGCCCGGGGTGATCTTTCCAATCGTGTTGTTGAACGTTTCGGTAAACCACACGTTGCCGTCCGGCCCAGCCGCGATGAAGGATGGACCTCCGCCGAAGTGCTGGAGCGGATACTCGGTGATCGTTCCGCCCGGAGTGATCTTCCCGATCTTAACGCTGAAGTTTTCGGTGAACCAGAGGTTTCCGTCGGGGCCCGACGCGATGCCCTGCAGTCCTGAGCCGGCCGTCGGAATCACATACTCGGTAAAGCTCCCGCTCGGCGTGATCCTTCCGATCTTGCTGGCGTTAGCTTCGGTAAACCAGAGATTGCCGTCGGGGCCCGCTGCGATGTTGTCCCGACCGGTGTTGGCCGTTGGGATCACATACTCGGTGATCGTTCCGCCCGGAGTGATCTTCCCGATCTTGCCGTTTGATTCGGTGAACCAGAGATTGCCATCGGGGCCTGCGGCGATGAAGTACGCCTGCGTGCTGGCCATCGGAAGCGGATACTCGACGATCGTCCCACTCGGCGGCTTGACCGGCGAGGAGTAAATACCGCCGGAGCTTCCGATCACATAGAGATGTGCACTGTCGGTCGAAATGCTGACGCCCGCGCCGCTCTGCGCGTTCCAGCCCGGCGTGTTCAGATTGTAATAGTAGATCGAATTGCCGTTTGTGTTGGTTGGATAACCCAGCACGAAGACGCCACCAATAGTGGTGGGCGCGATTGCTGACGCGCTCCCGGGCAGCTGCACGAAACTATTGTTCGTGTTTTCATAGTAGATAGAACCGATAGAATTTAAGATGTAGAGGCCGCCGGGCGATACGGTCCCGCTTGGGATCACAAAGCTGTTCGGATCCCATGAGGCGGCGATCCGTACGCCGGAGCCAGGCACTTGCGACCAGGTGCCGCTCACGTTATGCCAGATCGCTTGATCGCTGCCGGCGGTGTTCCCGTTGGAGAGCACGTAGAACGAACCGTCCGCAGCAACGGTGATGTCCGATGCGCCACCACCCAGGGCCGTCCAGCTGCCGCCGCTGTACGAATAGGTGCCGCCGCCCGAGTTGATCGCGTAGAGCGTGCCGTTGGGCGCCACCGAAAGCCGCGTGGCCAGCCCGGAGATATTGGTCCACGTTCCGCTGACATAGTGCCAGATATATTTGTCGGGACCGGCTGGCGCGGTCGAGAGCACCCAGAGCGAACCGTCGGGAGCCGCGGCGGCGTAGCTGGCCGCACCGGGAATCTGCGTCCAACTCGCATCCTGAATCGCACTCTGCGGTTTGACCGCCATCATGCTGGCCGGAAGAATTGCCGTGTGCGCCATCGGCGGAGCAGCGATGGAGCCAGGTGAAACCGACTGCGGCGTGTCGACCATGATGCCGCCGGTCTGCGGGGTCATGTGTCTTGAACCCGAGCATCCCGCTAAAGCGATGCTAAAAGCAAATGCGGAAAATAAAAAAGAACGAAAGCTCATAAGCGCTCCAACCTAGCGCGCGAGCCAGTCGAACGCTTCGATTAGCTCTTCCGGCTCCGAAGATGCTGAACCTGCCCCGGTGTAAGCAGGGCAACGACTGCATAGTTTTGCTAAAGAGCTTTGCGACAACCGTACGGGCAAACTGACAGGCAAGGCGGTTAAACAGGGTGCCCGCAAGATACGCGATTAACGGTGATTCACGAGGACGCGCAGCTACCAAGCACGCCCTGACTTAAATGGCATGCAAGGGGGTCGGAGTTCAGGTCTCCTTGCCTCCATCATAGTTCGAGCGTATACTTGGTCGTCGCGGAGTACGCTGGACGGCCGCTCCCTTCGGGGAGAGGAAAGTCCGGGCTTCATCAGGGCAGGGTGCAGGATAACGTCCTGTCGGGGCAACTCGAAGGAAAGTGCCACAGAAACATACCGCCGTAAGGTAAGGTTGAAATCGTGAGGTAAGAGCTCACGGAGTTGCGCGGTGACGCGCGCTCGGGTAAACCCCACCTGAAGCAAGACGCTCGTCCCCTCACGGGGCGGATGCCCTCCGATGAGCATGAGTCGCAACGAGGCGCGCGGTAACGCGCGTCCCAGAGAGATGGCCGTCATCTACAGAATCCGGCTTATAGGCGTGCTCCGCGACAGAATAGTGCAACCAACGGGGCCGGCGGGCCGTTGTAGCCAATGAATACAGTGATGAGCGAGCCACGATTTACTCCTGAGATGACTGTCGACGACGCCTTCAAAATGCATGCGGGCGCACGCCGCGTATTTGCGCACTTCCATTTGGGCGGCTGCTCGAATTGCGCGATAAGCGAATCGCACACGATCGGCGCGATCAGCCAAGATTACGGCATCCCGTTGCCGATGCTGCTCGAAAGCTTGAACGCGTTATGGGATCAGGGAACGCTCGCCGTCGGCGACAAGGTGCGCATCCCCGACGAAATCCGCGCAAAGATTCCGCAGCTCGCGAGCGTTCCGGAAGTCGGCGAAATCAAAAGCGTTGAGAGCGGGGCTTACACCGCCGAGTTCGGCGAGGTGCGTCTGCAGGGGTTAGCCGAGGATTTTCTGCCGGTAACGGCGAGCGCTACGCCCGCCTAATCCAGCGCCCGCCGCGACGAGTAGCCCTCGTCCATCGGGTGCCAATACGCAATCTCCGGTTCGCCCGCCTTCCAGCACAGATAGACCGCCCGCCCGTCGCGCATCGATGGGAAATCCAGTAACCCCAAATCCAGATCTTTGAGCAAACAGCCGTGGGCCTCGATGCGGTTGATGATGCGCACGATCTCGGCCTTCGCTTCGCTGAAGCGGCTCGGCGCAAACGGCGAGCGCGGCACGGCCACCCGGATGGGTGGCGACGGCTCGACGCCGCGCAGCGCGGCATCCGTCTCGAGCAGCTTAATGGCTAGGTCACGCCGCTTCTGCCATAGCTCTTCTACCAAAGGGGCGACCTTCGGGATGAGGGCGTTGGCCTTTTCGGGCGAAAACAGTTTCATGCAGATGGAACGCTCCGGGCAATCTCTAGGGTTCTTCCCCAGGCATGCGGCGTGAGCATTCTCAAGCGGCGCCTCGCGATAGAAATTGTCGCGTTCGGATTCAAGCACGGCGTGCCTGACGGCCTGGACCTACTTTTTGACGTACGCTTCTTGCGCAACCCCAACTACGAATCCGAACTCGAGCCCCTCACTGGCACCGACCCGGCCGTCGGCGCATACATCGCCGCCGACCCGGCAACCGCGCCTTTCCTGGAGCGCCTCTTCGCGTTGATCGATTTTCTCGTCCCGCGTTATGCCGACGAGCGCAGCGGATTGAAGATCGGGATCGGCTGCACCGGGGGAAGGCACCGCTCGGTTTACATCGCAAGCCGGCTCTGCCGGCATCTGAGTTCCGACGACAGCGTGGACGTGCGCATGGAAACCCGGGATATCGCGCGGTGATGCACCGGCGGTTGCAAAGATTGCCGCCGGCATTGCGCTGGGCCTATCCGGGCTTGGGCGTCAAACGGTGGCTCATCGTCGTCATTATCGGCATATTGCTGCTCGTGAACGGCGTCGATCGCTATCTCGTTGCGGAAGGCGCGGGCATCAACGCCAACGAGTGGGTCGACAGTTTTGTCTCAGATTACTTCCCGCCGGCATATCTTTCGTGGATTTTCGCAGTGCTCGGCATCGCACTCGTCTTCTTCGGCATACGGCAGTGGCTGATGGCAATACTGCGCGCAAGCGCAAGCGGCGGCAGAGAAAACATCATCGACACGCTGATGGAGATGCGGCTGCAGCAGGGTTATAAAGTGGTAGCAATCGGCGGCGGTACCGGGCTGTCGACGCTCTTGCGCGGGCTCAAGCGCAAAACCAGCAACCTCACTGCGGTCGTGACCGTCAGCGACGACGGCGGCAGCTCGGGACGCCTGCAAAAAGAACTTGGCGTGTTACCGCCCGGAGACGTGCGCAACTGTCTGGTGGCGCTGGCCGACGACGAAGCGATGGTCACCGATCTCTTCAAGTATCGCTTTAGCGAAGGTGAAGGCTTGAGCGGCCATTCATTCGGCAACCTGTTTTTGGCCGCGATGAGCGGCATCACCGGTAATTTTGACAAGGCGATCAAAGAGTCGAGCCGCGTGCTGAATATCAAAGGCCGCGTCCTGCCCTCAACGCTCGGAATCGTGCGGCTGTGCGCGCGCCTCGAAGACGGCAGCGTCGTCGAAGGCGAGTCCAATATTTCGAAGTCCGGCCAGCGCATCAAAGAGGTGTTTTTCGATCCGCCCTACGCGGCGCCGCTAGCCGAAGTGATCGCCGCGATCGCCGAGGCCGACGCTATCGTCCTAGGGCCGGGCAGTTTGTTCACGTCGATCGTTCCCAATCTCTTGGTCGATCGCATCGCGCATGCCATTGCCGCGTCGCCGGCCGTGAAGATCTACGTCTGCAACGTGATGACGCAACCGGGTGAGACCGACGGCATGACCGCGAGCGATCATGTCAAGGCGCTGATCGAGAATGCCGGCGCGAAGATTTGCGATTACGCGATCGTCAACGATGAACCACCGTCGAAACTTCGCGAAGCCTACGCAAAGGAAGGCCAGATCTCGGTGACCGCCGATGTCGACCGGATTCGCGAACTGGCGGTCACGCCGGTGCGCGCGCAGATGATTAGCGAAACCGTGAACGTGCGGCACGATCCCGAAAAGCTCGGGCAACAGGTTTTGGGTGTGATCGATCGCGCGGTCGCGCACCGCGCATCGTACGTCAAACCGGCGCAGCCTTTTGGGTTGCGGGCGTCAGGCGAGGCTAAGGTTTAGCGAGGCTGACCGAAAGACTGAGCGGTTTATCGGGTTCGAGGCGCGCCGGAGCGCTGTATTCTTTGTATCCGGTCGCGGTAATGACGACGTCCACGTCGCCGACGGGAACTTGCGCAAACGAAAACTTTCCCTGCGCGTCGGTCGTGGCCGTCAGTACGGTGTCGATGGTGACCGTCGCGCCGGAAATCGGCTGACTCGTCGCCGCGTCCAGCACGACGCCTTGTACGGCGTTATATGTGCCGCCCGGCGGCAGCGCGCTGTCGTTGCAAGCGGCCAATGCAACAACTGCGAAAACCGCGCCTAATAGTCGTGCACGTGTCATGGCGACTCCCCTCTTCTTTCATTATACGCCCAGACCCGGCAGTATGACCAAGCGGAGGGCCATCTGCGCGGCGCGCGGAAGCCGAATTCTTCCGTAACCACTTCTGGAGGTTCCCTTTGGCGACCCTAGCCACGGACCGGCGCACGGGCATGCGTTATTACGACGATGCGCTGCAGGCGATCGGCAACACGCCGCTCATCCGGCTGAACAAAGTTACCGACGGCGCACAGTGCCTGATGCTCGCCAAGGTGGAGTACATGAACCCCGGGGGCAGCGTGAAGGATCGGCCGGCGCTCGCCATGCTGGAAGCCGCCGAAAAAGCAGGCCAGCTCAAACCGGGCGGCACGATTGTGGAGCCGACCAGCGGTAACACCGGCTCGGGACTGGCGATGGCCGCGGCCATTCGCGGCTATCGCTGCATTCTGGTGATGCCCGACAAAATGGCCAAAGAAAAAGTCGATCTTCTGCGCGCCTACGGCGCCGAAGTCGTGGTTACGCCCACCAACGTCCCCAACGAATCGCCGGAATCCTACTACGGGGTCGCAAACCGGTTGGCGGCCGAGATCGCCGGCGCGTTTCAACCAAATCAATTCCACAATCACCACAATCCGGAAGCGCACTACAACACGACCGGACCAGAAATTTGGGATGCAACGGGCGGACAGGTTACGCACTTGGTGGCCGGCATCGGTACCGGCGGCACGATCTCCGGCACGGCTCGCTATTTAAAGGAACAGAATCCGAAGATTCACGTCGTCGGCGCAGATCCCGAAGGTTCGATCTATTCGGGCGATACCCCCAAATCGTATGCCGTCGAAGGCATCGGCTTGAATTATCTACCAGAGACCGTCGACTTAAAAGTGATCGACGAGGTTGTGCGCGTCTCCGACCGCGAGTCGTTCTTAATGGCCAGGCGGATCACGCGCGAGGAAGGGCTGCTGGTCGGCGGTTCGTCGGGAACCGCAGCGGTCGCGGCGATCAAGCTTGCGAAAACGCTGCCGCAAGAGGCTGTGCTCGTCGTTGTGTTCCCGGATTCCGGGCGCGGGTACATGTCGAAAATTTTCAACGACGAGTGGATGATTGCCAACGGTTTTCTGGCAGAAGGCAAACGCCGCGCTACCGTCGGCGACGTGCTGCGCAGCAAGCGTCCTCTTCCGCCGATGATCACGGTCAAAGACACCGATGTCGTCAAAGATGCGCTCGACCTTCTCCGGCAATATGAAATATCGCAGATTCCCGTCATGCACGACCACGAGCAGATCGGCAGCATCAACGACGTTGCCGTGATGCAAGCCGTTTTCGATCGTTCCGATATCATTCATAAGCCCGTCAGTGAAGTGATGGGCAGCCCCTTCCCGGTGCTCGATCAGAGTGAAGCGATCGAGCTAGCCTACAAGTTGCTGACGCTCGCCAACCATGCCGTGGTCGTAACCGACGCAAGCGAACCGATCGGCGTGCTCACGCGCCAAGACATCATCAGCTATCTTTCGACGGCGTCCGAGCCAGTAAAGCTCTAGCCTTGAAGTTCAGCACCAAAGCGATCCACGCGGGCCAAGGCCCCGACCCGACGACGGGCGCGACGATCGTGCCGATCTACCAAACGTCCACTTACACGCAAGAGGCGGTCGGCGTTCACAAAGGCTTTGATTACAGCCGCACGGCCAATCCTACGCGCCGCGCGCTGGAGACGCAGCTCGCCGCTCTGGAGAATGCGCGCTTTGGCTGCGCGTTTTCAAGCGGAGTCGCGGCGACGGCAGCCGTCGTCGGCGTGCTGTCCTCGGGCGACCACGTGATCGTTTCGGATGACCTGTACGGCGGAACGTACCGTCTTTTCTCCAACGTCTACGGCCGCTACGGATTGCAATTCACCTACATGGATATGACCGACCTCGGGGCCGTTCGCAAAGCTATTCGTCCGAGCACGAAGATGATTTGGATCGAAACGCCGACTAACCCGATGCTGACCCTCGTGGACATCAAGGCCGTCGCTGAAGCAGCGCCCGACCTGATCGTCGCGGTGGACAACACGTTCGCAACCCCCTATTTCCAGCGCCCGCTCGAATTAGGTGCCGACGTCGTCGTGCATTCCACGACCAAATATATCGGCGGTCACAGCGACGTCGTCGGCGGCGCCGCCATTACCGACGACAAGGATCTGTACGAGGCGATCAAATTCCAGCAGAATTCCGCCGGAGGCATTCCGGGCCCGCACGACGCGTGGCTGACGATGCGTGGAGCCAAGACGCTGGCGTTGCGCATGCGCGAGCATGCCAAGAACGCGCAGATCGTTGCCGAATTTTTGGAGGCGCATCCCGAAGTCGATCGCGTGTACTATCCGGGTCTGCGATCGCACCCGCAATACGAGCTCGCGAAGGGCCAGATGAGCGGATTCGGCGGCATGGTTTCGTTTACGCTCAAGGGTGACGATGCGCGCGCGCTCGGATTTGCTAATCGCCTTCAGTACTTTAGCCTTGCCGAAAGTCTGGGCGGCGTGGAGTCGCTCATTTGCCATCCCGCCCGCATGACGCACGGTTCGATTCCGAAGGAAGAACGAGAGCGCCGCGGATTGACCGACAGATTGTTACGTCTTTCGGTCGGCATCGAGGATGCCGACGACCTGATTGACGATCTGCGGAGCGCGCTCGGCTAGATGCGGTACTTCGGGTAGGCAACGCCCATCGCGCCGGCCAGCGCTTTCTTTGCCATTGGTTCGTCGAGCAGCCCATATCGCCCGGTAATTGCCAGCATGACACCGCGCACGCCGTCGATCCACACGTAATCGAAGCGCTTCAGCTCGTCGAAGCCCGAGCCAATGCTCAGCTCTTGCCAGTATGCCGGCATACCGTTCGCGAGCTTCGTCAATTCATGTTTCTTGAAGAACACGCTGTCCATTTTATTGCGGATCTCGTTTTCGGAAACCATCTCGAACCCGTCTAGGTTTCCGTCGTGATTCTCCATCGTAAGCGTTATCACGACCTGTTCGCGCTTGCCCGGATTAACCACCCAAACCGCGACGACCGTCGGCTGATCGAAGCGCGCCGGATCGTGCGGCGGTACCCCGAGCTGATAGAATTCCGGCGGGGCTGTGAACGACATCGCCGGGTCGTTGTACTGATTTCGGACCGGCGTGGGCGAAGGCTGCGGCGTTGCCCTTTGCGCATGAGCTTGCGCCGGCGCGAGCAACGCGCACATCGCTAACGCGAGAGCGAAACGGTTCACTGCGACTCCAAAACGCCGGCTAATGCCGGCAGCGAGATTTCGTAACGGTAGCCCACATTTCGATGATCGTCATCGAACTCTTCGTGCCGCACCTCGAGACCAAGCTCCCGAAAACGCCGCGCCATCACGCGCGCGCCGATGTCGAGCCCGTACTCATCCTTGCGGCCGCAATCGAGGTAACGCAAGCGCAGGCGCGCTAGTTCCGCTTTCTTCTGCATGCACATGCGCGCGGGATCGAATTCCAGCCACCGTCCGAACACTTTCGGGTCCAATTCACCCGTCTGACGCTCGAAGGGTAACTCGAGATCGAAAGCCTTCGCACTGCGCGGCGAATACGCGGCTGCGTAGCCTAACATCTCGATCGTCGAATACTCGGCCGGCTGGCGCTTACGCTGCCCCTGGAAATAAGTGACGAATCGGCCGATGTCCCAGGCATGTTTTTCGAGCGTCCGTTGCACGTCCGGAAACGCGCGCGGATGCGCGTACTCGAAATACGAATCGCCGCTATGCGAAGCAAATGCGGCGAAGACGCCGGGATATTGCATGCAGAGGTACAGCGAACCGAACCCGCCCGACGATTTTCCGAAAACGGCGCGCCCGCCCTCGGCGGCGATCGTCCGGTACGTCGCGTCCACATGAGCGACGACGTCGCGAATCACATAGGTCGCGTAGTCGCCGTTGTGGATTGAATTTACATATTGCGAACCGCCCAGGCGCGTAAATCCATCGACGATGACGAGAATCGCCTCGGGCATGCGCCGCGACGCAACCAGACGATCGATCCATTGCACGACGTTGGTTTCCCACGGACGCGCGCTGACGAGCGCTGCTGCGTCGCCGGTATAGCCGTGTAAGCAGTACAGCACCGGATAACGCCGCGATCCTTGCGGATCATAGCCCGGTGGGAGATATGTAATGACGGGGCGCTCCGAGGGATCGCCCAACGGGTTGTTCTTTAGCGCCGCGCTTTCGACGAACTCCACGCGAAGATCGCCCGTGAGCCGCAACAAACGCGCGAGCCGAGATTTGGACTCGTTCATGCGTTCGATTTCGCCGCCAGGTCCGCGAGTCACTACCACGAAGGTCGGCGGATGATACGCGGCATCGGGTTGCGCAGCGCCGTCGCGCTCAACGTGATCACGATGGTCGGCATCGGCCCGCTGATCACGATTCCGCTCGTCCTCGCGCAGCTGGCCGGCCCCTTAGCGTTGATCGGGTGGGTCGCGGGAGCGATCGTCGCATTATGCGACGGCCTGGTTTGGGCCGAGCTTTCCTCGCGCTATCCCGGAAGCGGCGGCACTTACGTTTACTTACGCGAAATCTTCGGGCGCGATCGTTGGGGCAGGCTGTTCGCATTTCTATTCAATTGGCAGTTCCTGTTATTTGCGCCGTGCTTACTCGCAACAGGCTATCTCGGGTTTGCGATTTACCTGGGCTATTTGGTTCCGGGCATCGGCGCGTCGCACGCCGCGCAAGTCGCAACCGCCATTGCCGTAGGCGTATTGACCGTCGCGCTTCTCTACCGGCGCATTACCGCGATCGCTATTACCGGATCGGTCTTTGCAGTCATCGCGGTTCTGACGTTGCTGGTCGTCATGGCTGCGGCATTTCTGCCTCACTCGCATATTCAGCAGGCATTTGCGTTGCCGCCGCACGTGAAGCTCGGCGTTGGATTCTTGGCCGGCCTGGGGGGAGCGCTGTACATCACGCTCTACGACTACCTTGGGTACGGCGATGCGGCGTTACTCGGCGACGAGGTAAAACATCCGCATCGCACGATTCCGCTTGCCGTGCTCTTCTCAATCCTTATCGTTGCGGCGCTCTATGTCGCGCTGCAGATCGGCATTCTCGCGCACGGCATTCCCACGGGCGATCCGCAGTTTATCGCATCGTCCGTGGTGGCGGAGTCTTGGGGTCCGCTCGCGGCCCGCGCCGTGACCCTCCTCATCCTGGCCACGGCGTTCGCATCCGTATACGGAAATCTCGTCGGTTTTGCTCGCATTCCGTACGCGGCTGCCAAGGATGGCGAGTTTTTCCGGCCCTTCGCACACCTTCATCCGCGCGGTCAATTTCCCGATGTGGCGCTCTTAGTGATTGGAAGCGCAGCACTGCTTGCATGCTTTTTCCAGTTGGGCGACGTTATCGCGATCCTCACTGCAGGTATCGTGCTGATACAAGGCGTCATGCAGATCGTAGGGCTCTTCGTCATGCGTGCGCGAAACGAACCCGGGCCTTTTCGCATGTGGCTCTATCCGCTGCCGGCGATCGTCGCGCTGGCGGGCTGGCTCTATGCATTCGCCTATACTGGGACCCGCGCGATCGAACTCGGCGTCGGATGGCTGCTCGTCGGCGTGCTCGCGTATCTCTTGAGCGCAAAAGCTCAACGCCGCTGGCCGTTCGTGGCAGCGCTAATCGTTGGATTGTGTTTTGTCCAGCCCGTGGCGGCTCGCGCCGCGGCGTGGCCGGGCAGCGAAGTCGTGCAGCGCAGCGGCTATCCCGTATACACGGTTGGCGGCAAGCCGTTCTTCATTTATGGAGCGGCTTTTTTCTACGAACGTATTCCTCGCGCGCACTGGGAGGCTTCGATCGCGCAGTACCGGATGCTCGGGATCAACACGATCGATCTCTACGTCATGTGGAACTGGCACGAGGTACGCGACGGTTCCTTTGATTTCAACGGCCGCACGAACTCGCGGCGCGATCTTCGCGGATTACTGCGCATCATCGACCGGAATGGTTTGAAAGTGATCCTCCGGCCGGGTCCGGTGATCCGCAATGAATGGCGCAACGGCGGCTATCCGGATTGGCTTCTCGAGAGACCGGAATACAACATGCCGCTGCGCGACGTCTTGGAAGGCAGGTATCCCGCGACCGCGACGCTGCAGAACCAGCATTCCGACGATGCGGCAGCTGAGTGGATGCGCAACGGCACGCACATGCGGTACGCAACCCGCTGGCTGGATCGTGTGCTGCAAGCCGTTGCGCCGTGGCAGCGAGACGTGATCGCAATCGCGCTCGATGACGATCAGGGCGCATATCTCGACAACCAAACCTGGCCGGCGCCGCACTTTCAAAAGTACATTCGTTATCTCGCGTCGGTCGTGCGCGGCAGCGTCGGGTCGCGCGTGCCGCTCTTCATTAATACGTACGACATGAAAGTGACGGCGTCAGCACCGGCGTGGGCGTGGGGAAACTGGTATCAGAGCGGCGCTTACAGCATCGGCGAGCACGATCGCTCGCAGCTGGAGTTTTCAACCGGCCTGATTGCCACGCAGCCGCACGTTCCCGTCATGATCAGCGAATTCCAGGCAGGCTGGCTGCAGGGCGCGGATCAGGCGTTTCCGCGCCCTGCCGATCCTACGAACACCACGCTCGCTCTCAACACGCTACTTCAGCAAGGAGCGCACGGCATCGTCAACTTTCCGGTGCAGGACACGCTCAATCCGGCCGGCTGGGAAGCGCCGTGGGCAAATGCATTTTATTCTTGGGATGCGGCTCTGGCGCTTCAGCTAACGCATCAAAACCGCTGGCTGCCGACATACCGGTTCGGCGAGCTGATCCATAGGTACGGTCCGCTTCTCGCGCAGATGCACGTAAAGACGGACGCCGCAATCGCGTACCTGACAAGCGCCTACGATCCGGCGACGCTCACAAAAGCCGACGTTTTCACGATCGCACAGACCACATCCGACGCGCAGGCCGGGTGTCGCCTGGCGCGCATTACGTGCGACTTGGTCGACTTGCGTTACGCGCCGGCTGCTGATTTGCAGCGTTTTCAAAGCATTATCGTTTCCGCGTTGCCGGGAAAACAATTCGTTCCCAGCATCCGGGCTAGGCTCGACAGTTATCGCGCGCACGGCGGAAACGTGGTCGCGACCGCGGGCGCAGCGCACGTTCGTCACCCGGTCGCGGGCCGTTTGCCTAATACGGTGTTACTCGTGGATCCCGCGGAACGGTTCGGCTTCCTCAGCGTCGTAAATTATGGGCGCTCGAAAGTACGCGTGCCGCCGAGCGTCGTACACGCGAACGGCATGCGTGCCACGACGCGCGGCTTCTCGATCGCCCCTCGTAGCGCCGCGCTGATTGCGGTGAACGTTCCCGCCGACGCCTATCCGCGAGTCAAACCCCTCCCGCAACCCGTATCAGCCTCGGACACCGATCAGCGATTGCCGCTGCGGCCGGGTAGCTGGATCGCTTCAAGCGCCCTGACCGCCTATCACGCCGGCGTCGCACCGGTACGTTATTCAAAAATGGACGTGTACCAAGACAACAATCCGTCTGTTGTTATGGAGAATTCGCTCTTGCGGCTCATCGTATCGCCTTGCGCCGGGGCTCGCGCGTTTGTGCTCGAGTACAAGCCGGCGCGCGAGAATTTGTTCACGACCATTGGGGCGTTCCGCGATGCTTGGTCCCAAGCATTGCCGGCTTCGAATCGTGATTATATTGCGCGCTACACGCATCCGATCGCAACCGGCACGTTCAATCGCTGCTATTCGAGCAAAACAAATATCGCGCACCATTCGCTATATTTCGCATATAAAGCGCCCGATGCTCCGCCCAAGGGCGGCACATTCGAGAAAGAGATTCGATTCTATCCGGGACTCCCGGTTTTCGCCGTAAAGACGACGGCATGGTTCGCGAGTTCGTTCACGCAGCGCGCCGAGCAGCTGACGTCATTCGCGATCACGCCCGCAACACACATTCTCCGCATGGCAAATGGATATGGGTTGTATGACCCATCTAAAGGGCGCCTCGTGGAGGTCGCGTGGCCGACAGCCGCCGCACAGGCACACAAACTTGAACGGAACCCCGACAACGCGCTTCTCACGCTGACGCTTTCTGCCGCCGGAACTTGCGAAGTACGCATCGGCGTTGCGTCTGCGTGGAGTCTTTCACAAGCGCAGGCAGCCCTCGCGGCATTCGCGAAACTGCCGCCTCTGCCGGTATCGCGGGGAAGTGGCGGAACGGTAGACGCAGCCGCCTCAAAAGCGGCCGGGCAACCCCCGTGAGGGTTCAAATCCCTCCTTCCCTACCAACTAAGGGGTGACGTGACCGTCGTCGAAAACAGAACCGTCGGCAATTTCAACGCGAACCTCCATAAGGGTTCGAAGAAAATCGACCAAACCTACATCATGGCGGTCGTGGTTCTCGGCACGTACGCGCAAGCTGACGCGTCGTATGCCGGACAAATGTACGCGCGTGCCAATGGCAGTAAGGCGTGCACGAATCCGAGCTTCGTCCCGCGAGGAAGCGGCGGTTGATCTTTGCGCCGGGAGCGCTGGGCGGCTCCGTCCGCGTTCCCGGCGATAAGTCCATTTCGCACCGCGCGCTCATGCTGGCTGCGAGCAGCTTACAACCCGTTCCGATAACAAACCTCAACCCCGGCCGCGATGTCGCAGCGACATGTGAGGGCTTGCGCTCGCTAGGCGCGGCTATTGCATGGAATGGCGACGATGCGGTGGTTACCGGCGCCCGTCTGCGCGACCCGGGCGGCACGATCGATTGCATGAACTCCGGGTCGACCGCGCGCATGTTGATGGGCCTATGCACCGGCGCAAACCTGCGCGCGCATTTCGACGGCGATTCCTCGCTGCGCGGCCGCCCGATGGAACCGGTCGCGGCTCAGCTGCGAGCCTTCGGCGCGCGCATAGAAACGACGGTGGGAAAACTTCCGGCAGACGTCGTGGGCACGCCCGAGCCGCAGACCCGCAACTTCATTCTTCTCTCGCCTTCGGCCCAAATAAAAACGGCGCTGCTGCTGGCAGGCGCGTTCGGCCGCGTTCCGATCACGATCCGGGGCGATAAAGGCTCGCGCGATCATACGGAGCGGCTGCTGCGCTATTGGGATGCCGACATCGCATGCGATCGCGAGCTCATCGAACTGCGATCCCCGCCACAGACCTTCAAGCCGCTTGACGTAGCCGGAGACTTTTCAGCGGCCGCCTTTTTTATCGTGGCCGCGACAGTCACGCCCGGCAGCTCGGTGCGCATCCAAAACGTGGGAGTGAATCCGACGCGCACGGGTCTACTCGACGCGTTGCAAGCGATGGGCGCGCACATTCGTGTTGAAAACCAGCGCGAACAGAGCGGCGAGCCTATCGCCGACATCATCGTTGAGTCGATGCGCCTGCGCGCCGTCTCCATCGGGCCCGACATAGCGTTGCGAGCGATCGACGAGATTCCGGTTCTGGCTGTGGCCGCGGCGTTCGCGGAAGGCGAAACGCGCATCACGGGCGTGCGCGATCTGCGCAATAAGGAGTCGGACCGCGTCGCCGCGATCGTTCGCTTGTTAGGAGCCGCCGGTATTTCCGTTCAAACGCTACCCGACGGCATCGCGATCGCGGGTGGAACTCCCAAGACGCGAGGGGCGGCGATTGAAACGCACGGGGATCATCGAACTGCGATGGCTGCAGCGGCGTTAGCCGCGGGCGCGGGCGAACTGCACATCGACGACGGCGCAGCAGTTAACGTCAGTTTCCCCGGATTTCATGAAACGTGGGGCAGAGCGCAATCTGCCGCTTAGGAAAGCTCTGCAACGATCGCGCGCACTTGGGTGGCGCAGTCGCGCCAAGAGTCGCGAAGCGCTGATAACCCGCTCGTTTCCGGCGTGTTACGCAGAGATTCGAGAGCGGCCTTAACCCGGATCTCCAAACCCTCGAAGTCGTCTGCCGTGCGTCCCAAACGGGCCGCTTGAATTTGCAGCGATTCGAGCTTCGTAACGAAAGACGATTCGGTTAGCGCAGCTACACGGCGGTTCAAGCGAATCGCTGCAATCAGCACTCGAACCGACGAAACGATCGCTAGCAACAAGCCGGCGGCGCAGAGACCGATCAGCACCCGTTGCCAAGCACTCATGATTAGGCCGCCGGATCTTTCGCCGGCGCATCCTTCGCCGGAGCGTCTTTCGCGGGTTTGGCGGGCGCATCTTTCGGCGCCGCGGATGTTTCGGCAGCCGGCGCATCGGACTTCGGCGCATCGGACTTCGGCGCATCGGACTTCGCGGACTTGCCGCGCGAATCGGTCACATAAAATCCGGAACCCTTGAAAACGATCGGCGCCGGATTAAAAACTCGGTCGAGCTTGCCGCCGCACCCGGGGCACGGACTCGTGAAGCTCTCTCCGAAACCGTGGCGCACCTCGGTGACCTTGTGACAAGCCGAACACTTGTAGTCGTACAGCGGCATTTCCGAAGTATACCTCAAAAATCCGCGAGCAATGCGTCTTTCGTGGTGTCGTACTCGACGAGGTGCTTGAAATGCACGACCGCTTCTTCGAATTGCGTTTTGAGTTTGCGCGCGCTGCGAAAACGATCGTATAAAACGCCGAGCCGGCCGCCATAGGCGGGGTACTCGAGACGCGCGTGCAGGCGCGCGCACTTGCTTCGGCTTTCGAGGCGAAAATCGAGCCGGCGGCGCGTCGAATACGCGCCGACCAGCGAGACTTGGTGATTTTGAATGAAGCGATCCACTTCGAACAGTTGCTCGGCGTCACCGGGAATCGCCGACCTCACAAAGATTTCGCTCCCCTGGCCCAGCGTTTGGTCCGGTTCGCGCAACTTGGCCGCGCGAAAGAAAGGCAGCCACAACGGCCACTTTTCCACCGCGCACAATAGCGAGAAGGCGGTCTCGGCCGGCGACTGGACCTCGACGGACGCACGTATCTCCATGGCGTCAGGCCTTCGCTGCCACTATATGTAGTGCCCTTCTGGCGGGTTATCCACAACCCCTAGGGATCGGCAGTCACCTCGCCTGCACCGACCGACCGCGCGAAACCGACCAGCGTTTCCACGCCCACCGGCAATGCTTTCTCATCGATGCGAAAAAGCGGGCTGTGCCCGGAATGCGTCGAGCCCGCTAGCGCGTTGAGAATGCCCAGCCGCACTTGCACGCCGGGAATGCGCTCGGCGTAATATGCGAAGTCCTCGGCACCCATCGTCGCAGCCGGGCGCTCGACCGAAAGCTTTGAGTGCGCTTTCATATAGCGTGCAAAGTTCTCTGCAAGCGCCGTATTGTTGACGACGGGCGGATAGCCGTAATGCACGTCGAGCTTCACGCTGACGCCATACGCACTTGCGACGCCGTCCAGGATGCGCCGCAAACGCACTTCCAGACCGTTGCGGATCTCCGGATCGTGCGCGCGCAGCGTTCCCGTCATTTTTATCTCGTCGGCGATCACGTTGCTCCGATACCCGCCGTTAATAGTTCCCACGGTAACGACGACGCTTTTCAATGGATCGGTCTCCCGCGACGCGATGTTTTGCAGCGCCAAGACCATCGCTGCCGTGGCCGGAATCGCATCGGCCGCCGTATGTGGATATGCGCCATGTCCGCCGCGCCCGTGCACGGAGATCACAAACTCGTCGGCGGAAGCGTTTACCGGCCCGGGCGTGATTCCAATGTGTCCAGTCTCCAAACGGTGATCGACGTGCAGCATCACGATTGCTTCCACTTTCGGATCGTCGAGGGCGCCCTCAGCGATCATCGGTTCGGCGCCGCCCAGCGAAGGCACGCCGGCACCTTCTTCCGCGGGCTGAAACAGCAGCACCGCGGTCCCGCGCAGATCTTCGCGCGTGCCTTGCAACACGTGCGCTGCACCGAGCAGCATCGCGGTGTGCGCGTCGTGGCCGCAAGCGTGCATTTTGCCCTCCACTTCGGAAGAGAACGGCTCACCCGAACGCTCGGTGATCGGAAGCGCGTCCATGTCGGCACGTAAACCCGCAACGTGTCCCGGATGCGCGCCGCGAATCACCGCCACCACGCCCGTGCGCGCGCAACGCCGGTGTTCGACGCCAATCGCATCCAGCTCGCGCTCGATCACGCCTTGCGTGCGTGTTTCCTCAAAGCCCAACTCGGGATGGCGATGAATGTCGCGCCGGAGGTCGACGACGCGCGAAAGGACCTCGTCGTGCAGGTTGACCGTCATGCAGCGCACTTCCGCGGCGGTGAACGCGCCCCTCCGCCGAAGTATGCAGCAATGATCTCGGCCGATGTCGCGCTGGCAAATCTGATGAACCGCACTGCTGTGGCTTACGTGCAAAATGCGCCGGCCTATATCGTGTACCGCGAACATACGCACGTCTCGGCGGCGAGCCTTGGCCGCACGCAGGATATCGATCGGACCGTCAAGGTACGGCAGGCCGACAATTACGCCGTTATGCAGGATCTGCCGCAGGGCGCCGAACGAACCGGGCAGGCTTTTCCGATCATCCCATATTTCGATCCGTTTACACAATTCACGTTCTCGTGGTTCGCAAATCTCAAACGGGTCGACATCACACTGCAACGCTCGCCGCCCGGGTTATTTCCTGTGCCCGCGCCGGATGCGACCGTGGACGTTTTGGTTCCATACTTCAGCTTTTGGGCGCCCAGCTACGCGCCCGACTCGACGCCGGCACGCGCAGATATCGTGATCGCGCCGACGCCGATGTATGCGACGGGCTCGCTTTATCCGGCCCAGGTCATAGAAGACCCGCGAACGCACTTACCGGCACGCATCGAAATGCGGACAACCGGCGGCGACGATGAAATCATCACGCTCGATTACCAGGTTTTGCAAAATCACTGGGTTATCACCCATGGCATGTTCACTTCGCGTCAGCACGTGGGCCCGCTTACATTTCAAGTGGTTTCGGACACGACGTACGACCAATTCGAATTTCCGGCGACGCCGCCGGATCCGCGTCTCGGTCCTTAGCTCCGCTTGCGCTTCGGTTTACTTTGTGATACAAAGTAAAGGACATGCGCAAGGTTTGGTACGTGGTGAGCGGAGCAGCCCTAATCGTCGTCGCCTTTCTGCTCGCAGGGTTCATGCTCTGGCCGCAGATACGTCCGCCGTACGTCGTCGCCGTTGGGACGCCAATCCGGCATGACGATTTCCTCTTCACCGTCACACGGATCCGCCAGCATCCGCTACAGGATGGCACGAGGCAATATCGCGTCGCCGTGCGCGTTAAAAACGAAGCCAAAATCGTAAACTATCGCTGGCGCGACACTATCGCCTACGTGCGCGCCTTCGATTCGGGCGGCTTCGGCCACAATTTTTACCCGCTGACGTCCGGCGGGTTTGTTCTGCCGCCCGGCGCGGAACGTACGGCCGAGCTTGAGTTTAGGATCCCGACCAGTGTTTCGAGCGCCAGCCTGCGCTTTTGGGACGGCATCTTTATGGGCGACGCATTCAACGGCGCGAATTACAGCAAAGCGATCGTTCCACTCGAAGCTTATCACCCGCCATTTGGAACCTAGTAAAAAGCCCGGCGATTCGCCGGGCTAGTTTCACTTCGGAGAGGGAGAGATTCGAACTCTCGGAACGCTCATCACGTTCGCCCGCTTTCGAGGCGGGTGCCTTCAACCACTCGACCACCTCTCCAAAAATCTTCGATTTTTGGAGTAGTTTAACAGGCGCTCCGCAACAGGTTGCTGCGCGCCCCCCAGCGGCAAAAGCCGCCGGGGCCCCAAACTCCACTAATTATCTGCGCTTTTGGAAGAACGCCTGCAGTTGCGCCGCGGTTTCATCTTCTAATACGCCGCCGGTTACCTCGAGCCGGTGGTTTAGTTCCGGGTTCCTCACGAGGTCGACGATGCTGCCCGCGGCGCCGCCTTTAGGATCTTTGCAACCATAGACGAGCCGTTTGATCCGGGCCGCAACCATTGCGCCCGCGCACATGACGCACGGCTCCTTCGTTACATAAAGAGTCGCTTCCGGAAGGCGCCACGCTTTCAGCTCGGAGGCCGCCCGCTGTAGCGCCAGCATCTCGGCATGAGCCGTGGCATCGCCGCGCAGCTCCTTTTCGTTTTTTGTTTCTACAACGAGTTCGCCCACGACGAGCACCGCGCCGATCGGCACGTCGCCCGACGCTTCAGCTTCGGCTGCAAGCTGCAGCGCGCGCCGAATGTATCGTTCGTCTAACGATTGCATCTGTAATTTTTGAGAATTTGCGCTCGGCGGGACTCGAACTCGCGGCCTCTTCCTTCGGAGGGAAGCGCTCTATCCAACTGAGCTACGAGCGCATGTCTTCAGCGCGGAGCCTCCGGCGAGTTCCCCGCACTTGGAATATGCTTGAACAGATCGAGTTTGTGATCGATCAGCGACCGGTAGAACTTTCGCACGCAGTCCGGATGTCCGAAAAAGTACGTGCGCGCGTAAGCCAAGTCATCCCCCGCGCTGTCGGGCACGTAGTGAGAGATCTCGATTTCTTCCATTTGATTGCGGTCGACGGCATGCGGACAGAAATCGCACGGGATGGTAGACATAGTTTGTGAATTCAGAGGCGCTTTTCAAGCACCTGCGCCGTCAACGCCGGGAAAAATTTGTGACTCGGGTAGGATTTGAACCTACGACCTAGGGCTTATGAGTCCCCCGCTCTACCACTGAGCTACCGAGCCATTGCGGCGGTTTCCCTCCGACGCTCTACTGTATCAAATCCCGGCATGCGGTATCAAGGATGATTTCCCGCTCCGGCACGCTAAGGGAGTTTTGTTACGCTGTTAGTAGGAGGGCCGGATGAACCTATTGGCTGTGATACTCGGAGCGGCGTTCATTTCGGTCTCCGGAAACGGCGCATCCGTCTTGCTTGCAAAGCACGCCCAGTACGCCGGGTGGCATGCCGGCGACCCAAGCGTGCAAGGGTGGGTTGCAGCCGGAACGCGGACCAATGGCCACGTCCTCGACACATTTGCCGAGAAACGCAGCGGCATCGCTTATCGCGACACGCTGACTGCCGCAGGCGGGCGAGTGAGCGAACAAATGGGATTCACCGGGACGATGCTTTGGGAAACCGACCCGAACGGCTACATGGTCAAGCAAGCCGGCAAACCGGCGCAAGTTGCATACGACCTCAATCTCATTCGCGCGGAAACGCTCGCCTCGATTCCCGACATAACGGTTAACGGTACCGCGCAAGTACGCGGCGTGACGGCGACGGTTCTCCGCGTCAAGCCGGCCGGTGCGCCGCCCATGGACATTTACGAAGAGCCGAATTCCGGCGCGTTCTTGCAAGCCGTCGTCGATCCCGAAGGCCCAGCCAGAACGGTTGTTTCGATCGATGCGTATGCCGACGTCGCGCCCGGCAAAAAAGCGGTCAGCCAGTGGACGATCGGCTCCTTGCAATATACGTTTACAGCTCTCGCCGCCTCACACGTTGCGGATGCCGACTTGATTGCGCCGCAGCCCACGGCGACCTGGACATTCGGCGACGCGACCGTGCCCATCGATCTTTTCGATCTTTCGACGCAGCGTTACCAACCGCGCGTCACGCTGACCGTAAACGGCGTTTCGGGCGTTTTTGTGTTGGACACGGGAACGCCTTCGATCGTGCTGTTCAGCAACTTTGCGGGCCGGGCAGGCGTGATCGCCATAGACGGCGCCGACTTTTCGCCCTTTGCCAGCAACCCGCGATATCAGGGTTACGGCTTAGTGCAAACCCTGACGGCCGGCAACAGCACCCTGCATAACGTCATGATAGAAAGAGTCGCCGATCCGGATAACCGGATCGGCGGGCTCTTGGGTTACGACTTCTATGCCGGCGTTATCGCCGAGATCGATCTTTCGAGCCGGCGGATGCAGCTTTTTAACCCGTCGAACATGCAACCCGCGGTAACCGCCGGCGCTTTTGCGTTTCCAATCGACTTAACGATACGCCGGCCGGTTATCGGCATGCGCCTTTCCGGTAAAGCCTACGGTTTCCCATATTTCTCGACGGGCGAGCCATACTTCATGCTGTTGTCGCAACGGTTGCGTGAAAGCGGAGCTGTCTCGGCGAGCGACCTCACAACGGAGTCATTCAACCCGCGACTGGGAACCCGCGGTTTCGCAGGCACGATGATTGAATCCGACCCCGTGCAACTAGGATATGCCGATTACACGGGCGCGACCGGATCCGGCAGTTGCGTTCTGCTCAGCCAAGCGTTGATCGGACCCTACAAGTACCAAAGCCCGCCGCTGTGCTTTGTCGGCTCGGGCGTCTTTGGTGAGGACGGCGGCGCCATCGGCAATGATTTCTTGCGGCACTTCGATTGGACGATTGATTATCCCGACGCAAAGTTCGTGCTAACTCCTAATAACATCCAGTAAGGCCCAACCAGCCCGAGCAGCGCCGCGAAAACCCAGCGCAAAAACTCCCCACGACAGCAAGGCAACTAGATGTACGGATGACTATTTTACAATTTCGGCCGATGGAATGAGCATGCCCGGAAACTACGGAGCGCGTTCCGGGACAAGCACCCGAAGCTGCTAGCCTCACGGAATCGCGCGGTCGGAGGGACTCGAACCCCCAACCTACAAGTTCGTAGCCTGTTGCTCTATCCAATTGAGCTACGACCGCACAGCCCCGAGTGATACCTCGGGGTTTATTTTATCCCTTTCAACATTTCGCTATCGCCACTAGCTTTCGAAAGTACGTGGGGTACCCTACGGGCTTCGCCCGTAGGGGGGCGGCGAGCCGCGCAGCGCGAGCGCCTGTTAAACTGTTCGAATCCCTCCCTCTCCGAATTTTTAGAGAACCCGTTAGGGTTCTCTTTGGAGAAAAATTCGGAGAGGGAGGGATTCGAACCCTCGGACAGTTTTTAGCCGTCGGTCATTTAGCAAACGACTGGTTTCAGCCACTCACCCACCTCTCCCCAAAATGCGAAGCATTTTGGGGGCCCCTGTTATTTTAACAGGCGCTGCGCAACAAGTTGCTGCGCGCCCCCGCCGGCCGAGCCGTCGGGTCCCCCAAGAGCCCACAAACTATACCATAAGGACTTAACCTCGACCTAGTCCGGCGGCGCTCGCGGCCCAGCGATCGGCTCATCCACGAACTCCGCCTTAACCGCTCGCTTATCCGGCTTGCGCACAAGCAGCGAGTCTATGCCGGCGAAGCGGCCCACCGGCAGTACGATGCAAAAGAACGACAACATGAATGCGGCGGCATTGATCGTTCCTAAGCCCGTGACCGAGCGAAATTCACCGGCCGCAGCCAAATAATTCAACGCGAGAAAACAGCCGGCGAGTCCGCCAAGCGGCGTAAGAAAACCGAGTAGCAAACTGATGCCGGTCAGCACTTCGCCGAGGCGCACGAGTTCTGCAAACAACCCGATGTTGGGAATAACGGTGTTCACCAGAAAATCGTGATAGAACCCCGTACTCGTTTGCGACGCGCGCGCGAGCATTTGGCCCATGTAACCATTGGGCGGCATGAACATTCCGGGATTCAAGAACTTCGGCAGGCCATGCACCAGCCAAAACACGCCTGCGTACAAACGGAGAATCAGAAGCCAGCCCGGGAGCGCGGAGCGTTGTACGATCATGCGATCGCCTCCTCACCTGACTCTGCGACGAGTGCGCGAATGACGCCTGCCGCTTCCCTTGCCGCATAGGGCTTGGCGAGCGCACTCATTGCCGTTCGCATTCCGTTACGCGCATCCTCGGATTGCAATAAACCCGCGATTGTGCGCGGGAGGTCGTTCGCGCGCTTCACGCGCAACGCCGCGTGGCGCTCGACGAGATAGCGCGTATTACGTTCTTCCTGTCCGGGCAATGGTTTAAAGAGCACCATCGGCACCTGCGCCGCGAGCGCTTCGGCCGAAGTTAATCCGCCAGGCTTTGTGATCAGCACATCGGCGGCGTGCATGTAGTCGTCCACGTTTCCAACAAAACCTAATACGCGAACCGGGTAATGGACGTCGTGAGCCGCTTCCAATACACGCTCTGCCGAACGGCTGCTGCGGCCGACGATCACAACGGCGCAAATGGGAACGTCTAGCTTATTGAGCGCCTGCATCACCGTTGAAAGCGGGCCAATCCCAAGGCCGCCGCCCATCATCAACACGACGTTGCGGTCACGCGGCAAATCCAGCCGCGCGCGCAAGCCCTGCACATCGGCCGGCAGTTTGCCGAATGCCGGGCTAATCGGAATGCCCGATACGATGACGCGCCCGGGCTGAATTCCGCGCTCGATCATCGTCGCGCGCATTTCCGGTGTGGCGACCGCGTACCGCTCGATATTGTCGTGGATCCAAAAACTGTGCACGGCAAAATCCGTCACAACGCCGACGACCGGAGGCGTATCGCTGAATTGCTTCTTATACTCGGCCATAACGCCGCACGGAAATGCATGCGTGCAGATGACGACGTCCGGTTTCATTTCCTGCATCAATCCGCGCAGATTGGCCGCGGTGAATTGATGGATCCATGTGCGGAACGGACCTACTTCAGTCGCGCGCTCGGCGCGGTTGTACAAGAACCGGTACATTTGCGGAATGGTTTTCACCATACCGAGGTAGCCGTCGGACACGACGCGCGAAACTACGGAGGCTGCGTACTTGTACGAGTCGACGACAGTCGATTCGAACGCCGGATCTTCTCGCGCGAGCTCGGCGCGCAGCGCCGAAGCGGCCGCCATATGACCGACGCCGACGTTCGCAGAAAGAAAGAGCGCGCGAACTACTCGGCGGCTCCTTGACCGCCTGATTCTTCAGCCAGGACGAAAAAGTCGTCGAGGATTTCCTGCGCTAGGTCCTCATCTTGCAAGAGATTTCCCTGTGCATCGGTCACGACGAACTCGTCCTCGGGTTCGCAATAAAGCACCGCGAAAGACTTGTGTTCTTCATCCTCCACCAAGCCGACCACTTCGAACTCCAACTGTTTGTCGTCGCCCGTCGTCTTGATGACGAGAACGTCGCGCAACTCGAGGTCCCGCTGCGCTTGGCCAGATTCGCCGTCGGTTGACATCTTGTTCTCCCTATTTCAAATACTTGGCAACGTTCGCGTTTTGCTCCGAGAGTGTTCTTGCGAACACGTGGTGCCCATGGCCTTTATACACGTAGTAGAGATACCCGGACGGGCGCGGATTGAGTGCAGCGATCAGCGATGGCCGCCCCGGATTGGCAATGGGCGTAGGCGGCAGCCCCTGGTGCAGGTATGTATTATAAGGCGAATCGAGCCGTAAATCACTGTACGTGATGACCGTTTCGTGCTCGGGCAGCGCATACTCGATCGTTGCGTCCACCTCGAGCGGCATACCTAGCCGCAAGCGGTTATAGTAAACGCCTGCCATCAGCGGCCGCTCGTCATCGGCTTTGGCCTCGCGTTCGATGAGCGAGGCTAGCGTCACGATTTGGGGAACGGTAAGCCCGCGAGCGCGCGCCTTGTGCCCGGCATCGGCGGGCAATTCCGCTCGAAACTGCGAGCTCATGATCGTTTCAACCGCGGCCGCTGACGCGCCGAGCGGCATAAGGTATGTGTCGGGGAACAAGTAGCCTTCCATATTCTTGGTGCGGACGCCGTCGATCACGATCGAGTCGTGCATGAACGCGGACGCATAGGTTTGTGCGTCGCCGAATCCTTCGTTTTGCAGTTGCGCGGCTATCTGCTTGGCCGTGTAGCCCTCAGGAATCGTCATCCATTTGGCGATTTGAGCGCCGCCGGTTTGCAGGCGCTGCAATACTTCGGCTTCCGTTTGATGCGGCATGAAGCGAAATTCGCCGGCCCGGGCTTGCGTGTCGGCATGCAACGCCTTGGCGTAGAGCCGGAAGATGGTCGAGTTGCCGATGATCCCGGCCGCGCGTAATTGCGCCGCGATATCTGAAAACGTCGACCCTTGCGGGATCACTACGCCCGTGATTGTTCCCGGCCGCGAGCGATCTCCAAAGATTCCGAAAATAATCCAGGCGGTGCCTGCTATAACAACCAGCACAACCGCCGTGAACGCAACTGCGAGCGCGCGTTTCATTCCGTCGATAAACGCCGTCGGGCCAGGAACGTTTCAAGGATCAGCGCGGCCGCCATCTTGTCGACGACAGTCTTGCGTTTGGGCCGGCTGACGTCGGCGGCGAGCAGCGCTCTTTGCGCCTGCGCCGTCGTCAAGCGTTCGTCTACGCGATGAATCCGGCCCGAGTACTTCTTCTGCAGATGTTCCACGAAACGATCGATCTGCTCGGCCGCAAGGCCGCGTTCTCCGGAGAGCCGGATCGGATCGCCGACAACGAGTTCGTCCGCGTCGTATTCTTTTGCCAGCTCCACGATCCGCTGCAAGTCGGCTTGCAGGTTTGTGCGCTCCAGCACAAGGATTGGAAGCGCAAAGCTGCCACCCGGATCTGCGACGGCCACGCCGATCCGCTTCGTACCGACGTCCAGCGCCATCACGGGCATTTAGTTCTTGGCGAACTCCGCTGCATGCGCGCCGGCCCTGGGACGCCGTCCCAAATGATGATTCACAAGCGTCTCAATCGCGCGCGCAACGGCGGGCGTCGCGCGCAAAACGGCCGACGCATCGCCGCGCGGGGCGGCGAGAGCACGCAAATTATCCATGTCGCTTTCGTCCAAGATTCCCGCGTCGCGCCAGGCGGGCCGGCATTCCTCACCGCCGAAACCGCCCTGCTCCTGGTCGAGCCACGCGGTCTTTCCCTGCAACGAGGCGCCGCAAACGATGCACGCATCGACGGGCGGCGCCAAGCCCAACGCGCCAAGCAACAGCAAAGAGAAGCGCGGAACGAGCGCGAGCGCGTCGTCACTGCGTCCGATCGCGCGCAGCGCGCCCGTCAGCAACGCGTAGATCTCCGGCATCGGCAACTCACGTTCGCAGAACGTGTCGACTAATTCGACGATGAGATTGGCCGCCGCATAACGTTCCGGCGCCACCAGATTCTGCCAATATGCATTTTCGATCTCGGCGGAAACCACGACGTCTAGATTTCTGCCGCGGTGCATCGTCAGCGTTACCTCGTTGCCGAGCTCCAGCCGGCCGGCCAAATGGCTCTTGGTGCGGCGCGAGCCTTTGGCGATTGCGTCGATCTTTCCGTGTTCGGTAGAAAAAAAGGTGAGAATGCGATCCGCTTCACCATAAGTGCGCCCCCGCAAGACGACGGCGGTCGTCTTGTAAGCGCGCGCGGGCCCTTCGCCCCGGCTCAGGACAGGCTCCCGCTCATCCTTGCGCGCTAAATGAGGCCGGTCCAAATGCGTCGGGAAGCAGCCGATCGACCGCAGTGACCACAAAACCCTCGTTGGTTGCATATACGACCGGCAGTTGCGCGTTGAATTCGCTCAGGAATTGCCGGCACGTTCCGCACGGCGCGGTTCCTACGCCTTCCGCACCCACGATCGCAATCGCCACAAACGCGCGCCGGCCGTGCGAAACCGCAGCCGTGGCCGCGCTCCGTTCGGCGCAGATCGCTAGGCCGTAGCTGGCGTTCTCCACGTTGGCGCCGCAAAAAATTTCCCCGCCGTCGACCAGCAGCGCGGCTCCGACGCGAAATCCTGAATACGGCGCGTAAGCCTGTTCGCGAACCTCGCGCGCTTTCGGCAAGGCCAGAGCCAGAAACTCCGGAACGTCCATTCCCACGCGGCTGCGAAATTCTTCGGCTGAGATCCCCTCGAAACGAACCTTTTCCTTAGACTGCATCTTCCTCCGCGCGCGCTCGTTCTTGGGCTGCCTTTGTCAAACCGTTGGAAAGTATCCGAAGCGCCAAGATTCGCCGGCCGCGCATGCGATCGATCTTCAACTTCGTGTGATCGTCGGCCTGGATTTCATCGCCTTCGCCCGGAAGCCGCCCGAAAAGGCCGACGGCATAGCCGCCGATCGTTTCAAATTCTTCGTGGGGCAGATCCGTGCCGAGTTTGGCATTGACGTCTTCGATGTTCATGCCCGCGTCGACGACCGCTTCGCGATCGTTGAGTATGCGTAAGGGCTCTTGCTCGTCTTCGTCGTGCTCGTCGCGGATCTCACCGACGATCTCTTCGAGCAGATCTTCCATCGTGACCAGTCCGGCGGTTCCACCGTACTCGTCGACCACGATCGCCATCGAAAACTTGTCGCGTTGCATTTCGCGCAAGAGTTCGGCCAGTTTCTTGTTTTCCGGCACGTGCGTAATCGGCCGCATCAGCGATCGAATCGGTACCGTGCTAATCGTTCCGCTCGCCAAGCTGATCAGCAGTTCGCGGTCGTGCACGACGCCGATGATATCGTCCTTCGACTCTTCGTAGACCGGCAATTTCGAGTACCCCTCCGAGATAACGATATCGAGCGCGCGGCGGGGCGAGTCATCGACGGAAACCGCAACGATCTTAGGCCGCGGAGTCATCACTTCGCGGACGATCGTGTCGCCGAATTCGATCACCGAATGGATCATTTCGCGTTCTTGCTCTTCGAGTACGTTCTGCTCGGCCGCAACGGTCGCGATCGTGCGGATGTCTTCGTCGGTGACGAAAATTTGACGCGTCGGCGTAATGCCGAACGGGCGCACGAATATGCTCGCCAGCGCTTGAAACGCATAGACGAGCGGGTTGAGCAACCCCGCGACGCGGCGCATCGTCGGCGCCAGCCGCAGCGCCCAGCGTTCGCTATCGGAGACGGCGATCGTTTTCGGAATGATCTCACCGAAGAGGAGTAAGATGATCGCCATGACGACCGTGGAGATCACGGCGGCGTCGGGGATGCCCATGCGTATGAAAATGTAGGTGGCCAGCGAGTCGGCGGCCAGTAAGACGCACGTGTTCGCGATCAGGATGGAGGTTAGGAAACGGTTGCGGTCCTCGGTGAGCGCCAGGACCGCCCGGGCACGTTTGAGCCCGCGCTCGACCATCGTGCGGGCGCGCAGGCGGGAAACGGCAACCAGGGCGGCTTCGGAGGCAGCGAAAAACGCGGCCAGCAGCACCAGGATGACCAGCGCCGCAATCTCATAGCCCGAGATGTGGAAAGGGCTCACGGTGCTGTCCAATGCGCGGCCATTATAGCACACCGCTCGGACGCGCCAGCACGAAGACGGCGAGCGCCAAGAGGCTGCCCAACACGGCGCCCCACGAAACTTCAAAGACGTTGTGAATGCGCGCCTCGACCCGGCTTTGCGCGACCAGGAAAGCGACGAAATAGGCCAGCACCGCAACCAACGGGCGCTGGAAAATCAGTGCGAGCCCGGTGGCCGCTGCAAACGCCAGCGCCGTGTGCCCGGAAACGGCGCCGCCTTGGAACACCGTTCCTCGCCCCGTGAACGCCTTGGCGAGAATCGCGCCGATCAACACCACCGCAAACATCACCAGCACTACATTTGAGGGCACCGCGGCTACCGCCGTGTACACGCGCGGCCCGCCTTGCTGGATGCCCTGATAAAACACGAGATAGCCGACCAGCACCGCGCCGACACTCCCGATGAACACGGCGCCCGCCGCTGCGTCTTTGGCAGTCTTGGCAAGCGGGTGATGCGCGACGGTCAACAAGTCGACGACGGCCTCGATCGCAGTGTTGAAAAGCTCGAGCGAAAGTACGATGACGATCATGATGATGACCGCGATGACGTACAAGCGATCCAAACGCAACAGCATCGTCGCGATCAACACCAGCGCTGCGATCAGCAGGTGGATGCGCATGTTGGGCTGCGTGCGCGTGGCATACATTATCCCCGAGAGCGCGTAGTGAAACGAACTCCAAAATTTCGATTCGGTAATGCGCGTGTATTCGGGTTGTGGATGTTCGCGCGACGGCGGCGGTAAATTGTCAGTCATACGGCCACGGCATCGCGATGGCGCTTGCGAGGCGGCGTTCTTCAGCCTCCATCGCAGCGCGTTCGGCGGGTTCGTGATGATCGTGCCCCAGCACGTGGAGCACCCCGTGTATCAATAGGCGGTTGATTTCGTTCTGTAGCGGAGCATCGTAACCGGCAGCTTGCCGGCGCGCGGTATCCACGCTGATCACGATATCCCCTAGGAATTTTTCCTCGTTAGCCTGTCCTGAGCTTGGCGAAGGAGGGAAACTGAGGACGTCGGTTGCCTTGTCTTTGCCGCGGTGCGTACGGTTCAGTTCCCGAATATGCGCGTCGTCCGTTAAGAGAATCGAAAGCTCGCTATTCGTGCGCCCGGTCGCGTGCAACAGTTTTTGAGCATCGCTCTTGAGGCGCCGCACTTTTATATCTGCGTCCCCAACGTCATCGCGCACCTGAATCACCGCATTCCACGATCGGATGCGTACGCGCGAATGATTTCCGTCACCAAAGGATGGCGTACGACGTCGGTGTCGGTAAGCTCGACGATGCCGATATCCGGCAAGCCCCCGAAACGGCGCGGCGCTTCCAGCAGCCCGCTCTGCGCGCCACCGGGCAGATCCACTTGCGTTATGTCGCCGTTGACGATCATCTTCGAACCTGCGCCTAAGCGCGTCAAGAACATTTTTAACTGATCGCGCGTGGCGTTTTGCGCTTCGTCGAGAATCACGAACGCGCCCGAAAGCGTACGCCCGCGCATATACGCAAGCGGTGCCACTTCAATTGTGCCGCGCTCAAGATAACGCGACACCAGCGGATCGTCCATCAACTCGGAGAGCGCGTCGTACAGCGGCCGCAGGTAGGGATCCACCTTGTCTTTCAGATCGCCCGGCAAGAAGCCGAGTTTCTCGCCGGCTTCGACGGCCGGCCGCGAGAGGATGACGCGCTCGACGTGACGCGAGCGCAGCGCGCGCACCGCCATCACCACTGCCAAGAACGTCTTGCCCGTTCCGGCCGGACCGATTCCGAACGTCAGCGTGTTACGGTCGATCGATTCAACGAACTTGCGCTGACCGGCGGTCTTTGGACGGATCTCGCCGCCGCGATGCGATCGAAACAACGTCTCGGGAAGCGTCGATGATTCGGTGCCGCCCAATACGTCTGAAGCGGCCAGCGCTACGTCGTCCGGTGTGAGCTGTACGCCGCGCACCGCTGCATCGAGCATGCGCTTCACAACGTCATAGGCTTGCTCGACGGCGCCCGTTTCGCCGTGCACGACCAGGCTATGGCCATCGACGCGCAACGAAACCGAGAGCGCGTCCTCCAGAGCCGAAAGATTCTGATCGAACTTTCCGAACAGCCGAAATTGATCGGTAAGTTCGCTTAGGTCGACGGTCCGTTCGGTCGTTGACTCCAGAGTTCGTGCTCCCTCAGTGCCCGGGGCGGTCCGAGCACTTCAGCCGCTATAACGGCTCGTAAAAGACTGTTCCCATCTTCGAACATCGCTCGCACCGTCCCGCCCACGCTTTCTTGCAGCTTTAATGGCTCGGGCGGAACGGCGCTCGCTATGCGGGGGGCTGTTCCTCGCGGCATACTACTTAGGCGGCGGCGCAGGCGGAGCCGAGGGCGGCGGGCCCTGTTCGGATTGGGTGACGCTGCTCGAGATCGAGCCGCGCATCTCCGAATCAGCCTGAATGTTCTTCATCCGGTAATAATCCATGATGCCCAGATTGCCGCTGCGGAAAGATTCGGCGATCGCCTGCGGGACCGACGCTTCGGCATCGACCACTTTGGCGCGCATGCGCTGCGTTTCGGCTTTCATCTCTTGTTCGGCAGCTTGCGCCGCATATTGCCGCTCCGATGCTTTGGCTTGCGCGATCCGGCGATCGGCTTCGGCCTGCGACATCTGCAGCTCGGCGCCGATGTTCTTACCGACGTCCACGTCGGCGATATCGATCGAGACTATTTCGAAAGCCGTTCCCGCATCGAGTCCTTTAGCGAGCACTGCCTTGCTGATGCGATCCGGGTATTCCAGCACCTGTTTGTGATCGAGCGCTGCGCCGACCGCGGAGACAACGCCTTCACCGACGCGCGCCACGATCGTCGGTTCGCCCGCGCCGCCGACGTAACGATCTAAATTGCTTCTCACCGTAATACGCGCTTTAACGTTGAGCTGAATGCCGTTTTGCGCAACGCCCTGGAAGATAGGCGTTTCGATAACTTTCGGGTTGACCGAGGTCTGCAACGCTTCCAAAACGTTGCGGCCCGCCAGATCGATTGCGGCGGCGCGCTGCCATTCCAACGGAATCTGCGCGCGCTGCGCGGCGATCATCGCGAGTACGCAGTTTTCTATGTTGCCGCCCGCTAGGTAGTGCGACTGCAGCTGATCGACGTTCAGTGGCAGCCCGGCTTTGCGCGCGCGCACCAGGTTCGTCACGATGACGCTCGGCGGAATGCCGATGATGCGCATGCGAATGAGCGAGCCGATCGACAGCGGCACGCCGGCTGCGACCGTTCTGAACCACATGCCGATCGGAAAATAGTAAAGGAATGTGAAAAATAGAATAATGGCGACGAAGAAAATGATCGTCGCGCCGATTGTAACGCCCAAGACTTACTCCTTGTAGTTCGGCATGTCGATTGGTTCGACGAAAACGCGCGCGCCTTCGACACGGGTCACGCGAATAGGTGTTCCTGCCGGAATGAATTCACCTTGCGTCAGCACGTCGATGCGCCGTCCGTCCACGGTAGCCACACCAGCGGGGCGAAGAAACGAGCTTGCGGTGCCGCTTTGCCCGCGCAAGTGCGTAAAGTCGCGACTGGCCACAAAATCTGCGCCCTGCGCGCCGGCGAACGTGAGCTTCGCAATCCACGCATTCTGTGGAAACGCCCGGGTTGCAAAATAGAAGAAAATAACCGTTAGGACGATGGCAGTCGATAGCGTCTGCATGGCGATGAAAAACAACGGAATGCCGAATGCCAGCAAGATTGCGGCAAGCAAAGCTATGCCGCCGAGTATTCCGGGCGCGCCATGGCCCGGAACGATGTGCAATTCGTAAAGGATGCCGACCACGCCCGCGATGGCGAGCACGATGACCCAGCCGTTGCTGAACCCGGCATAGATGTGCGAACCGAAAAACAGCGCGAACGAAGCGACGCCGATCACACCGGCGATGCCGTGCAGCGTTTGCATCTCGATGAGCAGTCCCAAGAAGCCGAGCGTCAACAGCAAGCCGCTGACGGCCGGGTTGGTCGCGAAGCGGGCTACCTGCTCGGCGAACGTGTATTGCGGAGTTTCCTGCGGCCCGGTCAAATGGTTGGCGATCAGCATCGCGGCGAACGAATCGGCTTCGCCGTCGGCGATCTTTGTTTTCAGCGCAGCCTGCGTATCGAGCGTGAGGTTTTGTCCGGGCTGCTTGTAATTCGGCAGATCGATGCTCTTGTCGACCATGGCTGCGGCAATCAAGGGATCGCGATGGTTGCGCTCGGCGGTCGATTTGAATTCGGCCTTGACGGCGGAGATCAGTTTGGAAGAAACGGGGAACGGCTCGGCCTCGCCGATCGACGCGCCGGGCGCCATGTAAATGTGTTGCGCCGCCAGCGTGATCAGCGCCGCCGACGAATATGCGCGCTCGCTCACGTAGGCATAGGTCGGAATGCGCGCGTTCAAGATTGCGTCGCGAATATCGAACGCGGCTTCCAGCACGCCGCCGGGAGAGTTCACATCGAGCACGATCGCCGACGCTCCCTCGCGTTGCGCGGCCTCAACCGATCGCTGGACCAGGTGATCCATGCCGTCGTCGACGGTGCCGGTTATCGGGATAACGACAATCGGTCCGCGCCCGGCATTCGACGCCTGCTGGCCGACGGACGCGGAAACGAGCCCGGCTGCAATAAGCCCGGCTGCAGCGAGCAGTCCCATTTTGATGCCAAGCATGGTTTTAGCTACCCCGGGGCCTTCGTGAAGGTTACGCGGCTCTCTTCCGTTTTAGCCTAGTTCCTCGGTCACGATTTGCCGCACGAGGTTGCCGTCGGCTTGGCCCTTGAGCTGCGGCATGGCGGCCTTCATAACCGCACCTTGATTGCGCGCGCCCTGCGGCAGCTCCGCGATGATGGCGCGGACGATCGTTCGGATCTCCTCGGCCGATTTTTGCGCCGGTAAGTAGGCCGTCAAAATCTCGCGCTCGCGCAGCTCTTTTTCGGCCAGCTCTTTGCGGCCGGCCTTTTCGAACTCAGATGCTGCGTCGTTGCGCTGCTTTACCTGTTTGCGGACCACGTCGGCCTCGTCGGCCTCGGTCAATTCGACTCCGGCCTCGGTCCGCTTGTACGTGAAGCCCGAAAGGACGGAGCGTAGCGTGTCGAGCCGCAGCTGATCGCGAGCCCTCATCGCCTCCTTGAGGTCGGCGGCGATGCGGTCTTTCAGACTAGCCATTGCTTTAGGCGCGGCGCTTGCGAGCAGCCGCCGACTTTTTCTTGCGGCGGACGCTCGGTTTCTCGTAGTGCTCGTGCTTGCGCGCTTCGGCCAGGACTCCGGCTTTTTGGGTGGCTTTTTTGAAACGGCGCAGCGCGCTCTCGATCGACTCGCCCGGAGCTACGCGTACTTCCATTATTTCAACCCCCCTTTCGCCAAAATCGGACCGGGCCTAAACGACCCAATAGGTGACTTTATCACACGTCCCGCCGCGCGTCAAAGCAACATAAATAGCAAGGCCCGCTGCCGTGAGGCTTCGGGCCTTGTTGTATCTCCGGCAGGGTCCGCGTGTTTGAGTCCGTTTCCGAACCCCTACCCACGTCCTTCTCCGGTTTGACCTTCGCACTCGGACGCCTCACTTGCGACATCGTCGGCATGCTCGATCGCGGCTTATTACATTCCGCACTTCGTCGTTACTCGAAGTTATTGCATGGTATCAAGTTCGAAAATCGATTGCAATAGGGTTTTGGCGCAACTCACAGCCATTCCACAAGAAACTGCCTTTACTCACATCAATTCACAGCTTACTCGCCCTTCAACGAACTCAGGACAGGCTGTTTTGCTAACCGGGCGGCCACGTCATATGTCTTCCGGCGAGCACATGAACGTGCAGATGATCGACGGTCTGACCGCCGTCGGCGCCGGTATTTACGACGAGTCGAAATCCACCGGCGTGCTTTGCGCCGAGCTCGGCGGCGGTTTCCATCAGCGACGTTATTTCGTCTGCGGATCCCCTAAATGTATGCTCCGCGATATTGGCCACGTGCCGTTCCGGCAGCACCAGAAGATGGACCGGCGCCTGGGGATTCACGTCCTCAATCGCGATGACGCCATTCTCGCGATGCACGATCCTCGCAGGGATCTCGCCAGCGACGATCTTACAGAAAATACAGCCGCTATTCATGACGTTACTTCGCCCTTCGACAAGCTCAGGATGACAACGCTACTTCGGGTGAAGGTATTCAAAAGCGATGTGTGTGTCCGGGCTCGGAACAAAACCGCCGATGGCGGACTTTAGGACAACCGGAACCGTCGTGTGGACTATCGGCAGAGCCGGAACTCGATCGTGCACCATGGCGTTGGCCTGGCGGTAGATCGCGGCCCGCGCGCTATCGGCGAGCGCGGCTTGGCCCCTCAGAATCAAACTATGAAACGCGTCGTCTTCCCAAAACGAGTAGTTCTGTCCATTGGGCTTCGCGAGCGCGCTGTCTTTATCGAGCAGCGGATAGAAGAAATTGTCGGGATCGCCGTTGTCGCCGCTCCAACCGATCAGGCACATCTCGTGCTCGCCGTTGCGAATTTTGTCGAGAAAGACTCCCCACTCGAAGGGCTCGAGCGTCACGTTGATGCCGGCCTTCTTGAGATCGGCTTGAATCGCTTCGGCGATTCGCTGCGGCTCGGGCATATACGGCCGCGGAATGGTTGGATAATAAAGGTTGGTGCTAAAGCCATTGGGCAGACCGGCCTGCGCCAGCAGCTGTCTGGCTTTTGCCGGATCGTACGGATAGGGCCGCAGCGCCGGATTCTCTCCGAGCATTCCCGGCGGCGTCCAATTGCTCGCGACCACCGCTCCGGCAGCATAAAACGCCTTGACGATCGCGCGCACGTCGATCGCGTATGCGATCGCTTGACGAACCGCAAGTTTCCCGAACGGCGCTTTTTGTACGTTGAGCGCTACATATGAATTGTTGTTCGACGGCTGCTGATAGACGGTGATCCCGGACTGTTTGGCGAGCTGCACCGCATCATCGGGCCGCGGATCGGTCAGCACATCTATTCCGCCGCGCTGCATTTCGAGCACGCTCGTGGCTTGGTCCGGAATGTCGCGAACGATCACCGTGGTGTAAACCGGCTTGACGCCTTGCCAGGTGGGGTTGGCGGCGAGCGTAATGTGATCGTCCTTGACCCATTCCTTGAGCACATATGGCCCATAGCCCACCGGTCGCGTTCCAAAGCCGGCGAGATCTCGGCGAACCGCCGATGGCGACGCGATCGCAAACGGCGGCATCGCCAGGTCGCGTAAGAACGGCCCGAGCGGACGCGTCAGTGTGAAGACGACGGTTTGCGCGTTGGGCGTGGCGACATCTTTAATGAGCCCGGGGAATCCACCGAACATGTCCGCGTAGTAGCCGTACGGATAATTCTGGTGGTATGGATTTTTCGTCAACCGCCAGCGATCGAAATTGAACTTGACGGCCGCAGCGTCGATCGGCGTGCCGTCGGAAAATTTCAAGCCCTTCTTCAGCGTAAACGTCCAGTTCAACCCGCCGCCGTTCATCTTCCAACTCGCTGCGATGGCCGGCTGGACGTCGAAATTGCCGAGCTTGAACTCGACGAGTCCTTTCATCATCTCTTGCGTGAGATTGAGCGACATGCCGTCAGTAGCTTGCGCCGGATCGAGAATCACGGCATCCTTGACACGAGCGATTACCAGCGTCGCGTTGCCCGCAGCGCCGTTCCCCACATTGCCGCCGCATGACCCCAGGAACAGCGCCAGCGCCGCGCAGGCACTCAGTTTTCTCATGCTTACCTCGATTTGATGTAGAACGTCCAGCTCTTCGTTGCCGTATTCCCAGCTTCGTCGGCAACGCGCACGGTCACACGCACCGGGCCGTTGCGGTAATCAACTTCGGGCATATAGTCGATGAAGCGCGCGCTGCGCGTGGCGGCCGACGTGACATCATGCCCGTTGACCTCGATCGCTGCACTCGATGCGTTGACCGGTACGACGCCGGCGCCGAACGTGGCGTAAATGCTCGGGCGGCTGTTGTTTACGGTTACGCCGTTCCCCGGCGCAAAATCGTTGATGCCCGGGGGCTCGGTAGAGACGGAGACCAGCGTCGAAGACTCCCCGGCCGGCGCTTCCGCGCCGCGCACGTTCAAGTGGCCGAAGACCGGGACGTCGGCGAAATTCACGCCGGGCGTCACTTTATAGTTTCCGGCGTAGCTGCCGCTTGGGCTCTCGCGCAGGGGAAGGCCCGTCACGTACGGACCCAAATCGTAGCTCGCAAGACCACCCGGCGTTCCGCGCAGGTTCACGTAGAGCGTGTCGCCTTTACGCAAAGGATGTTCGGGTGAAACGCTGACGCTCTCGATAACGGGTGTGGCGGCGCTTGGAGTCGCCAGCGTTACTTTTCGCGTCGCGATAATTTGCCGCGGTTCCGAAGTGTCGATGTTGTAGCGCACGCTCACCGCATCCCCCACCTGAAGTCGATCGATCGTGACGGCGGATCCATTCAACGTGATCGAAGTAGCCCGGCTGGGACTGATCACGTGCCCGTCGCCCAACACGATCACGCCCGACGCGGCCGCGGCGACTGTCCCGGTGTGCGAACCATACGCGTCAACGACCTGTTTGACGCGGCCGCTTCTGTCGAGCGTGACCTGCGCCCAATCGCTCGCGTGGATGTCGCTGAGCTCGCCGGAATTAGACGTGCCGGTATTCACGTCTTGGACGATAACCTGCGCGTTTGCATTGATCGGCAGCGTTCGAACCGATGCGTTATAGGTCAGCGTCACCGTAGGCGGCGATGAATCCAGATCGACCGCCGTCACCGTCCCGCGCGTCTGCGTGCCGGCACCGCTGGTTCCCGGTCCGCTTCGGCCGACGAGGCTCGAGGCGATCTCGACGCTGTTGGTTTGACGGTCGAAATTGGCTTGCGCGTCGAGCGCGGCCGTGAAGAAACGCAAAGGCGCGTAGAGCGTATTGCCGATCTCGACGGGCGCAGCGTCTAAGTAGACCGGATCGCCGTCTACCAAGGCGCGCGTGCTTCCGATCCTCAGCGTGATCTGCTTGGCGCCCACATAGGTCGTTACGTCGCGGCCCGACCTTTGAAATTGCAATCCGATCGCCTCGATGATCCGCCGCACCGGAACGAGCAGATGATAGCGGTAGAATCGCGGCCCCGGGTTGACCGAAAGATGCGTGCCGTTGAGGAGCACGGCAATCGGACGAATCAGCTTTCCCACATGTTTGGGGGAGTGCGTCGCAGCAAGCAGCGTCGCCGCGGCGAGGACCCAGACCAACCGTTTCACCGACTCGATTCCTCCAGAACTTCTCGATAGACGTCCGCGGTTGCGCGCGCGCAGCGGTCCCACGTCAATGTTTCCGCTCGGGCCCGCCCTTCATTAACGAGTTTCGTGCGCAGCACCTGGTTGCTCACGATGCTGCACATCGCTTCGGATGCCGCGACCGCGTCACGGGCGGGGAAGGTCAGCGCGGCACCGCGCAGCACGCCGGGGAGCGCGTCATCGCACGCAATCACCGGACAACGCGCAGCCATAGCCTCGAGCATCGGCAAACCGAACCCCTCGCGCAAAGCCGGGTGCACGAGCGCAACCGCTCCCGCGTAGTATCCGGCGAGCTCTTCGGCCGAAAGACTTCCAAGCGTCGCAACTCTGCGGCCCGGTTGCGCATATTTGGCGGCGCCGACGTCATCCTCGCCGGTCAGCAACAGATCGACGGCGATACTCTCCGGCAGGGCGCTCCACGCGCGAAACAGCGTGCCGAGGTCTTTATGCTCGCGATGGTTTCCCGCGTACAGAAAATACGGCCGGCCGGATTTACGCGGCTCTACCGGGCGCAAGAATCGATCGTCGACCCCAAGCGGAATGACGCGTACGCGATCGGCCGGAATCTTCAGAAAGCGTTCTAAGTCGCCCACCGTTCGTTCATCGTCGGTTATCACGCGCGCCGCGCGCGCGGCGGCAAAACGCACGACGGTCCGGTAGTACGGCCCCACCTTCAATTTGAAGTTCTCCGGAAACAGCAAGTGAATGAGGTCGTGGATCGTCACGATAAATGGCCGTGGCGAAAGTGCCGGACCGTACTGCGACATGAAGTGCGTCAGCGCCGGTTTTGCAGCGCGTATTGCCAGCGGCAACCGCACCTGCTCCGCCCAGCCAAAATTTCCGCCGTCCCGGAACGTCACGAACTCTAGATCCGGAGCAGCTTTTGGAAGACGGGCGGCGAGCTCGCGCACGTAGGTTTGCATACCCACCGACAACTGACGCGTGAGCCGCGCGTCCAAGGCGACACGGCGCCCGTTCGACTGGCTCAGGGTGACACTCGGTTCCGCAAAGCTTTTATGCGCACCATCGCCGGATAGAGTGCCGAATGCCAGGCGATGCGCGCGCCGGAGATTCCGTCCGCAAGCGCTCCGCGCGCGAACAGATACCAGAAGAACCGCGGAACTGCGCCGGCGACTTCTTGCGCTGCGCGGATTCGCGACGGCTGCAAGCCGCGCGCCTCTATCGACGTGTAGAAATCATACTTTGCCGCATACGCCGTATGCGTCGGGTATGAATAGTGCAGCAACGTGCCCGCCAAAGTTCCCACCGGCGGCTCGCACGTGCAGCGCTCGTGAAGCTGCGCGCTTCCGCCGGCGGAAGGAAAAGGTTCGATACGAACCTCTTTCGTTTTAAAAAGCCGCAACAGCGGCTCGCCGCGCCACATGCGCAAGGCTCGTCCGCGGTAAAATGTGGTTCGTAGGACAAAATACCCGTTGACGTCGCCGCGCGCGCCGGCAATCGAGTCACGCAATACATCGTCCAACGCTTCGTCGGCGTCGATCATCAGCGTCCACTCCGTTCGCACCTGCGTTAACGCGAAGCGGCGTGCCGCCACGAACCCCTCAAATGGACGCTCGATTACTTCGGCGCCCCGTTCGCGCGCAATCTCGCGCGTTCGATCGCTCGAGCCATGATCGATAACGAGGATCGGCATGCCCGCGGGCAGCGAGCTGAACGCTCGCGGGAGGTTCCGCTCTTCGTTGCGGGTTAGGACGACCGCAGTGACGTCGCTTGAATGAATGAAGTTTCTTCCCGCATCCGCTCTTCGTGCACCAAAGCGGCGCCGACGAAATCGCGGTACAACGGCGCCGGCCGGTTCGGACGCGATTTGAATTCAGGGTGCGCCTGCGTGCCGACGAACCACGGATGCATATCGGCCGGCAGTTCGATCAGTTCGACCAGCGTCGTCTTCCCAACCACGTGGTGCCCCGTGAAACGCATGCCGTGCTCTTCGAAGAGCGCGCGGTAGCGGTTGTTGAATTCGTAGCGATGGCGATGGCGTTCGCTAACCTGCAATTCGCCGTAGGCTTCCGCAGCGTGCGACTCCGGTTCGAGCTCGCATGAATACGAGCCGAGGCGCATCGTGCCGCCGTATACCTCTAGATTGCGTTGATCGGGCATGAAATCGATGATCGGATCGATCGTCGTTTCGTCCACCTCGCGCGTCATCGATTCCGGCAGGCCACACACATTGCGCGCGAACTCCACGCACGCCAGCTGCATTCCATAGCAAATTCCCAAGAACGGCACGCGGCTTTCGCGCGCATACTTGATCGCGCGCAGTTTGCCTTTTACGCCGCGGGCGCCGAAGCCCGGAGCGACCAGTATGCCGTGCACGGCGCGCAGCACGCCGGCGCCTTCGTTTTCGATCGTCTCGGAATCTATGCGCCTGATGTCGACCGCCGCATTGTGAAAGATGCCCGAATGATGCAGCGCTTCGTTGATCGAGATGTATGCGTCTTTGAGTTCGACGTATTTTCCGACGATGGCGATTGTAACGCGCCGGTCGGGATGCAGGATGCGATCGACGACCGAAGCCCACTCTTCGAGTTGCGGCCGCGCGGGCAGCAAATGCAGTTTGCGCACTGCGGCTTCGGCCAGGCCTTCGGCTTCTAAATTCAGCGGCACCTGGTAGATCGTCGGCGCGTCGGCATTTTGCACCACGGCGCTCGGCGGGACGTCGCAGAACAGCGCGATCTTCTCTTTTATCTCGACCGCCATCGGAGTCGAGGTCGCGGTGCGGCAGACGATTGCATCCGGCATTATTCCAATGCCGCGCAGCTCGCGAACCGAATGCTGCGTCGGCTTGGTCTTGAGCTCGTCGGGCGCGCCCAGGTGCGGCATCAGCGTCAAGTGAACGAACATGACATTCTCGTCGCCGACGTCGTAACGAATTTGGCGGATCGCTTCGAGGAACGGCAGCGACTCGATGTCGCCGACCGTCCCGCCGACTTCAACGATGCAGACGTCCGCGTGACTCTCTTCGGCGACCCGTTTGATGTGCGACTTTATCTCGTTGGTGATGTGCGGGATCACTTGAACGGTAGCGCCTAAATAGTCGCCGCGCCGTTCCTTGTCGATCACCGAATTGTAGATTTGCCCCGCGGTCACATTGTTAGCGCGCGACAGATTCTCGTCGATGAAACGTTCGTAGTGGCCGAGATCGAGATCGGTTTCCGCGCCGTCTTCGGTGACGAAGACCTCCCCGTGTTGATACGGGTTCATGGTACCGGCGTCGACGTTGATGTACGGATCGAGTTTCTGAACCGAAACGCTGATCCCGCGCGCCTTCAGCAGCCGCCCGAGCGAGGCTGCCGTGATGCCCTTACCAAGCGAGCTGACGACGCCGCCG
>Ga0102924_1000190_pt1 | contig 77546 bp, 83 predicted proteins | sample PaiPotPPM11metaG_FD_80116 | JGI IMG/M metagenome (GOLD analysis project Ga0102924, IMG submission 80116) | Iron sulfur acid spring bacterial and archeal communities from Banff, Canada, to study Microbial Dark Matter (Phase II) - Paint Pots PPM... ...
CCGAGCGAGTCTGCGTCATAGCCAGCGCGCTGGCGCGCGTTGCGCAGACGACGGTTGCCGTTGCCGAACGCGCGATCGCGGCCCCATGGCGTTCCATCTCTACCTGCGCACGCTCGCGCGCATTTGCGGCGTCGAGCGTCGCGAGTTCGCCGACCGGTATCGCTGCTAACGCGCGCAGAATGTCGGCTCGTCGTTCCTGCGGCATCTCGGCCTTCACGTGTTCGCGCATAAGCGCGAGCGCGCGCGCGGCGTCGCCGTACTCCTCGCCGATAGTGTGTGCGATCTCGTCGGCAATGCGTTTTGAAAATGCGGGCGCCGTGCCGCCTGAGTCGATGCCGATGGTGAGGTCGCCGCGCCGAAGCGTTGCCGGAAAATGGAAGTCGCCACGCTGCGGATCGGTCGCATCGCAGACGAGAACGCCGGCCGCGCGCGCGTCGGCAACGACTTGCGCGTTCACGGCGTCGTCGTTGGTTGCGGCGACGACGACCGCCGCACCGTTGACGTCGGCCGCAACGTACGCGCGTTGTTCGACACGATGCGGTTGGCGCAACGATTGCAGCCGCTCGTCGGCGATCGCCGCTGCTACGACGACGACGGGAAAACCGGCCGTCGCGAGCGCTTCGGCTTTGCGTGCGGCAACGCCGCCGCCGCCGACGACGACGGCGCATCGGCCGTTGGGACGCAGGACGATGGGCAACATACGCTATCCAAAGGCTTCCGCACAGCCGTGCGAAAAACCGCCGCACGTGGCCGACGAAACCAACTCACGCAGCCGGGAAAGCCCGATCCGCGCGGCTTTTGTCGGAGCCGTCGCTGCCGCACTGATCACCCTACCGGGACTGGGCGTCGGCTCGCTCTGGGACAATAGCGAGACGGCGTATGGTGAGGTCGCGCGCGAGATCCTGATTCGGCACGACTGGGTCGTGATGCACTTCAATTCGGTGCCGTATTTCGTTCAGCCGCCACTCTACTTCTGGCTCGCCGCCGCGTTCGCGTGGCTGTTTGGGATAACGTCGTTTGCGTTACGACTTCCGTCGGCGCTGGCAACGATTGCGCTGGCTGCAGCGACCGGTTATGCGGTAGCGCGCCAAGCCGGGACCCGCGCCGGTGTTTACGCCAGCGTCATTCTATCGAGTTCTTTGATGGTCGCGGTCATCGGCCGGCTGGCGATCATGGACGCGTTGCTCGACCTAACGGTTGCCCTCGCGATCTTCTGGTGGTTTCGCGGCTTGGAAACCGGACGCGACCGATACTTTGTGTACGGCTGGGTCGCTGCCGGATTCGGATTTCTCGCCAAGGGACTCGTTGCACCCGTCGTCGCTCTGCTGGTCGTCGCTCCGTTCGCCGTTTGGAACGCTCGCAGCGAACCGACACGGCTTCCGTCCATCCGCGCGTGGTTGTTCGGATTGCTCGCGTTCGCCGTCATCGTGGTGCCGTGGCCCGCAGCGCTGGTTTGGCATTACAAGCTCTTTCCACTCGAACAACTCTTTGGCCATTATACGTTCGAGCGTTATACCGGCGTGATCGAAAATCAGTCGGGGCCGGTTTGGTACTACGTTCCGGTCGTGCTGCTCGGATTTTTTCCGTGGAGTGCGTTCTTGCCGATGGCGGCGGTGTATGGGTGGCGCCAGCTGCATATCGCGCCGCGGGATCCGCGACTCACGCGCCTCGTGCGATTAGCGACGACCTGGAGCCTCGTTCCGCTGCTGTTTTTTAGTTTTGCACTAACGAAACTTCCGAACTATCTGGCGCTCGAATTCCCGGCCTTGGCGCTGCTCACAGCGCTGTACTTCGAAGGCGTCGTTCGTCGCGGGGGTACGCGTTCGGCCGTGATTTCGGCTTCGGCGGTCGCACTGACCATCGGCACGCTCGCCTTTGCGATCGCAATGTTCGTGCGCAGCAATGCACTCGACGCGACCGTTTCGCAGGTCGTCCCCGCGTTGACGGCAATGGGCGCAGTCGTTTTCGTGGGTTCGTTGTCGGCCGCGCTGCTGTTCGCGCTGCGGACCTGCGTCGGCGGTGCACCGTATGCGCTAGCGGTCACCATGCTCGTCGCGGTGGACGTGCTCGCGCTGGCCGTGCTGCCGCACACCGAAGCCTACAAGCCGATTCCGCGTCTTGCCGCGGTCATCAACCGCGAACGCCAACCTTTCGACAAGGTCGCGATTCAAAGTACGTCGGGTGGGAACGCGCTGCTGTTTTACACGCGCCCCGACGTCGCAGTGCTCGCACCGCCGAGCGGCGGCGACCCCGAAACCGACGGCATCGATCCGCGCGTGGCGGTTTGCGGTGCACAGCGCACGTGGGTTATCGCTCCAAAGCGACGACCCGCGTACGATCCGACGTACGGCCGGCGCCGAATGCTGATCGCAACCGACATGAATGCCGCGCTCTTCCTGTACGACGGTCCACTATGCACGCAATGACCCCCGCAAGCGTGCCGCCCATGTAGTGCAGGTGCGGCTACGGTTTATAGCCGGTGACTTGGGCTTGCGTTACTGCTGGTGATTTGTTGTTGCCGAGCGAACTGCGAATGTAGGTAATGACGTCGGCGATGTCTTTGTCGCTCAACGTGCCTTTCCAGGCCGGCATTTGGCCGTTGTAGGTCGCACCGTTTACGGTGACCGATCCTTTGAGGCCATTGAGTACGATGCCGATTACTTTGTTCGGATCGCCGGTGACGACCGGGTTATTAGCGAGCGGCGGAAACGCGCCGGGCAAGCCCTGACCTTGGGCGCCATGGCACGACGAGCAATTCGTCGAGAAGACCTTCCCGCCGTTGGCGCTGCCGGCCGACGCTGCCATCCCTGAAGTCGAAGCCCCAGCGGCCGCCGCGCCTGCGCCCGCTGCGATAGACGTCGTGGAAGACTCGCCTGTCATCGCGAGGACTTGCGCTTGACTCGGCGACGGCGGCGCCGCGGCTTGCTTCGCCATCACTTGAAACTGTGCGAACAGCGATAGGCCGATGATGATGATCACGATCAGCGTCGTTCCCCAAAGAATCCCTTTTCGCGAACCAAAGCCGCGTGTCGTGCTGCGATCGATCCACGGAATGACAAGAACCACGATGAGGAAAAGCGTTGGCACGACGACTGTCGCGACCATTTCCATGTTGATGGTGAGCGGCCCGAGATGTAGCTCCGGCGGTACCAGCCCGAGTAGGCCGAAGAGCGACAAGAAATACCATGCCGGATACGGCACGAACTGCGAGTTGGTTGGATCGGCCTTTTGATCGAGGAACGGCGGGAAGACCAGTGCCAAAAAGACGATAACGATGAAGACGATGAACGAGACGGCCGCGTCCATAAACATTTGATCCGGCCAGAAGCGGCCGGGTTTGAGTTTGCGCGGGTCGTCGACGACCGGGCCGGCCGAGCCGTTGTGACGGAAAATCGCCAAGTGTGCGCCGACGAGTGCTACAAGCGCCGCGGGCATCAACCATACGTGGAGACCGAAGAAACGGTTGATGGTGGCGGTCCCCATCGTACCGCCACCCTGCGCGATGTTCTGCAGAATCGGGCCGGCAATCGGCGGGAGCCCGGCGATGTTGAGCGAGACTTGCGACGCGAAGTACGCGTCCATATCCCACGGCAGCAAATACCCGGTCAGTCCGAGCACGAGGGTCACGAGTAGCAATACAACGCCAACGACCCATTGTAACTCGCGCGGCGATTTGTATGCGCCCCAGATGAGCACTTGCAACAAATGCAAGAACACGAGGGCAATCATCGCCGAAGCACCCCAATAGTGCACTGAAAGTAAGAAGTGCGTCCACGGATTGAGATAAATCGCGCGGGTCGACTCCCACGCCGTGTCCGCCGACGGTGCGTAGAAGAACGTGAGGAAGATGCCGGTCGTGATCTGCACGATCATCGCGAACAGCGTCGCGCTGCCGAACACGTACCAGTAACTGGCGCCGCCGGGAACGTCTTCGGTTAGGAAATCTTGGGCCATCGAGACGAAGCCCGTGCGTTTCTCAATCCAGTTGAGCATCGGTATTCTTCCTCAGGCTTGATACGAGACGATGACGCGGTTCGGCTGGTTCGGCTTGTACTGAATCCACGTCACGTCGGCGGCGCCGGTCTGCTCGCGGAACGGAAGCGGGTCGAGACCGCGCGGCGCCGGACCGGCAACGTGCGTGCCGTCGAAGTTGTATTGCGAACCGTGGCACGGGCAGAGAAACTTGTTGGCCGAGTCGCTCCAGTTGAACCGGCACCCGAGATGTGGACAAATTGGGCTGAAGATAACAAAGCCGAAATTCACCGCCGGGTAGTCGACCTTGCCGCCCGGGACTTTATAGATGTCCGGACGCGCGGCCTGAAACTTGGCGGCGTCGATCTTGATGCCCCAAACGTACTCGTCGGCTTCTTTTGTCGGAAGATAGCCGTCTTTGTACTTCAGCGTGAACGTCATCTTGACGGGCTTGTCGGTCGCCTGTGATAGTGAGTCGACTTCGCTTTTGGTCAGCGGCGACCAGCTGCCTTTGCCCTCGCCGCCGCTGGGAACCAGCGAGCCGACGATCGGAATGGCGAGAACGACACCGATGATTCCGCTGACGGTCATCGTCGCGTTAGCCATAAACGTGCGCCGGCTGACCTCCTCGGGGGTCTGCGGCTGCTCGTAGGCACTCGCGACGTGGCGCCCGCCGCTTCCGAAAGCGCCGGCGGCTCCTTCATTCGACACGCTAAAAATCTCCCTGGGTAGGAACGGCTGACCGCCCTTTCCTGAGGATTGTAAATCGGACCTTTAGCGGAGCGCCAGGACGAAACTCGGCGACGGAGCGTTTCTAGACTGGCTGGAGCGCTAAACCTTGTAACTGTGTAGCCCCGAAATCCAAATGTTGACCCCGAGGTAGCAGAAGATGATTGACGCGAAGCCGATCACGCTTACCCAGTTCGTGCGCAAGCCGCGCCATGCGTGGCGCGTGTGCAGATGCATGTACGCGAGATAGATGATCCACGAGAACAGCGCCGCGGTTTCCTTTGGATCCCACTGCCAATACGCGCCCCAGGCTTCTTTCGCCCACATCGCGCCGGTGATGATGCCGATCGAAATAAGCGGTAGGCCGATGGCGACCGCGCGATACACAATCGTGTCGAGTTGCGCGAGGCTCGGCAGCGCTCCGAGCCAACTACCGATCGATCCGCCGCTGTGGGCGACGCTTCCACCAGTCGTTGCCGCTGCGGGAATTGCACGCCCCTCGATCGCCCGCAGTGCGTAGTACTTCAATAGATAGATGCACGAGAACACGAAAGCGACGAGAAATGCCGCGTACGACGAGACGACCAGCGGCACGTGGATCTTGGCCCAGTAGGATTGTAGTGAAGGAACCGCCGGCATCGAGCCTTCGTTCCAGGTCACGCCGTAGGCAAGAAACACTGCTGCCAGCGCCAAAACGAAACCGCCGGCGAACCATAAGTCGTAGCGAAACGCGAAGACGAGATAAATCGCGACGGCCATCGCGGCAAAAAGCGAAAGCGAACCGTAGAGATTTAGCAGCGGCCAGATGCCGGTGAGTTCGAAGCGCGCGATCAGCTGCGCGAATTGCGCGACGCACCCGATGACTGCCAGCGGCATGCCGAATAGCCGCAACCATTCTTGGCGCGAAAAGAAATAGGCGAGCAAACCGAGCGCTGCGAGAACGTAGCAACCCAGTGCGGTCACCATGAGGACTTCGTCGAGCGTCATTTTTCTAAGCGTGAACCCCTTGTAAGGCTAGCACCAATCGCCCAAACTCGTTCTCGAAAACGTCGTAGCCTTTTACCGTGGTTGCCGCGACTCCAACGCGGCAGCGACCGTCGGCGCACTCGTCGACCCGGACGAACAGCCGCGCCGGTAAGAAATAGAACGAAACGACCAGTCCGGTGAGCAGAACGAATGCCCCGATGCCGACGAGCGGGACTCCGGGATCGTAACGGTACTGGAAACCGCTGTACGGAACGTAGCGCTGCGGAATCAAGCGCCAACCATTGCCGACGTCGATCCAGGTTCGCAGCGGAACGAGTGCCTCGCCGATCGGGCTGCCGTTCTGCACGACGCCCAGGATGACGGCGGGATCGTTCACGCGCGGATCGGCGGCCGGCATTCCGGTTTGCCGATCGACTGTCGGCACGAAGCGTTCGTAAACAACGCTGCGGGCGGTGCCGGGCACGTCGGCGCTCTCGCCTTCCAACAGCGTTGGCGGGCCGGGGCCGTTGACCGGCCGTCCGTCGTGTTCGAAGACGAACCGTACGCCGAAACCGTAACTCGCCTGATAGTACAGCGTACCGTCAACGTTAATCGGATGATTCACGCGCACGGTCTGGGCGCGGGCGACGCCGTCCTTGCCGGTGACGGTGACGTGCGAAACGTAGTCGATTGGTTGATACACCATGCCGCTCTTGGTCATAATCGGTTGGATTGCATAGCGAAAACCATCGAGTCGTACGACGGCGTGAGTTTGTGGGATTTCCACCGATTGGCCGGTTAGCACGGCGGTCTCACCGGCGAACCCGCGGGCCCAGTAGAGCGTCGTCCCCGCCGCGATGATGACGAAACCGAGATGCGCGACCAGCACGCCGCGTCGCGCCCAGTTGTGCCGGTCGGCGAAACTCCATTCGATGCCGCCGAAAACGCGCTCGCGCATCTGCCATCCCCGTTTGTGCAGATGCTCGGCAATGGCAGCACGTACTGCCTCGTCGCCGCCGGTGGTTTCAAAGACCGCGTGTAATGGAATTTTTTCAATTGCGACCGGGTGCAGCCGGGGCAATCGCGCCGGGATGACCCGTTTAAACGTGCATACGGTTAGCGAGAGTAGAATCAAACCGATGATGCCGACGTACCACGGCGAGTGATAGATATTGTCGAAATTCAACCGGAGAATCGCGCGCGCGAGCGCCGGTGCGTACGTCGCAAAATACTCCGTTGGATCTTTTCCTTGATCGACGACGACGCCGACCAGCGTAAGCAACCCCCAGACGACGAAGAGTGAAACGGCAAACAGCACGTTGCCGAACGTGCGGACGAATCCGCCGTAGAGATCGGCGGCGCGCGTCACGAAGCCGCCGAGCGTCGCCAGGCTCGTTCCAGCGGAACGATAGCCCAGATGGAAAGCTCGTAGAGAACGTACATCGGGATCGCCAGCAGCGCCATCGTCATCGGATTTCCATCCGGCGCCGCGATGCCGCCGGCGACGAAGAACGCGAAGATCGCGTGTCGCCGGTAACGCATCAGCAGCGCGGCATTGACGATGCCCAAGCGGGCGAGTCCGATCAGCACGATCGGCGTTTGAAAGATTATCGCGAATAGCGCGAGCAAGATGATGACGAAATTCAACGTCGAGGCGATGCCGAACGTCGGCGTCGCAACCGCGTCGGTGATGTGCAACAGGGCGGCGACGACGCGAGGTATGACGATGAAGTGTGCGAAGGCGAGACCGGCCAACGCCAGCAGCAGCGACGGAACGACGAACGCATACACCATGCGGCGCGTGCGCGGGTGAATTGCCGGCACGACGAAAAGCCATAGCTGCTGTAAGAGCACCGGCAAGCCCAATACGATCCCGCCGACGATGGAAAGTTTGAACTCGGTAAAGATGACGTCGGCCGGTCCGAACGCGTGCAGCGCGATGCCGTGGAAGTAGGCCTCCATCATCCACTTGATGATGAACTGCGAGGGCCAGAAGAGCAGCACCGCGATCGCGCCGACGGTTGCGATCGCGATCAAGAGACGGCTACGGAGCTCCCGCAGGTGCTCCGTAAACGGCATCTCTTTCTGATCCCACGCCGTCTCGTCGCCCGACGAGACGGGGGGTCGTTGCAACAGCACCCAGCGAGCGCTCTACGAGGAGAGCGTGCCTTTACCAGGGTTCGGCGGCGGTACCGCTTCGCCGGTCATCGATCCGGTTTCGACGTTGTTCATGACGTCGGCGTGCTGCTCGGCGTTGCACTGGCGCGCTTCTTCGCGCGCGCGGATCGTCGCCTCGTCGGCCTCGATCTGCCCCATCACGAACTCTTTCTTGGCTTGACCGGCACTGCGGGCGAGTTTCGGCAACTTGTCCGCGCCGAACAGTAACGCCGCAACGACCAAAATACCGATAATGATCGGCGCGTCGATGATCGCCAGCAGGGGATGTATCGTCATCTGAAAGGTCTCCTTACTCTTTACCCTACTCCGCGAGCAGGGTGTCGGCGAGGCTCGCCAACTCTTCTTTCGCCGCGCCCGCAGCGATGGGCTCCAGCGCCGCCTTCGATTGCAGCACGAAACGTCCGATTTGCGCTCGAGTGGCCGCTAGGCCGCCTTCACGCTCGATGCCACGCGCAATCGCCGGTATCGCTTCGTCGCTGCCGCCGTCGTAGAAACGTCGCACGTCGGCTCGAAAGTTTCCGTTGCCCGAAGCCAACGCCTCGATCAGCGGGATGGTGACCTTGCGCTCGGTAAGATCGTTTCCGACCGGTTTTCCTAGCGAGCGTTCGTCCGCGACGATGTCGAGCAGATCGTCCTTCATTTGAAACGCGACGCCAAAGGCTTCACCGAAGTCGCGCAAGCGCGCAATTTCAAGCGGCGTCCCGCCGCCCATGATCGCACCGCATTGGGCGGAAGCGGCAAACAGCGAGGCCGTCTTTTTGCGCGCGATTTCGACATAGTCCGCGGGCGTGAGTTCCAGATCGCCCAGCGCCCGCAGTTGCAGCACTTCGCCGTCGCAGATGTCGGCTAGCGTTGCCGAGAGCACGTGCGGAATCGGATGCGGATAGTTGCTCGTGACGTTTTTGAAAATCCAGGCGAAGAGATAATCGCCGGCTAGCACGCTGACGCGGTTACCGTAGTCCACGGCGGTGGCGTTGACGCCCCGGCGTGTAGGTGCGTTGTCCACCACGTCGTCGTGGATGAGCGTTGCCACGTGGATCAGTTCCATGTACGCCGCCAAATGCAAATGTTCGAGCGCCGTACCACCGCAGGCTTCGGCCGCCAAGAGGGTCACCCGCGGACGTAGCCTCTTTCCGCCGGCCGCCAGCATTCGGCGCACCGCTTCGGTGATGAGCGGATTGTCGGTCGAGAACGTCGACGCGAAAAACGATTCGACGCTTTCGCGTAGATCGGTGGCCGCGTCGTTCACGGCTTGGCCCCATAATGCACGGCGATCGCACCCCCCATCAGCGCGGCGTAGCCCGAACCCGCGAAACCGGCTCGTTCGAAGCGATCGCGCAACTCGTTCGCGTTTGGATGGTGCGTGAGCGAACTGGGAAGGTATGCGTACGCGCGACCCGATCCACCGACGTACTTTCCGACCACCGGAACGATGCCGTAAAAATAGAAATCAAACATTCGTTTCCATAGCTTATTCGGCGCTTTGCTGACGTCGAGGTTGACGAAACGCGCACCGGGGCGCAGCACGCGTAAAATCTCGCGCAGCACCGCATCGATGTCCACGACGTTGCGTAGGCTAAATCCCATCGTCGCGCCGTCGAAGGCCATGTCGTCAAATGGAAGCGCCATGGCATCGCCTTCGACGAACGTCGCCGCGCCGCGCGCTTCTCGTCGCGCGCGAGCCCGGGCGCGATCGAGCATCGGAGCGCAGAAATCCACGCCGGTGACTTCGAGACTCGGATCGACGCGCAACAGATGAAAGACGAGGTCTCCGGTCCCGCAGCAAAGGTCGAGGATGCGTCCACCGTGAGGCGGTTGCAACAAACCGATCGCGCGCCGTCGCCAGCGCTCGTCGAGACCGGCGGTCAGCACGCGGTTTGCGGTATCGTAGCGCGGCGCGATCTGCGCGAACATTTCGCGGACGAACGCACCCTTGTCGCCGCTCGGCCCGCCGCCGATCGGGGTCGAAGTCACGGTGTCGCTGCTTTCCAATCTCCTGGGTGCTCTCCTGGCCGCAGCCTTGGCATCGAGACGTTTGTCGGGATTGCCGCAGCGATGATACAGCTCAGTTCTGCCGGCGAGGCCGCGGACGCAGTCACGCGAGCCCACGACGTCTCGGTTCTGGCGTACACGCTGCGGCGCGGTCCGGTCGTCGACGCGCTCGAGCGTGCAGCGGCCGGCGGCGCACACGTACGCGTACGCTTGGAAGGCGAACCGTTTGGCGATCCCAACGGCGCGCTGGCGCGCCACAACCGTGAAATCGCCGAAGATCTCCGACGAAGCGGCGTCGACACGTTACTGTCCCGCCTAAGCCGCGGAGACGCACCGGTGCATGCCAAAGCGATCGTCGCCGACGAAAGGCTTTTTCTCGACGATCGCAATTGGGGAGCGAGCGATTTCGTTATTGCCGACGATGACGCGCGCGCTGCGCGGTATGCCGCCGGTGCCATGGTCCACGACGCGGCTTGCGATGGAGCGGACGCTCCGATCGCGCTGCACAAACGTAGTGCGCTCGAGCGTGAGTCGATACTGTTGCACGGCGCCAAACCGGGCGACGATGTGATCGTAGAAAGTGAATCCTTCGGCTACGCTAACCCGGTCTGCGCGGCGCTCGACACGTTGGCCCAAAACGGCGTTGCGGTGAGACTGCTCGTCTGCACGCGTGAGGCCCGCAACGATCGCGAATCTAAGGCGCTCGCGCGACTAGCGCACGACGGCGTTTCGGTAAGGTTGACCGAAGCAACCGAAAAGTTTGCCTTTACGGGTACGAGCGCCTGGATTGGCTCGGCCAATGCCTCACCGGATTTTGGAAAGCCGGATATGCTCGACTGGGGTCTTATCACGTCCGACCGAGCGATTGTCGACGCGGTACGCGCGCGCGTTGAAGCCCGTTGGGCCGTCGCGAAGCGGCTATCGCGGCCGACAAACTACGGCAGTCGCTAAGCCGGCGGACGCGTCCAGCCAAATAACGCGCTTGCGTTGCGGTCGGTCGCGGTAACGATGTCGTCGAACCCGGTCTCCAAGACTTCGGATACTTTGCCGGCAACGTGCGTGAGAAAGGCGGGTTCGTTGCGGCGCCCGCGCATCGGAACCGGCGCAAGATACGGGCAATCTGTTTCAAGAATAATCGCACCGGCGCCGACGACGCGAACCGCCTGTCGTAATGGGTCGGCATTGGCAAACGTTACGACGCCGCCGATTCCCAGTGCGAGCCCGAACTCTGCGGTCAACCGCCGCGCTTGTTCCGCATCGCCCGTAAAACAGTGCACGACGCCGCGCATCGGCGGCGCGAACTCTTCGCGTAAAATCGCGCAAAAATCGTCGAACGCATCGCGCTGATGAAAGATTACCGGCAGCGCGCGTTCGCGCGCCAGGCGCAGTTGCGCCCGCAACACGTTCGCTTGCACGTCGCGCGGACTGTGGTCGTAGTAGTAGTCGAGTCCGGTCTCGCCAACCGCAACGACCGGCGTCCGATCGAGCAATGGCGCCAGTGCGGCAGCGAGATCGTCCGGGGCGTGGACGGCCTCGTGCGGATGTACGCCGGCCGATGCAAATAAATCGAAACGTTCCGCGGCTGCGACGGCTCGTTCGCTGTCGCCGAGATCGCAACCAACGGCCAGCAAGCGCGTTACGCCGGCGGCCGCGGCGCGCGCGATCGTGTCCGCGCGATCGCCGTCGAACTTTGCGTCGTGGATGTGGCAGTGCGTGTCGGTCATGCGGGAGCCGGCGCGATTTCGATGCGCGGAAAAAGCGCATCGCCGAGCGCGACGCGCGCACCCGACTGTAAACCGCCCCACGTGCGCAGCGATTCCGACCAATCGTCGATAACGCTTCCGCTCGCTCCCAAGCGTTCGAATAGCGTCGCCATGCGCTCGGGCATGACGGGATGCAGGAGCAGCGCCAGCCAGCGCAACCCTTCGCAGAGATCGTAGAGAAGCGCGTCGAGTTCGCGGTCGCGACCTTCTTTGGCAAGCGTCCACGGTTTGCGTTCGTCGATTGCCCGGTTGAGCGCGGTCACCAGTTCCCAGGCACTTTCGAGCGCCTCACGGAAGCGCAAGTCCAAGATGCGCGAACGAACGCGCGCGGGCAGATCGGCAAAGCGCCGAACGAACTCGCTTTCCTGGCCGCGCGCCGGAACGATGCCGCCACGATATTTGTGCACCATCGACGCGGTTCGGTGCAATAGGTTGCCGAGGTCGTTGCCGAGATCGCTGTTGTGCCGCTGTGCGATCTTCTCTTCCGAGTACGAAAAATCGCTGCCGAACGGCGCTTCACGCAGCAAAAAATAGCGCAGCGAGTCGGCACCGAAACGCTGCACGAGCGCAAACGGGTCCACCGCGTTGCCGAGGCTCTTGCCGATCTTCTGGCCGTCAATGGTAATCCAGCCGTGCGCGAAGACTAACTCCGGCGCCGTTTCACCGATCGACCAAAGCATGGCGGGCCACACGAGCGTGTGGAAGCGCGCGATCTCTTTTCCGACGAGTTGTACGCGCGCAGGCCAGTAGGTTGCAAACCGCGCGGGATCGCTCGACCAACCGATGGCCGAGATGTAGTTCAGCAACGCGTCGAACCAGACGTAAACGACCCCGCCTCCGCCCGGAATCGGGATTCCCCACTCGAGATTCGTCCGCGTGATCGAGAGATCGTCGAGTCCCTCTTCGAGCAGCGCCATCATCTCGTTGTAGACGCTTTTGGTCGAACCCACTGCGGGTTCGAACGAAAATGCTCGATCAGCCGGTCGCGATATTTCGATAGCCGGAAGAACCAATCGTCTTCCGAGATGCGCGTGACCTCGCGCCCGCACGTTGGGCAGCGTCCCTCGACGAGTTTCGACTCGGGCCAAAACGTCTCGTCGTAAACGCAGTACCAGCCTTCATACTTGCCCAGATAGACGTCGCCGCTTTCGCGCATGCGCTCGAACACCGCTTGGACGACGCGCTCGTGCCGCGGTTCGGTCGTGCGGATGAAGTCGTCGTACGCAACGTGATAGGCAGCGAAGAGTTCCTTCCAACGCGGCACCAACTCGTCGCACCACGCCTGCGGCGTTTTTCCGGCGGCGGCAGCCGCGTTGGCGACCTTCTGTCCATGCTCGTCGGTTCCGGTAAGAAAATGCGCCGGGCCGCTGGTTCGCGCGGTACGCGCGAGAACGTCGGCCACGACCGTCGTATACGCATGACCGATGTGCGGATCGCCGCTGATATAGTAGATAGGCGTCGTAACGTAGTAAGCGCGGCTGCTCATGTGCGCCCGCCTTCGTCGTGCCCCTTGCCGGCCGCCTTGCGTGCGTTGGTGCGAACGTACAACTCGCCGCGGCTCCCCAAGCCGCGAGCTGCAAGGGTTTTGGCGATTTCGGCGACGCGGCGGTTTTCCGCCAGCAGCGCGTCGATCGCTGCATCGGCGTCCCCGGGTTCGGCCATTGCTGCTGCGGTGCGATACGGCGCGACGGCGAATGCGATCTCGCCGCGGACCGGCTCTACGAGGGCGGCGGCAACTTCGCTGGGAGTTCCGAGCACTTGCTGTTCGTGCCGTTTGGTGTACTCGCGCACGAGGAAGACTCGCGCTTCCGGAGCGACCGCTGCTAAGTCGCCGAGCGCCACGCGAATCCGCCGGGGCGATTCGTACCAGATGCTGGTCGCGGTCGCATCGAGTGCGCCGGCAAAGGCTTCGCGACGTGCGCGAACCGTTCGCGGAGGAAAGCCTTCGAAGCGAAATCGGCGCAGTGGAAAACCGGACAACGCAGCCACGCCGAGCGCCGCACTCGGCCCCGGTAGAACCTCAACCGAGACACCGGCGTCGCGTGCCGCTTGAACAAGGTCGCTGCCCGGATCGGAAATTCCAGGCATCCCGGCGTCGCACGTCAGCGCGACCACCCACGTTCGCGCACGGTCGAGGATCGCGCCGGTAACGGCCGCGGCGTTCTGCTCGCGATAGCTTACGAGTTCGCGCGCGGGAATGCCCAAGGCGCTCAGCAGCCGGCGTGCGGTGCGCGTATCCTCGGCGACGACGAGTTCGGCGGCGCGCAGCACGTCGATCGCGCGCAGCGTTACGTCGCGCAAATTGCCCAGCGGCGTCGGCACCAAAATCAGCGGCATCTCACGCTGTTCGACGCGGGTTTGCGGGAGCCGCCTCGAAGAATCGGCGATGAGCATCAACGTCGAACGCATCCCGCCCACCAGCCGCGTCGACCTGTACGTTTCACCCGGTTGCCCGTATTGCCGCGCGGCCATCGCGCATTACACCGCGGCCGGAACGGCGTTTACGCTGCACGACGCGCAGAACGACCCTCGCGAACGCCGCGCGATGTTCGGGTACACTGCCGGCGATCCAACGGTTCCGGCGATCGTGGTTGACGGCACCTACGTTCAATCGGGTTGGGGTTCGCCGCCGCGCGGTTGAACGGTCCATTGACGCGCACGGTCGTGTGCGAATGAAGGAGAAGGCGTTTACGCCTACGCAAACGCCGTTACGCTACTGCTCTCTTCACAGAACGTGGAGGTTTTCGCATGAACAGCGCGAGTGATACCGCGACCAACGCCGCCGCGACCGGCATCCTCGGCGGGATGGTGTTGTTCATTATCATCATCGCCACTGCGTTGACGGTATTTTTCGTTTGGCTCTTTTGGCGCGTATTCGCTAAGACCGGAATGAATGGCGCGCTGGGACTCCTCTGCCTCATTCCCTCAGTCGGACCGCTGATTTGCCTGCTGATTCTCGCCTTCAGCCGCTGGCCGATCGAAGATGCGCTGCTCGTCCAGGGTGGAGGAGTACCGCTGACGCCTTACTCGCCGCCCTCCGAGCCTCCCGGCACAAACATCACACCTACGTAGGCGACCCCGCGTCGGGAGAGGCCCACGTTTGTGCGATCCAACGTTCGACTTCAGAGGCGCGCGAGGGCAGCGCTTGTGAGAGATTTTCTGCGCCGTTCGCGGTGACCGCAACGTCGTCTTCAATGCGGACGCCGATGCCGCGGAACCGTTCTGGCACGGTGGCGTCGTCGGGCTGCAAGTAGAGTCCCGGCTCTACGGTCAGCACCATGCCTTCGCGCAACGTTCCGTAGCGGTACGTTTGCGCGCGTGCGCGCGCGCAGTCGTGCACGTCGAGGCCGAGCATATGGCTAACGTTGTGCAACGTGTAGCGCCGGTAAAACTCGCGGTTCGGGTCGAGGGCTTCTTCGAGCGAAACGGCGAGAATGCCGAGGTCGATCAAACCCTCGGCCAGCACGCGCATCGCACGCCGGTTAGGTTCGAGAAAATCGTTACCCGGAAGCACCGCCGCGAGCGCGGCACGCTGTGCCTCCCAGACGACGTCGTACACGGCGCGTTGCTCGGCGGTAAAGCGCCCCGACACGGGAAGCGTGCGCGTGACGTCGGCGGTGTAGAGCGATTTGCACTCGACGCCGGCATCGAGCAACAATAGGTTTCCGGGCGCGAGCGCACCGTCGTTGTGCGTCCAATGCAGCGTGCACGCATGGTCGCCGGCCGCCGCGATCGTCAGATACCCGGTGTCGTTGGCTTCGATGCGGGCGCGGCTCCAAAACGCCGCTTCAATTTCTCGTTCACTCGTCGCGTTGCGCATCGCGCGAATGGCATCTTCGAAACCACGTTTCGTAATCGCACACGCCAAACGAAGTTCGTCCAACTCGCCCGCGTCTTTGATCAGCCGCATCTCGGCAAGATACCTAGCGAACTCGACGTCGGCGTCGCACTCGCTCAGTGCGGCGTCGATCCGATCGTCGGCGCCGCGTACGAGCGCTCGCGAGGTTACGTCGCGCAATTCCGTGAGATAAGCGGGAAATTCATCCAGCGGGCGGCATGCATCGACGCCGTAGTATGCCGAGCTTTCTTCGACGCCGCGATGGCGCCCGACCCAGAGCTCGCCGTACATGCGATCGGTGAAGAACTCGCGCGTTCCGCGGTTGTGCTCGCGCACGAAGAGCAGGTTGCGATGGCTCGCGCCCTCGGGTTCGAGCAGCAGCAGAGCACCGGGCTCGCCATCACCCAGCAAATAAACGAAGTCGCTCGACGGGCGGAACCGGAAATACGTATCGTTAGCGCGCACTCGTTCGCGGCCGGCCGGCACGATGAGATACGCGCCGCGGTGCGCCTGCGACAACCGCTCGCGTCGCTCGCGATGCGTCGCTGCTCGCGGGTGCGGCTGGAGCGCGGACCGGCGGCCGAGCCACCCCGTCGCCATAAAGTCGACGAGCGCGGGCGCGACGTCTGAGTCGTGACCGGCACGCTGCGGAGTGATGGGCGTGTCGGTGATGCCGTCGGCGGACATGCAGAGGCGGTTCGCGGTAGCGGCAACGGCGCCTACGTGGTCGAATCGGTGCCGTGTGGTCCTTGCGCGATTGAGGGTTGGAGCGTTGCTGGCGGCAATGACGATCGTCGCTTGGCCGCCGGCCGCACCGGGTGCTGCCGACAAGGTGCTGACGAACGTCCGCGGCGACGTGTCGTATCTGGCGAATCCGTCCGGTAAACCGCACGCGGTGGCGGTAGCGGCCTCGATTGCGCTCGCTGACGATGACGTCGCGAAAACGGGAGCGGCCTCGATGGGTGCAATCGTCTTGCCGGATTCTTCACGGGTGGTTTTAGCCAGCGATACGACGGTAAAAGTCGATCTGTTCGATGCCGTCAACGCGTCGGCACATTTCGTCGTTTTCAACGGCAAGATCCGGTTTCGAGTCGAGCATCCCTCGGGTGCTCGTGCCAATTTCGCATTCACGACGCCGACCGGAACCATCGGCGTGCGTGGTACCGAAGGCGATCTCGCCGCAGATCCGCTCGACGGCGTTCGCGTGAACGTCTATCATCTTTCAGATCCGGCCCTGCCGGTCGTCGTCACGACGATCGACGGTCAGCGTTTCGAATTGAAAGGCGGCCAAAAGATTTGGATGCGCTGGCAGAGCGGTCAACTCGTTAGCCGCGTCACGCCGTTGACGAAAGCAGAGATCGATCGATTTTCGGAGTTGGGACCGCCCACGACTATCGACGGCGGTCCGCCCGCGCCATGAACGAGGGCAATAGCGACGTACGCGCGACCGACACCCTCGCGAACGAGCGCACGTTCTTGGCGTACATCCGAACGGCGCTTGCATTTATCGCGTTTGGTTTCGTTATCGCACGTTTTTCGCTGTTCGCGCGCGAGTTTTCGCTGCTGGTTCACGGCCCGTCTCACTCTGAGGGAATCTCAACCGCGTTCGGCACCGGCATGGCAGCGTTCGGAATCGTGGTTGCGATGCTCGGAGCGTGGCGCTACGCCGTTACCGATCGCCGATTGCTCGAAGGCCGGGTCGTGCGGCTTTCGGCAACGACGGGTTATGTGCTCTCGCTCATCGTCGTGGCAATCGGTGCGGTCGTCGCCCTGGCGCTGCTGTCCTATCGTTGAAGGGCGCAAATATCGAGACCGACGTCGAGCGCGGGCGCGCTGTGCGTGAGCCATCCGACGCTGATCACGTCGACGCCGCTGCGTGCAATCGGCACGATCGTTTCCGGCGTTATGCCTCCGCTGGCCTCGGCGACGACGCGTCCGCCGATGATTTCTACGGCGCGCGCGAGTTGATCCGGCGTCATGTTGTCGAGGAGAACGGCGTCGATCGGTTCCGCGAGTGCCTCGGCGAGTTGATCGAGCGTGTCCACCTCGACCTCGACTTTCACCATGTGTCCGATGCGTGCGCGTACTGCCGCGACTGCCGCACGGATCGAACCGGCAAGCGCCAGATGATTGTCTTTGATGAGCACCGCATCGTCGAGTCCGTAACGGTGGTTGTCGCCGCCACCGCAGCGAACGGCGTATTTTTCCAACGCGCGTAATCCCGGCGTCGTCTTGCGTGTGTCGGCGACGTGCGCGTGGGTGCCGGCGATGCGTTCGATCAGGGCGTGCGTTGCGGTCGCAACGCCGGAGAGATGAGCGAGAAAGTTCAAAGCCGTGCGTTCGGCGGCAAGAATCGCGCGGGCGTTTCCGGCGATCTGCGCGATGCACGTGTCACCCTCGACGCGATTGCCGTCGCAACACTCGACCGTCACCTCGATCGATTCGTCGAGCAGCAAAAACGCGAGCGAAGCGACCTCCAACCCTGCAACTACGCCGCCGCGTCGCGCGACAATGCGCGCCGTCGTTTGGATTGTCGCGGGCACGATGGCGTCGCTCGTGATGTCGCCGCCGCGGCCGACGTCTTCGAGCAGCGCGTTACGGACGATCGCCTCAAAGGCGACGCGTTCAAGCACTTGCGAGCCGGGTGAAGGAACGCTTCGCTAGCGCATCGTCGGGATGCGCATAGTCGCTGCGGTAGTGACTGCCGCGACTCTCGGCGCGCGCCAGCGCCGCCTCGGCGATCAGTCTTCCGACGACCAGCAAATTACGGAGTTCGTCGCCGCAATCACAAAACGAATTCTCAAGTTCGCGAATGCGAACGAGTGCCTCGCGCAATCCCCGCTCGTAGCGAACCAAGCCGACGTTTGTATACATCACGTTGCGCAGATCGCTGATTGCCTGGGATTCACCGGCATCGGCTCGCTGCGCGCGTTCGTATGTCAGACGTTTGGGTCGCGCGGTTTCGCCCGCGGCCGTCACGTCGGCGGCGACGCGCGATCCATAGACGAGCGCTTCCAGCAACGAGTTGCTCGCCAATCGATTTGCACCGTGCACGCCGGTCGCGCTGGTCTCACCGCAAGCCCATAAGCGCCGCAACGTGGTGCGCCCCCATTCGTCGACGGCGACTCCGCCCATCAGATAGTGAGCCGCCGGCGCAACCGGAATGTTTTGCACGCGCGGGTCGATTCCGGCCGACATGCAAAAACCGAATACGGTTGGAAACTCTTGCGGAAAACGGTCGCCGATCGCATGACGTGCGTCGAGCCCAACGGTGCGGCCGCGCTGCATCTGTTCGAAGATGGCGCGCGCGACGACGTCGCGCGGCGCGAGTTCCGCATCCGCGTGAACGGCGAGCATGAAACGCTCGCCCAAATCGTTCACGAGCACGGCACCTTCGCCGCGGACCGCTTCGGTGACCAGCGGCATCGGATCGCTACCGATTGCCAGCGCCGTCGGATGGAACTGTACGAACTCCATATCGGCGAGCAGTGCGCCTGCACGTGCCGCCATTGCGATACCGTCGCCGGTGGCCTGCACGGGATTCGTGGTGTACCGGTAGAGCCGGCCGATGCCGCCGGTTGCTAAAACCGTTGCATCGGCGGTGAATGCGATCGTTGCTTGCGTTGCGCGGTCGCGGCCATAGACGCCTAGCACGCTTGCGTCTTCCACGATGAGATCGGCAGCGGTGACGCTTTCGACGATTTCGATCGAGGGATGCGACTCGAGCGCTTCGATCAACGCGCGAAGAATCGCATGACCGGTGGCATCGCCGCCGGCTTTGACGATGCGCCGTCGCTGATGGGCGGCTTCCCGCCCAAGCGCAAGCTCGCCTGAGTCGTCGCGATCGAAGGCGGCGCCGAGCTCCAGCAACTCTTCGATGCGTGCCGGTGCATCGCGGGTGAGAATGTCGACGATTTTTTCGTCGTTAATGCCGGCGCCCGCGCGCCGCGTGTCGATGGCATGCAGCGTCGGCGAATCGTCTTTGCCGATCGCGGCAGCAATGCCGCCTTGAGCCCAATCCGTAGCCGCGCCCTTGCCCAAGCGCGTCTTGCACAACACCGTTACGCGCATCGGTGCCAGTTTCAACGCTGCCATCAGGCCTGCGATGCCGGCGCCGACGACCAATACGCCGCTGCGACGTTCTTCCACGCTACCCGCCTTGCTTAATCGCGTGGACGGCTCAACTCGAGCATCCGGTCGACCGCACGCCGTGCACGTTGCGCGATTTCGGGAGCGATCGTCACCTCGAACTCCATGGCTTCGAGTGAATGCAGCACCTTGGGCAGCGTGTTGCGTTTCATGTGCGGACAGAGATTGCACGGACGAACGAAGTCGACGGACGGATAGCGTCCGGAAACGTTGTCGGCCATCGAGCATTCGGTCATCAGCAGCACGCGCTGCCGCGCGTCGCGTGTTTGCGAACTCAACTCGCCGACGTATTCGGTCATGCCTTGCGTCGAACCGACGTAGTCGGCCTCAGCGAGCACGTCGGGCGGGCATTCGGGATGCGCGATGACGACTAAGCCTGGGTCGTCGCGGCGGAAGCGCCGGACGTCTTCACCGGTGAAGCGTTCGTGCACCTCGCAGTGGCCCTTCCACGCAATGACCTCGACGTCGGTTTTCGAGGCGACGTACTTTGCGAGATACTCGTCGGGAAGAAAGATTACGCGCGGCACGCCGAGCGACTCGACGACCTGCACGGCGTTCCCGCTGGTGACGCAGATGTCCGATTCGGCTTTGACCTCTGCCGACGTATTAACATACGTAACCACCGGTACGCCCGGATATTTCTCGCGCAGCAGGCGCACGTCGGCGCCCGTAATCGATTCTGCGAGCGAGCACCCGGCTTGCAAATCCGGCACGAGCACGGTTTTGCTGGGATTGACGAGTTTCGCGGTCTCCGCCATGAAGTGCACGCCGCACAAGAGGATGACGTCGGCATCGGTTTGCGCCGCCTGCATCGCGAGCGCCAACGAGTCGCCGACGATGTCGGCCACCGTGTAGAAAATTTCCGGAACCTGGTAGTTGTGCGCGAGAATGACCGCACGCCGCTCCCGCTTGAGGCGATTGATGGCTGCGACATAGGGTGCGTGCAGCGGCCACTCGACTCGCGGAATGACGTGTGCTACGCGTTCGAAGATCGGATTGGTTTCGGCCGCGACGTCGGCGGTGTATGGAAGTTCGATGACGGACATGCTGATGCGTTCAGGTTGGCGGCCGTTTGACGCCGGCCCCCTTTTTAGTGCTCCACCCAATCAAAACAGCCGCGTGCTCGGGCGGTTTTCAAGCGAAACTCGCGCGCCCCCGCAGCGTATGTTGCGATGGAGGGAATCATGGCAGCACGAATCGTCGTTTTCGCGGTAGCCGCCCTGCTGGCAACGGCGGCGGTGGCGATTGCATCCTTCGTGGCGTAGCCGTGGCGGCGGACGATCGAGCGCTCGGTGCGTGTGAGTAACGCCGGAGCGTGGTAGGAGGAAGCAGTCACACTCGAATGCCGACCAGGAGGACTTCATGAGTCGATGGTTTGCCGGCCTCGCGCTGGCGGGAATCGTCATGCTTGGCTTTGGTGCGTTGGGGGCCGCGGCCCAGCCCGCTCCCACCCCCTCGCCGTCGCCGTCCGCATCACCGACGATGCAGCCCTAGCAGAGCCCTAGCAGAGCCCTAGCTCCCCCGCGCGGGAGTCTCGTTGATCCTCGGCTCGCACCGCGGCTTGTCCGCGGTGCGAACCGCATTTTAGTGACCTCGGGCATTATTTTCGATAAGAAAAAGGACGCAAGTCACTCTTAGGTAAAGCCTAAGATGACCGAAGTTACTTTCAAGTGGCGGCCGCAGCGGCCCGAGGAGACTCCAAACCATGTATCGGGGGACAAAGGCCTGGGCCTTTATAGCCGCGGCTGCGGTGCTGTTCGCCTTCGCAACGCCGCCCGCCACCGGAGCGGCCGGGCAGGCGACGATCCTCAACGTCTCGTTCGATCCGACGCGCGAACTCTATAACGACTACAATACGGCCTTTGCCAAGTATTGGAAGGCGAAGTCCGGGCAAGACGTGACGGTGCAGCAGTCCAACGGCGGCTCGGGTAAACAGGCGCGAGCGGTCATCGACGGCCTGCAGGCCGATGTCGTTACGCTGGCGCTCGCCTACGACATCGACGCCATTGCGCAACTCGGTAAGCTGCTGCCGGACAACTGGCAAAAGCGATTGCCCGACAACAGCTCCCCGTATACGTCCACCATTGTTTTTCTCGTCCGCAAAGGTAACCCTAAGCGCATCCGCGATTGGGGCGATCTCGTTAAACCCGGCGTTTCGGTCATCATGCCCAATCCCATGACGTCCGGCGGTGCACGTTGGAACTTTTTGGCGGCGTGGGCTTATGCGTTGAAGCGGCCAGGCGGAAACGATGCGAAGGCGCGTGATTTCGTGACGCGGCTGTACAAAAACGTGCCCGTGCTCGACTCAGGCGCACGCGGTTCGACGACGACGTTCGTCGAGCGCGGCTTGGGCGATGTGCTCGTCGGCTGGGAGAGCGACGCGCTGTTGGCCACGCGAACGCTCGGCAACCAAAAGTTTCAAATCGTCGTTCCGTCGATCAGCATTCTTGCGGAACCGCCCGTAGCGGTCGTAGACAAAGTCGTCGATGCCAAGGGAACCCGCGCCGTCGCGCAAGCCTACGTGCAGTACCTCTACTCGCCCCAAGGCCAAACGATCATTGTACGTCATTTCTTCCGCCCGCGGATGCCGTCGGTCGCGAAGCGATTCGCGCCGATGTTTCCCAAGGTCAACGTCGTCACGGTCGACGCCGTTTTCGGCGGCTGGCAGAACGCGCAGAAAACCTACTTCGCCGACGGCGGCGTCTTCGACCAAATCTATCAACCCAGTCAGTAGATGGCTTTCGCCCTGCGCCGGCCCAGCATCGTGCCGGGATTCGGTCTCACGCTCGGTTTGACGATTTGCTACCTCAGCTTGATCGTGCTGATTCCGCTATCGGCGACGCTTTGGAAGGCGTCGACGCTCGGCGCCGTCCCGTTTTGGCATCTGGTCACCTCCGCGCGCGCAATCGCGTCGTATGAAGTCACGTTTGGATGTTCGCTGGCAGCTGCCGCGACCAATATTGTTTTCGGCCTGCTTACGGCGTGGGTGCTGGTGCGCTATTCGTTTCCGCTCAAACGTCTCTTGGATTCGCTGGTGGATTTGCCGTTTGCGCTGCCCACGGCCGTCGCCGGCATTTCGTTGACCTCGATCTACGCATCGAACGGTTGGCTCGGCCGGCCGTTGCTCGCGCTCGGCGTGCACGTAGACTACACACGTCTCGGCATCGTCGTCGCGCTGACGTTCGTCGGCCTGCCTTTCGTCGTGCGCACCGTTCAACCGGTGCTCGAAGATCTCGATGCAGAGTTGGAGGAGGCCGCCGCGAGCCTAGGTGCGGGCCGCCTGCAAACGGTGGCGCGCGTGGTGCTGCCGACGATTTTCCCGGCCGCGCTTACCGGATTCGCGCTCGCATTCGCGCGCGCGGTGGGCGAGTATGGGTCGGTCATATTCATTGCCGGTAACATGCCGATGCACACCGAGATCACACCGTTGCTGATCGTTACGAAACTGGAAGAGTACGATTACGGCGGCGCGACGGCGATCGCCGTGGCCATGCTCGTCGTCTCCTTTGCGATGCTGCTAGCGATTAACGTACTCCAGCACTGGAGCAACAATCGCGGCGGCTCCGACGAGCGCGAAGCGGCGGCGCATGGCTGACGTCCTCACCTGGAATGCGCCACGAGCGGCGGAGCACCGAACCGTCGCATCGCGTGCAATTACCGAACCGCGTACGGTGCAGTGGTGTTTAACCGCCATCGTAATAGCCTTTCTTGCAGTCTTTTTGTTCCTTCCGCTCGCAATCGTGTTTTCAACGGCACTGCGCACCGGCGTCGTCGCCTTCGCCAAGGCGTTCACGGACGCCGACACGCTGGCATCCATCCGCCTCACGCTGATTGCAGCCGGCATCGCCGTTCCACTCAACGTTCTTTTCGGCGTGGCCGCGGCGTGGGCGATCGGCAAATTCGAATTTCTAGGCAAGAGTTTGCTGATCACACTCATCGACTTGCCGTTTTCGGTTTCGCCGGTGGTTGCCGGTCTGATCTTCGTACTGCTTTTCGGTGCCCAGGGCTTGCTCGGACCGTGGCTCGTCGCGCACGGCATCCGGATCATCTTCGCGATTCCCGGGATCGTCCTCGTCACGACGTTCGTTACCTTCCCGTTCGTTGCTCGCGAGTTACTGCCGACCATGCAGGCGCAGGGCAACGACGAGGAAGAGGCCGCGCTGACACTGGGCGCAAGCGGCTGGAAAACGTTTGCGCGCGTGACGCTGCCTAACATTAAATGGGCGTTGTTGTACGGCGTCATTTTGTGCAACGCGCGCGCGATGGGCGAGTTCGGCGCAGTATCGGTCGTTTCGGGCCACATTCGCGGGCTCACCGATACGATGCCGTTGCAAATCGAGTTCTTGTACAACGACTATCAATACGTTGCGGCCTTTGCAGTCGCGTCGTTGCTCGCGTTACTCGCGCTCGTGACGCTCGTCGTCAAGAGCTTCGTCGAATGGAGAACCGCACATGGGAATTAGCGTTCGCGGCGTCCACAAAACGTTCGGAAGTTTCGATGCGCTCGAGGACGTGAATCTCGAGATTCCCGACGGAAAACTCGTGGCATTGCTCGGGCCATCGGGTTCCGGCAAGACCACGCTGCTGCGCATCATCGCCGGCTTGGAGGCTGCCGATGCCGGGAGCGTACGATTCGACGGCACCGACGTTACGGGACGATCGCCCGGCGAACGTCGCGTCGGTTTTGTTTTCCAGCACTACGCGCTTTTCCGGCACATGACCGTCTTCGAAAACATTGCCTTCGGGTTGCGCGTTCGCCCGCGCCGCGGACGACCGAGTGACGCGCGAATTCGGGAGAAAGTTACCAACTTGCTGGAACTGATCCAGTTGCGCAATCAGGCGGCGCGTTATCCCTCGCAACTTTCCGGCGGCCAGCGCCAACGGGTCGCGTTGGCGCGCGCGCTGGCGGTCGAACCCAGCGTGTTGCTGTTAGACGAACCTTTTGGTGCGCTGGACGCCAAGGTGCGTCTCGAATTGCGCCGTTGGTTGCGAAATCTGCACGAGGAATCGCACATCACCAGCGTCTTTGTAACGCACGACCAAGAAGAAGCGCTGGAGGTCGCCGATCGCGTCGCCGTAATGAATCGCGGGCGAATCGAGCAGATCGGCGCTCCCGAGGACGTGTATAACGATCCTGCGACGTCGTTTGTCTTCAACTTCCTGGGCAACGTCAATCTCTTTCACGGACGCATCGACGACGGGACGACGTACATTCACGATCGTGCCACCGATCATCTCGTCTTCGTGCGTCCTCACTCGCTCGAGATTTCGCGGCGGCAACCCGAGCACCGCAATCACTTCCGGGCTGTCGCCAAACGCATCCATGCGGCCGGACCGCTCGTCAAGGTCGAGGCGGTCACGCAGTGGGGAGCGCCGGTTCAAGTCGAGATGTCGCAGGAGCGGTTCCGGGAGCTGGCCCTGTCGGCGGGCGAAGAGGTGTACGTGGCGCCGAACGATTTGCGCGTATTCAAGAGCTCGCAGGCGCCACCGCGCGCCGGTTAGCAGGCCCAGCCGGGCACCGGGGCGTTCGGGGCCACTAGCAGGAGGCGAAGGACTCTGGTCAATATTCTGAGGTAGAAAAATTGATTGGGGTTCACTTGCTTGGCTGGCACGCCTCGCCGGGAGACCGGTGCAACCGGCGCGAACGGGTCAGGACCCTGAGCGGCGGCGGAAGGTCGTCGGGCGCGACCTTTGGAGTTACGTAGTACATGACTGTCGACATCGAACTCATCCTCGTCGGTTTGATCGTCGGGTTCTTGGTTGGGCTTACCGGCGTCGGCGGTGGAAGCATCATGACCCCGCTGCTCGTGCAGCTGCTGAAAGTAAACCCGCTGACGGCAGTCGGAACGGACTTGCTGTACAGCGTTCCCACGCGGTTGTACGCCGCATTTTTGCACCGCAAGCAGGGAACGGTGCGGCCCGACATCGTCAAGGCGTTGCTGTGGGGCGGGTTGCCCGCCTCTTTCGCCGGACTCGGGCTGCTCTTTTGGTTACGCCACCACGTCGACATCGTGCTTATCGAGTCGTGGACGCGTCGTGCGATCGGCGTAACGTTGCTTTTGGCGGCGGCAATGATTCTGGCGCAGCCGTGGCTCAAACGACTCGAGCTGCGCGAATTTAGCGAACACATCGATTGGAGCCGCGGACGCCGTGCGCGCGTTACCGCGATTGGCGCGGTCGTCGGCTTGATCGTCACGTTGACGTCGATCGGAAGCGGTGCGGTAACGCTTCCCCTGTTGGCTTTGGCGCTACCGCTCGTCGGACTGCCCGAGTTGATCGGATCGGACATCGCGTTCGCCGCGTTCCTCATTCCAGCGGCTGCCGTCGGCCGCTGGACGATGGGAGATGTGAACGTCGGTTTGGCCCTCAGCCTCCTCATCGGATCGCTACCCGGTGTCTATCTCGGCAGCCGACTCTGTTCGCGCTTACACGCACGCTGGCTTCGTCCGGCGGTTGCGGTGACGTTGATCTTCGTCGGCGCGCGCTTGATATAAGCGTCGTCAGACTGTCGTCGACTGCGAAGTCGACAAACTGTGAGTAACCGAAGTTTTTTGTGGACACCTTGTGGAGCACGCGCGCAAGCGCTTGCAGCCCGCAACGTGCTTTGATACCATCGTCGCACTTCCCATTTTCATCGAAGTGCGAAGTAAAAAAACCGCGGTCCACGCACGTAGCGGCCGACGCAATCGCGCGACCTCCAGTGCCTTGGAGCGAACCGGGCTCCACTTGTCGAGACCGGAGAAAGGCGAAGCCCGCAGCCGCGCTGCGGGCTTTGTCGTTGTAGCGAAGAAGAACGGCCGATGAACGGCCCGCGACGCAGCGACGATATGCGCCTGGAACTCACCGTGCGCGGACTCGTGCTCGGCGCCGCGATTACGCTCGTGTTCACCGCCGCCAACGTTTATCTCGGTCTCAAAGTTGGGCTGACGTTTGCGTCGACGATTCCGGCTGCCGTAATCTCGATGGCGGTGTTGCGCGCGTTCAAAAACGCGACGATCTTCGAGAACAACATCGTGCAGACGGTAGCGTCGTCTGCCGGCACGCTCTCGGCAGTGATCTTCGTGCTGCCGGGCCTCGTGATGATCGGCTGGTGGAGCGGCTTTCCGTTCTGGGAGTCGTTTGCCATGTGTGCCATCGGCGGAACGCTCGGGGTGATGTATAGCGTGCCCCTGCGCCGCGCGCTCGTTTCGCAATCGGATTTGCCGTATCCCGAAGGCGTCGCCGCCGCCGAGGTGCTCAAGGTGGGGGTTGGTGGCGCCGCCGCCGGCGACGTCGAGCATAACCGCTTGGGATTGATCGCGTTGCTGACCGGTGCGCTTGCCTCGGCGGGATTTGCGGCCGTCATCGGCACGCGAATTTTTGCCGATCAAATCGCCGGATACTTTCGATCGCAATCCGTCGCGACGGGTTTCGGCTTTTCATTTTCGCTCGCGTTGGTTGGCGCGGGACATCTCATCGGTCTTTCGGTCGGGCTGGCAATTCTTGCGGGACTCGTCATCGCATGGGGCATTGCTACGCCCACTCTGACCGCGCTGCATCCGACGGCGGGGCCGGCCGCCGACGTCGCGATCGCGGTCTGGGCACATCAGGTGCGTTTCGTTGGCGCGGGAGCGATCGGCGTCGCTGCGATCTGGACGCTCGCGCGTTTGGCCAAGCCGGTTTGGGGCGGCGTCGTTTCGGCGATTGCCGCGTCCCGCCGCCGCAGCAGCGGCGAAGATCTACCGCGCACCGAACGTGACTTGCCGATCGCGATCGTCGGCCTCATCGGCGCGGTTTGTTTGATTCCCTTGGCGTTGCTGTTCGTATCGTTTCTTTCGAGCAGCGCGCTGGCGACGCAGGCGCTTCCGCTTGCGCTCGCGGCAATCGCGTACGTCGTCGTCGTCGGGTTTTTAGTGGCGGCAGCCTGTGGCTATATGGCCGGTCTGATCGGTTCTTCGAACAGTCCGGTTTCGGGGCTGGCGATTCTCGCGGTCATCGGCGCATCGTTGTTGCTCGCGATCTTCGGCAATCATGCGACGCCGGCAGCCGGCACCGCACTGGTCGCGTTTGCGTTGTTCGTTACCGCGGTGCTCGTCTGCGTCGCGACGATCGCCAACGACAACTTGCAGGATCTCAAGACTGGGCAGTTGGTCGACGCGACGCCGTGGCGCCAGCAGGTTTCGCTGATCTTCGGTGTAGCGATGGGTGCGGTCGTGATTCCTCCGATTCTCGGCCTGCTCAATCGGGCCTACGGCTTTGCCGGCGCGCCGCATCATGCGACCGTTGCGCAGCCGTTGCCGGCGCCGCAAGCGACGCTTATTTCTGCGCTCGCGAAGGGCGTGATTCAGGGACAGATCGACTGGCGTCTGATCGGGGCCGGTGCGCTCGTCGGTGTGGCGATCGTTGCGGTCGACGAAGTCTTGCGCGTAACGAGTCGCTTCCGCTTACCGCCGCTTGCCGTCGGGCTGGGCATCTACTTGCCCGCCTCGACGACCGCACCGGTCGTGATCGGAGCGTTACTCGGCTGGTATTACAATCGCCGGGCGCAACGCAGCGCTAACCCCGAGCGTGCAAAACAACTCGGCGTGCTCATGGCGTCGGGTCTGATCGTCGGCGAGAGTCTCTTCGGGGTTGTGCTGGCGGGGTTGATCGTCGCGAGCAATCGCGCGAGTCCGTTTGCAATCGTCGGCGATTCGTTCGCGGTGGCCGCTACCGCCATCGGTACGGTCGCGTTCGTCGCCGTCGTGCTTGGACTCTACCGGTTCACCGCGCATCTAGCGTCGCGCGGCGTATCCGAATCGTCGGTTAACTGAGAAGTTTCGGGGTGACGCGAAATGCGCCCGAAGAACAAATATCGATGATTTCCGCATTGCTCAGGCGGCGGAAGTGAACGTTACAGTATTCGAACGGATCGCCGGCTTTAGTCGCATCGTAGCGCGCCTGCGCAGCCGGATTGAGCTGCGGGCGCTGCTGTACGGTCTGATTCTTGAAGTTCACGCGATAGACCAGCGACTCGCCGAATAGAAAGATCTCGCCGCGTCCGTTGGCATAGCCGCCGTAGACGGGCTCGGGCGGCTCCGGGACGAGGCGGTCCTTCGATTTGCGGCTGACGATGTCAAGATTGGCAACCGGCGTCTGCACTGCGTTCAACATGATTCGTTTCTACAACGCTTGCGGCGCTGCCTTGGTTGCACTCTTGCCTGCAAAAGGCCAACGCGATGCGCAGGCGAACGGCAGCGTGCATGAAACGTCGCTTCATTGCCGCCTGTTCGGCGCTGGCTATCGCCGTCGTGCTTCCGGGGCTTGCCTCAGCCGATTCCTCACTTAGCAGCCCCTCGGCGATGGCGGCGAAGGCTCCGCCGCAGTACGACGCCGTTTTCGATACGACGGCGGGTCGCTTCGTCATCGCCGTCACCCGGTCGTGGGCACCGCGCGGTGCAGACCGGTTCTACAATCTCGTTAAGCACGGTTTTTTCAACGGCGCGGCCTTTTTCCGCGTCGTTCCCGGATTCGTCGTGCAGTTCGGCCTCAGTCCAACCCCAGCAGTGAACAAGGCATGGACTACCGCGGTGATATCCGACGATTCGGTAAAGGAGAGCAATCGCACGGGATTCGCGTCGTTCGCATCGGCTGGTCCGAACACGCGAACGACCCAAGTCTTCATCAACCTTGCCGACAACGCGCGCCTCGATCGGATGGGCTTCGCGCCCTTTGGCAAAGTCGTTTCGGGCATGAATGCGGTGATGAAAATCTACGCCGGCTACGGGGAAGAACCGAACCAAGACGCAATCACCTCCGGCGGTAAATCCTATCTCGCAAAGAACTTTCCGCGGCTCGACACCGTGTCGTCCGCAAAAATCGTCGTCCCGCTTGCGTCACCCCATCCGAAAACGACGCACGCTCCGTAGCGCTGTTCTTACTCGGTGTCGACTGGAAGATACGACGGTTTGTGGTGGATGAAGTACGCGCGCGGCAGCGACGCGTGAATCGGATGGAAACGATGCGGCGGCTGATCGAAGTTAAAGACGTCGCCGATGCTGGTCGCGCGAACGTCGGTCGTGCCGATCGCCGGCAGACCCCAGTTCTCTTCGACGAACTTGAGAATGCTGCCGAACTCGTACTGCGTGTGTGACACATAACCGCGCTTAGCGTAAGGTGAAACGACGAGCATCGGAACGCGGAAGCCGAGTCCCTGGTAATCTATTTGGATAGGCGGCACGTGATCGTAAAAGCCGCCCCAATCGTCCCACACGACGATGATTGCGGTGCTCTTCCAGAGCGTCGTGTTTTCTCCGATCGCATTGACGACCGCAGTTATCCACGACGGTCCGCCGGTCACGCCGTGACCGGGATGGTCCGAGTTGGTGAAATCGGGAATCACCCACGAAACAGCCGGCAGCTTTCCCTTTGAAATGTCGGTGAAGACCGTCGTCTCCGGCGATGAAATGTTATGCTGCCACTCGCTGCCGTAACGCACCGCGCGGATCGCGTCGAATGCGGTCCACAGGCCGCCGATCTGATCCATCGGCGGTGCATAGTATTTCCACGAGACCTTTCCGGCGTCGAGCGAATCGCGCAGCGTCGGATAGTTGACGCAAGGAAACGGTCCGGCGTCCACGAGCAACCGCCGTCGAACGGTAAGCAGCGACGTCTTCGTCGGATGCGGTGCGTCGCAACCCCACGGTGAGTGGGTCGGATAGTCGACTAGCCCCTGGTACGGATTAATCTTGGTGCCACCAGCGATGAGATCTTGATGCGCGATAAAACTGCCGCTGCTCTCCGTTTCGAACATGTGGTCGGCGAGCACGTATTGTTTTGCGATCTCCCAGTACGGGGCGATCTGGGATGGATCGACGTATTGATAGGGGTACAAACCGGCCGGCGGTCCACCTCCGATGCCCCCGTAATGAATCAAGTCGAAGCCGTCCATCTTGCCGCCGTCGTATTCGGTGAGGAACGTCTGCCAACGATGATCGATATCGGTGGCGACGAGGCCAACCTCTTTCAGCTGTACCGTTTGTCCGGTGTGCGTCTTTCCGCTCGTGGCACCGTCGGCCGCGGGATAGGTGGCGAAGAAGTTGTCGAAACTCCGGTTCTCCTGCACCATGATGACGACGTGTTGGATCTTTGACGCCGGCGGTGACGTCGGTGATGGTTGAGCCGAGTTGGGCACGAGTGTAGCGCCGCCACCCGCTCCGCCGCCCGAACACGCCGGCGTGCACAGTGCAACCGCAAGCACGGTGCGAAGGAAACGGTGCTGCATGCGCGCTGAATACCGCAAGGCGGAGTTTCTTCCCCCTAAACTTAAACATTGAAGACCGGAGTCATCGTAATGAATGCATACGAATCGTTTCAAGACCTGCATCGCGGAGATCGCGTATTACTCCTCGCGAACGCGTGGGACGCGGTATCCGCGGCACTGTTTGCAAGAGCCGGTTCGAAAGCGATCGCTACGACGAGCGCGGGGCTTGCTTGGTCGCGCGGTTTCGCCGATGGAGATGCGTTGCCGCGCGCCAGTCTGCTGTCGGCGGTGAGTTCGGTTTGTGCGGTGGTGGGCGATCTACCGGTTTCAGTCGATATCGAAGGTGGCTACTCGAACTCGGCCGACGAAGTCGCCGATCTCGTCGTGCAACTCTGTGCGCTCGGCGTCTCCGGAATCAATCTGGAAGACGGAACGGGAACGCCCGAAGCGCTCTGCGCAAAGATCGTTGCGATCAAGCAACGCCTTCGCCAAAGCGGTAGCGACGTCTACGTCAACGCGCGCACCGACGTCTACCTGCGTGAGCTCGTGCCCGAAGCGCAAGCCGAACGTGAGACGATTGCCCGCGCGAAGCGCTACGCGCAAGCCGGGGCCGACGGCATTTTCATTCCCGGTCTCGAGGAGCGCAACGCAATTGGGAGCATTGCAGATGCGGTAGCGCTGCCGCTCAACATTCTCGCGGTGTCGGGACTGCCACCGGCAGCCGACCTCTATGCACTCGGTGTGCGCCGTCTCAGCGCAGGCTCGCTCTTGGCAAAACTCGCCTTGGGGGCCGCGCGCGATGCGGCTGAGAAATTCTTACACGACGGTGACAGCAGCGTGCTGTTTAGTCCCAGTAACGTCGAATACGATCGTGTCAACGCGATGCTGCGTAGCTGACGGCATCGGTTACACGACCTTTTCGGCAGCCTGCTAGCGTGCGACCTCGCCTGGCGCCGCGAGCCGTTGCGCGTGGTCGAGGTGTCGTGTATCTCCCGAGATATGCCACAGCGTTCGATAGGCGCGCGCCAGCGCGACTCGCTGATGAAGCGATGAGAGAATGTCGATCGCACCGCGCAACCGATTGAGCGCCGGGCGCCGGTGTCCCATAGAAAGCAGAGCTTGGGCTTGCAGTTGCATCGAGGAAGCCGCGAGCCGTTCCTTGCCTAAACGTAAATAGGTCTGCTCGGCCGAGGCGGCAGATTCGTACGACCGCCGGTATTCGTGCGCGCGCAGATCGACGTTTGCCGCGTGGCGAAGATACGCCGCTCTCAGCGCATCGCGATCGCTCATCATTTCAGCCGCCTCATCAAGTGCGGCATGAGCTCGGTCGGGCGCTCCGACCTCCGCAAACGCAGCGCCCAACTCCACGAGCAGCGCTGCCAGAACGTGTGGAAACGCAATTGCGCGCGCCGTGTCGAGACGGTCGGATAGTATCGCCGCGGCTCGCGCCGGTTGGTTGGCCAGCCGGTAGAGCGCCGCGAGATTTATGGCGAGTTCCAAGGACGACAGCGTCAATCCGGCGGCGTCGGCTTTGTCGATCGCACGCCAGTTGTAGTCGGCTGCCGCACGGACGTCCCCCTCGCAATAGACATTCATCAAGGATTGAGCGAAGCACGCGTAGACCTCAGTCTTGGGATTAGAACGCTCCTGCGATCCGAGCGTCTCGTTCAAAGCGCTCGAACCCTCACGTACACCGGTGACGTTCCCAGACATGGCGGAGGTTACGACCCGTAGGAAAGAAGTTTCGGCAAGGATGTTTGCTTTGGCTGGATCGTGCGGCGACGCGCCCGACACGCGAACCAGGTGCAGCGTGCGATCGAGGTCGTGGCGAAAGTCTCCAATCGGCTTCCCGCAGTCGTAGGCGATGAATGCGCGAGTAAGTGACGCTTGCGCCTCGAGGAGCGGATCGGTTCTTGGCTCGTTTCCGGCATTTTCGATCGCTCCTCTCAAACACTCGATCGCTTTCGAAAAGGCCCCGCAGCGACCGTGTAATTCAGCTAGACGCAATAGCAGCCTCGAACGATCCGAAGCGCGGGTGGAGACGAGCGCTTGATTTTCAATGATGTCGATCGCCGATGCAATCGCTCCATTTTCTTCTAGCGCGCGACTAGTTTGCACGAGACGGTTCAACTCGTCGCGGGAATCCTGCTGTTCGATCGCGGCCACGGGTGCCGGCTGCAGCAGCAAAGACTTCAGTTTTTGGAGCACGCGCCGGCGTTCGCGGTACAAATGCCGTTGCGTTATGCCCAGTTCTTTTGCGACTTCCGCATAGAGCTCGCGATCGACGTAGCATCGCTGCACGATGGCGCGCTCGCGCGGATCGAGACGCGACACCGCGCGTTCGAGCGCATCGTGAAGAACCTGCGCGGGATCTCCTCCAGTCGCTCGCGCGAGCAACGTCTGCGCGAGCGAGTTGTCTCTCAGCCGATGCGGGGCGCTAGCGTTTTGGATCAAAAGCCGGCAAGCGTCAAGAACGGGTTCCACACTAAATCCATTAGCCGGTTCTTTGGCATTTTCATGTCCGCTCATCGGACTTGCTGCCGCCAAGCCGACCGCGATAAAGTCATCCGGTCGGGCTACGCCGGGGTTGCTTGGGCGCAGTCATACCTACCTAGAAGGAGCGTTTGAAATGAGAAATCCTCTAGCGGCCGTAGTGGCTGCGGGTGCAACGGCCGCATTACTCGCCGGCTGCAACGGCGGCCCATTAAACCAGGGCGTTGCCCCATCGGCGCCTTACAGCGTCGGCGCGCTCACCCAAGTCAGCCGCACTTTGACGAGCACGTTCGTCGGTACGAAGGCGCCGGCGATCCCGCAGGCTACCCGCACGGTGCCGCTCTCGCCGGCGGCGGCAAAAACCCGCAAACTATTCTTCGCGTCGACCGGAGGATACGCCGTGCTCGTCTTCAGCCTACCGTCGATGATCCTTAAAGCTACGCTTTCCGGCTTCGCGCAGCCGCAGGGGTTGTGCACCGATGCCAAAGGTGACGTTTGGGTCGCCAACACGGGAACCAATCAGATGATCGAACTGTCGCACGCGGGCGTGGTGATCAATACGATCGACGACGCGTACGGCCATCCCGTGGGATGCGCCGTCGACCCCGCCAGCGGTAATCTCGCGGTCACGAATATTTACGACTTTAGCGGCGGCGGGCACATCCTCGTATACACGAGCCCGTCGTCGCCTCCGAAATTGCTGCAGAATCCGGCGCAATACCATAACTTTTTTGCCGCATATGGACCAAAGAGCACGTTGTGGGTCAGTGGCCTGACCTCTAGTGGCAGCAAGTTCATCCTATCGAAGTGCAACACGTCGAGCTGTACGACGGTGAACCTTACCGGCGGAACCCTTTACTTCCCGGGCGCCGTGCAACGCGACACTGCCCGCCATCAATGGGTCATCTTCGATCAAAGTTGCAACAACACGACTGCAGCCTGCAGTTATCCGGTCTCCTCGAACGGCACCTTAGGCAGCCCCACCATTTACACAAACTCGTCCGGCGGACAGGTGTGTGACTTAGTCCAAGCAGCTCTTACCCAGAACGGGACAACAGTGCTTGGTGGCGATTACGAGTATTGCGGACGCAGCACTAACGAATTCGACGTATGGGCCTATCCGGCTGGAGGAAGCCCAACGAATTTTAATAGCAACCCCGACAATCCGCTCGGCGCGGCAATCAGCAGCATCTAAGCGTTTGCCGAAAGACCCGCACCGATCGCAACGAACAAGTGCTCGCTGCGATCGGTGCAGTGGATTCATCAGAAGTCTCTAACCAAATTGGGGTTCGTTACGGTGGCGCAGTCGTCGCAATCGATGTTTTCTCGCCGTCGCTTTCGACGACGACCGCGCCGTTTTCGTCGGTACGGAAGATCTGGGCGCCGTACCGCTGTAGGGTCGCAAGCGTTTGCGGCGCTGGATGACCGAAGAGGTTGTGGCGGCCGACCGATACGATCGCATAGCGCGGACGCACCGCTGCAATGAAGGCCGGCGTCGAGCCGTATGCCGATCCATGATGTCCGACTTTGAGGATCGTACTGCTTTGCACGCAAGCCACCCATCCCCAGCTGGCGTGACCGGATTGTGGTTCGCTGACCGAATTGGCTAAGATGTCCCCCTTGAACGACTAGGTTCGAGTGTCTGTCAGTGAATGTAAGAGACCCTGCCACGAGCCCCTTCGTAACCGCTGGCCAGAGCAGTGTACGTAGGATCTAAGGCATTGAGCGCCCGGAGCATAGCAATAAGTTGTGGATACGCTTCCCAATCCGCATCGAGCTCAATTAGGCGGCTGCCACCGCCTCTGAGTGACTGAACGACGCGAAATGCTTCAAGCGAATTGACGCTCAGAGTCACTCCCAAGCGCCATTTTCCTAATATTCCCGCCAAATATGAGATCGGTATGGGTTGTTTGAGCGCCGCCAACAGCAGCATAATCTCGGTGCGACTTGGAGCTCCGACTCCGAGCGTCGTCTCGCTATTTCCACTTCTGACGTGTCGTGGAATCGCCTCGAGAGGTCGCGAGGCCCTCCTCCGGCGTGGCATTGCGAAGTTTGCCGCGAGTGCGCGACCAAGCTGGATAGTTTCCGAATGGATTGGATGTCCCGCGTTGAGATAATGGTAATGCGGCAAGGAGCGACCCGTCGGACCGAACCTGCTTGCAACGACACCTCGCCGTCGCAATGTTCGCAGGCGCCGGAACATTACGGGCTGGGACACGTTAAACGCATCGCGCAGCTCGGTCGTGGTGACGGGTCCATAAGTAGCAAGAAACGCGATGAGTTCGGTTTCTTCGAACGTTTGGAAGATGGCCGGCATCTGTCGACCCACGGCAAACCGGTGGCGATCGTGTATTGGGTGAAAGCGCGTGCTTCCTGATGCGGTTTGTCGTCGCCGATGTCTCAACATAGCAAACTCTTGACTGAGCGCGGAGTAATCCCCGTCGTCATTCGAGCCAGACGGAGCAATTTCGCCTTCGCGCACTTGGGAAGATCGTTGATCTCATGAACAGGATTGGACCCGATACTATCGAGTAAGCCATAACTTCATCGTGCATCGATCGACTCCACAAGCGACATTTCGTGGTCATTGATGCCGTACGCGCTGCGTCCGTCCGACTCAAACGTTTTGCTTTCCGAATTCCTGACTTGACGACCCTGAATAACAAATATTGGACTAAGTGCCGAAGCCGCGGCACCAGATTGTTAAAGAATTGCCACGGCGTGCACGTAGCTATAGACGTTGTAGAGGTCAATTAGCGTGCCTGCGGTCATGACATCGATCGGTCTACGATCGTCAAAGGATTGATTGTTGCTCTTGACCCAACTGTCTGCCGCCGCGGTGTCGGTTTCATCGCCAGTATCAAGGATGTCCTGCAGGTCAAGGTAGAGATTCAAGAGGTACGAGATTCGGAGGAGTTGCTCGTCCGTGAGCTGCGGCGTTCGCGATCTCCAACGCTGATAGGTTCTGGCGCTCACGCCGAGTAGCGCGCCGCGCTCCGTATTCGTGAGCTTCCAGTCTTCGGTAATGCTGCGGAACACTTTTAGGAAGTCGCTGTCCTTCAGTCCCTCATAATTGCAGGCGCGGCGAATATCCCCATTTTCCAAAGCCTGAATGATGTTTTCTGCTGTCTGTTCGGACGCCATTCTCAAGAATGCCTCGGAACCCGCAACGGGAGGAAAGCGACGGGACGTGCGCTGAGCCGACGGTTCTTTTCGCGAGGCACCATCGTTAAGAGGCATCGAATAGACCGGATCTTTCATTTGCGACGGCACAAATTTTCATAGAGTGAGACAATCTTGGCGAGAGTGAATAAAATAGACGTGAGCCAGAAGACTTCGCCGTTCGCTGTTTACAGTTAGTCTTCAAATCGTCCCGAAGCGCGGAAGAAACCGCAAAACGCCCGTGAGAACTCGCAATATTGACTATCATGTCTGGCGCTACGTCCGTGTTCTGACTTTTATTGAGTAGCTCATCGACTACTGTTAACATTAGTGGCTCGTTCATGAAGACGTAGCACGAGCAGGGCAGCCACGCACGAATTAGTCCAGACGCCGAACGGCATCGTATTCGGGATAGTGGTTTCTAACCACCGCACGCAGGTATTCGGAGAAAGCCTCCACTTCGGGTAGCGTTGGCGAAAGCGATAGCAAGCGATTCCTCCCGACCTTTGTTGAGACAACGAGCCCCAGTCGTTCAAGTGCGTTGGCAGCAAGCCAAACCGTCAAGTGAGGAGTTTGGATTGCCCGGCACACGCCGGCGACATTGACGGGGCCGAGCGCTCCGACCGCCAGCAAAGTGCGCGTTTTTGCAACTTGCCCAAACAAGTTCGTATCGTCCAGGACCGCGTGCCGATGGTCGCGTTGAGGCAGTCCGTGCCGATAGGTCGGGCTATCGGTCAAGGGTTGCGGAAAACGGGCCACCAGAATGTTCAGAAACATTCGCAAATGGGGATAGACTGAACTGGCGCGGTTGAGGGCGACGACGCGGCGCCCATGGTTTCGCTTGGCGACGAGCCCTGCCAAGACCAGCCGTTCGACCGACCGGTACGTGGACGCCGGATCCCGCGCACGCAAACGCGCAATCTCTCGCACATGCAGCGGGCCGTTGGCGGCGAGCAACAGTAGAATCTCGGTCCGAGCGGCCGACCCGAAGTAGGGCGGCGGCGGCACGCCGCAGGGTCTAGGCTGCTCGGCGAGCCTGTTTCGTTGGAAGGTATCTAAGAATGCCTGCTTAGCAGCAAACTCGCGGTAGGCGCCTGGCGGTACCTTTAGGACCCCGTTGCGGTGGGCTCTAATGGCCCGTACGTAGCGCCGTTGGCGCTGATCAGCGTCGAGCTTTTCCCAAGCAATTCGGCGCCTCTGGAGGCGGTCGTTATACGCGCTTAGGGGGCGATGTATTGGGCGCACCGTACCCATTGTGAAGGTTCACCTGACCACCAGGGTGGCACTCAAATCCAGACCCGGGATGAGGACGTCCATCTAGCCGTGATAAGAAGCGTGGCTTCCTATCCTCGCGGCAACACAAAGGTTCCAGTAGATGGATACAGATTCTGGACACTCTTGCAAGGTTTCAACCGTTTTCAAATAGCTGCTTGGATTGCAACTCGCGAAGGGTCCCAGCCGCAGCGTCCATTATAATGGCACTCGTCGACGGTAAGACGTAAAGTTCCGGAGACTCGGTAACGACGGCTCCAATACTAAACAAATCAAAAAGGTACACTTCTATCGCTAGAACATTGCCACCGTTCATCAGATATACGGCGTGCGCCCGGTCCGCCGGCGTAGGAGTCGTGTTGATACGCCTCAGCGGTCCCTCTGTAATTTTGCCACGGATCGTTATAGATTCATCGCCGCCCAGATGACGCCTCATGCGGTCCGCTTGTGGATCGTTGAGCCAAGTGTCGCCGAGCCAGTACCAAGCGGCCTCATACACTGCCTTGAACATTGATGCCGCGAATCCGGCCGATTTGATGGTTCGATGAACCTCCACCGTAATGGGCCGGTCAAACACTTCAACTTCGGCGAACATCTTTTCCGCCGCCGCCGAGATCACGTCTTCAGGGAAAGAAATGTCTCGCTCTTCAAGTGCGACCCGAAGGCGGCGCCTTATAAGGTCCTGCGCCTCTTCGGGAGGCATCATGCCAATCACAAATGTCTCAGATCTTATGGAAGCGAAGCACCGCTCATCTTCCGTGATTGTGATCTCGAAATCAACCTTCGGGATCGTTTTGGCATTCAGGGTTCCATCAGATTTTCGCCGGACGAGCATTTTGTGATACGGCGCATCCTTGACCAACACTGGTCGCTCTAAGGCTTTATCGAGAGTATTGGGAACCTTACCAGAGTGTCCAGCTAGTTTCAAGAGCTCGCGGCGTTCTGCGATCTTCGTGACCTCGGTCAAGCGCGCATCATGCGTGAACCTAAATTTATTATCGCAGTCCTCACACAGGCGATCGATAGTCCACGAGCCACCCACAGACAGAGGGATCGGATGCTCCCCCGCTCCGGACCTAGCAGGCTTCTCCTCAAGACAAAATATGCAAAGCACTCTATCTACCTCAGTTTGAAGCCTTATCGTTTCGTCGGGTCCATGGCGTGAAAATCGAGGCGACGTGTGACCAACTGATCCGGACTTGTGCGTGAACATCGCGTCACCGCGAGCAAGGTTGTTGCAACACAACCTAACAATTTAACCATATTTTGTAGAATTAACCTCGGCAGTAAAGGCCGAACCGAGCATTGTAGTTGTGAGCAGCCCTTGGAGGACGAGCAGAAATTTGTTTCTCATTTTTCTATCCAGCACCACGGCGGCGATCGAGGAATAATTTCAGGCCTTTCTCAACCGGTGTCAGCCGTTGCGTAGAGTACTGAGCTAGATAAGCGGTCGCCGTTACGTCCGCGCGTGTGATCTGGTCTTCAAATGTACTAAGCTCCGGTGGCAGCAATGTTCGAACGGGAGATACGATCTCTAGTCTTCTGTTCTTGTCGCGGTTTAGCCAACTGGAAACGATACGGGTCACGTGCGCATCGCTGCGACTGAAGCTGAATCCAATAGACGCGATCCGGTCGAGCAGTTCGATATTTCGTTGGAACTCGTCGAGAAAGCACGGCGGCAAAACCTGGGAACGACGCGGGTCGTACTTCAATGCGCCGGCGAGCAGCGTCCGCCGCAAGAACTGCATCTCGCCCGTCTTGTCGGCGTAAGCGACCTCATTCATAGCGTTAAAGCGCCCGCTTTCGGTCGGGGCCGGAAAGAATACGTCCTCATGTATGGCACGAAGTGACTCCATAAGGCCGTCAATGGTGTTTTGGAGGGGAAGGATCCGTGCGACATCCTGACCGTCACGGAAGGTGAACAGGTCGAGCGCACCATGCAGTTTCAGTAGATTGATCCCAAGTTCACCTTCGGCGAGAAAGCACAGGCCGTTGTTCGCCAGCCTATCACCGGCAATAAACTCCATCGGTAGCTCTCCGATGATAGCGCTGGCACGGTTGCGCATCGGAACGCTGTACGGTTCGCGCATACCGACGGAAAGCCGCAGCCCGGCAGCGATAGCGATGCTCTCAATGATGAGATCATGGTTGAGCGAAAATATCCAGAGCGGTTTGTTGGACGCGGCGAGGGCAGCGATGCCATCGAGGAAACGCAGATACATGGCAATACGCTGAGCATTGCGGACGTGACGCGACCACAAGATTCCGTACACGATCTGTTCCAGCAGCAGGTGTAAGCCGTGCATCGGATCGTTGCGATCGATCCGTGACTTGTTTGCCTCGACGTCTGCCAGTATCTCTTCGTATGTTTTTCCGGGAGCCGTCACCATCGCGGACAGTTTATGGAGCACCGTATCAGTATAGCCGCCGCCCCGCAGACGCCACCCTGCGTTCAGCGACATCAGCTTCTCCGGCGTGAGGTATCCCGTAAACTCCGCGGTGAGACCGCTGACTAACGGCATTCCAATCTCAAAGGAGGCGCCCGCGCCTAACAACAGACCAGTGTTCATTATTCCTCCTGAGCAGAATACCAGATGACGGCGTGCTCAGCTTTGGTCGGTAGTCCAGGACTACTCCAGCTCTGCGATCGCTTACGCGAACCGCATAGGCAGTGCTGCAGCTCCTCCGTGACGGTCAGAGCGCATGCCGCCATCATCTGGAAGAGCTCCGGGAAGGCTTGGATCTGATTTTGGAGCGCTTGAACGCTCGAGACAACGATCAACAGGCTGCTGCCAGCCCTGAAGCTAAAGACGCCGATCAAGCTCCGCCAACCCACCTGTCCCCAGATCTCGATGGACCGCGGCCTAAGCCTGGACTGGTCGCATTAGCAAGAATACAGATACTTGCTTCTTGGGCGCGCCATCGGCCATACCCCGGTTTTTCGAGAATCTGGGATGCGGGGAGATCGGTGAACTCATGGCGCTCGCCGATACGGCGAGCGAGTCTCGCGAGGGGGGTGGAACCAAGTGTCCGGGTCGCAAAATACCGCGACGCAAAGAGCTTTGACCACGCACAAAAAGGGGTAAGGCTCGCCGGCGTTTGAGTAGCCGAACGGATAGATTGGTTCAATGTCGGAAAAGCGACGGTCGCTCCGCGATCCTCGCCGCCGCATAGACCGGCAATTTGGAAAAGTCGCCACGCTCTAGAGGCGGCGAAAAAGGTATGCGGCGGTGACTATCGGCTTTTGGCCGGCGACCGTTTCTTCGCGGCCCACCGGCCGCGCAGTGCTGGTTGGCGTCCTTCGTGCTGTTTTCGCAAGCGTGTCATATCGAGGTCTTCGATCATTGACTCGACGATTGATTCGATCGTTGCCTCAAGTTCTTGTTCACGCAGCTCCGAACGAGTGTCGTGAAGTTTGCGAATCGCCCCGAGCGTGAGCTTCACGGAGATGGTCTTGCGTTTATTGAGAGCGCGTTCGTTGCTTCGCATTGCTTAAAATCTTGTTTTCTTGTAAAATAGATTTTGACCTGAATCGACGGTTCTCCTCGCGGCGCAGGAGAAAAGCGGTCGAATTGCCAGAGTTTGCGTCGCCGACAACAAAGAGGGAAAGTCATGCCGTCAGCCCGCCACCTGCTCGCCATTCTCGAAGGCCACGTCCAGGGCGACTCCCCAGGCGTCTATTCAACCGCCTTACAGGTTGCGGCGCGCGAGGCACAGCTCGGGCACGCCAAGGTCGCCACACGCCTTCGCGAACTGGTGGAAAAAGGGCGGGTACGAGAGCGGAGCGACCCCGGGGCCGTCCCACTGGTGCAACCGCGCGGCGAGTTGGCAAACCTCGTAGCTGTCACCTACCCGCGCGTGCAGCTCGCATCGATGACCTTGGCGTCTGGTCAGCGCAAGCGGCTCGAACGCGTATTGCTGGAACAGACAAAAGCACAAAAGATTCGCGCGCACAACTTGGCTCCGCGCCGAAAACTACTTCTCGTCGGTTCCCCTGGAACTGGAAAGACGATGACCGTTTCGGCGATTGCCGGCGAGTTGCGGTTGCCAGTGTTCACGATCTTGCTCGAAGGGGTGATCACGAAGTTTATGGGGGAAACGGCGCAAAAACTTCGAGCGATTTTCGAGGCAATGCGTCGAACCAGGGGCGTGTACTTTTTCGATGAGTTCGACGCTATCGGAGCAAAGCGTACGGCTGGCAACGATGTCGGCGAAGTTCGACGCATCCTCAACTCGTTCTTGAGTTTACTTGAGAACGATGATTCTGAGAGCATCATCATTGCGGCAACGAATCACCCATCGCTCTTGGATTCGGCGTTGTTTCGACGCTTTGACGACGTCATCGAGTACCACATGCCGGATACCGACGAAATTCAGCGCCTTATACAGGGTCAGCTCGTCGGGTTTCGGGCAGACGTTCCGTGGGCAGAACTCGTCAGCTGGGCGAGTGGCCTGAGCCATGCCGATATCGTCCGGGCCGCCCAGGAGGCAGCTAAGACCGCGCTGCTTGAAGATCGCAAGGCCATCACGACCCAAGACCTCACTTGTGCCTTAGAAGATCGGCAGGTGCGAAAGCCGGAGGTCTAGAGGGGGCGCGCCGCCTTCGGCCAAGCGCAATAGCCGGATGGCTAGTCCATGAACGGGCAATATGACCTGCCCCACCTTCGTCTGCCTGAACCCAGAGATAGGCCCAGGTACACGTCTCCGGCATCGGCGCCACGGCCGAAGTTCGGTCGGGACCGGGAGCGCCATGCGGAAATGCTCTCATCTCAGCTAACGCAAGCCATGGCCAGAGCGGAATCCCGACTGGCTGAGCTTGATGCATCGGAGATCGCCGGCACAAAAGGCGTCTACCTCGAACTATTCACGCGACCCGAATGGTTCGTACCTGAGAAGTTCGAGCGACCCAACAGCGGTATCCGATTAGCGTCCGCAATAGAGCTAGATGACGGACGCCTACGGGCGACAGTTTTTGTACCGCACGACGCATTCGCATACTTTCACAGTACGTTAGAGCAGTATCGAAGCGAAATGGGGCGCGGTGGAAAGCGGCCAGCGAATGCCGATCGCGTCGAACGTATCGAAGCGATCGATTTCGGCGAAGATTTGCGTTCACTCTGGACCGATCCTCAGGCATGGTTTCCAGAAGACGTCGATTCATCGATCTGGTGGGAAGTGTGGCTCTTCGATACTCGCGCGGATGGCTTTATCAGTGCCGCCGAACGTTTTGGCGTCGTCCTCGGTGCCGTAGAACTAACCTATCCCGGACTCGTCGTTCGGCTCGTCAGGGCAACTCGATCTGCCCTGGAACACCTCAATCGACACGCGGCCGCCATTAGCGAACTGCGTCGGCCAACTAGTAACCCCAGGCTCATAACGAAGTTGGCGCCGGTCGAGCAAGGTCAGTTGATCGACGATTTCAGCAGCCGGATCGCCGAGCCCGACGAGAAGGCGCCGGCTGTTTGCGTTCTGGATACCGGCGTCAACCAAGGTCATCCTTTACTATCAAAGGCGCTACGGGAAAGCGACTGTCTTGCATGGGACGGTAGCACTGACGTCGCCGATAATGACGATCACGGCACGCCAATGTGTGGCACGGTACTTTACGGCGACCTGACCGAGCATCTTACGAGCGGCAGCATACCACTCGTACGTAATCGGTTGGAGTCAGTAAAGATCTTTTCTCGGCACTATACCGGCGCGGACCCAACGTTATACGGCGCCGTGATCAGAGATGCGGTCAACGAGATCGAGTCATTGAACAAGGATCGGCGCCGTATTTTCGTGAGCGCGATTTATAGCGGCGCCGAAGACAATCAAGGGTTGCCCAGTGAGTGGTCTTCCGAGATGGATCGGATGGCTGCCGAAGAGGATCGCCTCTTTATCGTCGCCGCGGGAAACGTTGACGATGGGCGTGCGCAAGTGAGCGGTTATCCTGCAATCAACGATCTTCATGCGCTACACGATCCGGGACAATCCTGGAATGCGCTGGTCGTTGGCGGTTTTACCGAACGCACGCAGTCCTTACCAGAGCCTTTTGAAGATTTTTTACCGCTCGCTCCCACCGGAGCGTTGAGCCCTACGTCGTCGACGTCCGTCGCGTGGACTAGAAAGAAGGCGGTCCCGACTAAACCCGACGTCGTTTTCGAGGCGGGGAACTACGCCTATGCGCCAGGCGCCGAAGACGCCATGATGGTGGATGACTATGAGTCTATCGCCCCGTCGGCATTCTTTCGTACGACACCCTTATCGCCGTTTGCCTATACCAGCGCTGCAACAGCCGACGTTGGGCGTATTGCCGGCGCGATCGCTGCCAACGAACCAGACCTCTGGCCAGAAACGATTCGAGCGCTCATCGTGCATTCGGCCCAGTGGACTACGTATATGCTCGGCGAATTAGATGCCTGCAAGACTGAAGCAGAGCGCATTACGTTCTTGCGTCGGTACGGCTATGGTGTGCCCAGCCTTTCGAGAGCCCTTCATAGTGCGCGCAACGATGTGACGCTCATCGCTCAAGGCACGCTTCGGCCATACCGTCGCGATGGAGATATTAAGACCGATGAGGCTGTGCAATACCAGCTCCCCTGGCCAACGGCCGTCTTAGAAGAGCTCGGTGAGACCGAACTGGAGGTCAAAGTAACTCTGTCGTATTTCGTCGATCCAAATCCTGGACGGCGCGGTTGGCTCAATCGATACAGCTACGCGTCGCACGGACTACGATTCAAGATGAAGCGGGCCGATGAGTCGGCCCAGCAATATCGCGAACGGATCAATCGTGCAGAGCGTGATGAGGAAGAGGCTTACGGCGGCGCGGAAGGGGAAGACCAATGGAGGCTTGGTCGTTGTAGAGATCGCGGATCGCTGCACGCCGACATCTGGAGGGGACGCGCTGCAGACCTTGCGCGATCGACCCTTACGACAATCGTACCGATTTCAGGATGGTGGAGATACCAGCCGCGGCTTGGTCGATGGGATCGCGAGGTACGATATGCTTTGATTGTCGGTCTTCGCGCAGCCGGCCTGGATATCGATATCTATACAGCAATCGAAAATACGATTCCAACGGTTGTGGCTACCGAGATCGAACTGGAGTAGGTCTCAGTGACGCGACATCCTCGTATCTCGACTCCTAGGTAGCTGTCCGGCGTTCCGAAGTATCGGCCGGGACGGAGAACCGCCTGTCCCAATATGACCCAGCATGTTATTCCTGACAAAACGACTTTGCAGGCTCTCCGTCTCAAGTAAGGTGGCAAGCTTATCGACATGGCGACGTCCAACAAAAAGAAAACCACGGGCAAGCGCATCGTCAAAAATGGGCGAAGCGGCCAAGCGGCCTCAACAGCGCCTGGGGATATCGGACGAGGAGCTGGCCGGGTAAAGTTTTAGAGTCGACCCGCCTCAGCGGAAAACCAACCAAGCGGCGCGACGTGTAGTCACTTGGCCCTATTCGGAGGTCCAGCAAGACATCGCGATCTTGGCTTTCGTCAATGCGCTTGCGTAGCGTAAGGCTGTTGGCGGTACTTCGGTTTGCGTTTCCTAGTCTAAGATAAGGCTTGGTGCGGGAACGAGTTATGGCGTTCCCGCACATGCCGGTACCGTTGCCGTTACAACTTGGTCAGGTTTACGCCGTTCCAATCATCGCACTGATGCACAATGATCGAAACGGTCGCCCAATGCTCGTCGCCATTGCTTCTCGTGCTGTTAGGTGCACTCGACGTTTCGGCGATGCGCTTGGTGTTGTACTCACGGTGGGCCCGCCCTAAGAGGTCGAGACGCCTCATGTGGTTGTTCAGCTACTTTTCCAGCCCAAAGCACCGCGCAACGAACATGACGAAGGCTGATTGGACGCCAGGGAACCAACTAACGGGAAGATGCCCTTGCCGACGGTGCGGTTACCACGCACTGACTGGAGCGTTGATCCCACCACCGTGCGTAGTTCACGCCCGTCCCGCTAACGGCATCTGGGTAGCTTTCGCATACGTCCGCGATTTCGCACGTCGGTGAATCATCATTCTTGTCACAGTCGTCTGGATCGTCTCCATAGTGGCCGTAGATCGTGTCTTGATAAGGATCGGTAATAGCCTCGAGGGTCTCGTGAGTTATCGTGTCGCTGAAGCTGTCGAACCCTTCCCCACGGGCCTTGTGCCACGCGATGGTCGCATAAGCAAAAGTCTCCGCTTCACCGTTCGGGAGGTTACGATCGTAGTAAAGGTGCAGGCCGTCGTTCACGTCGTTGAGCATGTAGACATTTGCCGGCAGCAGCAGCACAAAAAGGTCGTCGTGCGAAACGGAAAGATGATTCTCATCAATGCAAGGTGCGATGACATTTTCCGGGATTTCAATAGGCGGATTCTGAGCGTAAATGGTTCCCTCCGCAGGGTCTGGTTGGGAACATGTATTGCTGCTCACTAGATGCGCTGGAGCAATTTGCACCCTTGCATCATTATCGTAGTTGGATGCTTGCGTTATGTACGACGAGCGTACGATTTCCGAGAGGGCACCCTGGACTTTCTTCATGGTAATCTCGGCGGCGGTATCGTGCCAACTATGTCCCCAGAAGAGCAGATGTATACGTGCGCTCCGAAGCGCATTGGCCGTATGGGTTGACATCACCGGAGGGGAAGCCGAAGCCGCAACTGCGGCCGTTCTCTTCCTGGTGATCGCTTCATGGTGATGTGTCGCTACGTAGCCGTGTACTGCCTTCATGTGATGGCTCGGCGAACACGCGCAGACGATCGCCGCCGCGAGGAAGGAAAGGGCGGAAGTCTTCATGCGCATATTCATCCTTCCTTTCGCATCAAATCAGCTCGAGATCTTTCATCCATCCGTTCGCACCGCGCTCAAGTCCAAAAGTTCAAGATGGGATTGGAACTCATTGACTTACGGACATCCGCCATCGATTGAAGGCGTCGCGTGCACCCTCATGAGCATTGACCAACACCTCACATGCCCGACGCGTTCTCACCAAGTCTATTCCCCGCGCACTTAAAGCTTCCGCTGCGATTTTGATAAGAAGCCATCCCGCGGCCTGCGAAGCCGAGACTTCGGCGGCAAAATCCAGAACACTTTGTTCTGAGACTGCGTGCCAAGCATATTGCAGTTGGTATGGCTCTGCTAAGTGTGCGTTCACTGCTAGAGCGCGCCGTAGGATCTTCATAAGTAGTTTAGTGCCGGCGCCGGCGGAGGCGTGGCTCAGTTCTATTGCCACGAGCACGAGTCGGCGAACCACTTCAATATCTGCATTAGCGATGAGGCGATCGATCACGCGGAATTCAAGATCAGAAAGCTCACGGCGAGATTTCCGTAGATCTCGCCACAGGATAGCTGCAATGAGCGACCGATCACCGTGTTTCTCCGCTTGATCGAGAAGTCGGGAGACGTCGGCGGGAAGTCCACGTTGACGTACGAGGTCAAAAGCAATTTGAACCGCCTCAGCCGTATCTGCGTACACTTTGAGGTAACGATTGAGCTGAACAGGCGTCATAGCGGGACAAAGGCTTGTCGTGTGAGCGGCAATGTAGGCTCGGAGTCTGGGGCTGGCTAACTCGCCCCGATCGATCATGTGATTAATCACACGACTTACTTTGTCGGTTTCCAGGCGAAACTCGATCGCATAGTTGCATAATGGCACAATGGTCGCAGCCACGTCGACTGGCGAGCAGAACGCCAGAGCTCGCTCGACGAGATCGCAACCGAGAAGGTGGAACCATCGTCTCCGCCATGCTTGCGAGCAATAAATGAGTGCACTCCATAGCACCGCATGGAAGCCTTTGTCAGGTAGGCCATGCTTGTCGGGCACGTTACTGTCACTGGTCTCTGTCGGGTGATCTTCTGTAAAGGCTTGGCGAATGATGGTTAGAGCCAAGCTGAGCGGTAGCTCATGAACCCAAAACAATATCTGGCGCCTGCCTTCCGTTGTGGCGTCTTTGTAGACCTGGAGAGTCTGGCGACGCCGCAGGAGAGGACCGCTGTCTCGAAGAGCATATGCGAACTGATCCGCAAACCCATCAATGCCTGCTACGATATTCCTCAACTTCGCGTAACGCAGCATAAGGTCGAAGAGGTTCCGATAATCGTTAAGGCTGCCCAGAAATATGAGAGGATAGCCGGCTCGCACGGCAATGGCTAATAGCTCCACTGCTAAGCGAGGGCGTTGCAGCGTCCAATCCAACTGTGCAAGGAATCGCGTGAAGAGATGATCTGCTTGAACAAACTGCGGATCACTAAGAAAACTACGCGCTGCAGTAATCGCTTTGCGGTTGCCTTGAGCAATACGCCGATGTAACAGTTTGCTGTGTACTTCGCTTAAAGGGCGTCCGAACCGCGTAAAAGCATCATTAAGGCCTTGCTCGGAAATGAGTTCCGATTCGGCAGCTCTATTTTCAAGCGAATCGCTCAGAGATGGAATACCGGGGTTTTCCATTTGCCTCCAAGCCATCATCGTATCGGGCAAGCTTTCCAAAACGTGAATTGGAACACAGGCGATAATTGCCCTGAGTCGAAAGGCAGGATGGAGACGACTGACCTTATAGCGCGTCAATCGTTCCGTAGGATCACTTGCGAGCAACGCCTCACGCATCGACGGCACGATGACGTCGGTGACCCAAGCGTTCTCGGTGCCCGAGCCCGATAATTCAGCGCCACGAAATCCACCCCAGCGGGAGTACTCTTGCATGTAGGCGCGCAAGAGTGTTACGCTCGCCCATGCCTCAAAAGCTCGCGGAGAAAGTACCCGACGGAGTTCTCCGACGGCTTCAATCATGGATTCCCCATGATTCAGCCCGTGATAAAAAGAACCCATGTGGTGGACGAGTGAACGATCGAAAACGAAGGGATTAAACCGCGAAGGAGTTTTCGCGCGGCCAATGGTTTTAGCCGTTGGCAAATAGACTGCACCAGTTTCCAGAAGTGTTCGTCTTCGTCCGAGAAGCGGCCCTTACGGACATATCGTTGGCGAGCTAACTCGACAAATTGCATCGCCTCGTCGACGGTTATTGAATTGTTAGCTAGCATCCGATGAGTAATCTGACACAGGCTGGCGACGACGTCGAGGTCCTCTAAGTCCGAGAGCCAGGTTCGCCATACGTCACGGGAAACCGTAACACCGTGAGCAGCAGCATAAAATGAAACCCGTGCGTCCACGCCGAGGCGATCAAGTAGCTGCGGACACCTTGCTAGCGCGCGACCAGCATAGCCAAGAATCGTGAAGCGCTGCGCTTCGGTTAGCGTGCTTGGCAAAACTTCTGCAAAGTCGTTCCACCAGTCGAAGTCGCGAGCGAGGATTACTCCTTCGAGCGCGCTCTCGTCCAGTGATGCTGTGAGAAGCCTTCGCCGCGTTTCTACGTCCGTCTTGGCGGCATACACGAGCGCGCTGCGCCCTGTAACCCGTGCTGCGAACAGATTGGCAAAAGGTGTGTCAGATGATGCTAAAGCGTCGTCTCGGAACCGGCCGAACCGAAACCGAAGTCGAACGCTACGACCCGAGGTTTCACGCAGAAGTAGCCCTTCGGATACCAGTGAATCCACCAGGGATGCGGTGACGCTGGCATCCAAATACGACAGACTGACCGAGTCCACCTCGAGCATCCGGAGAGCGATGGCATCAATGTCAGCTTCAACGCTATCTGGACTGACCGAATCTCGAAGCGCGATGTTACGGGCCTTGAGCTTGCGATAGTCAAAGTAGAGTTGCGGCTCTGTGAGATCGGGATTGACGGCGCGCCCGTGATAGGTTTCGCTGATAGCTGCCATCATTGCCGGCAGCCTGCTGAGTTCCAGCGCCCGACCTAGGAACGACGACTTTAACTCGAACGCTTTCTGATAGGCTTCTTCGGCACAGGCACGCTCTTTATCGTTGAAGAGACCAAGTTCATAACGTGTATGTGAGATGTCCGTCAGGAAGCGTTCATCGGATGCAAGTAGTTCGATCTGTTGTTGTCGCCCGACAACGATCAGTTTGATTCGAGCTGCGACAGTGATGTTCAAGAGATCTCGCAAGGGTCTTCTCGCGTCCGCCCATTCGTCTACAGCATCCACAACGATCACGGGGCCGCTCCACGCATCACGCTCGGCATAGGCTCGTAACGTTTGCAAGAACGATAGGAGAGTGCCAGTATAGCCAGTGGATGCGACAGCTGTCGCTAACGCGTCACATGCATCGGTAATCAACGCACAGTCGAGCCACATTGGATCGAGCTGATCGCCGATCAATTGTTGGAGGTAAGTAGACTTTCCCGAGCCCGATTCGCCGGCGATAAAGACAATATGCGGATTCTCTTTGGCCAGGATCGAGTGTAAGTCAAATATTCGCTCGCGGACGATGAGCGGACCATCTGGCGTTACTATTTTTCGTTGTAGTTGTGCGAACGTGCGAAAGGTTGGGTACGTCGCGCCCAGATCAAGCGGGCTAACGTCTTCGCTCGCAGATAAAAGGACGCCACCGCAAAGCTGGTGCTCAAGCCGCCTACCGTCGTAGTCCAGAATGAAAAGGTCCCCGTCACTAGTAGCGACGTAAGGTGGCTGCAACGCGTCGCCGTAGTCGAATGCTTGATCCATTGCATCTGCGCGTTGCCCCGACGTTCGTAGCTCACCCTTACGCTTGACCTCGACGAGTATGCGTGTATCACCGCGTTCCGCGTAAATGTCAGCGAAGCCGCGGCCGCCGGGGACCGTAACGTTTTGTCTGACGGCAAATCCCCGATGTGTTAGTGCCGTCGCGACAGAATGCTGTGCGTCCAATTCTTGGTGAGAACTCGACAATGGAAGTCCAACGCCGCTCTCTCTTGAGCGACGGCTGCGACCTTTACGGCGCGATCGACGCTGCTCCATTAGGCCCGCGGTCTCGAGAGTTCGAGTTCCAAAACGTTAAAGTAATTCGTCAGATTGCACCATGGCTAAACGAGTTTATCTTTAGTTTAATCGGTATTCTCCACACAGGCCTCCTTTTGGGTGTAACATACTTGACTAACCTAGCCTGGTAGAATAGGGGTATGGACAAGCAACCCGTTCCCGACTCGATGCTTCAAGCGGTTCGGCAGTTCGCGAACCCGCGAGTTGCTCACGACTTCTTCACGCAAATTCGCTTCCCGAATGGCGTTGCTTGCCCGCGTATCGGGTGCGGTTCAGCCGACGTAACCTTCTATCCGAAGCACATACGTTGGTATTGTCGGGAATGTCGCAAGCAATTCTCTGCGAAGGTCGGCACGATCTTTGAGGACTCGCCCATTGGCCTTAATAAGTGGCTCCCCTCTGTTTGGCTTATCTCCAGCAATCGCAACGGTATTTCGTCTTATGAGTTGGCCCGTGGGCTTGGTGTCACGCAAAAGACGGCATGGTTTATGCTTCACCGTATCCGCGAAGCCATGCAGGACGATACGCTCGACCTGATGACCGGGACGGTCGAGGTTGAAGCGTATATCGGCGGACTCACCAAGAACATGAACCGGAAGCGCCTTGCGCGACACAACCAGCAAGGGCGCGGACCCGCCGGCAAGACGCCCGTTCTCGGAATGATAGAGCGTAAGGGTGGCGTCCGCGCTTGGTCCGTGCCTCACGTTTCCGCCAAGACGTTGTTGCCGAGCCTGATGGGAAGCATTGACCAAGACGCTACGGTTTACACCGACAAGTCTTTGGTCTACAAGCATATCCACGAATACTTTGTGCCCACGCCTCAGTTAACCACATGGTCAAGGAGTACGTTCGTGGTAACGTACATACGAATAATATCGAGTGCTTCTGGGCCGTGCTGAAGCGCACGATCGGCGGAACCTATACGCACGTTAACCCGCGTCACCTCGACCGTTATCTCGCGGAGCAGGTCTACCGATTCAACGCCCGCGAGGAAAAGGATGGACCGCGCTTCGTCAAGGCGACCAAGGGTGCCGACGGCAAGCGGTTGACTTACAAACGGCTAACCGCGAAGCCTATTGCCTAGCCGCCGTACGCGGCGGGGCGCGCGAGGTACAACTCTGCCGCAATTAGAGCCACCCAAGCCGCCGCTCGAAGAAAGACTCCGAAATATCGCAACATCGGCGGCTCGCGCACTAGGGCAAAATTGGGATAAAACTCTCGGCCTAGTTGCCCTCTATATCGCGATCGTAGGGATTCTACCGCACATCGCCGTCTCATACCGGAAGGTATCACAGACTCAACCATTTTCCGACACATTTTCTATAACAAATCAATCTCCGCTCCCCGTGCATGATGTTGGGTTCTACTGCCTCGCAAACCTAAATCTCGCCGCCGGAAGCGGAGGCATGTCGGGTATTTACTACACGTCCGGTAAAACCGTTCCGGTCTTTGGGCCTTTTAAGACGATGGATGTTGTGCCGTGCAACCTAAGGGTTGGGGACAACAACGTGAGAAATGCGGACTTTTTCCTGATTACCTGCTTTAAACCGTATGGATGGCCCCAGACGAAATGGGACGTTTCGCGTTTCACCACAACCATGCTCGCCAACAGGCCTGTATGGATGCAGGATAATCCAGACGCTCCAGCCCCGCGAAATACTCCGAAACCTCAAGAGGTGTGTTCGGGGGGCGGTCCCGACGTTACGATTTTTGAGGGACCAGCAACAATTACTTTTCCCGCAGCGCCGACACCGAAACACACTTAGACAGTCATGGCGCGTAAGTGCGTTTTCTGCGGCAAGAATGAGGTGACCAAAGAGCACCTCTTTGCCAGGTGGATACGCGAAACGTTCCGTGACCCTACTGCGCCCAAACCAGCTATAGCGTTTCAGCGTGACGCTGTTCAGCATTGGTCCTATAGTGGAGAGAGCGTGCTAGAGCAGACTGTTAAAGGCTTCTGCGCCCGCTGCAATAACGGATGGATGAGTGATCTCGAAGTCAAAGCTGGCGCAATATTGCAACCAATGCTAAAGGCGGAACGCATTGGTATAAAACTCGGTTACGCTGCACAACACACGGTCGCGTCATGGGCGACGAAGACCGCACTCGTACTGCACCAACTTCATCCAACCGAACAGTTCATACCAGAATCTGACTATCGCGACTTCTGCCGCAAAATACAGCCGTCCAGTAACGTTTTTGTCCTGATGGGAGCGAGACATATCGCCCAGAGTACCACTGGCGGTAGCATCGAAGGGAACAATATTTTTGAACACAAAGACGGTGGGCGCGACTTCGGTTCCGCAAAGATCGTTCAAGTCCACTACGCTATTGGCGCATTGTATTTCGGATTGATCGTATTCATCAAACGACCACGACGCTACCCGCGAGCCATTAACCCCGATGCCGCAACAAGGGCGCTCGTTGTGTGGCCCGTCCAAACGGGGGACGTAATCTGGCCCTCGGCGTCGATCAGCGACATTGGCGGCGTCAATGCTATGTTCGACGCTCTCACAAGTGCCCTTTGGGGTTAGAGCGACCTCTTGCAATTTCAACGATCTCCAAACGAAAAGAAAAACAAGGCGCCCTGGTTGCGCCTTTGTTCTGTGCGTATGAACTCAGACTAAGGGCCGCCTAGGCGGCCCTTTTCTTTCGTCCGCGCTTCTTGCGCGTACCAGCCGCCTTGCGAGTCGCCTTCTTGCGTCCACCCTTGCGGACGATTTTCTTGCGGCGCGTGGTTTTGCGAACCTTGCGGCCCGCTTTACGAATGGCTTTGCGGACTTTGCGGCCCACTTTGCGAGTAACCTTACGAACTTTACGAGCCACCTTGCGGACGGCCTTGCGCGCCACTTTTTTGCGCGCCGCTTTACGAGCGGGCTTGCGACCAGACGGCTCTTCTTGAGCTATTCCGTCAGGTGGCGGCTGAACAGTCACCTCTCGCCGTATGGGCCGTGCGGTTCCTCGTAATCCATCGGTGGCGGAATCACACCTTGCATCATTTCTGATTTACCTCGCATTTCAGTCTTATACCAGAGATTGAACATGTAGTAGTTGCCTGCCATTTGCTTGACGGGGGCTCTTTCGGCTGGTGCGTCACCACCCAAATACTGTTGCCAACCAAGAGCAGCACCCCCGCTACCAGGCACGACGTTGCGATTCCCAGCAGACGGGCCTTCGATATAGCAAAGGCAGTTAACCTCCGGCAGTAGCGGAAGTAACCCTCGGCCACGGCCATTCCGACCCGTCCCTTCATCCTGGAGTCATTAAGAATTGCGACCGTGTTGTAGACGTCCGGCATGGGCATCGCTTCCATGGAACCGTAAACAATGCAGGCCGTGTCCGCGATCGCGCTTATTGCCAGGGCGACCGCCGCTGACACGAGCACCCCGACATTGCCAGCAAGGAATGGCGCTGCCCTCGATGGGCCCAGAACGGTTAGAATGCCGAGGCCACCGCCAAGAACCGCTACCTGGGATGCCGCCTTTCCCTCCGTAGCCCGTATCACGGCCACCTTACTGTCGGCGAGGTATTTGGCTTCCTGCAGCAAGAGATCGGCGACATCGGCGCTGTTTACACGGACTTCGGGCTTGTCCTGAAGATAGCGCGTCTGAGCCAGGCGAACCTTATCCGAAGGCTGATCTTGCTGCAACGGAAACAGCCATTGCCACAGACGGAGCACGCCATTATGTTTTGGCGGCCAAGGAACGAGCCTTCTTTATGCGCTCTTGCGCTTGCGCGGACTCTTACGGGGGGCCGGGGGTTCGGCCTCCGATTTCCCTTTGATTGCGTTCTTCGGAGCAGCCACGATCTGCGCTAAAACCTTCTTCAGATCGTCCAGCGGAATCAGCGGCTCTAGCTCCTTGCGCTTTGCCATAGTCAGATTTTACCATGACCGAACAAGCGTTCGCCATTTCGTCCCAATTTTAGGCAAGTTACACCCCTCCTTTTCGAGCAGCTGCCGAGCGGTTCCGGTCGTTTCTAGGGCGTTTTGGGGGCAAGTCGTGTGTTGGTGCAAAATGGCCGGGCGGCGCCGCGCTTCCAGAAGCCGGTCTGCAAGGGTCGAACATCCCCGTCGCTTTCTCGGACCGGCGTTTCAATATGTGCATGTTGCTGTCGCTGGCGGCGGTGATCGCAGGCGGTGATCCTCCCGACGATCTTTGCGATCAAAACGCGCAGTGTCGCGATTTCCGCAGCATCATGACATGGCGCTTGAAAATCGAATTGAAGGCACTGGTTTAGGCTCACCCGCCCGGTTAGTTCACTTTCGGTTCCCGTCATCAGAGCAAATCTACGACGTAGCAAAAGCGTTCATTTTTCGGAAAACCCTGCAGCGTAGCCTGAAATGTGCCGCCCCAAAATGGAACAGGTGCTCCACCAAACCGTTCGCACCGGACAAATGCGTGCGGCCAGCGCCAAGTGATTCGAGCGAATATCCTGACCTGGCTGTCGCAACTTCGCCCTGAGAATCGACCTCTAAGACGCGCGGGGAAATCCGCAATATGCACTTTTACGGTGGACGGATGCGAGCGCTCAAATGTGAGCCGACCGCCACCGAGACGCTTCTGGAAACAACGGATGGGCGCCATTCGGAATATGCGTGGGAGTCGATCAGTGCGAACCCATCGGCGCGTTCGGTGGACGAAGCTTGACAAAAGGCCAGAGCTCCTCTATATCTATAGGGGTTATAGCCATGTTGGACCTAGCGGCGCTTGTACTAGCGGTCACCTTCCCAGCGTATGGCACGCCGGTTCCCCAGGCAGTCGTGACGCAGCCAATCCCCGGGGTTCCCAGTGAGATCAATCTCTCCCAAGCCGTCGCCGTAGCGGCTGTTACTTCGCCAACGTTAAGCGCGGCTCGAGCCGTGTACGAGCTTGCCGCACTCAATGTGAATCAGGCGGAAACCGGCTATCAACCGAATCTGAGCGTCCAGGGGGTTTACGCCAGCGGCAATGCATCGACCGGAGCATATGGTGGCGCGGTCGAAAAGACGGCGCTTCTCAACTTGCAACAGCTGGTCTACAATGGCGGACGTGTAATAGCGCAAATTCGAGGAGCTCGAGCCGGCGCAATGGGCGCCAAACGAACGTACCAACGACAGCTACAAACCCTTACTTATAACGTTGCGCAAGCATACTACGACGAGCTTCAGGCGGAAGGCCAGTTTCGACTGCAGTTGGAGATCGTAGACCAGGATCTTGCGCAGGAGCGACTGATTTCGGCACAGATTAGTGCCGGAACAGCGGCACCGGTTGATCTGGAAACTGCCGAGATTCCTACTGCTCAAGCGCGCGTTGCCGTTGTTCGCGCACAGGGTTCGGCATTAGCGGCTGCCGCAGCGTTTGCGGCCGTGCTCGGACTACCAGCTAATGCGGAAGTTCAGCCCATCGGCGACAATGCCACATTGAGCGAAACGGCGCTTCCCCCGAAAACTCCCTTGGACTACTCGGTAGCGGCGCAGCAAGCTCTGTCGATGCGTCCAGATTATCGTGCTGCTATCGATCAAGTCGATTCCCTCAGCGAGAGCGTTAGGGCGTTTCGTCTGCAACGTGCTCCCGCTCTATCCCTCGTCGCCCAAGGTGGCTACGAGGGGTTCGGGTCCGTGGCTTCTCCACTCGCTCCAGTCGACTCGATCGGAGCCGCAGTTACTTTGCCCGTATTCGATCAAAACCTGACTAACGTGCAGGTTGCGCAGGCGGCGGCTCAGCTAGATCAGGCAAAGGCGCAAACAAGCGCTACGCAAGTAACGGTATTTTCTGACGTTCGGCAAAGTCTTGTTCAACTTGTTGCAGCGCAAGCGGCGCTTGATCAGAGCGCGATCGAACTCGCGAAAGCGCGGGACGTTTTGAAGGCTACCCAGCTGCAGTATCGTGCAGGACAGACGTCATTGCCGTTGCTGTTAAATGCTCAAACTCAACTCGCTACCGCTGAAAACGATCATCTCGTCTCTCTTTATGCGTTACGGCAGGCTGAACAGACCTATCTGTATGCGCTTGGGGAGAATGACGTCGCCCTCGCTGGTTTCGGAAAGTGAGCCTGTCGTGCCGCCTAGCGCAGTAAGTGATCCTCGCCTGTTCCTACCCCTGAGCCCTAGCGCGTTTCATATTCTACTTGCATTGGCTGATGGCGAACGCCACGGTTATGCGATCAGCAAGGAGGCGGAGGTTGCAACGGCTGGTTCACTACGGCTCGGGCCGGGCACACTCTACCGTCTCATAAAGCAGATGGTTACAGATGGCTGGATTGTCGAAATCAATCGTATAGATGCTAGTGATCCGCGCCGCCGCGTTTACCGGCTTACAAAGTGGGGTCGGCGAGTCGCCAGTGCCGAGGCTGAGCGCCTTGCCGAACTTGTACGCGTAGCGCAATCGCGTAAGCTACTTCCTGCGAATGCGCTATGAGATATCTGTTTTATTTGCCCGTATCACCGACGTTGTACAAGCTCGATACGGTGTTTCGAGTCCCAACGGCGCTCATCGTCAACTTAATGCGCGACTTGGCGGGGAGAGACTGCGCAGAGGTTTTGCGTGCACGCTAGCGGCCCAAGCGCGGCGCAGGCTAATGATACGGGCATGGACATCGCTCGCAGCCCCCGCAAGCCTGCACGTGTAACCCTGATTGTCATCATCTGCGCCGTACTCGTCGTAGCATCTGTTGCTGCCTTAATATCGTTGCTCAGATTTGAAAAGGGTGTCGTGGTCGATCGGACGACAATCGTAACGGATGTCGTGCGAAGAGGAGTATTAGTCCGCTCCGTCTCCGCTGCCGGGACGCTAGTTTCAGAAGATGTACGTATCGTATCAGCAGTGCAGCCGGGCGTCGTAACAGTGGTGGACGTAAAACCCGGAACGGCTGTGCGTGGAGGTGATACCATCGCACTGCTTGAGAATCCTGACTTAACAACTGCCGTTATTGCTGCTCGGTCGTCACTAGATGTTGCGCGCGCACAATTGGCTAGCGCGCAGCAAGAGGCGAAGACCATGGTGCTCAGTCAACAGTCGGCACTCGCCGGCGAACAAGCACAGTTGGACGAAGACGTGACAGCCGCGCATTCACTAACTTCGCTGCATCGTAGCGGACTCGTTGCAGAGGATACCTACCGCATTGCACAGATCAAAGCGCAGCAAGATCGCCGTCAAGTCTCCATTGCACAGGCGCAAGTCGGAGTCACCGCCGCAGATGCGCAGGCAAAGGTGGCATCAGCGGATGCGGAGGTAGTGCAGGCTGCAGCGGCACTTGCTGCGCACCAAGCGCAACTAGAAACGCTCACGGTTAAGTCCGGAGCGACTGGCGTCGTACAATCGGTGAGCGTTGAACCTGGGGCCCAGGTTGCAGCCGGTACAGAAATTGTCAAAGTCGCTGCTCAACACAATCTGAAGGCGGTGCTGCAGGTGCCCGAGAGCCAGATACGCGACGTATTGTTCGGTATGGTCGTGAAGGTAGATACTGGCAATGGATCGGCGGTCGGTCATGTTGCTCGGATTGCGCCCTCGGCGGAGAACGGTAGCGTGGCTGTTGATGTAGTCTTTCCACATGGACTACCCTCAGGATCACGACCGGACCTCAACGTCGACGGAACCATCGAGATCGAACGCCTTGCCGATACGCTTTCGGTCGCGCGGCCGGCCGGCGCGGCCGATGGCGAAGGCATCAATCTCTATCGGCTGGCGTCAGGCGGCTCACGCGCAGTGCTCGTACCGGTCAAGCTGGGACACGGTTCCACTGATCGCGTACAGGTTCTCGGGGGGCTCGCGCAGGGGGATATCGTTATCGTTTCTGATACCACCGCCTACAACGGCCAATCCACCCTATGGCTACACTAGAGGCGGATCATCATGCTTCTATGCTTTGAAAATATTTGCAAAAGCTATTTGACGGACGAGGTTGAAACTCGCGCATTGCGAGATATCAATCTCTCGATCGAACGAGGCGAATACCTTTCCATTGAGGGTCCTTCAGGCTGCGGGAAATCGACTTTGTTGTCCATCATGGGTCTGCTTGACGCACCCACCTCTGGTCGTTACGAACTAAATGGTCGCCCTTTAGACCACCTTTCCATTGGAGAACGCACGGCGATTCGCAATCGCGAAATCGGCTTTATCTTCCAAAACTTTAACTTGATAGGGGACCTTACGGTAGGTGAGAACGTGGAGTTGCCTCTGGAATATCGTGGTGTGACTAAAACGGAACGACGTAGACGCGTCGGGGAAGTGCTAGACGCCGTGAGCATCACTCATCGTGCGAAGCACTATCCAGCGCAGCTTTCGGGAGGTGAGCAACAGCGGGTCGCGGTAGCGCGGGCGTTGGCCGGAGATCCCTCACTATTGTTAGCCGATGAGCCCACTGGAAATCTTGACAGTGAAAATGGGGAGGCTGTAATGCAGTTGCTTAAAGAGCTGCATAAAACCGGCGCGACAATAGTTATGGTAACACACGACCGCCGTTTTGCCGCCTACTCTGATCGCAAGATTGGCCTCCTCGACGGACGTGTTGTTAGTACCCCAGAGCTTGAGGAGTCTCGCCTCTAACAGGCTTAGATTCGCTATGATGTCCGTACGATGCAACTGCACTAGAATCTCCCATAACTGTCTGCTGCATCGTTTTCACGCACAGAGCGGTAACTGGTAGATGAAACGCAGCTCGTAGGTCGCCGCCATCCAAAATCGGTGGAAAGTGCCCATAACTTCCATCGTGCCGCCGAAGATTTCGGATTGTCCGTGCGATATCGCCGCAATACGGAGACTCAGAATCTAGGCTTACAGCTGCTAATAAGAGTATGAGCGGTTCAATATAGCGACGAAGCGCACGCATTTCGAGAAAGCCACGAGCGGCATACGCTACTGCAAGTTCGCTTCGCTCTTGTGACTGAAGAGCTCCTATCATTTGCGCGTCGGAGCCAGCCGCCTCGATTAACGCTTCCAGTGGGATATGTAGCACACGTCCGCTGTCGCTGTTTATTACGGTAGTTCTTGGATCTTGCCCGGATAGAAGCGAAAATCCGAGAAGTGGAAGACGCAAACGAGATGGAGTGAAGTAATCCAGTCGCTTGCCACACACCCTTAGAAGCAGTCGATCTTCGCTCGTCCAGGCGGAAGGTGGACGGGAGGTCCACAGGTCTTCCGCCCATTTCTGGGTGCGATCATTCACGGCCGTAGTGCTTTAGGGATTCTGCGGCGTACGCCCACAGCAAGGCGGGATGATAGCATCGTTCAACAGGCTGTTGAGCTGTCGGGCGGCCCGAAGCAAGGCACCCATTCTTGCCGAAAAGGAGTGCATCGGCACTAGCTAGCGCGGTACGCTGAAGCCGATGGTCAAGCGCATCTACGAACAAGAGGGAAAGCAGTAGCTCCGCTATGACGTCAACCTCATTTGCGCCGATTGCCATGGTCATTAGGAGACGCAGTCGCTCGCGAAGGCTGGCAAACTGTGCCACACTGATGCGCGTACGCGCATCAACGGTCCCATAATCGGTGAGGTAAAAAACGATGTGCGCTACGGCGTACCAGTCCTGAAGGGTCATTTCGTGAGGGAGCATCCACAGGCAATAGCACGCGCTCAAAAGTGAGGTAAATGCATCTTTAGTTAGTGGCTCAATTCCACAAATTGCGAGTAGCCAACGTAATTCTAGTCGGCGATGAGGCGCAACATTTGCGGATTTCGTTCGCCCTAGGGCGACCTGCTCTGAGACAATCTCGATAAAGTTGTGGGCTTGCTCTCCAATCGATTGAAGAAACCAGATGTTAACCAACATAGGCGTTACGAAACGAACATCTTGAATGACTCGCGCTTGCCAATCATATGCACCTATCGAGCCATGAGCGATAGCCCGCAGACTGGAGGCTTCCGATGGCTCCAAACCTCGATTGATACTAGCGGCCAATATGATCATCAATTCGCCGCAAGCCTTAACTTGATAGGAACCTTGACCCGGGACAACCCGGGTCAAATCAAAAAAGCTTTTGTGCGCGTTTAGCCATTGCCAGCAAGCATCACGAAGTAAGCCCGCTTCATTCACTTCGTGAGGGCCGGATTGCCCAGTGATGCTTAGACGAACTATTAGTTCGGAAGCGGTGAAGTATGCCCGCCACAGTCGCCATACATGGTGCAGTCGACACCACACTTATAGCCGTCGGGATGGAAGACCGGATGGGCGAGTTCTAAGCGGCGCTCGAGCTCTTCGATGTCAAGCTCAAGAAGATTAAGAGGCCTGAGATGATCCTGATTCATTAGTAATCTCCATTCGAACAGGCAGCAATCCTAAAGCGCGATCGGACAATGATTCAACGGCTTCGGATCTCAGTCTAGTCTATAAGCCGGTCTTCCCACTAAATGAAACCTCAGGACAATGTGGTCAGCACACGCTCGACATTGAAACCGGCGTTGCGAAGACCAGCGGCGACTTTTCGGTCGCTCAGCAGTGCAACCAGCAAATCAGCGGGGTTTACTCTGTACCGCCCCTGCGATGCACATCGCCGGATAGCGGTGTCCAAAACGTTACGCAAGCGGACAGGCCGCATGGTGCGGTCTTGTTCGAGTGTACTGAGGAATTTGTCTATCTCGGCGCTGGTATTCGAGATACCCAGGTCGGTCACTAAAGCGCTGATGTGAGGGTCGCGCGACGACAGGATCTCTCGGAGCAATGCAACGGGATCCGGCTTCGCGAAGGCTTCGGGGGAGCGAGAGCCGGCGCCCTCAAGCAGCCTTTTCGTTTCGAGAGTGAACGGTGCCCACATGGACATAGGATCCCCTCCAGGCCGGGGTCCTTCGCTCAAGTAGGGGTGTTCACCTATTCTGGCTATTCGCGGGCGCCCAAAGGAGCGCCACAGAGGCTAATCCCTGGTAGGCTGCCATCGGGCCCTAAGCTCCTCTCTCACTGCGGCGCCTCTAACAGGGCGCCCATGAACATCCTACTGCATAGGAGGTCCCAAGCTTTCGAAGCTTTCGCGAATACAGACGGATCGGGTCGGTAGGTAGGACCGCCCAACGTGTCCGCAACAAAGCGTGCTAAGTGGCCATCGAAATCGATATGCGAGCCGGACGATACGAATTTCTCAATCACTTGGCCGGCTGTCTGCCTGGGGTCCATCTGTGGCCGCCATTCCTCCACTAGCCGCAGGAGATGACTTAACGACGGCACGTTAAGAACTAGAGCGAGGAAATAGCGAACCTCTGGGTCGTCGGTGTCGTGCACGATCTTGGCAAGTTCATCGATACGAACGTGTCGTTCGGCTATTGGTACCAAATTGTCGAAGATATCTCGCAGGTGGCCCTCAGCACACGAACGTGTACGATGAACAACATCTGGGCAATGCTTTAGACCAGCATACAAAACTTTAAAGGCTGCGTATTTGCTGAGCGTGGTGAGCATTCGTTCTAGGTTTCGCTCGTATGTCGCCTGGTTCAATCGTGACAAGGTTGCCATAAGCGTAACAAGCGTTTCCTCTGGCTCTTCAAGGTCCGCTAAGGCAAGGACGTTTGGAAATAGCAGAACATGTTGCGGCGTTTGTCGTCGGCCTCTCGTTCGCGCTACAATGCTGAGAGTCGGCGCCTCCACGTGATAAAGCGCATGAGTCAATGCCGCACCTAAGTGTATTTGCCTGGTCGAACCGGGCATCAATATTTCTGCGTTGGTTAGGCGAGCACTCCCGAAACAAAAATGTGCTGGTTGATTCGGCAGCGGTTCAAACTCATACGTCGTGTGGATACTTTTTCCGTGAACGACGCTAAACGCTCCCGGAAATGCGTGCTCGTGAATTGACGTTTCACCTTGAGGCCAAACCAGGCATTCAATGAAGAAACGGGATCCAACGTAAAGATTTAGCGGCGGTTCGCCAAATTTTCGAAAGTTCTGCATGGTGAGGTTTGGAGAACCGAGGACCCAATCCATGAATTGTTCAATTTGGAAGCCTTGAACGACTTGACTATGCGCGAGCTCGTCGGCCGCTATTAGCGGAAACGCTTGATCGCTGAACTGTTGGTCCTGCCAGCGCTTGGATATACGCGATGCCAACTCTTCAATAAGGCGGCCGAAAACATCATTCACTGCTATCGGAGCGTCAAGGATCATTCTGAGAACTCCTTGCGGTAGGTTGCCTCATAGCGTGGTATTGGACGATGGCTGCGAGCAGAAGCAGTCAACGTTACGGTCTTCGCGACGTCGCTTGTCGCGATTGTCCGATCTTCGACTGAGGCATCTTGAAGCATGATGCCGTGCTCGATAAGGCTACATTCCAAGGCGGAGTCTTCTTAGTGGTCCGCTGGCTTCTCGACCGGGCTGCCTCCTTACTGTCGGGCCCCGCGTACCGGCCCACGTTTGTGACGGCCTGCGGTGGAGTCGAGGTTCCCGCCGCGTCGAGACTTGGAGCCTTTTCTGCCGGTCGCCCATCGGCCGTGAGGAGCCCTCACGCAGGGAGGGTTCCACCCAAATATGAGTTGGTCCATTTGGGCTGGTCCACTTAGGTTGGTTGCTTGACTAACAATCAAGCGCTGGGAATGCCGACTTCAGTAGCAGGGGAAGGTTCTGCCCCATCAAATCTTCTGAGCCTATAAAAGCTCCTATGGCAGAGGAGAGTACGTTTTATGAGCACGACCGTGGCTGCGACCCCTGAGCGCGAACTAGGCCCGCTTCGCACCAGTAACTACACGGTGTATGTGGACCTGCCAAGCGACGGAACCAGAGTTCTCCTCACACATGGCTATAGCGGTGCGTATGACATCGTGTCGGCAAGTGTGGCGCGATTTATTCGATCCCTGGATTACCGAGCTCCCAAGCCACTTTATGGCGAGTGGGTCTACGACGCGACCCCTGACGAGCCGCTCGTTACGCCCAGCGACGACGTCATTGATCTATTAAAGCGCCGAGGTTATCTTACTCAACTGAGCCGCGAAGACGAACGTCACCGTTTTGAACGTTTTGTCGAGCGCAAACACAAATTGGCGCTTGCGCGTATGCCCTCATACCTATTTATGCCGACGTACGACTGCAATCTACGCTGCGCCTATTGCTTCCAAGATCACATGCGCACAAACGAGGCATTCCGGCCTTTGCTACGCAGCATGACACCAGCAATGGTTGACAGGATTGTAGACGCAATGCCTCAGTTAGAGGCGCGCCACGGTATCACAGATGCCACGAACTTGCATCGAAACATAACCTTTTTCGGTGGCGAGCCGTTGCTCGCCCGAAACCGAAAGATAGTGGAGTACATCCTATCCGCCGTATCAGCCCGGGGGCCGGCTCGCTTTTCTGCCATAAGCAACGCGACTGAACTCGAAGATTATGCAGACGTACTTGGTCCCGACAATATACAGATGATCCAGATCACTATAGACGGTCCAGCAGAAAAACACGACACACGTCGCATCTATGCTGATGGGTCGGGATCCTTCGATCGCATATGCAATAACGTCGACCTCGCGTTGTCGCGAGGCGTATACATCGATATTCGAATGAATATCGATAAAACTAACTACGAGATGCTGCCCGACGTTGCTCGGGTATTTCAAGCCCGTGGCTGGGTTGGCAATACAAACTTCTCTGCCTACGCGGCACCCGTGCATGCTACGAACGGCAAAACCGAGCGCTCAACAACGTTTAACTCTCTAGAACTAAAAGAAAAAATTCTGGAGCTACGACAGTCTCATCCAGAATTAAACCATATTAGCCTTCCAGATGACGGTCTTCGGTCACGCCTACGGAGTCTCTTTAAGGATGGCTCGGATCCATTAGCGATGATGCGGTCAAGTTTCTGCGGTGCTCACAGCGGGATGTACATATTCGATTCATTTGGCGATATTTATGCCTGCTGGGAACGCACTGGCGACAAGAATATTCGGATTGGCTGGCTCGATGAAGAAGGCCGCGTGGAACTCATAGCAGATCGCGCTAAAGATTGGCAGACGCGCACCGTCACAACAAACGAAGCATGCGTTCAATGCCGCTATTCGATGTATTGCGGCGGCGGGTGCGCTGTTCTTGCTGAGGGTCTACACGGGACGACCCGTGGCAACTACTGCGATGTTTTTGGTCGGCGTTTCCGACTTGCAGTTGCTGAGGCGTATGGCGAACATGTTGTAGATGCGCCAAAAGTGAACGCGACCGCGCTAGAGCTGCGGGCCTTGTAGAGTCTCGTCACGCCGATGGGCTGGGCGGCCTTAACTAACGCGCATGTCTCTAAGAAAAAGATAAGGGGGCGACCATGGCAGATGAACGCGAAATCAGCAGTGTAAATCTGCTCGACCTGGACATTCAGGAGCTCGAGGAACGGCTTGAAATGGTGCATCCCGTCTTTCATCCCGACGGATACAAGTGTGGCGTTGATTGCCAAACGTACCGGACGTGCGGCGGGTACGGACCGATTCCCGAAGAGCCAAACTAAGTTACGAATAGTGAAATAGTGACTGAGGAGAAAGCCTGTGTTAGACAAAGATGAAGACGCTCGCAGCCTCAATCTCTTGGATCTGAGCATCGAAGAACTTGAGGCGCGCTTGGAGTTGGCACATCCGGTATTTCATCCCGACGGCTATGAATGTGGCACCGACTGCCGCGGATATACGCATTGCGGTATCGACAACGCCCCGCTACCGCTCTAAAAGCACAAACGTTCCTGAATCATCCTTTTTGCGAGCTCGGTGGTTTGAAGAAAGCAGTCGCATTTCAGAAAGGTAAGTATGCGCGATAAAGACGAGTCTTCAGAAGCAGTTCAGAGTCTCAATCTAATGGACCTAAGCATCGAAGAGCTCGAGGCACGCCTCGAAATGGCACATCCCGTTTTCCATCCCGACGGATATGAATGCGGGACCGATTGTAAGGGATACACCCACTGCGGCGTTGACAAGTCTCCGGAGCCCCAACTTTAGAGCCTTCGCAGCGACCATCCCTTGGTGTTTGCTGGCAATCGTCGTACAAGGTGATGGTCAGGTGTGACGTCTCATCTTACCTAACACTGTCTGAAAATACACAAAGGCAAGTAAAAACTTGCGGAGGTACGTAATGTCGAGTTCGGACGATCACGCCCTACCAGTTCAAAGTGTTAATCTTTTTGATCTGAGCATTGAAGAACTGGAGACGCGCTTAGAATTGGCGCATCCGGTTTTCCATCCCGATGGCTACCAATGCGGGACCGATTGCCATTCATACAGCCAATGCGGTGTTCACACATCTCCTTTACCTAATTGAACATTTGTCCATAGAATGGCGGCGAGCCAGTTAAACTCAAACACTCCGCGTAAGCAGTGAGGTGCTTCGTTTACGCGATCAAGTGAACCCGATGAGCGCAAGCAGCAAGAGCGTTAGGAGCTGAGAGGTATGCGCAGTACCGATTCCCAAGCAATCCACAGCCTCAACTTGATCGACCTAAGCATCGACGAACTTGAGGAGCGCCTGGAACTGGCGCATCCGATCTTTCATCCTGATGGTTACCAATGCGGCACCGATTGCAAGGAATATAACCATTGCGGCGTGGATATTGCTCCCATCCCACTCTGAAGTATAGAGAGCCTTAAAGCCGACCAAGCGTCAGAATGAACCCAACTTTAACGACGGCATAAATCGTAGCATTTGACGGTGAACTCGAAAGGCGGTTCGGTATGGCAAGTCAAGATGATCCTCCCAAAGCGGTTAACAGTTTGAACATGATGGACCTCAGCATCGAAGAGCTTGAGGCGCGCCTGGAGCTGGCGCATCCGGTCTTTCATCCTGACGGTTACAAGTGCGGTACCGATTGCACGATGTACCAGGACTGCGGGGGCCACACGTCTCCGCTACCGTTATGACCAGGTTTTCGCTAGTCAGCTAGAAACGCTCGGTGAAGGTCTTGTGCGCAAGCTTGGCTACGCCAGGCTTGCTGTTCCCCGTGGTAGAGGTTGCAACGGAGCTTGCGCGCCGTGGTCATAACGTTGACTTTGCAACGGGCCTTGATTTCACTGGCTATCTTCATGAGCGCGGTTTTTATCGCGTTCCCAGAACCGCGAACGATGGACCCAGTTTTGGCATCGACGGCTGGGGTCGTCCCGAAAAAATCGTCATGCAAGTTAAGCATTTGCGATACGCGATCGAGAGATCAAGACCTGACGCTATTGTTTGTTCAAATCTAGCACTAGGTCCATTAATTGCAAAAGAACTCTATGACGTGCCGGTCGGCGTACTCGGTTCAGTTGTGTATTTGTGGCCGACGCAGAACCAATTCAATAGAGGCGCAAATGGCGATGCATTCGTAACACGCTTGATTTGGCGATTTAACGAAATGAAGGCGGCATTGGAAGAAGCTCGCGTCGCTTGCGGGCTGACGCCTAATGATTTCACTCCAGAGAATAGCCCGCTGCTCGGAGATGCGTTCTTTGTTCAAGGCGTCGAAGAACTTTGTCGAGAAAGCGGTGACTTACCAGACCGTGTGACGTTCGTTGGCTCCTGCCTACACAACCTGGACGACCCGAGTACCGGATCAGAGTTGGTCGATTGGATTACGTCGTGGCGCGCGCGGGGTGCTTCAATAGCGTATATTCAGGTTGGCCGTTCATTTACTCACACATCATTCTGGCCCTTTTTTCTGGAGTTTTCGCGGCAAAACCTTATCGCGTCAATCGTTTCAATTGAGCGCTACGACGCACCAGTGGGTGATGCGTCACCAAATGTTTTTATTCGTGACCGATTATCTCAGCATGCCGTGCTGCCGCACTGCGATTTTGTGCTTTGTAGTGGCCATCCTACCGCGGTGCTCGGCGCCGTCTCGTTCGGACTTCCAATGATAATCGCGTATACGGGAAGTGGAACCGATGACATAGGGGAAACGCTTTCTGCGTACGGCGCCGCAATTGCATTTAGCGAATCTGGGTCGTCCATAGAGTCACTCAGATCGGCGATTGACGCGATAGCGACGCAACCCTCGTTCAGGGAGCGTGCCCAAGATCTGCAGGGCCTATTTGCAAGAAAGACAGGGCCGGCGAAGGTCGCGGATGCCCTCGAGGCGCTGGTCCCCTCGCTGGGGCATCAAGCGGCGATTCCTTCGGTCCTTTGAATGATCGAACAAAGAACACCAGCGACGCTACAGTCGTCTCTCGAGACTGCACGTGAGGTTTGGCGTGGTGAACTCAAAGTCTTAGCAAGAGGCGCGTTCAGCGACGGTAGTTCCATCGCTCAGTTGACCGCGTTCGTCGCAGATTCATACCCGCCCATAAGCGAGAAGGCAATCGCGGCGATCTCATTTGCGACGTGCATTTTCAGCGACGCCATAGTCATGGCGGACGACATCATCGATTATGGATCTCGAAATCCGAGCTTCTTAAATGACCTACCTCAAAGCCTTGCACTTTTAACGGAGGCGTATCATACTTTTGCGTCTGTCCTTGCGGACAACGCTAACTTTTGGAACGCTCTACGTCTTTATTTCAGTGAGTACGTTAGAGGTCTTCGTAGCGAAGGGACGGTTGAAGATTGGTCCGCCCTGAGTGAGGACGACTGTATCAGCATAGCGGGAAGCAAGAACGGACTCATTCGCATCATCGATGCTGCGATTGCTGCTGCCAGCTCGTCAACACCGAATGGCATGGCGGAGGCGCTCCTGGACTATTTCGTTGCAAATCAAATGATCGATGACATCAAGGACTGGAAAGAAGACATCAAGTTCGGTCGCCCCTCTCTCCTGCTCCGAAAGGTCTGCAGCGCCCGGCCTCTTCCGGAAAATGAACGGGCGATTCGCAGAGCGATTTATACTTCCGGAGCGGCCGTGGCCGTTGCACGCCACGGCCTCGCACGTTTACAATCGGCTCTCTCAATCTCAAATGCTTGTCGCGCGCCTAACTTTTCGACCATGGTAAGCAAGCGCGCGCTCGAACTAGAGTCCTTTGTCCAGCAGCTGGAGAATGGAATCGAGATGCTTGCGTCTCCGCCAGCGACCGCGACTGAGATACGTCGTTCCGACAAAGGCGACAATATTGAACGGGCGATGAGACGTGCGGTGATGTATCTGATCGACATGCAAGATGACAGCGGAGCGTGGTGCGACTTTCGAGTCGACCCCGGCGTTGCAGATGCATGGACCACGGGATACGTCGGAGATGCAATTTCGACGGCCACCGATACAGCCGCCGACCTTGAGGCGATAGTTGCAGCGATCGATTTCTTAAAGGGTAAGGAGCTGGAGCGGGGCGCCTGGGGTTATAATGACACCATTCCCGTCGATGCCGATAGCACAGCGTGGTGCTTAACCTTCTTAGGTAAGGCCGGGATAGTCTTTAAAAGACCATTTCAAGTGCTAGCTCGTCATCAAGATCGAGATTCGCGAGGCTTCAAAAGCTATAACGATTTGGATGCACATAGCACTTGGCAGCAGCCACACGTAGATGTATCAGCAGCGGTTGCCAAGGCCCTAGTGTACGATCCTATCGGCGACAGCGACCTAAGCGGTCTGTTGAACTATCTCATACAATCCCGCGAAGAAACCTTGTGGCCCTCGTTTTGGTGGTCAACGCCTCTCTATGCTACCGCTCATGTACTGGATGCTCTTCGCATACACGGACGATTGCGCGAGATTGATAAAACTCTTCGCGTTGAAATGCTGCAGGCGGTAAAATCGCAGGTACGAACCAGTGACCCGTTTTTGCTTGCTCACGGCGCTGAAATTGCCTTCATGCTCGCAGACGAAACTTTAGCGCGGAACCTGGTTGAATCGCTGCTTCCTCTGCAGCATCGAGACGGCAGATGGATGGCCGGTTCGCCTGCCCTCCGTTACGCCGATCCATCCGTGTCGCACCCCTGGCGTTTCGCCGGCGACCGAGCCGGCCGACTGGTTTATGATCAGCAATCCCTGTTTTGCACGGCAACCGCCTTACGAGCTCTCGCGCGCGTTCATGGCGGCACAATACAGTTATGATGGCCCTGCAAACTGAGGCCGACTTCCGAACTGCCGCTCACGACATTGAAAGGATGCAAACAGAATGCAAGCGCGATTGGCCGGGTCACGTCTCGCTGAGCTTTGACAAGAGCAGTTCAGCCCTTTCAATTACGCCACTGCTGCTTGCGGACGCGTTTGCGCCAATGTCGTTGGAAGCTATAAAGAATGTAGCCCTCTGCGCCAAGCTGTTCCATGATTCCATGAGACATATCGAAGAAACCGTTGTTGGTGAAGTAGGCACGGCTTCATCGACAATGCAAGGGGTTGGCGCATTAACAGAGGCATTCTTACTTGCGCGCGAATTCCAATCTGGAACACAGATCGCTGCAACAATGAAGATGCTCGAGAGTGAGTTCTTTTGGAGTTTGACGAGACGAAGAGCGGGTTCGAGTTGCCGTGATCTGCGTATCGTCGACGACGCTGAGTGGATCTGCATACTATCTGCGGGCGCTGCACCGTCGAGATTCGGCGCCTATTTGATGGCGAGTGCAAGTGCTGATGATACGAATCTTCAGAGAATAGTGGATTCAATAAACTGCTACGTAGTCGCGACCTCGCTGGTGTACAGCGTGCAATATTGGAGAAAAGATCTAGAGCGCAGTAGACCGTCAATCCTTATGAGCGCTGCCGCGCGTCAGTCTTACACGCTGGTGAGAGAGTCTTTACGACTGCACGACGCGTCCTTGGTTCGAAGTGTGCTTTCACCTCTTGCCGTCACGTATTTACGGCTGGCTCAGTCATATTACGAGCGCGCCTTGCAGCATGATGACCTCCCAACGCCGTGGCGAGTAGTCGTCACTAGGTCGGCATCACAGTTGACGACGGTCTTAGCCGGTACGAGTTTCAATGGTGCGGATCATAGCTCATGATTCACAACCAAGAAGCAATCGAATGCCCTGTAGGAACAATTACAAAGCTCGATACGAGTGAGCGTTCCACCGTGTATTTGGTCGAGTGTTTCAACGGTGCTCAGATCAGGATCTCTGAAATTGCCCTGCGTCTCCTGCAATGGCGATGGTCGGGCATAGAGCAAAGCGACGTAGCCAGGCGCTTAAACGAACTAATCGATCCGCCGGTGTCCGACGAAGAAGCACTGAAATATGTTGCGGACCTCGAGAATAAGATAGCAGCGCTAGCCGAAAAAAAGCGAGCGGGCGAGCCAGAGTTCGGGTTTAAGTTGACGCTTTTTGACGCCTCCACTACCGCGCGCGTCTCAGGACTGCTCCTTTGGATGTTCTCTCCTCTGGCTGCGATCATTGGCGTTACCTTAATTGGTGCTGGAGCCGCAGCATGGATACTCGAGCCGCCGGGGCGGCAGGCGCTGACGCCTTCGACAGCCGCCATAGCGTATGCACTGTTTTTGGCTTCGTTGTTTTTCCATGAGTTTGGTCATTCGACGGCTTGCTTACGATTTGGGGGAAAATGTGGGAAGATCGGGTTTACCATTTACCTTATCTTTCCATCGTTTTTTAGTGATGTACGGTCCGCTTGGGCTTTTCAACGATGGCAGCGCGTAGTCGTTGATGTCGCGGGATCTTACTTCCAATGCGTAGTTGGCGGGATTCTTGCGATTCTGGGAGTTGTGACGCATTTTTACCCATTTTACTACGCGACGCTGTTGATCGCATTTACCACGCTGTTTAACCTAAACCCGATCTTTAAGTTCGATGGCTATTGGATGCTTGGAGACGCAATAGGCGTAACTAACTTAAGCAAGCAGCCGAAGCGAATTATAAATGCAGTTGTGTGCCGAATGCTTGGGAAGAAGCACGAGACACTTCCATTTTCGGCTGCGATTATTTCGGTACTGGTGCTATATTCGGTGATAACAAGTTCGACGTGGGCCGCATTCCTTGTCCATCTGGCACTTAGTATCTTTCGTGAGCCGCAGGAGTTGTATTCGACGTTCCTCGGGACGAAATATGCGCATTTCGGTTGGACACAAGCGGGGCAGTTCGCTGGAACGCTACTGGGCCTGTTCCTTACGGTGTACCTGGCGTTTCGCTGGGCCCGCGGCGTACGATCATGGGTTTTGACGCTCTGGCGCGGAAGGATAGATGTCCGATAAGGATGGCTTAACCAGAATTGTTCGGCTCGTTATCCTTGCCTTCCCGAGGCAGTTTCGAGATTCTTATGCGACTGAAATCGAAGCGTTCTTCGCCGGGCGTCGCTCCGGTGGTTCTTCAGACCGGATCTTTATTGATCTATTGAATCTATTGTGGGAGGCGATTGCAATGCGCTTTGAAGCTTTTGCTCGAGATGTCATGGCAGCTGTTCGCGTGTTACTACGAAATAGAATGGCGACCACAATTGGGGTTGCTACCATCGCTATTGCGTTAGGCTTGAACCTCCCGATTTACTCCGTCGTAAATGCTCTGATTCTGCAGCCTCTACCTTTTCCGGACGACTCGCGACTTGTGTTTATTCAGAACGCTTCTTCTACTGCGGATACGTTGCCGATCTCCTGGAGGGAGGCAACTAGCATTGCCTCATCTACCCAAGCGATCGATGGAGCCGCCTACAGTCGATACGTAAACGGAGTGCTTCTGGGTGCGCAAGCCAACGCGGTGACCGGATACGTCGTCAGCCCTGGGTATTTCCGGTTGTTAGGGATGCGGCCGCTGCTAGGCGCATTGCCTAAAGGCACCGCTGCTAATGAGGCCGTTATTTCAGAGGCGCTTTGGCGTTCGCGATTCAATGGCGATCCAGCAATCATTGGGCGGACGCTTCCGCTGGACGGAGGCGCTGTTCCAATTGTCGCGGTCCTTCCAGCAGGCGTTGTCGACCCAGTGCCGCATGGGATTTCCACGGATGCCGACTACTGGCTGGTCGAAAGCGCGCCTCCTTTAGGCGGCAGTCGGTACGTGATGATTGCCCATCTTGCCCCCGGAGCATCCGTTCAGGGACTCAACACGGATCTTCGCCGAATTGCAAGCAATTGGCCGGGTTCGAGAGCACAACGTGAACCGATATTTCCTTATTCAATCGGGCTACGCTCAAGCATTGTAGGTTCGGATGAATCGCTGATTCTGTTTTCACTCGTAGCAGTACTATTGGTATTTATTGTCGCGTGCGCCAATATTTCCACAATTCAGCTTGCGAGCAGCATAGCGCGCATGGAGGAGTGGCGATTGCGGGCGGTTCTCGGCGCCTCTGCGGCGCGCATAACGGTCGTGCTTATCCTGGAAAGCGTAATTGTGTCGCTGGCCGGGGGCGTGGTAGGGATCGCCATTTCGGCTCTCGTTCTGCGCACACTCATACTTTTGCCAGGCATGAATCCGTTCTTTGCGACGTCCCCATTCGATTTTCACGTTTTATTGTATTTTTTAGGCATGCTTGGAATAGGCGCGGTAATTATCGCGCTGCCTACAGTTGTCATGGTGACTGGGTCACTCGTTGGCACCAGTACGAATACCTCACGCTCAGGCATATCGCGATTGAGTACTCGACTACGCGAAGTGCTTGTAGTAGCAGAAATTGGCGTAGCAATTGTTCTCGCTGCGACTGCGGTGCTACTTGCTAACAATCTCCAGTCTGAGCTAAATCTAAATTTAGGGTTCTCGCCTCAAAACCTGTACGATGTGCGCGTAACGTTAGTCAGCGATCGATACTCTACCGCGCTCTTAAGAGATCGCTTTGTGCAGAATGGAATAAGCGGTCTGAAGGCAGCGTTTCACACGAACGCGGTTGCGTCGACATCAAATCTGCCGCTGGATCCCGCTTACTATACAAGTGACTTCAGAGTCTTGGGACAGGGAGTGAGGAATAACGCCCTCTTTGATGCGGTTTCACCAGGGTACTTTTCGACGATGCAGGTTCCGGTGCTCTCAGGTAGGGACTTCGCGGATACCGACCGGCCAGGTTCTCTCCGTGTAGCGATCGTAAATCAATCATTCGTTAACCACGTCCTCAGCAGGTTGCAACCTATCGGCACTCGGATTTTTGAGGCTCAGGCAGATGGGACCTGGACGGAACGCGTCGTAGTCGGGGTTGTCGGTGACATGCGATACAGTCTAGACGGAACCACCTCTCCTGTCATATACGTTCCGATGTCGCAAGAACCGAGACTTAGACAATTCGTGATTCGCACATCGGAACGCTCCGTAGCCCCAGTTGCTCTTAGAGTACTTACGCAACTGGATCCCAATCTACCATCACCGACCATTACGGCACTAGCTGAAATTCGGAATAATCGCCTGCTAGGAATTCAAACAAGTGTCGCTTTAGTAACCGTTTTGAGCGCAGTCGGTATATTACTCGCGTTGACCGGCATTTACGGCCTTACAGCTTTCAACGTAGAGCAGCGTACTCACGAAATAGGAATACGTGTGGCTCTTGGCGCAACGAGGTCCGCGATTGCGCGGCTGATTATTCGTCGCTCGGCCTTAGTGGCCTTGCTGGGCCTTGCTTTGGGGTTACTCTTGTGTCCGCTAGCGTTGTTTATATTGGAGGACACATTCGGCTCGCTCACAGGAGGTAGCGCTTTGTATGTGGTCGCGGTCGCGATCGCTGTACTTGCGATTACGATCGCCGCATGTATCGGTCCAATCCGAAAAGCAACCAGTATTCCGCCGGCAACGGCGCTTCGATATGAGTAGCTATGGTGTAAGGGACAAGAAGGAAAATGACGGCGCCGAAGTCTGCTCCGTTAGGACTTGTCAGGGCTTGCCAGGCGACCGTTGATCTGCACACCTTCCAGACCCCACAACGCATGCCTTGCAAGCTTCGCGATCGGGTCTTTACTGTGAAACCCGAACTCGAGGACTTTGCGCAATTCTTTGGCAAGCGCGCTTTGGGGATTGGCCATGAGATCATAAAGCTGGACGATTCCGAGTTCCGTTGGGTCGCTTCCGGGCGTATGCGAAAAGATCCAGCGCATCATATTATCTCGCCAAAGATTCTTGCGTTCTTCGGGCTCGAAAGCTGAATCGCGAACTACCAGCGCGGCGTATTTCAATAAACCTTCCAAGACTTTGGGCGAGCGGTGTTTCCTTTGCCATTCGATGTGTCCAAGTCTGAAGGCCGCATGCATTTCATCTGAGAAAGTCCACAGTTCGCGCGCCGCATGCCGTTGTTCCAGGCGCTTTACTTCCTGTTGAGTGAATCGAATAATAGCATCGTCGTCGACTAGCGGGCTGCAGTCGGTATCTACGGGCTCCACCTTTCCGACGTCGATAAAGACCTTTAACTGCGATGGCGAGGGCACAATCGTCGGCCGAATCTCGGGATCAAACGGCGAGATGTAGAGAGTATCGGCGAAGCAGTTGAGCATTCTGAGCAAGCGATCGCACGACAGGTTTGGCGTCGAAAGCCCGATGACGCCCGTGGCCTCCGCGTAGTGCCCCGAAGCTAGGAGCGCCAGCAGCCCGCTCGTCCACCCGGCGACCGTCGGGGCGGCCAGCCGTAGGGCTTCCGCCTCTTCCCAGGCAGCGTCCGGTTGCGCCGCAATTATGGTGACTTTATCAAGATCCCCTGGCGGCTGGGCCTGCTTCAAGCGCTTATAGACGCGCGCGCGGGTGGCGGTAGGCCTCAATCCGTGATTTTCCTGGATCTTTCGGATTGACTTGGTGAACTGCAACACGGAAATCTGTTCAGTGCTGTCTCCCACGTACGCAGCCAGCACGGCGCCCCAGCGCCACGCCTCCTGACCGGCCCGAACGGTTGAGGGAACCACGTTGTCTCTTTTCCACGTACGGAAAAGAGACAACTGTCTCTCTAGCCTTGTAGGACAAAATAAAATTATCTCTTGCAGTCTGCTAGAGTGGACTGATGGACGCTCTCGCTGTCGCAAGGGAGACACCCCAGCGAACGGCCTCAAGCTTGCGCCGCCGTCGCAGCCAAGGGCCTAGGTCCTCGAAACAGACTCCCAGCTCGTCAGCCGACGGACCGGGGTGAGAGTGCTCAATGCCGACGATCCCAGGCGAAGAACTGTGTAGAGCGTCGGCCGAGACCACAATAAAAAGCCCCAGCAATCGCTGGGGCCAGTTATCACTTCGTTCAGGCGTCCAAGGATCAACTTAAGCGCCTGGACTCGTCCCTTGACTGTAGCACCCTACTGGTGCCTTGTCGAGGGTAAGGACCTTGTTTCCCATGAGTAACCCTCAAGATCCATTCCTCGGGCGGCATCCCGAGAGTTCGGCGGCTGACGCCAGCGACGGGCTAGGCGAAAGCACCTTCCACGATTCGAGTGCACTGGCGGACACCAATCCTCGTCGGCGCGCCGGCTACAGACTGGCGTTGGGCGGCAAGTGCCAAGCCCGGGGCAAGGTCGTGCGCGTTCCCTCCCGAAGCCGGCCCGATTTTGCGCACCTGGTCAACATGAAGTACGAGAGGGATCCGCGCTGCGGTTGTAAGGATGCGATCGTCAATCGGCAGATTTGCGCCCACATTTGGGCCGCCCGGTTCGTCCTAGGCTGGGATGGCGAGGTCCACGATCCCGAGCCCAAGTACCGAAAGCAAAAGACCTACCCGCGTTGCTGGGCGACGTACAATGCAGCTGAAGTTGGGGCACCGGCGGCTGCAAGGGCGCTCATCGCCTACCTGGCGCAGACAATTTCCCAGTTGCCGGAGGCAGTATGAGTAGGCCAGCCATCGATCGCAGCCTATTGTTTTTCGCAGTCGCGATCAAAGTGTACGTGGGCGCCACGAACCGTAAGGCGATCGATAAGATTCGTCAGGCCCTAGGTACAGACGAGTGGGACGAGCGGGAGTTTCACTTCAATCGCCTCTCCGAGTACTTGAACCAGCGAGAAACGACCCGCGACCTATATCGCGCAATCGCCGAGATCTGTTCGCCGTTTGCCGCGTTTGCGGAGGACGTGATTCTAGACGGGACTGGCATCAGCTTGACCTCCCGGGGCACCTACCGATCCGAGCAGTATCCGCAAAGCCTAACAGCGGGTCGGCAATACGCCCGTCTCAACCTGGCGATGGACCGGGTCTTGAAGATCTTCCCGGGCGCGATCGTCACACCAATGCGGGGGAAGGGAACCGGTGAGTTGACGCAGGCGCCGGAGTTATTGCGACGCCTCGAGGCTAGTGGCTGGCAGGCCAAGCGCATCTTAGCGGATGGACTTTACGCCGTCGAACCGTTTTTTAGTGCGGTCGAGGAATACGGCGCTGAGCCGATCGTGCCCCTTAGGCGCATCTACAATGAAAAGCGCCTTCCCAAGTCGCCGCTCATGCTCAAAGTCTACCGACAGTTTAAAGCCGATCCGGACGCATTCTACGAAATCTATCGGCTGCGACCGTTGGTGGAATCTGGTATTTCGTCGCTCAAACGCAAATTTGCAGGCTCGGTGCGCTCGAAGACGATACGCGCGCAGATGAACGAGATCTTGCTCAAAGTGCTTTGTCACAATATCGACTGCGTGATCCACGCTACGCATCGATACGGCTTGAGCATCGAACAACTGATTAAAATGCTGTAATTAGCATTGTGACGGTAGGGCGCCGGTCATGGTATTGGCGTCCTGACCGAATTGTCGTTCGTTGACCGAGTTCAATGAAACTCGAGCTCAATTCGTGCAAAGTAGGATCGTACGATCGTACAGCGCACGTCGGTGCTCCCGCCGAGAAATCGCCGTTCCGCCGTCGCGCCCGCGTCGCCGGTGAACAACATACAAAACGTGCGGTAGCGCAAAACGAACGCAATCGAGTTTTCGTTGATGTCGTTTCGCGAACGCGCAATGAACGGTAAGGATGGCCCGAGAAAGTCGAGCGTGACGCCGTCGTCAAAACGCCACTGCGCTCCGGCGCGTGGATAAACGATCGGAACGTTCTGCGTTCGTGCGGCCGCAAGCCCGTCTTGATACGCGTGGCCGCCATAACGCTGGCCGCTGTCGGCAAGTTCGGAAACCTGTAAGCGTCGGACGACGGGCGCGACGCCGCCGGCGTGGTCGCCGTGCGGATGCGACACGATCAGTGCGTCGAGCCGATGGATGCCCGCGCGCAGCAAAAACGGCGCAACGATGCGTTCGCCGATCGCCTCGGCGACCGAGCCGTTACCTTGCGGCCCACGCTCCAAACGACCGCCGGCATCGACCAGCAACGCGTGACCGGCGGGTGTCCGCACC
>Ga0102924_1000192_pt1 | contig 77498 bp, 58 predicted proteins | sample PaiPotPPM11metaG_FD_80116 | JGI IMG/M metagenome (GOLD analysis project Ga0102924, IMG submission 80116) | Iron sulfur acid spring bacterial and archeal communities from Banff, Canada, to study Microbial Dark Matter (Phase II) - Paint Pots PPM... ...
CCCCTCGCCCACCGCCTCGGCATGGGCAAACTCCGCGGCGAGCTCGAAGACCTCGCCTTCCGCTATACCGATCCCTTCGTCTACGAGCAACTCACCAACGAAGTTGACGCTCTCCGCGGCGAAGGCGAAGTCTTCCTCGAAGGCATCGTCAAGACCCTCGAAGACAAGCTCAGCGAACACCATATCGCCGGCCGCGTCGAGTGGCGCATCAAGCGCCTCTATTCCATCCAGCAGAAACTCGCCGATCAGAAGATTCCCATCGACCAGGTTTACGACCTGCTCGCCATCCGCGTCATCGTCAAGACCGAAGCCGACTGCTACGCCGTCCTCGGCCTGCTCCACTCCATCTGGCGCCCCGTCCCCGGCCGCATCAAGGACTTCATCGCCATGCCGCGGCCCAACCTCTATCAGTCGCTCCACACCACCGTCATCGCGCCCGGCGGCCACCAGTTCGAAGTCCAGATCCGCACCGAGGAGATGCACCGCGTCGCCGAAGAAGGCATCGCTGCTCACTGGAAGTACAAGGCCGGCGATAGCGTCACTGCAAAAGATGAAGCCCGCCTCGCCTGGGTTCGCCAGCTCATGGAGTGGCAGCGCGAGATGTCCGACCCCAACGAGTTCATGTCGACCCTCAAAATCGACCTGTACCCGGAGGAGGTCTACACCTTCACCCCCAAGGGCAAAGTCGTCGTCCTGCCCAAGGACGCCAGCCCCATCGACTTCGCCTACGCCATCCACACCGAGGTCGGCAACACCACCATCGGCGCCAAGGTCAACGGCCGCATCGTCCCCCTGCGCACCAAGCTCCGCAACGGCGACATCGTCGAAATCTCCACCCAGACCGGCCACGCCCCCAGCCGGGACTGGCTCAGCTTCACCAAGTCCTCCCGCGCCCGCAACAAGATCAAGCACTGGATCAACGAGCACCAGCGCGAGCGCGCCATGGAGATCGGTCAGAAGCTCCTCGACCGCGAAGCCCGCAAGTACAAGATGGCGCTCTCCAAGTACCACGAGGCCGACTACGACAAGATCGCCACCGAATACGGCCTCACTACCCAGGCCGAACTTCTCGCCGGCATCGGCTTCGGCAAGTACTCCGCCCGCCAGGTCCTCAACAAGCTTGAGCCCGGTTCCACCATCGCCGCCGAGCCGCCGACACAGGGCGTCATCGGCAACACCATCGACCACATGTCCGACGCCGTCAAGCGCGTCTTCTTCGGCAAAGGGTCGGACTCACTCCAGGTCGAAGGCCAGGACGATCTCCTCGTCTACCGCGCCCGCTGTTGCAACCCCATCCGCGGAGAAGAGATCATCGGCTACGTCACCCGCGGCAAAGGCGTCGCCGTCCACGCCCGCAGTTGTCCCAACGTCCAGAACCTCCTGTACGAGTCCGACCGCCGCATCCAGGTCGAGTGGGCCCCACTCCCCGGCGATTCCGGAACCTCCGGAGCCGCCAAGCCCCAGACCTACCCCGTCAAACTCACTGTGCTCTGCGACGACCGCGCCGGCCTCCTCAAGGAGTTCACCGCCATCATCTCCGACGACGGCACGAACATCCGCTCCTCCGCCTCCAACGCCCAGGCCGACGGTGGCGCCGTCGTCGACTTTGTCGTCGAAACCGTCGACCTCCGCCACCTCAACCGCCTCGTCGACAAGCTCCGCCGCGTCCAGGGCGTCCGCGACGTCCAGCGAGTCCAGAAAATCTAACCACCCTCATCGCGTCCAGCGATCCTTCAGGCGGATAAACGGCGATTCGAACCAGCGGAAGCTGGCCCAGGCAAGCACGATCGTTATCACAAAACCTACCGCCGTCGACTTCAACTTCGAAGGATCGCCATAAGGCCGCATCATCTGCCGGACCGGATCGATATAGATATTGTGAAAAACATAGGCGCCATAACTGATCCGGCCAAGCCAGCGCAGAGGCCCGATATTGAAGATGCGATACACCGGGGAGCCGGGTTCGAGCGCCGTAAGCAGAAGGCTGGCGGAATAGATGTCGATGAGGCTCAGCCCCCAGGTGTTGCGCCATAGCGGATACACGTAGTCTCCGGGCCGATGTTGCCCAACCCGGAGAGCAAGCCACACCACCAGTGCAGTCGAGCAGAGAACGAAGACGACGCGGCCGCCCCTGTACAAGGTTCGCGCCGCCGGCCCTCGCCTCACCAGCGCGATAGATCCTCCAAGCAGCAGCGAATCCACTCTGAATGGGGTCACAAAATATAACGCATTATGGTCTGGAGGCACGCACGTCGCAAGCAGATGGCTGGCCGCGATCCGCAGAAAAGGTTCGATCATTACGCAAGCGGCACAAATCCAAATGAGCTTCTTGCGGCCCCTTACCAAGAACACAATACATGGCCAAAAAAGGTAGAACTGCTCCTCGAGGCAAAGAGACCAGAAGTGTCCCAGGTTGAGCATGAGCCCTCGGATCCGCCCACTGATCAGCTCGCCAAACGCCATCCGGGCCATCGGCGAATCGGGAGTCCATACGCGAACAATGTGAGAAAGATTCCCCAGGTACAGGGGCCATGCCAGCCAGGCCCAGTTCCACTCCCACTGAAACATTGGGTAGGCAAGCACAATCAGCAGGATCACTCCGTAGTACAGGGGAAAGATCCGAAGCGTGCGACGGACATAGAAGTTACGGAACCGATGCGGATCGTCACGAGTGTCGAACAGGATGCCCGTAATGAGAAAGCCGGAGAGGACAAAGAAAAGATTGACCCCCGCCCAGGCCCACGGCAACGTCAGATAGTGCCATACAAAGACCAGCAGAAATGCAAAGCCTCTTACCCCGTCAAGCGCAGGGAAATAAGCCTGGTTCGCAGACTTCGGCCGGGATGTGTCGACCCACGGGGCCGCGGTCACCTCAGCGTCGGAGGGAATTTGTTGTCCTCCTCGTTACGCAGCTTCGGTACCAACCTCCGGCGCAGCCCACGCACCAGTCAGAACGCATCCTGTCTCCCCGCATTCCCCGATCCTACTCCACGCCACCTCAACCGCCTCGCCGACAAACTCCGCCGCGTCCAGGGCGTCCGCGACGTCCAGCGAGTCCACAAAAACTAGCCTTCCGCTGGAGAACGAGTTTACTTTTCGTTGAGAGCGGCGGCCATTTTGGCCCCCAGGTGAACGCTTTCCGAAATGCCACGATCTTCGGGGTAATAGTAGCAAGTGTCGGCGATCTGCAGACCGGCAATCGGCGTCTGGATGGGTGGAATCTTCGCGGCGAAGCCTGGTTCGCAAATGGGCTGACCATGACGCAGGCGGGCGACCTTGGTCGCGATAATGTCCTCCGCGTTGACCTCCGGATTGATGCGGCGGATGCAGTTCAGAGCTTCGGCGACAAGGTCCTGGTCGGGCCAGGAGAACTTTGGATGCGTGACAGGCATGTAGTAGGGAACATAAACGATCGTGCTTGCCCCCATTTTGCGCAGATTCGAAAACTCGATGACACCAGGAATCTCGATGTCCGGTTCGGAGACGTTGATCCAGAAGTGCGGCGTTAATGAGCGCGTAAGCTTGAAGATGACGCAGATGACACCAATATTGTGGATGGAGTCATAGCGATCCTTCCATTCCGCCGGAAGATCAGGCACCAGCGCGGAAACATAAGGTGTGGGCGCCGTACAAATCACGGCGTCGGCCGGAAACTGACGATATGTCTTGCTTGGAGTCAGAGTCTCCACTCCGGTGACCCGGCCATTCTCTGTCATCACCCGGCGGGCGGGGTGCGCGAGATGGACTCGTCCCCCATGTGCATGGATGGCATCGATGAGAGCGTTGACGAGAGTGATCGTCCCACCTTCAATGTAGCCGAGTTCCTCCTGAAACATGCTCTTTCGCGAGCGTCCAATTCGGCGGATGCGCGTCCAAATCCACGCTGCAGAGATGTTTTCTGAGTATTCGTAGAACTTGTGTGCGAACAGTGGCTTCCACAAATGGTCGTAGGTGGACTGGCCGCACCAGCGGATGATCCAGTCATGGGCAGACTCATGCTCGATCGCCGGCCACGCATTGCGACGAACGCAGACGAAAGCGAAGAGACCATAGCGGAGTTTCTCGATTGGACCGAGCGTTGGAAGGCGGAGCAAGGCAATGGGATCGCCCCAGGGGTGTACCCTATTTCCGCTAAAAAACCCCATGGACGTTGGGCGCCAATGGAGCTTGTCTAAAATGCCGAGCTCTTCCATAAGTGCGAAGGTGGAGTAGTCCGTCTTGCATACGAAGTGGTAAAAGCGTTCGAGCGAGATGCCGTCAAAATCAAAATGACCAGCCATGCCTCCTGGTTCGGGAGCGGCTTCGATGACGTCGACCTCGTGCCCGTCCTTGGCTGCTCGGTACGCCGCGGCAAGTCCCATGGCGCCCGATCCAATCACCACAACTCGCGACATCTATTTCCCCCACGTTGCGACATAAAGTGCGTTTAGAAGTCGAGCGTGACGCCCGAGTAAGTAGGATCCCGGAAAGTCACTTCGAGCGCTTCCCGTAGCGGCGTGGCGCGGACACCGAACACCGAGGGCCAGTCGATTACCTCAAAGACGTCTGGGGTCAAAAGGGCCTGGAGTTGCTTGACGGTGAACGCGGGATTTCTGTCGAACAGAGCGTTGACGCGTAGCAGCAGCCAAAATGCCGAGTAAGGGATTTTGACAATGCGGGCTCGAGCGCGAGTGGCGGCTTTCACCGCACGGATGAGGTCGATGTAGTCAATGCGCTCCTGCCCCGTAATGTTGTACACACCCGTTATCTCGGACTGCAATGCCGAAGCGATGATGTCGGCGAAGTCGCCGGCGTAAAGCGGCTGGCGGAGGAATTTGCCATCGCCGGGAATGGGGAAAACGGGAACCCTTTGCATGAACCGCGCGAGCCATCCCACATGTTTACGATCGAACCAGCCGAACATAAGTGTTGGGCGAAGGACGACCTGTTTGATACCGGATGCGGACACAAGAGCTTCCTGGGCCTTCTTGGTTTCCGTATAGTCGTCAATTGCCATCGAGTTGACGACAGACGACGAAATACTGACGATGTATCCGACATGATTGCGATCCGCGGCTTCGAGGAGGCGCTCCGTGGCTGTGATGTTGTTGCGTACATACTCTTCGTGATAAATACCGCCGATCTGAGCATGGCCGCTTACCAGGTGAGTGCAGCCCTCGAGTTCCATCTGCCACGGGCCAGGGTCGGCAAGGTCGGCTTCCACAATGCGGATATCGGGATGGAGACGGCGAAGAACTCCGACGTTCGTGGGGTGCTTGTCGATGGCGACAAGCTCGCCGAGCTTCTTCTCCTTGAGCCGCAGAATCAGATTCAGCCCAACCAGTCCGGCTGCGCCCGTGATCACTATTTTTCTGGAAGCCACGAGTTCATAGTAGTGAGGAGACGCGGTCGAGTCCAGTTCGAACCAGTGTCCTACCGGCGCGTCCACACTGCGAATGTCTCACCCAGATACACCGGAATAGACAAGCTCCCTAGCGCATTGTCCTCCACCATGCGATGCGCCAATCCGGTCGCAGGAATCCGGTGCTGCGACAAGCGATAAAGCACATATCCCAGTGTGAAGGTAGCCGGGCGGCGGCTGTAAGCCACCCACTCCAGGCCTGCTCTCTCTCCGCAACGAGTCAGGGTCTTGCGATCGAAGTAGTTCAGGTGTTCCGCCAGCAGCAGCGGCCAGCGTTCCCCCATCACGCGCGCCTGCAAACTGCTGATATCCGGAAGATTCGCGAACAGATAGCCACCCGGCTTCAACAAATCCGCGCATGAGGTCAGGAAGGCCACCGGGTCGGTTACGTGCTCCAGCACATCCCACAACGTCAGCGCGTCGAATGAGTGCGCAGGCAGATTCGCCTCCTGCAATGTAGCGCAGTACACCGTGCCGGACCCGTCGAGCATCTTCTTCGCCAAATTGGCCAGCACCTCCGACGGTTCCACCCCGGTGACGTTCCATCCGGCCTCAGCGGCCACCTTCAGAAATGATCCCGAGGCGCAGCCGACGTCGACGAGGTTCCCGCCGGCGATGTGCTGCTGCACCTTTTTCAAGTGGCGCTGCGCCGTCTTCAGCCTTCCCGGCGCTTCCTTCTCATACACCGCTGGATTCATCTCCCGATAAAGCGTGTGCAGTTCCTCGTCCGCTGGACGGAATTCGGAAAAGACGAACTGACAGCTTTGGCAACGTAGCACCTTGCCATGCTCGACCGTCGTCCGCGATGAGCCCAGTGCATCGGCAGCCAGCGTGCCTCCCTTGGCATCGATGTGAATCGTGATCTCGTTCCCACCGCACAACGGACAAATCTGATTCATTGCTTAGGCAACCTCGCGCTGCTCTGCGCAGCGGCAAATCGTTTCCCGCGAAATCCGTCGCGTCGGCGAAGTCGCACCTTTTCAGCGATGCCTCAATTTTTAAAGATATTACAAGCGCCTATCAATCCCCAGAAGGATGGAGCTTTGGCATCTCTGCGGCAGCCACCGTGTCCGCCACACTCGGATATCATGTACGAGGACGCGAGACAATTCAAACCCTTTTTTGGAGTGGCATGAGGAACGTGGCTTTGAAGAAAACCACCCCCAGATTTCATGCTTCACTCCTGTGGGTGCTGGCTCTCCCCGTTTGCTTGTGGATCGCTCATACCTCCGCCGAGATAGGGATGGACGACGACTGGTCCTATATCTACTCGGCGCGGGTTCTGGCTGACACCGGTCACGTCGTCTACAACGGGTGGACGACGGCAATCCTCGGCTGGCAACTTTACTGGGCCGCCCTCTTCATCAAGTTGTTTGGGTTCTCGTTCGCAATTGCCAGAGCCTCCACCGTGATTGTTGCGACGCTCACCATCGCCCTTTGCCAACGCTTGTTCGTTCGCTTTGGCGCAAGCGAGTGGAACGCCACGATAGGCAGCCTCACACTTGCGTTGTCGCCTCTCTATCTGCCCCTCGCATCGATGTTCATGACCGACATTCCCGGGTTCTTCGCCATAGTGGTGTGTCTCTACGGTTGCGTAAATGCCGTGGAGGCGGAGACTGACCGTGCTGCCCTGGGATGGCTGATTTTCGCATCCCTTTCGAACAGCGTTTTAGGAACTGTTCGCCAGACAAGCTGGCTGGGCGCGCTTGTCATCGTGCCATCGGCCTGCTGGCTCATGCGCCGCCGTCGAGGCGCAGTGCTTACCGGCTCCCTACTCTGGCTCTTCAATCTGATAGTCGTGTTCGGCTGCATGCACTGGTTCAAATTGCAGCCATACGCAAGTGTCGTAGAGCTGAGAAAGCCCGAGTTCCATTGGTGGATGATCCATTCCCTGCGACATATCGTCGTCATCAATCTCCTGGAAATTGCATGGCTTGTGCTTCCGGTGCTGCTTGCCGTCTGGGCAAAGTATCCCTTTCGCGATCGCAAAGCCCGGATGCGGGCTATGCTGGGGATGTCGGCACTCTTGATCCCCGTACTCAGCGTGTGGGCGCGCCATAAGGGGTCAGACTACTTAGCTCCCTTCACCCCAAACATAGTCACCTTTGCTTTGAACTCGTCCGCGATTGGGTCGGTCGTCCTGATCAAGCGGGTGCGTCAATGCCTGACATTGCTCACCTTTGTTGCTTTGTTAGGCTTTGCGTTGTATCTGTGGAACGCGCCCCGCGCTAGGAGCCGAAAACCGTCCAACGAAACCGGTCTGTCAAGCAAGTCCGTATGGATTTTGTTGGGCCCGTTTGGCGTCGCTTACTCCGCGACTCTACTCAACATGTCGAATCTCGTCGACCGTTATCTCGTGCCACTGATCTTCATCGCACTGGTTGCCCTGCTCCGCATATATCAGAATCGGACAGGTGGGCGGCTTCCCTGGATCACATTGTTTCTCATGCTGGCTGTCGGCGCGTACAGTACCGCAGCGACCCACGACGCCTACGCGGTCGCACGAGCGAAACTCGCCGCAGCAAACGAAATTCGCGCGGCTGGTATTCCGAGGACCGAGATCCAGGCGGGGTTTGAATACGATGGCTGGACGCAGATCGAGGCTGCTGGTTACATAAACTACGAACTTCTCTCGAAACCCGGCGAGTACCATCCCATGCCGCCCCTGGACCCGAACGACAGGTGTGCCTACTGGTTCCGCAACCATGCCCCCGCGGTGCATGGACACTACATCCTCTCTTATTTCCCTCAAGACTGTTATCCGGCATCCCGATTCGACCCGGTTTCCTACAGGATCTGGCTCCCTCCCTATCGTTCCGTAATCTACATCCAGGAGAATCCATTTACTATCGGCAGACGCCGACCATAAAACGCCCCGTCTGCACGGTGTCAGTGGCGGCGGGGCACATCGGCTGCTCCCCAGGGAAGAGAAGATATACGAAAGGCTTGCCGCGCAGCACTTCTTCTCTGCTGAACCAATAAGGCCCGAAATCCGGATGGTCATACGTCGCCCCGGACCGCTGAAACACCTTTGGATCAATTCGCATGTAAAACAGCGTTTGAAGGTAGTTCATTGTGATCTGGTCGCTGATATAGACGCCTGTGCCCGGCCCCATTCTCTGTTGCACTTCCCGCATCGCCGCCGGCAGCTCAGGGTAAAAGCTCGGTCGGACCGCATCCACGTAGACCCTGCCAAAGTATCGATGGATAAAGCGGCCGGTAGGCGCCGCCAGAAGAAGCAGCAATACGCCCGCTACAACACCCCGGTAAACCGGCTGTGGTTTCGCCTCGAACAAGCGCGCAAATCCCACCGCCGCCATCGCCATGATTGGAATGCACAGCGCCTCGCCGCGGGACGGATTCAACGGAACCATCGGCAGCAGGGGAATGCAGGCAAGCAGCCACGCAAAGAAAGGATCATCGATCCGGCGAGACCGGAAGATGCGCCAGACCTGCAAAGCCGCTCCGAGAACCGCAAGCCAAAGCACCACCTGAGGCAACGGACCGAGTCCTGGAACCGTGAACCATTCGCTGTTCGGGCTCATCCCGCGCAGAAAATACACCAGGTTGAAATGCAGAGGAGATACCCCGCGTGTCTCGATCAGTACCTGGCTCAGGCGTGTCACAGGAAGAAGAGGAACCGAAAATGGCAGCCAATGCTCCCAGGAGTAGTTCGTCTTCGTGACGTAGTTCTTGACCGTGAACAGACAGATAGGCAGGCTGCCCACCGCAAATAAAGCAAAGGCAGCCGCCCACTTTGCCCGCTCCCGAAGGATCTGCCGGAATCCTATAAAGAACAGCAACACGAACATCGCCGGGAGCACCAGGATCGTGATCCCATACGTGTAAAGCACCAGATCGAACGGCAGCAAAGAAAGCACGATCACCCACGTCGACTCGCTTTCCAGCGCCTTCCCGAACCACCAGATCCCCAGCAGAAAAAAGAATGGCAACGCGCTATATTCAACCCCAAAGCGCGAATACATGACCTGCCACGGGCAGACGGCCAAGATCAGGAGCCCCGTAAATGCGGCCACCTCTCCATGCCAGCGCCGCATCGTGAAGAAGAAAAGCGGCAGGGTCATCAACCCGCAGATTACCGGGATGAATCGGGCGCCCGTCGGCGTCAGCCCCGTGACGGCAATGGCCGGGATACTCAAATACGACTGCAGTACGTTCTGCCCTGAACCCCAACTGAGGAAATAGACCGGCAAGTGGTAGCCCCATCGGTCGGACCCGGTGTGCAGCAGGCAGTAACTCTCATAGGCCGCCGATATCTCGTCCTGATGCAGCCCGATAGGCACCGAAGGAAATCTATAGAGACGAAGCCCCGATCCGAGCAACAAAAGCAGGATCAGGATTAGACGCTTCGAAGCGTACGGCATCTCCCAGCTCTTTTGCTGGATAGGCGCATCATTCACGAGTTGATCCTGTCGGCTCGAGAGACTCACAAATTATCCGGCATATTGATCCGGCGTTTCACGATCCACGTCGGCCTGTGTTTCACCTCTTCGAACAGCCGTCCGATGTACTCGCCCAGAATCCCCAGGCACACCAGGTTCACCGCCGCCAGCGCCAGCACTGTGATCATGATGGACGTCCAGCCGCGCGCGTCGCGGGGATTGAAGCCGATCACGGTCCAGTTCGTCAGGTATTGAATCACGATGAACATTGCGGCAAACACACAGAACCCCGCCAGCACCAGCCCCGCATGCATGATGAACTGCAGCGGCCGGTAGCTGAAATTGAAGATCCCGTCCGATGCCAGCTTCAGCAGCCGGCGAAAATTGTACTTCGGCTCCCCCGCGAACCGTGCCTCCCGTTCGTAAGGCATTCCCGTCTGGCGAAACCCAACCCAGCTCCGCAGCCCGCGGACAAAGCGGTTGCGTTCCGGCAGCCGGTTCATCGTATCCACCACCTCGCCCCGCATCACGCAGAAATCCCCGGAGTCCAACGGAATATCCAGAGTCGCAAGCCGCTTCAGAATCCGGTAATACGCCCAGTACGAGATTCGCTTGAAAATGTTTTCCTTCCGCTTCGTGCGAATCGCATACACCACGTCCCAGCCATCCCGAATCTTCTCGATAAACGGCAGTAACTCCTCGGGAGGATCCTGCAAATCGGCATCCATCACGGTTACGATGTTGCCCTTGGCGTGCATCAGGCCCGCGGACACCGCCGCCTGGTGCCCGAAGTTGCGCGAAAGGCTGATGACCTTCAACCGCGTGTCCGTCGCGCCGATCTCTTCGCAGATCGCCACCGTCCGGTCGCGGCTGCCGTCGTCAACAATCAGAATCTCGAATTCCTCCTGCCACGCGGGCGAGGCTTCGACGATCCTGCGATAAAGTTCCGCGACACCGTCTTCCTCGTTGTAGGCGGGAATTACAATCGAAATCATAGAGTTGAAGTTTTCCTTCGGAAGATGCCGGACTAAATCAATATACAACGCGCCCTAACCATGGAGGATCATGCGAGTTCTGGTAACCGGAGGCAGTGGGTACGTTGGCTCACATGCCGTAAGAGAATTGACCACGGCCGGTCACGAAGTCATCATCTACGACAACCTTTCAACCGGATCACGCATCTTGTCTGCCGGATTCGAGCTCATCGAAGGCGACATCGCCGATAGCCCTAAGCTCTCGCAATGCCTTCACCGCGTCGACGCGGTCATGCACTTCGCCGCATCCGCCTACGTCGGCGAGTCGGTCTCTCATCCGCGCAAATACTTCCGCAATAACGTCGAGTCCGCGCTCCTGCTGCTCGACGCCGTCCTCGCCAGTCCTGTTCGCGTCTTTGTCTTCTCCTCCACCTGCGCCACCTACGGCATTCCGCGCGAACTCCCCATCACCGAGAACTGCCCCCAGGAGCCCGTCAATCCCTACGGCGCAACTAAGCTGTTCCTCGAGCACGCCCTCAAGGCCTATGCCGCCTCCGACGGCCTGCGCTTCGCGGCTCTCCGCTACTTCAACGCCGCCGGCGCGCACGCGTCCGGCCAGATCGGCGAAATTCACGATCCCGAAACCCACCTCATCCCGCTGGCACTCAAGGCCGCGCTCGGCACAAGGCCCCCGCTCACCGTCTTTGGCAAGGACCTCGACACCCCCGACGGCACCTGCGTGCGAGACTTCATCCACGTATCCGACCTCGGCTCCGCACACGTCAAGGCGCTCGACTATCTCGCTAACGACCGCAGCCCGATCCTCCTGAACCTTGGGACCGGAAAAGGAACATCCATCCTGGAGTTGCTCTCGACCATCAAGAAGGTAATCGGGAAAGATGTGCCCCATCGCTTCGCCGAGGCGCGCGCCGGCGATCCGCCCATCCTCTACGCCGATCCCTCCAAAGCCAGAGCAGTCCTCGGCTGGTCCGCGCAAGCCGACCTGGAAGAAATCATCTCCACCGCATGGCAGTGGGAACAAAAACTCACAGCCTCGCACGCTGGGAACTAAGCGAGCGGCACCGCTTCCGCCATCGGGAGCAGCCGCCCGTCTGCCCCATCGCCGAAATATGCGCTGCGCATCGGCGTCCGCGCTGTAATCACCAGCAGCGCCAGCAGCACCAGCAGCTTCTCATCGCCCGCGTAAATTCTCAGCAGCGATGCAGGAGAGAACAACAACGCATACACCGTCGCAAACGCCAGCAGCGAACCGCCTCGCATCGTCGCCTTACCTGTAGCAACCTCACGCACCAGGAACACCAGCAACGCCCCGAACGGCACGTAGAGATGCAGCAACGTGTAGTCCCCTGCAGACGGCGGAAAGAGCGTGACAGCAGCTCCCAGCGCGGTCAGCTGATTCAGCAACGGCTTTCTCCAGAAAACGACAAATAGAAGTACTAACCCGCCGCAGATGACGAACGGATAGAGATGCGCCAGCACACGCGCCTGCCGCCATCCGCCCGCGTGCAACCTGAGCATGTCCACTGTCTGAATCGCATCGTTCGGATGGATTCCGCCCATCTTCCATGTCAGGGCCGCCGATTTCATCCCGTCGAGCAGAGAGTGTTCGAACCGTGCCTCCTCAACCGGCGCCAGGTTTGTAATATACCGTCCCGCATAAATGGCCACACCGGGCTTCAGGTCCTGATATGCCTTCCACGGATTCGGCCCCAGGAATATCAGCGCTCCCAGCACCATCACTGCGAACGTAGCCGCCCCAACCATCGCTTCCTTATACTTGCGCCGGCTTACCAGAAGAAGCAGAAAGAGAACCGGAAATGGCTTGACGGCTGCCCCGACTCCGATCAGTACTGCTGCGGCACCATACCTTGCCCGTAACAGAAAGCACAAACCCGCCGCAGCCAGCGCCCAAGCAACTCCCTCGACATTTCCACGGTCCGCGACAATCCAAAGGGGATATCCCAGCACGGCCGTTGTCAGAATCGCCGCACCCGCTGCGATTCGCAGTTCCAGGCTCGCCTGCCTCACAGCGAGCCAGGCCACCAGCCCCAGCGCAAGCGTGCAGATCACCAGAAAAGTCATGTACGGCGCAACCGGATGTCCCGGAACCGAATACAACAGCACTTTGTACACCAACGCGGCAACCGGAGGGTAGTTGTAGACCGGAAACCCGCTCCCCAGTCGCGCCGCCCCATGCCAGAGGTGCGCCATCTTGTTGATATAGTCCGTGAGGTCGCCGAATCGGTATAGCTTCGGAAAAAGCGGGCGAAAATCGAAGGCGCGACCGGGGCTCCAGAGAAGCAGATAAATGGCCCAGTTCACCGCGGTCGACAGCACCACCAACACCGAGTAGAGCCAAAGCACCGCGGCCACTCGCGTCGCGTTTGCCTTTCCGTAATCCTTGGGCAACATCTCCCTCCGCGACACAAGCCTCGGCCAGTGAGCTCAGTCAGGCCTAACATCGATTCTAACGGCGGTGCCGCCGCCGCTCTGTGAAATAAAGTCCCGCTTGGAAACGCATTCCATCCCCAGCGCTCAAGATGATTCAGAAAAACTATACCGCAGCGCACCTGCGCTCCCGTTCCGTATCCCTTTGTTTGTCCTGCGGTACACTGGCGTCCTGACACTCAGGATGGCGTACGTCACCCGCAGCCTCTCACGGAATGGAGTTCTCGTGTCGGTTATCAGCCGAAAAGCGGGGTCCGAAGCCATGCTGTTACGTCTGAAGCGGCGCCTCGGGGAGCAGATCGACCGCAACAGGCGCTATTCAAGTCTCGCCTTCGTCGTATGCGTATTCTTCGGAGTGGCGATGATCGCCGACGTCCAGCCGGCGGGCGATGGAACATGGTATTGGTACAGCTCCCTTTTTCTCAACGGCAAACGTCTCTACGCGGACATGCATCTGGCGCTGCAACCACTGATCGTGCTTGAAACCAGTGCATGCATGGCCATACTCGGCAAGGGATGGCTCCTCTCGAAGGTCCCTGGCGTTCTCCACTTACTCGCCTATTGCCTCGCCTTGTTGCTGTTCGTACGTGAGTCGAAGTCTTCCGATAAACGAAAGGCCCTCGTCTTTGCCTTCGCTTTCTTCCTCTCCATCTCGTTTGAGGCTTACCGTTTCGACGACTACCACGTTCTCGCCGATTGCTTCCAGCTTTATTCGCTCCTTCTGCTCCTCGCACTGCCACACGACAATCCGCGGAGCATTCTTATTCGGGCCTCGGTTCTAGGAGTCCTTTCCGGACTGGCCATCACTACCCGGCTGAATGACGGCGCCGCGCTCTTCATAGGGGTCGCGCTGGCAATCCTCTCTCTGGCCCCTTCTCGGAAGCTGGCCTCGATCGCTCTCTTTTCACTTGCCACTGCTCTGACCGTCGTAGTCGTCGTGCATCTCACGGGAGACTCGCTTTCCGCGTACGCGACTTGCTCGATCTTCCACGCTGCCAATTCAAAGGGCGGCGCCGGCGGCGTGCTCAGCGCGCCAATGCACCTCCCCATCAATGCCTCAGTTTGGCTGCGAGACCACGCAAACAGACCGATGATGTTCTTTGCCATCGCCGTCTCCCTGGCCTGGGCTTTCTGGATCAGCCCGCTGAAGAAGAAAGGGCCCTGGGAGCTGTTTGCCTTGGCGATGATTGCCTTTCTTGTGGTCGTCCTCGCCCTCGGCCGGCTCTACTACATGTTTCAGAGCGTCAACGCCGAATACACCTTCCTTGGCGACCTCACCGCCGCCGGAGTCTGCGCAGTCTATGGGTTCGGCATCTGGGCCTTCGTCCGATTCCTCTGGTTCGGACTACAGCCGAACCGCACTCTCCAATGGGAACACCGCGAGATCCTCTTGCTCATCCCGCTCGGACAACTCGCTTCCGCGTCCATGTCCTCAGGTGGAACCCACATGGGACTCTTCGCGCCTCCCACCATCCTCTGTGTCATTCTGTTCGTCTGCCCTCCCCGTTGGCTCGCTGGGCAGCGAGTGGGGAGCTTCTTCAGCGCGCTCGCCGTCCTCGCGCTATGCTGCGCCATCTCGTACCGAGTCGAGCGACCCTTCGCCTGGCACGTTTACCTCGAGCCGCCGCTCTTCACCGGCCGCGTCTGGTATCACCATCCCGAGCACGGTCCGATGATCATCGATCGCGACCTGCTCCAAATGATCCAACCGGTCTGCCGGACAATCCAGGCAGGTGGATCAGAAAATGAATTGCTGTCCCTGCCTCTTCCCTACGCCAACTACTTCTGCGATACACCGCCGTGGCACGGCTATGTCCAGACGTTCTTCGACACCTCAAGCAAGGAAACCATCCAGAGCCTCATCGATGAACTCGAGCATGCGCCGCCAAAGTGGATCTTCTACCAGAGACAACTCTCCACTCTTGCGCTGCATGAACAGGTGTACAACCACAACCAACCCCTGCCGCAACGATTCCTCGACCAGTTGATCGAGCAGAAGATAGCACAGGGGTCATGGCGGGTCGCGTACAGCAGTTCCTATGGCGACACTCCCGCGCTGGATAACCAGTGGCTCCTCATCCAAACGCACTAGGCCAACAGTCTCACCGTGAACCGGTCAGCGCGCATCGACCATAGCCACTGCGCTCTGCCCGTGCAATCTTTCCCCGAACACCGTACTCGGCAGGGGAACCACCACGCTCGCCCCCAGCAGCACCAGTGCCGCGATGCACTTCAGCACTCCATGCAACAACCACATCGGCTCCGTCGCCATAAGCCACGCGCATGGCAGGACGAACCACAGCATTTGCTCCAGCGACATCGCAACTCTGCCCTGCGCTACGTCCTCCAGCAAAAAGATCACGAAGAATCCCATTGGCACCAGCAGTACCATCAAGGTATAGTCTGCGGCGATCAACGGCAGCACCGTCGACACGCATGCCAGCGCGAACATCTGGTTCAGTACCGGCTTGTTCCACACCTTCCACAGCACCACCAGCCCCAGCGCCGCCGTCAGCGGCAGGCACACGTGATAGAGCTTCCAGGCCAGCGGATCGTTCGGCTGCGTAAATCCATACTCCTTCGCCGGCAGGTTGAAGCCGTGATTGCGAACCACACGTGCAATCGTCTTCATCGACTGCAGCAGCGAGTGATCCCCCTTCATCTCCTCCATCGGCCGCAACGACACAATGTAATTCTCAAAGAAGAAGCTCTTCGCGTAGACAATGTGATACGCCTTCACCGGATTCGGATTGATCAGCACCATCGACATCATCGTCACCGCCGCCGCCGCAAACAGCCCCAGCGCCGCTTCACGATACTTCTGATGCCGCGCCATCAGCGCCAGCCACAGGACCGAATACGGCTTCACGCAGCAAGACACCCCGAACGCCAGCCCCGCACCCGAGTAATCCTTCCGCGCATACAGCGCCGCCCCCAGGCACACACCCACCCACACCAGGCCTTCGATATTGCCGCGCATTACTACCTGCAGCGTGCCCCAGCCGAACAGCCCTGTCACAAAGATCGCGACTCCCACGTACCAGCGATAGCCTGCAAATCCGCGCACGCTCCGCCACACCGAGAAGCACGCCGCAAGCACGGCGCCCAGTTCCGCCGCCAGCAGCAGGACTAGGGCGTACGGCGCGCACATCTGCAGCAGGATCACGTAAATCACCGCCGCAAATGGAGGATAGTTCCGTGGAAACAGCGTCCCCGCCAGCCCCTCCAGGTCCAGCATGTGCGGCACCTTGCCGATCTGGTACTTTCCGGAAAACCGCACCAGGTCGCCAAAGCGCTGCGTCAAGTCTCCCAGCGGAAAGTGGTTCGAAGGCCGGCCGTGCAGAAACCACTCGCTCCACACCAGCAGGTTCATGCCAACAAACACCAGCAGGTAAACCTGAATCGCCAACTGCACCCGTCCACGGTCTGTTTTCCAGTCCAAGTCAGCGTCTCCTTCGCACTTACCTTCATTCTGACCTGCTCTCAGCCAGACACGGGCCGCATTTCGCCCTCGGGACACAACTTGATACCACCGGCATGCTTCGCCCTAGGTTGCACCCGCTCTCTCGACGCGCGACAATCATCCCCTATGCCACAAACCAAATTCAGAATCTCCACAGACCTTGCCCCCGCCGCCATCGGCCCCTATTCGCAGGCCATCCGCGTAGGCGACACCCTCTACACCTCCGGCCAGATCGCACTGGATCCTTCCACTGGGTCTGTCGTGGCTGGTGGAATAGAAGCCCAAACCACCCGCGTCCTCGATAACCTCGTCGCCGTGCTCGCCGAAGCCGGCCTCGACATGGCCCACGTCGTCAAAACCACCGTCTACCTCAGGAACATGGCCGATTTCGCCGCCATGAACGAAATCTACGCCAGCTATCTTGCGCCCGAAGGAGTCGTCCCCCCGGCCCGCTCCACCGTCGAAGTCGCCCGCCTCCCCAAGGACGCGCTCGTCGAGATCGATCTCATTGCCGTACAGCCCTGAGCCGCATCAAACACCATCACCGCGCATCTAACGTCAGGAGGATCTCCACCATGGCTGACACCGTCGCCCCCGCAAACCCAAAGCAGAAAGTTCACAAGACCGAAGCCGAGTGGCGCGAACTCCTCACCCCTGAGCAGTTCCATGTCATGCGCGAGAAAGGCACCGAGCGCGCATTCACCGGCGCCCTCGTCGACAACCACGAGGACGGCATCTACCACTGCGGCGCCTGTAACGCGCCTCTCTTCACCTCCGACAAGAAGTTCGACTCGGGCAGTGGCTGGCCCAGCTTCTGGCTCCCCGTATCGCCCGAGGCCATCGAGGCCCACGAAGACACCACCCTCGGCATGCGCCGCGTCGAGGTCACCTGCGCGGCCTGCGGCGCCCACCTCGGCCACGTCTTCCCCGACGGCCCCCGCCCCACCGGCATGCGCTACTGCGTCAACAGCGCCTCCCTGGCCTTCGAGAAGAAATAAGCCGATTAGCTGATAGCTGATAGCTGATAGCTGATAAACACAAACACGAAAAGCCCCGACCGCCTAAGCGATCGGGGCTCCGTCTTTTGTCTTAAGCTCGAACGTCGAACCTAGTACCTCGAACCTAGCCTTTTACAACCTTCCCCGTCTTGATGCAGCTGGTGCACACGCGAATGCGCTTGCTCGCGCCCGCGACGCTCGCCTTCACCGGACGCAGGTTCACGTTCCACCGCCGGCGGGTCGTGTTGTTGGCGTGGGAAATATTGTTGCCGAACTGCGGCCCTTTGCCGCAAAGATCACATTTGGCTGCCATGGTGTTGCTCCAATCTTTAGGTTCGTAGAGGCTCAGCGCGGGCCCGATTCCACTCAGGGCCACAACGACGCCATAGACCAGCGAGTCGCCCTTCCATCCGGCATACCCACCGCTGCCGTTGGAACGGCACTCTAACGCTCTACAAGCATACCACGGAGCACCCCCCCCCGCTCAACGCGCTCCCGCTTGCCGGGCATGCCTACGGGTGGTCACTTCCACAAGTTGCGGATTCTGCCCGGGTTGCACCGTTACCAGGGCATCGGAGACTCACACATCTCGATCGTCTTGGTCGCGCCGGCTCTTTGGGCGCTACCGCAGGATGATAAAGTAGCCAAGTTGAAAGGTAGCGCATTTTTCAGAAAAACCTGACTGGAGAATATCGATCAACTCGCGTTTGCTCCGCGACACCATCCGTCGACTTGCACCAGGACGAATCGAATTCGACACTGTCATCTTGTTCGCGGAAGGTTCGAGGACACCACGACCCGGAAATCAAATCTAACTATTTTATAATATGCAGCTTACAGAATTTTCTTTAGTGGATTTGGCGGCCAAATATTGGGCTTTCATTATTCTCCGGAGAGTATCTCTTCTGGTGGATGAGAGACCCAAACTTCAGCAACCCGCTGCCTGGATATCACGCCGTTTCTTGATTTTGAAGGATCAGGTCGAAGGCCTTGGCCTCGAATGCACCCGAGGGGTCACAATTCACGGAATCACGGGTGGTGAGTCACGAATCAAGGGTGGTGAGGGCGTTTCTTTGAAATGAAGATTGATTACGCTACTCCCGGAGCGAACTAGCCCGCAAGCAAAAAAACCGACCGATTTAGCTTCATATGGCCATCCTTGATTGATGAGGAATCTTTAAGATGACCCCTCGCCAGTGAGATCTCGGCCCAGAGCAATATCATGAGCACCCCACGATTGCGCAGAACAAACGCAGTTATTGGAGAAGCGCAAAGATCGCAGTTATGGAGAAGCGCAAAGATGTGGTGGCGGCCGGGAAATAGGCAGGTGGATCTCGTGTATAGTTTCCGATTAAATGAGACTCCTTCGTTTCCCGATCTTATTCACACTCATTGGCTTCCTGGCCCTTGCCCCCGTCCTCACCGCAGAGCAAGCATCCACCACGAAGCCCAAACCCGAGGACACCGAGGTCTACCAGCCCGAGCCCAAGATCGTCACGCCGGGTTTCGTCGACTCCGCACCCCCCTCTGACGCAGTAATCCTCTTCGACGGCAAGAACGCCGATGAGTGGGTGATGACCCGAGATAAGTCTCCCTGCTCCTGGATCGTCGCCGATGGCATCCTGACAGTGAACAAAGCAGGCGGCGGCAACATCGAGACCAGGCGTTCCTTCAAGAACTACCAGCTCCACATCGAGTGGCGTATCCCCACCAACATCACCGGTACGGGGCAGGCCCGCGGCAACAGCGGTGTCTTCCTCGCCTCCACCGGCCCTGGCGACGACGGCTACGAGATTCAGGTCCTCGACTCCTACAACAACAAGACCTACGTCAATGGTCAAGCCGCTGCGGTCTACAAGCAGAGCGCTCCCATGGTCAATCCCAACCGCAAACCCGGTGAGTGGCAGTCCTACGACATCGTCTGGACGGCGCCCACCTTCAACGCCGACGGAACGCTCAAGACTGCCGCCTTCGTCACCGTTCTCTTCAATGGCGTCGTCGTCCAAAATCACTTCCAGCTGCTCGGCCAAACCCTCAACGTCGGCACCCCGTTCTACAAGGCCTACACCGCCGCGCCCATCAAGCTCCAGGCACACGGCGACAAGAGCGAACCCATTAGCTTCCGTAACATCTGGGTCCGAGAACTTCCATAGACCTCGCCCCAGACACGTTCACCTCATGCCCAAAGGTCCCTCCATGCTCACTCGCCGCGGATTCACCGGACTCGTTGCAGCCTCGCTCGCATCGCCCTCACTCAGGCTCAGTGCCATGGGAGCGCCTGGCATCACACCCCAGTTCTCGGTCATGGTCTGGACGCTCAATAAGTTTGGCACCTTCGAGCAGAGTCTTGAACTCGTCGCCCAGGCCGGCTACCGTCAGGTAGAGCTCGTTGGGGAGTTCAAAAAGTGGTCCGAGGACGACTACACCCGCATCCTCGCCCACATGAAGACGCTCGGCATTACCGTCGATGCCACCGCCGGCATGTCACATGGCTTTGCTGACCCCATGGGCGGCGATGCCTACATCGCTGAACTCAACACTCTCATCCCTGTCGCTAAGCGCCTAGGTTGCAAGCAGATCATCTTTGTCTCCGGCAAACGCGCTGAAGTCCCTCAACCCGTCCAACATCAGGCCGGCATCGACAACCTGAAGCGCGCCGCACCCCTACTCGCCGCCGCTGGCCTCACCGGTGTCATCGAACCCATCGACCGCCTCGAAAACCCACCAATTTATCTCGACGGCGTCACCGAAGCCTTCGAGATCGTCAAAGCAGTCGGCAGCCCCAATGTGCGTGTCCTTTACGACCTGTACCATGAGCAGCGCAGCCAGGGAAACCTCATCGAAAAGCTCGAAAAGAATATCGACTCTGTCGGCCTCATTCACATCGCCGACGTCCCTGGACGCCACGAACCGGGCACCGGCGAGATGAACTACGACAACATCTTCCGCACTCTCGGTCGCCTCGGCTACAAGGGCACAATCGCCATGGAGTTCTACCCTACCACTGCCCCACTCTCCACCTTGCGCACCGCCCGCGAGCAAGCCATACGCAGCTACGCCGCCGGCAGTAAACCGTCATGACGCCATAAGCTGTGCTCATCACGCATCGAGCGGCCATAAAAAAGCTGGCGGCGGCTCATCCACACTCTTGGTGCGACCTTAGAATTTTCGGCCCGGCAGGCTGGCTGCTTTACTTCTCAATCCGCTCGGTCGCTGTCAGGACTTTGACTCTCGAGAGTGTTTCGCAACCAGGGTCCGGCCGACTTGGCATTCAATGAGTGACTCGGCGATTTTATGTACACCGAGACTCGAGCTTAACTAGGAATCCAACAAAATTCATATTCCAGTCGATTGCCAGCTGAACCCCACCACCGGCGCAATTCGGTGATCCTCTTGACGCGAATTCTTGCGATCCATTACTGTCGTTCTAGCGCGAAGGGCGCATCCAGTCCGCGGAAAGGGCCGTGCCCACCTTGGGTGTCTACAATTTGACGAATCTTCTTTCAGCCTGATCTGTGCGGACATTCCAGGCGCAGCGTGAAAGGAGTTTCGTGTGCCCGACCATATCCTCCCTGACCACCCCAGCGTCGAACAGTATAAGAAACAAGCCAAAGAACTTCTCAGTGCTGCTACCGGTGGCGAACCGGCCGCGTTGGCGCGCATGCGCAAACACCGCCTACGTCTCCACGATCTTGCTCTTGACCGCCCACATGCCATAACTTTATCCGATGCCCAGTTCGTCCTCGCGCGCGAACACGGCTACGAGTCATGGCCCGCGTTTGCAAAGCATATCGAGACGCTACGGATCATTCGCTCAGTTGAAGATCTCGCCGATCCCCTGAACACTTTCATTGAGGTTGCCTGCGTCGATCGCCATGGTTGGCACGCTTCCGGCACCGTGGAGCACGCCGACCTGATTCTTGCTCGTTACCCGGACGCCGCCACCGGCAGCATCTACGGCGCTGCTGTGCTTGGCGACGAGGCTGCTGTCAACGACTGGCTCGCGCGCGACGCTTCACTCGCAACGACTACCGGTGGGCCGCACAATTGGGATGCTCTCACCTATCTCTGCTTCTCGCGCTATCTTCGCATCGAGAAAGCCCGGTCTGAGGCGTTTGTCTCAACCGCTCGAGCCCTGCTCGAAGCCGGTGCAAATCCCAACACTGGCTGGATCGAATACATTGACGATCCTCCGCGACCAATCCATGAAGCCGTGATTTACGGAGCTGCCGGACTCGCGCAAGATCCTGGCCTGACAAAGCTGCTGCTCGATCACGGTGCAGACCCCAACGACGAGGAGACCCCTTACCACGTCTCTGAAACCTACGACAATACCGTCGTCGAAATTTTCGTTCGTTCCGGCCGCTTCAACAAAGTCAGCCTCACCACTGTCGCCGTTCGGAAGTGTGACTGGCACGACGATAAAGGCCTGAAACTTGCCCTTGACCACGGAGCCGACCCCAACTATCTCACTCGCTGGAGATACTCACTGCTCCAACATGCCATCCGCCGAGATAACGGTCTGGTGATGATTGATGCGATCCTCGACCGCAAAGCCGACCCTTATCTACTGAATAACGACGACGGCCGCAACGCCATCCAGATGGCCGCTTACCATGGGCGAGGCGACATCCTGGCCTCGCTTGAACGACGCGGTTTTGACATCGAACTTGAGGGCATCGATTCCTTGGTTGCCGCCTGTGCTCGCGCGGACCTTGAGACTGCGCGCAGTATCGCGACCAGCCATCCGCGGCTCTTGGGGCAGCTTCTCTCCATGGGGGGAGCGCTTCTCGCGCGCTTTGCCGGCACAGACAACGACGCAGGTGTCCGCTGCTTGCTCGCTCTCGGGGTTCCTGCTGCAGCGCTCTGGAGTGAAGGCGATCCCTACTGGGAACTATCCCAGAACTCTACCGCACTCCATGTTGCTGCCTGGCGTGCTCATCACGACGTCGTCCGCACGCTCATCGCCGCCGGCTCTCCGGTTAACGCCCTTGACGCCCGCAACCGCACAGCGCTTCAGCTCGCGGTACGAGCCTGCACTAGCTCGTATTGGAAGTACCGCCGCAAGCCCGACTCGGTTGCAGCACTGCTCGCCGCGGGAGCTGCCACCGTCGGCGTCGATCTTCCCACAGGCTATGACGCTATCGATGATCTACTGCGTCTTCAAAAAGAGGCCCTTCCGGAGGATCGATAGTGGGAGCACCATATCTAAATTAGTGACTCCAGGCCGATGCGCTCGGAAGCTACAGGTGGATCTTTACCGGCCAGGTCTTCCAGATGTCAGCACAGTAGTCGCGGATGGAGCGGTCGGAGGAGAACTTGCCGCTGCGGGCGACATTCATAATCGACATGCGCGTCCAGTCTTCCGGCTTCCTGTAGGCTTCCGCCACGCGATCCTGGCAGTCGATGTAGGACTGGTAGTCGGCTAGCAGCATGTACTCATCGTCGCGAAGGCAAAGAGCTGACCAGCGACTCGAAGAGCGACTTGTCGCCGTACGAGAATTCGCCGCTGCCAAGGGCATCGAGGACATCTCTCAGGTTGGCATTCGAGTCGTAGACCTCGTGCGAGTGGTAGCCCGCCTGCTTCTGCTGCTCGACCGCCTGTGCCGTGAGTCCGAAGAGGAAGAAGTTCTCTGCGCCTACCTCTTCACGAATCTCGATATTTGCGCCATCAAGCGTTCCGATGGTCAGGGCGCCATTCATGGCAAACTTCATGTTCCCGGTTCCCGATGCTTCTTTGCCCGCCAAAGAAATTTGCTCCGACAGATCGGCCGCAGGATAGACGCGGTGACCCAGCCTTACGCTGAAATCGGGCAGGAAGACAACCTTGATCCTGCCTCGCACCTGCGGATCGGAGTTGATGGTCTCGCCGATCGAGTGGATCAGCTTGATGATGAGCTTGGCGGTGCGGTACCCGGGCGCGGCCTTTCCGCCGAAAATAAAAGTTCGGGGGACCATCTCGATACTCGGGTCGCGCTGGATGCGTTGGTACAACGTGAGAATATGGAGGACTTGCAAATGCTGGCGCTTGTATTCATGCAACCGCTTCACCAGCACGTCGAATATGGAGTCCGGATCCGTGTCGATCCCCAGATGTTCGCGAATGAAGCCTGAGAGCTGCAACTTGTTCTGTCGCTTCACCGCTCTCCATTCGACGTGAAGCTCCGAATCGTCGGCCAGCGGCTCCAGGCGGCGCAACTTGTCGAGATCGTGAATCCATCCCGTCCCCAATCGCGCGGTCAGCAGGTGGGTCAAGCCCGGGTTGCTGAGCACCATCCAGCGGCGGGGGGTAACGCCGTTGGTCTTGTTGCTGAACTTCTCCGGCGAAAGCGCATAGAAATCGCGCAACACATGGCTTTTGAGCAGCTCGGTGTGCAACTCGGCGACTCCATTGATCGCGTGGCTGCCGAGGGCCGCCAGATAGGCCATGCGCACGAACCCATCGGGGTTTTCATCGACCAGAGAAAGCCGCCGGACGCGGTCTTCATCGTCTGGAAACTTCTTGCGAGCCTCCTCGAGGTGGCGCCGGTTGATCTCGTCCCCGATCTCCAGATGGCGCGGCAGCAACCCGCCAAACAGGCTGCGCGGCCACTGCTCCAGAGCCTCCGGCAGAAGGGTATGGTTGGTGTAGGACAGGGTATGTTGCGTGACATTCCATGCAGTGTCCCAATCCATCGAGTGGTCATCCACGAGCAGCCGCATGAGCTCAGCCACTGCGATGGCCGGATGCGTGTCGTTCATCTGGACGGCAAAGCTGCGATGAAGTTCGTTGAGCGGACGGCTGGCCTTGGACTGGATATTCAGAACGTGCTGCAGCGAGCAGGACACGAAGAAGTACTGTTGTTCCAGGCGCAACTGCTTGCCGTGAAAGCTTTCGTCACTGGGGTACAGGATCTTGGAGATAGTCTCCGAGGACACTTTGTCCGAGACTGCGCCGAGAAAATCGCCGGTGTTAAAGCTGCCCAGATTGAAGGACTCGACAGCCTGGGCCGACCACAGGCGCATGGTATTCACGGTGTTGGTCTAATAGCCGGAAATGGGGGTGTCGTGGGGGACGCCGCGCACCATTCTTCCGGGAATCCACCGCACCCGCAGTCTTCCGCCAGCGTCGGTATTAATCTCGGTATGTCCGCCCAGCTTGACCTCATAGACATCCTCAGGTCGCTCGATCGACCAGGGATCGCCGAACCGTAGCCATTTGTCTGTGGTCTCCACCTGCCAGCCATCGCGAATTTCCTGGTCGAAGATGCCGTATTCGTAGCGGATTCCGTAGCCGATGGCGGGAATATCCAGAGTCGCAAGCGAGTCCATAAAGCATGCGGCAAGCCGACCGAGTCCGCCGTTGCCCATGCCTGGCTCTTCCTCCTGCTCCATCAACACATTCAGATCGAGACCCAGTTGCCGCATCGCCTGCTCGGCTTCCTGGTAGATGTCGAGATTGATCAGGTTGTTGGCAAGATGCGGTCCCGTCAGAAACTCCGCCGACAGGTAGCAGACCACACGCACATCCTGAGCCCGGTAATTATGTACCGTGGACATCCACTTTTCGACCAGGCGATCGCGCACGGTGTGTGCCAGCGCCATGTAAAGATCGTTGACCGTGGCCCGCTCTCGGGTTCGTCCCTGCACGAAAAGCAGGTTGTCAAGAAACGACGCGCCAGGGCATCTACACCGGGGGCGGTTCTCTGGCTTTTCATCGATCCGTCGAAGGACAGTGCCGCGACTGCTGGAGTGCTCATCATCCACCTTCTTTCCCCGTCTGAGACTAGGTTTTGCCTAACTGGGTTCTGACTGAATGGCCGATGTCCCAAACATACGTACGGCGCAGACCGGTAAATGTGAAAGGTGAGTCAAAAACCAGCAGCACGCCTTGTGGCCCCAGGCGCTACTGCGCCATCCGTTCGCGCGTCATCTGCATCAACGTCCGTTGGCTGCCCACTGTTTCCGGCCCATTTCCACCTTCCGCCGGATCAAGCTGAAAATAACATCCGTCCGCGTCGAGCGCCCAGGCCTGCCTTCGGTCGCGCAGGCAGATATCCAGAATCTCCCACAGCTTCTCTTTCGCGGCCGTCGCCGGCACCGGCGTCACCACCTCGATCCGGTTCGACAGATTCCGGTACATCCAGTCCGCCGATCCAATGAAGTACTCTCCCTGCACTGGGTTCTCACTTCCGTTCGCGAAATAGAAGATGCGCGAGTGTTCCAGGAAACGCCCGATGATCGACCGCACCCGAATATTCTCAGTTCTCCCCGCAACCCCCGGGCGCAAGCAACAAAACCCGCGGATAATCAGATCGATAGGGACTCCCGCTGCGGACGCGTCGCACAACGCATGAATGATCTCCGGGTCTTCCAGCTGATTCATTTTCGCCACGATCCTCGCCGGCTTCCCGGAAGTTCGATTCGCGATCTCGCGCTCGATCAATGCCAGCAGCCGCGGCCGCATGGTCGACGGCGCAACCAGCAGCGACACGCAGGTCGGAGCGTGCGCATGGCCGGTGAGATAGTGAAACAGATTCACTACATCCCGCGTCAGCAGCGGATCGCAGGTCAGCAATCCCACATCGGCATACAGCTTGGCCGTCTTGACGTGATAATTGCCGGTCCCGATGTGCACGTAGCTGCGCAAGCCCCCGCTTTCCTTGCGAACCACTAGCGCCGTCTTTCCATGAGTCTTCAGCCCGCTCACGCCGAATGTGACATGCGCGCCCACCCGTTCCAGTTCCGCAGCCCAGTGCAGGTTGCGCTCTTCGTCGAAGCGCGCCTTGATCTCCATCACGCAGGCAACCTGTTTGCCCCGCTCCGCCGCGCGGATCAACGACTTAACGAACGGCGTGTCGTCGCCGATCCGGTAAGCCGTCATCTTGATCGCTACGGTGTCCGGATCGTCCGCTGCAGCGCTGATAAAGTGCTCGACCGTAGCATCGAAACTCTCGTACGGATGATGCACCAACAGGTCGCCCGCCTGGATCGCGGAAAAGATTGAACCCTCTTCCAGCGCTGGCGTCAAAAGCGGAGTCCAGGGCGTATCGCGCAACTCCGGGACTGACAGTCCCGCAATTTCGAACAGAGTCGTGTAATCCACTTCTCCATCCGCTTCATAGACATCCGCGGCAGAGAGTCCAAAGCGTTCCCGCAGCATCTCGCATATACCCGAATCGGCTCCCCGGCCGAACTCCAGCCGCACCACCGGTTCGTAGCGCCGTTGCCGGACCTGTTCTTTCACCATTGCGCGGATCTCCGCCGGCGAGTCCTCCCCCAGATCCACCTGCGCGTCTCTCGTGATCCGCACCAGCGTCATCCCGGAAATAATCATCCCGCTGTACAGCTTTTCGATATTCCCCCGGATCACCTCGCGCAGCGGAACCAGCAGCCGCTGCCCGGGTGTAAGTCCCACGCTCAGCGGAACCCATTGCTTCAACCCGGAAGGAATCTTCATCCGCGCCACCATCTGCTCGCAGCGCTCTCGATCTTCCAGCCGGAACGTAAGCGACGTTGACAGATTGGAAAGAAAGGGAAACGGATGGCGAATGCCATAGGCTGGACGCCGGGAAGCAGCGGCCCTGGACTGCCCCCCGCATCCAAATCGAATCTATAGAGCCCGCCGGTAAGTCCAATGAGCAATTTGGTCATCATGTACCTCCGGTCGTCGACCGGGGCTGCAATCAGTCCCTCAGATGTTCATCACCGCTTCCGAGATGCCGAGTTTATTGCATCGAAGAGTTCCTGCGCCTGTTCTCCTTACTTGACCATCTCCTGTGCAAACGCCTCGATCGTCGTCGGCCCATGGAACTTCTCTGTTCCCGAATTACCGAAGTGGATCCAGCCCGAGTTGAAGCTCTTCACCATTTCGATATAGAGCCCCGTCCGGTCAGCTGGCATACCGATCGCTTCCAAAACATTTTGCCAGGCAGCCTCAGGTAATTGCGCCGCCTTCACCTCACGGCCGAGCGCCCTGCCGAACGCGGCCGCCGTTTCGTACAAATCGGTTCCACCCACCGGCCCGTCTACTTCTAGCACACGCTCGCCCGTCCAGGTCTCCTGCAACGCCTTGGCGCCGGCCTGGCCGATATCTCGCGTGGCCACCAACGGGAATTTGCGAGCAAGCGGCGCATAGAAGAACGGCATCTCACCCGTCGCACGGATGTGGTCCAACGCTCCCAGCCAGTTCTCCATGAAACTACCCGCGCGCAGATACGCCACAGGTATCGGCAGCGTGCGCATAGCCTCTTCCATCAGGTGGGTCGACGTGATCAGCCCCAGCCCACTCGGTTGCTCCGAACCGATCGACGAAAGAAACACAGCCTTGCCAGGATGGGCCTGATCAAGCGCCTCACGGATCGCCGCAATCGTACGCTTCTGGTCCGGCAGGCCGGGAGCCGGCGCAAAGTCCGGTGGAATCATTGCGAACACGCCCTCTGCCCCCGAGAACGCCTTTGCGAGCCCCGCCGCGTCGTCATACGCGGATTGCACCAGCTCCACACCGCGATCAGCCCAGGCTTTTGCCTTCCCCGAATCGCGCACGACGCCCCGCACCGTTTTACCCGCAGCAAGCAGACTCTCCGCCACTGCCCCGCCAACTTTGCCCGTAATTCCCATCACTGTGAACATGTCGCTCACCTCCTATGCAAGTAGATACTTGTATTCAAAGAAAGGATGCAAGTTTTTACTTACATGATTCCTTTCTGCGAGAATCCACCTGTGACCGTCTTTGATCCAAACCGCAAGCGCAACGCGCGTGGTGAGCAGCGCCAGCAGGCTCTCCTCCGCGCCGCCGCCGCAGTTTTCGGTCGGCTCGGTTACCACCAGACCACCACAAACGCCATCGCCACGGAAGCGGGCGTATCGCCGGCGACTCTTTACCAGTTTTTCCCCAATAAAGAAGCCATCGCCAGCGCACTCGCCTCGATGTACGCGCGTGAAATGGCCGAGGCAGAACTTGCCATCGACACCGAAGGCGTGCTGAGCTTCACAGAAGCCGTCGGTGAACTGATCGATGTGTGCATAAATTTCAACCGGAGGCATCCCGAGTTTCACACCCTCGTGGTCGACGCACCACTCTCGCCTTCCGCCCGCGAAGACAAACAGGTTCTTGGGCAGGTTTTCGTCGACTTCATCGCGGCCCGCCTTCGACGTGAGCTACCCACTCTCTCTCGCACCGAAGCGGCCCACCATGGGCAGGTAGCCCTTATGATCTTCCGCGGAATCCTCGACGAACTCACCGTCGCCTCGCCTCATGCCCGTCCGCGCCTGCAGCAGGCGATGCGCAATGCCGTTCTCCGCTACCTGACCCCTGTACTCATTGAATCCAAAGCGGGCGCGCAAGAAGTGCATAGATGACGAGAAGCCGACTTGCACTAAGACTTTTCGTTACTAATTCCGTTCTCGATGAGTGACTCGGGCGATTCGTCATCAATCTGGCAGCGGCCGCTAGCCCCTCCCTGACGTACGGCCCCTCATCGCAACACCAATACGCACACGAATAGTGAGACCAAGCCAGCGCTGCGATTTCTAACAACGTTGGCTTAGTATTCGCAAATTCGATCATCTGGCCTATTTTGAGTCGGGTCATCGGTCCTGCTTTCGTCCTAATATTCCTCCGGAATCGACCATATCTACAGGAATGGGTAGGGAATATAATCCTTGTATATCCAGTAAGTTAGGGGCCCATAATAGTCAGGGGATACTATTCCCTACCCGTTCCTTGGGGAAAACTCTTACGTTACGCTAATCTCCCATTGAAGCCGAGGTGCCATATGAAGGTGCTGACACGAGAACAAACAGAGGGCGCGGTCGCCCGGTTGGGTCAGTTGATTGAACTCAGGGAAATTAAACAAGAGGTGCTGGCGGCGAACTCCGAGGTGAGCCAGTCTACTATTTCAAAGATCATGACTGGCTCGAAGGAGTTGGGCTGCGAGAAGTACGTCCCTAGCGAAGAAGTCCTAAAAGAAGCTCTTCAATGCGCTTGGGCACAAGCTGAGCGACATCCTCAATGAGTCAGATCGAGTCGGAGAGGAAATCTATGGGTATCTCGCTACGCCTCTTACATGCCTCTCTGATGCGCAAGATGCCGGGTTACGAAACGTGGTTCAGCGAATCCGTAAATCGCAGCCGATCCGCAGTTCTCTTCGCCGCCATTCGACATCTACTGGCCAGGCGATGTTACGCATCCCACGCTGAACGCCGACATACCCGCAAGCCAGGTGTACATCACGGATCGCACACGTGCCTCTACCCACGATTTCATCATCCTATTCTGTGGTACCCCAAGCTAGCTTTCTCCTTTGCTGGTTCAGGACGGCGAGGACAGGAACGTAAAGATCTTGTTCACCACTTTGCATAGAATCTGAAAACAATTGCGCAATCGCGCAGGATTAGAGTAGTTTTCACAAGGAAAATGCCAATATCTATTTTCTTTTAGACAGTGGTATGCTATAAAATTTAAATTAGCTATATCTCCCCACATTTATAGGAACGCTCGGGCCCCGTATTGCCTTTCCAGTTTCCAGGCAAACCGTGAATACGAGTCTCTCCTGGAAACTAAGTCACCTCTGAAGCAGCTTCCCCACGACGGAAGTCGTTCGTTGGAGAGAGCGAGAGTGCACCCAGGACATTGCTGTGTTTTTTCGGCAATTGCACGGCCCACGATGAGGAAAGTCACTCTTGATTTACTCCCTTCAACCCTTTCCAAGGTTTTGAAACGAGGTCGAAATGTATCCATCAGGCACCCTCCAAGTTTTGCAAAGTGCAACGATTGGGCCGCCCATCGGGACGATGTCGCAGGAACCTGCGGGATGGCTTTCGAGTAACCGGGCTTCTTCCACTTACATTGCGGACCGTTTCGGCATTCGGCTGCGGACGCTTCGTAAAGCCAGGGGAATGACTCAGCTTGAGATGTCGGTTGAATTCGGAATTGACCGAAGCTACATCAGCGATATTGAACGGGGGAAGAAGGCAATATCACTACCTTTGCTTGAAGTCATCGCCCTGGGTTTCGGGATGTCGATTTCCGATCTGTTTAGCGGAGTATAGTTTCAATCCAGCTTGGGCATCCCCGAATAAATAGTAAGTCGGGTATCCGGGTTGACGCAGGTATCTGTGCGGCCAGGTAAACCCTTGACTCGTCAGACACCCTTCATGGCGAAGATGAGGGTATGTAGCAGAACCGCGAGGTCGAGGAAGAATCCCCGATGCTCGATGTAGTAGAGGTCATATTCCATGCTCTCGTGGATGACGAACTTGCGGTCTGCGCTGAGCTGCCAGAAGCCGGTGATCCCGGGCGTGACGCTGAGGCGCTGAGCCTCGTATGGGGTGTATTCGTCCACGACGTAAGGCATTTCGGGACGCGGACCGACGAGCGCCATCTCACCCCGGAGCACGTTGATTAACTGGGGTAGTTCATCGAGGCTGGTCTTACGGAGGAAGCGCCCTGCGCGCGTGATGCGTGGGTCGCTCCGATCTTCAGGGGAGCGGCCGTATTTTGGGGCGGTTGTGTACATGCTACGGAATTTGTACATGGGAAAGCGCCTGCCCCAACGGCCGATGCGCTCCTGCTTGAAGAAGACGGGACCGGCGGATCCTGCCTTGATCCAGACGGCGATCGCGACGCACAGCGGAAGTGTTGCTGCGACCATGAGGGAAGCCAGAATGATGTCGAGCGCTCTCTTCATCGCTTCATACACGTAGAGGCCTGCGACCTTGCCGCCAAAGAAGGATTGGACGACAAGGCCATCCATCTGGTGGACGAAGGCAGGGCCGCGATGTTCGCTGGAGCGCATGGCTCCGACTTCCGAGAGTTGGATGCCGAGCGAAGACGCCAGGGTGGATATCTCCGCACGGCGGGCGGGCGTCATGTGTGGATCGGCGAGAAAGACATCTGAGATTTCGAGCCGGGTGAGCAGATCTTCATTGAGTGCTCCGCTGTGAACGGGCGCGTGTTCCTTGAAGCGGTAACCATGACTGTAGATGACGCGGTCGTCGCCGGAGCCTCGTTCGTCGAGGAAGGCGATTGGGCGAAGCTCGTGGTCGGGCGAGTGGATGAGATACGAAAAGATTCTTCTTGCCTCGGAACCAGAACCGACGATCAGGACGCGGCGTCTGCGGATGTCCTCCAGGGTGTACCGCGACAGGAGCGGCCGGGTTACCTGCCGCAACAGCAGGATCAACAAGGTGGTCAGGACACCGCTGGCCAAGATGAGGCGAGTGGCATGGGTGGGCGTTGTCAGCAGCGTGCTGATGTAAGTAAGCAGAAAGGAGAAAACGGAAACACGGAGGACGGCGGAGCTTTCCAGAACGCGCAGGAGGCAGTGCTCATTGCGGTACAGGTTTTGGCTCAGCCCCAGCAGGAAGAACGCAATGCCGTAGAGGGTACAGAAGGAGGCCAGCCGGGAGACATAACCGAAGGCGGCCGGGTGACCGGTGGCACGCCAAAGCAGCATGGCGACCGAGGCACCGGCGACGATTGAGATGCAATCGACCACGACCACCATCGGTGTGGCGAGTGCCTGTGCAAGCACCTTTGCATCGAGAATCGGTTCGGTTGCCGTGGGCGAGCTTGCTTCCTGGAGTAGACGAGTGCGTTGCAGCCTCGCTTGCAGTTCCACGCTTACCTCCTTGCGTCCATTCGTGGGCGACTCGTTCTGTGATGGCCTTCCCTTCCGCAGGAGCAGAGAGACCTCTCTTGCCGGAGGAAGCGCTCGTTTTGGATATTGAAGCCTGGGATGAACTACAGGGATACGTCCTACAAGTAGCACCGAACGGTCCAGCAAGCATCGGCTACTGGCCACAATTGCAGAGCACGACGGCAGGCAAATGCACAACTGCAGATGTGCGGGGCACTGGTGTCGTTGATAGCAGACATATCGCGTTTTGCGCTTGCGATGTGCTTCGCCGGAGGATATCTATCGGGATATACCTCAATCGTTTTTCCCGCCTAACTCACGTCTTGACGAACAGGAGTCGGCTTCTGTGAATGTCATCGTCATCAACGACAACGCACATGTGAACGGGGGCGCCGCGAAGGTGGCGATCCAGGAGGCCCGGGGACTGGCGGACCGGGGCCACAGGGTCCTTTTCCTTTGCGCCGTCAAGCCGATTGCGCCGGAACTGGTTCACGAGAAGATAACAGTCGTCTGCACGGAGCAGCACGATTTTCTCTCCAATCCTCATCGCCTGCAAGCGGCGCTGCAGGGCTGGTGGAATCGACAGGCAGCGAAGATGGCGGGCGAGCTTCTTCGCATTGTCGATAGCGAGGAAACAATCGTTCACCTACACACCTGGTCGAGAGCGCTTTCTGCGAGCGTGATCCGGGAAGCCTTTGACGCGGAGGTCCCGACCATCTGCACGCTCCATGACTTTCAATTGGCGTGTCCTACCGGGACCTTCTTCCAGCATTCCAGCCAGCAGATCTGCCGGCTCCGGCCTCTGGGGATGGCCTGCCTTACGACGAATTGTGACACGCGCAGTTACAGTCAAAAGCTGTGGCGCAGCGGAAGGCAACTGGTCCAGATCACTGCGGGAAACGCGCCATCTGGCATACGCCACTTCATTGCTCACTCGAAGCTGGCGGGCGAGGTGATGCGCCCGTATCTTCCGCGGGAGAGCGTGATCCATGCGCTTCCGATTTGCATTGAGAGCGCGCGCAATGCGCCGGCGAGCCCGGAACAGAATGAACAGTTTGTATACCTGGGCCGGCTGGTGCGGGAGAAGGGCGTTCTGCTCGCCGCCCATTGCGCTGCCGCGGAGGGCCTACCGGTGACGTTCGCAGGAGCCGGTCCCTTGCTGGATGAGATACGAGACGCCAATCCTCGGGCCATCATGACTGGGTGGCTGAATCATGCGGAGAGCGTGGAACACTTGCGCAAGTCACGCGCGCTGATTTTTCCGTCGCTGTGGTACGAGACCCTGGGTCTGGTGGTACTCGAGGCGGCGGCCCACGGTATCCCTGCCCTCGTGCCGGACACCAGCGCTGCCGCGGAGGTGGTAGAGGACGGGGTTACGGGACTCCACTTTAAGTCGGGCGATGAGTTGGACCTCCGCGCACGCATGAGGGAAATGAAAGACAACAACCTTGTGCGGACCCTCGGGCGGACGGCCTACGAACGTTTCTGGTCGAGCGATCATGGTTCGCTCGACGCTCATATCTCTTCGCTGGAAAGTATTTATTGCAAGGTACTGCAACACCAACCTGTCGGCGACGCAGCACTAACTACTCAAAGGGAGGTTCACAGTGTCAGATAGTGTTCTTACTTCTTTGCCGTCAAGTCCGTTGAGAGTTCTTCATGTGCTGGAGGCCACGCTGGGCGGGACGTTGCGATACATGGAGAACATCGCCGAGGCGACCAGAGGGCTGAATGTCGAGTCGGGGTTTGCGTATGGCACGGCGCGAGCCGATTCGCGGCTTGTGCCATTTCTCGAACTTATTGAACGGCTAGGGTGGAGAAGCTATCCGGTGGACATGCGACGCGAAGTCCGCCCTTCTCAGGACGTGAAGGCGTGGCTTCAATTGCGGGCGGCCGTCAAGGACTTTGCTCCCCACATCCTTCATTGCCATAGTTCGAAGGCAGGCGCTCTTGGTCGTACGGTTGTGCTTGGCATGAAGGACCGGCCGGCGCGCATCTACAGCCCGCACGCGCTTGCGGCGCCGCTCGGTAGCTTCTACCTGTCGATTGAGAAAATGCTGGCGGGCTTGACGGAGCAGTTTGTGGCTGTTTCCGAGACCGAGCGCAAGGAGATCGAATCCTTCTCGCTGGCGGATAAGGATTCGATCAGCGTCGTGTATCCGTGGGTCGATTCGACCTACTTCCAGCCAGCCTCCAGGAGGGTTGCACGGCAAAAACTGAGTCTGGGCGCCGGGCCGCTGGTGGTCGCCATTGGACGGCTTACCGCGCAGAAGGATCCGCTTGCATTCCTGCGCGTCATGGAACTGGTGCACGCGCAAGAGCCTGATGTCAAGGCTGTATGGGTTGGTGCAGGCGAGGGTGAAGCTGCCTTCGTTCGAGAGATCCGGAGATCCGGCATGGACTTCGTAATACGCGTGGTCCCCTGGCAGCATGATGTTCGCACTTACATCGCGGCGTCCGATGTATTTCTGAGCACATCGAAGTTTGAGAGCTTTGGATACGTAACCGCGGAGGCACTTGCAATGAGCCGCCCAGTAGTTGCGACCGACGTCACCGGTACGCGAGATATCATGCTGAACAAATTAGGGGAGTGGATGTTTGCTTCGGGACGCCCGGACGTTGCCGCGAAGCTGGTGCTGGAGATGCTTCGCGACCCCATGAAGTCCGCAGCCCTTGGCGAGCTTGGTCGCACCGAGGTCAACCAGCGATTCAGCACGGATCGTATGCGAGAGAGCCTGATGCAGGCCTATCGTGCGGGCCTGAAGCCGACTAGCGTGGAGTCTGTGGAAGAGACGATCGCCGCATAGCCGGGATGTGCCGGGAAGCGGGCGCAGACCAAGAAAGGACTTGACCATGGAGTTGCATACCCAATCGATACGGCTCGCGATCCTGTCGCATCGGTTTCAGCGTCATGACGGGCAGGGACGCGTAAACTATGAGGTCGCGCGCGCTGCGCTAGAACGGGGATGCCAGGTTACGATCCTGGCCTCGACATGCGCCGAGGAACTGAGCTCTCATCCGCTCTGCCGTTTTGTGAAGCTTGGCGACGAGGGTCTGCCTACGGAGTTGTTGCGCAATCTTGTCTACGCGTGGAGCAGCGCACGATGGCTTCGGGCGCATCGCGATGAGATTGACGTGGTCCAGGCGAATGGCTTCGTGACCTGGGAATCCTGCGATGTGGTTGCTGCGCACTTTGTTCACGCCGCATGGGGAAAAAGCCCGTGGTACCCGTTCCGGGGGATGCGTCCGTACTCGCTGTATCAGCGGCTTTACACGATACTGAACACACGCTGGGAGCGCTCGGCATTCATGGGGGCGCGGCGGGTGATCGCAGTTGCCAGGCCGCTTGTCCGCGACCTCGTAGAGATAGGCGTCGAACCGCAGAATATCGAACTCATCTGGAATGGCGTTGACACGAAGCAATTCCGGCCCGGTGATGCCGAGCGAAAACGTTTTGGCCTTCCCTCCGAAGTGCCTCTGGCGCTCTTTGTCGGCGACATACGAACGCCGCGGAAGAACCTGGAAACCGTGTTGCGTGCAATGTGCGAGGTCCCTGATGCCTGTCTTGCGGTAGCGGGAGATGTGGAGCGCAGTCCATATCCTGCGATGGCACGGGAGTTGGGACTGGAACAGCGGGTCGTGTTTCTGGGAAAAGTCACAGCGATGGATTGCCTGATGCGTTCCGTGGACATGTTTGTATTCCCCTCGCGCTATGAGGCGCATCCGCTGGTGTTGCTGGAGGCGATGGCTTCGGGTCTGCCGAGCATCGTTTCCGGAACGTTTGGCGCGAACGAGTTTCTCGGCGAGGGCGGGCTCATTCTGGACGACCCAGACGATGCGCAGGCCCTGGCAGCCTACATGAAGAGCTTGATTGTGGATCCTGCGCTGCGGATGGCGATGGGGGCTACGTCTCGCAAACGAGCCCTGGAGATGCAATGGGCGACGATGGCGAACCAGTATCTCAACGTGTTTCATAGCGTCCTGGAGCAGCGCGTCGCGGCGTCGGTGGAGGTGCTCTCTTGAACCAGTTCGGGATGACAATCCCAGACACTCTAGCGACACCGACGGAATGCTGCCTCCGGAGTCAACCTTCATGGCTCCCCGTTTCGCTGCATATCGGGATCGAAGTGGACAAGGGCGGAGCGGGGCGTGTGCTGTCACAGCTTATGACTCATCTGCCGGAGGCAGGATTTCGTTTTCGCGGAGTGGTCGCGAACCCCCCTGCGGAAGGTGCGGCAGATGACGAGTCGGTGGCCTCGTTCACAAGCGCGGAGGCGGGGCTGCTTCAACGTCTACGCGGTGCACGAGCCGCTATTCGTTCGGCGTTGGATCGCCTTAATCCTGATATCGTCGCTTCTCACTTTGCGATGTACTCCGCACCGGGACTAGATCTATTGAAGGGCAGACGAAATGTAACCCACTTTCATGGGCCATGGTCGGAAGAGGCGCTTCAAGAGGGCGGAGGAAGAACTGTCGTTGCCGCAAAATCGTGCCTGGAGGGGGCGGTGTACCGGCGGGCCGATCGAATCGTGGTGTTGTCGACGGCGTTTGCGGAACTGGTGATTACGAAGTTCGGCGTCGATGCGGAACGCGTGCGGCTGGTACCTGGTTCGGTCGACGTCAAGCGCTTCAACCTTACTACGCCGCGAAATGACTCCAGGACCAGGCTTGGGCTTCCTGTCGACCGGCCGATTCTGGTTACGGTGCGCCGCCTGGTGAACCGCATGGGGCTTGCGTCACTGATTGAGGCGATGGTCCGCGTCGTTGCTGCTGAATCAGAGGTGCTGCTGTGCATCGCGGGTCAAGGTCCGCTGCGGGCCGCGCTCGAACAACAAGTGGAGCGGCTAGGCCTGGAACGCAACGTTCGCTTCCTGGGCTTCGTCGCGGAACAGGATCTGCCCCACCTCTATTACGCGGCCGACATCAACGTCGTGCCGACGGTGGCGCTCGAAGGCTTTGGGCTGGTGGCTGCTGAGGCGATGGCGACGGGTACACCCTCCATGGTCACTCCGGTTGGAGGACTTCCGGAAGTCGTGGGCGGAATCTCCCGCGACCTCATTTTTTCTGGTACTTCGCCGGCGGACATTGCAGACGGGTTAATTGCCGCTTTGAGTGGCACAAGCAAACTTCCTGGCAGGATGCAGTGCAGGGAATACATCGCAAGTAACTTCAGCTCGGCGTTGATGGCGCATCGCACCGCACGTGTTTATCGGGAACTAATGGAGCAAACTGCTTCCTAGGGAACGGAGTGGACATGATCAAGCTTCCCGAAACTGCTGGGATCCTGATTGCTTCTTACAAGCGGCCTGGGCCTCTGGTCGCCTGCCTGGATTCTCTGACTCTTCAGCATATGGCGCCGCACGAGGTGATTGTTGTTCTCCGCGACAACGACCTGGAGACGCGACACGCGCTGACCGGTCCAAGGTGGCCGCTGCCTCTGAAGATTGTCTTTGCCGGAGCGCCGGGGACGGTGGCCGCCAGAAACGTAGGGCTCGATGCATCCACCTCAGACGTAATCGCGATACTGGACGATGACACCAAGCCACACCCGGACTGGCTCCAACGCGTACTCGCTCGATTTAGAGAGGATCCCTCTCTAGGCGGCCTGGGTGGCCGAGATCGCTGCTTTGACGGAGAATCCTTCGATGACAGGGAGGCTGCAGTCGTGGGTCGAATTCAGTGGTACGGCCGGATGATTGGCAACCATCACCTCGGCGTTGGCGATATTCGGGAGGTGGATTTTCTCAAAGGAGCGAATATGAGCTTTCGCGCAGAGGCCATCGCCAATCTTCGATTTGACTCACGGCTCAAGGGACAAGGAGCGCAGCCTCGGGAGGATACGGCCTTCTCGGTCGCCGTGAAGGCGGCGGGCTGGAAGCTAGCCTACGATCCCGCAGTGGCAGTCGATCACTATGCTGCTCGACGAGCCGAGGTTCGCCACTATGTGGATGTGCAGGCTTTGTCCGACGAAGGATCATTCCGCGACTTCGCATACAATGACATCCTCTCGATCTGGCTCGCCCTGAAGGGCCCAAGGAAGCTGGCGTTCATGACCTGGACTGTACTGGTGGGGACTCGTGTCTGTCCTGGACTGGTCCAGGCGGTGCGGTTTACTCCACGGCTTCGTGGAGCATCGTGGCGCAGATTTTATGTGGCCCAGCAGGGAAAATTCGAAGCGTTCCGTGATCTTCTTTTCAGCTAAGCGATCCGTACGGTGAACTTGCTGCGTTGGACATTCTCGAAGGTGCGCCGCGATGGACGACGCTTCCAAGCAGGAAGAAGACGATGGCGCAGGTAGAGTATTGACCCTGGATGAGCCAGCCGCCGAGATTGGCGATCAAGATAGCAAACACGGGGAGGCCGATGTACACCTGAGTGTCACGGACATAGAACCAGGCAGCGCGCACTCCAAACAGGGCAACGGCAAGATAGAGAAGTCCTCCGGCCAGTCCAAGCGCAATGAACATGTCGCTAAAATCCAGCTCGGAACTTCCTCCGTCTGTGTCGGCGTCGAATTTCTGCGCGGCAAAAGTCGTTGAGCCCAGGCCCCGCCCGAGAGGATTGGTGAGCCCTTCAGTGAACCCGGTAAGGACCATGTTGGAGTGCACGCCGGCGCTTGAATATCTGTCGTCAAAGGGATGAGCAAGGCCACTTAGCTGGTGGGACAACGCGTCCTGCACCGCAGAGTTGCCGCGCTGCGTGCCTGGAGGAGTTGCGAGATAGCTGGCAACGAACGAAAGACTTAGTAGTGCCAGACTAACCGTCGCGATCATGGATACAGCGGTGGCGATGCTTACTTTCTGCCCTCGGCGAATCAGCCAAAGGATGGGGATCGCGGCGACAATCTTGATAGTCAGCCCGCGACCGCCGGACAACAGAAGCGCTGCTGCGAGGATGGGAACGGCGGCGAGCCAGGTGCGGCGCGCTCCGAGATAGGCGGCTGTAGCGGCTGCTATAGAAAGTTCCAGCAACGTGGCGTATTCCGCGGCCGAGGTGGAAAAGCCAAACGCGCGTACCGAAGAGCCAACATAGAGTGATGTATAGACCTTGCTCACCTCGGTAATCCACGCCTGCTGGTAGGGGAGAAAACCAATGAAGTTCTGGCATATCCCCATGGCAGCAGCGCAGAGGCCGAGCGGGAGCAGCGCTTTGTAGAGGATTATCCGGATCAATTCGGGAGACCCAAGGCCGCGACCGACCCAGAACCACAGCACGGGGATGATATAGAAGAACACGCCTGAGAGGCCGATACTTAGAGGCCCCTGCTTCGGATTTATTACTTCGAGCCCCATAACAACAAGCAGCGCCAGAACCATCTTCGAAAGCGTGTCCGTGAGTCGAAGGCGAAACAACAGCGGCGCCGCAAGGACAACAGTGACCACGGGTGTGACGAGCAACAATGGGTCAAAGGTTCCAGGCGCTGCTATCTGCGCGACGACTCTTCGAATGTCCCCGAGCAGCACCAGGTAGACGAGCGTGCACACCGCTGCAGCCTGTGGACGAAATACGGCAAGCAGCACAAGTGGGATAGCGAGCACAAGCGCGCAGAGGAGATTAGTCTGGCCGGCTACCAGCAATGCCCAGAGCAGAAGCACAAGCAAAGCGCCGCCGGCCCATGTCAGCGCGAGTTCGATCTCAACGCTTACCGGCTCGGCGATGGCGATGCTTGCCCTCATCGGGAAGAGTTCTCCTACCGGCCCATCAGGATTAATGCAGCGACCGCGGATCCGGCCAGACTGCCGGTCAATCCTGGCAGGGTCGCATCCATGAAGGCACGTCCGCGACTACGTGGCACGACAATGATGTCTTCCGCGTAGAGGACCTTGTCGCTGTCAGCCTGGTCAGTCATCCGCTTAAGATCGATCGGTATAATCCTGGAACCATCGCCGGTCTTGCGGATGATCGCGGCGTGCTTCAGCGCCGCGTCGGAGTTGGTGCCCTGGGCGAGGGCAATTGCCTGAAGCACCGTGATGCCTTTGCCTCCGGCCATGGAAAATTCGCCAGGCTTGGCAACGTCTCCGAGGACGTACACAGAGCCTGCGCGTGTCACGAGGATTACGTCGCCAGCTTTGACAGCGGTCATGCGTTGCAGCTTTGCAAATTCAGGCGAACTTGCCGGGACGGTTTCCGGGTTCTGCGGGTCCGCCACGTGGGTGATCACGATGTCGCCGCCCGCTTTCTCCGTAGTGCCGCCCGCCGCCGAGAGCGCATTCAAGAGGGAGTGGGGTCCAAGAAGGAGGTAGTTGCCGGGATTCTTCACTTCTCCGAGAACACTGATCTGCTGGGTTGCGTACTCCGCGATCGTAACCGTAACCTGCGGATTGGTCATTATCCGGGCTTCTTTATAGTGTTTCGCAACCACCTCGGCAGCCTGCTGGGTCGTCATGCCGATGACCACCGTATTTCCGGCGACGGGCAGGTCGACGGCGCCGTCTGCGTTCACGCGGAGCTTTGCAGAAAGCTCGGGTGTGTCGAACACATCGACATGCAGCATATCTCCAACGCCAATCTGGAGCGAACTCTCCGGCCGGACATGCAGCTTCGGCTCTTCCTCGCTAGCTGCAGCTGTTTGTGACCAGGCCCTTCCGGTCCAACCCGACGCGGCTAAGAGGACAATTGGTAGTCCAATCGATGTCACCGCAAAGGAACGGGGTTTAATCCGCAGCCTGAGTTTGCTTGGCCAGTGTTGCATACTCATGTCGCTTCTCCTGATGGCGTTCCGCTTTGTTCGCTGGCTGTTCGACCCGAGGCGGCAGATGGTTCAATACCACCCCGTGAATTCGCGCATTGTGACGCAGCAGCGTGTCACGAGTTTGCTTCAACTCGCGGACACGTGCATGGCCGTTCCGCACGGCCAACACGGTTGTATCCGCCCAACTTGCGAGCAGCGGTCCCACGCTGTCTGTAAGCAGGGGCGGCCCGAGTATGACGACATAGCTGAACTCTTTGCGCCACGTCAGGAGAAGGGAATGGAAGTCGTTCGAGGCAAGCAGATCCGAGGCGGCGGCGCCCGCATCTCCAGCCATCACCAGAAACAGATTCTCTGAAAGCGGGAGAGGCTGAACTGGATGCAGTTCATCCGAGCGGCCCGCAAGATAGTCTCCGAGCCCCGGGCCGTCTTCGATCTCAAACTCGCGCTGTCCTGCCGGATTCTGCAATTGCGTATCTACCACCAGAGTTCGCGCTCCACTGTCCGACAAAGCGATGGCAAGATTCGCAGCAACCTGCAATGCGCCTTCGCCGTCACGGATGCTTGTTATCAGGATTGATTTGGCCTGCGGCGTTAAGATGAGGGAGTTCCGCAATGTGCGAACTGCCTCGGCAGTCTTCGATGAAGATGCTCGCAAACCATACGAGGACTGCGCTCGCACCCGTTCGCCTCTGTTCTCGAAGATGCCACTTAGATGAGCCAGAACCGGCATGCCCAGCTCCAGCTCTATCTGTGAGGAACCGCGTACGCGATCAGAAGCCGCATCCGAGATGAACGCCGCGACAACGCCGGCGAACAAACCGAGAATCAAGCTGCCTAGGAGAATGAAGATTGGTCTGGGCCCTGCGGCGTGCAGCGGAACGCGCGCCTCCTGCACCAGGATTGTATTCAGACCGGAGACCTCAGTGTCGACTGTCGCCTGTTGAAGCTTGCGCCGTAACGTGTCGTAAAGCTCTTTGCTGGACGTTACGTCGCCCTGCAGCGCGGAGTATTCAGCCTGGTTGCGATCAAACTTGTAGGCGAGCGCGATCTGGTTATCGTACTCGCTCTGCATCAGGTCCTGTGCGCGGCTGGCGGCTGCGTAGTCGGTGTTCAGCCGCTCGCGCACGGACTGGACTTCCGAGGCGATTTCGCTATCGATGCGCTGCATCTGCTGAGTGATATCCGCCAACGGCGGATAGTTTGCTCCGAACTTGGTGGAGAGCTGCGCATACTGCGCATAGAGTGTTCCCTGGGCGGCCTGGAGCGTATTCAGCTTTGGGCTGGGAAACAGCGCAGCAAGCTCTGCTGGACTTCCGCCCGTAGCGGCTTTCATCTGCGCCTCTTTGCTGATGCGATCGGACTGGGCACTCGAGAGCCTCTCGCTCAGAAAGCGAAGGCGGTCGGCGATGGTGTTGCTCGCACCTACTGTCCCCACGACATTATTTGCTTTCTCAAAGTCGTTGAGCTTTCGCTGGGCGGTCTCGACATGGGTCTGCAGTTCGTCCATCTGCGCCGACAGCCACTCACGCAACTCGGTAACGGAGTGCGCGCGATCCTCAAAAGACTGGACGGTATAAGCCTTAACGACCTGGTTGACGAGTGCGGCAGCCAGACGCGGATCCCTTTGTTTGACCGTAAGCGTGATGAGTTGTGTCCCGTCTATCTGCTTGACCGTAAGGGCGTCCTGCAGCTTGCCGATCCATAGTTGCTGTTGGGGCGAGAGGCTCTGCGCCACCTGAGGGATCGGGTCGGATCCTCGTCGTGACCCGGAGAAACCGACAAACTCTTCATCGGTCAAGGAGTTGAGCGCCCTGATGGCGACGTCGTCGCTCTTCAGGAGCACAATCTCCGTGTGGAAGCTGTCTTCCGCGCCTGTGTCCATGGGCGCAGGGCTGTCGGTCATGGAGAGAGAACGGGCTCTGTCGGAATCGATGCGCAACAAAGCAGATGCCTCATATACGGGTGGCCGTAGGGCTATGTACGCAACCGCCAGAAGCAGACTGAGCACCGCGCATGCAGCAATCATCCAGGCATGATGCCAAAGCCTCCGCAAAATATCCCCGACCGTTACACCTTCTTCGACGCGGACAGGCTGGAGCGCCTGGGGCTGTCTTTCAACGATAGCTACGGAAGGTTGATCTTCATCGCTCATGGAGAACTCTCAAAAGATGCAGGGTTAGATCTTTCGATAGCAGAGAATTACCGGACTTCGGGCGATTGCTGCTTCCCTTTAGTCCGTGGCCGAAAGCTGCAAAAGAGACAGTAATGCTGGAGCCATCATGGGCTGCAGGTCGAGATACGGCCAGTTCAGTAATAAGTAGAGTGGCGAGTAGTTAGGCATATGGTTCCATACAGCCAGGCTCGTGTCCACCGGATTGTGTCGCTCTGGTGTGGCCCATAGACCACACCGTCAGGAGATGCAGGAACCTCAATGTTCAAGCACGCTTCAGGAGAAGGGCGCGTAGTTAGTCGGCGACATTTCTAACTGCTGACACTGCGTTGTGTTGTGCTACTCTCTGCTCATCTATCGCCGCCTTGCGGCCCGCTGATACGGTTCCCAGGTCGACCCACCGTCTAAGCAGCGGACGTCACTGTTAGTGCCGGCCGAAACTCTGACTGTAGTCCCGACATTCCTAAGGGAGGCTACGAATGCCGACGATGATAGTCCAGAAGACCACTGAGTCCTACGTCGCGGGAGTTCAGCCCGCCGGGGCTAAGGGTGTGGTTGCCAGGCACTATGCCGTGTTCGATGGATTGCGTGGAGTAGCAATCCTGGCGGTGATGATCTACCACTTCAGCGGAGGATACAAGGGAACCAATGGACTGCTGAGGACGTGGGGCTTGGTGGCGGACGCGGGCTGGATGGGAGTCGATCTGTTCTTCGTGCTTTCGGGATTTCTCATCACGGGAATTCTGTATGACAGCGCCGCCGCAAAACACAAAGTAAAGAATTTTTATATCCGAAGGTCACTGAGAATATTTCCACTCTTCTACGCCGTCCTGTTTACACTGCTGTTACTCAGCCGTCCATTGCATCTTCATTGGCGACCTGAACATATCACCTACTTTCTCTATTTGAGCAACGTCGTGGCATTGATCTACCCGCGGCTTGTACCGCCCAGCAATTGGGTCAATCTTGGGCATCTATGGTCGCTGGCGGTGGAAGAGCAGTTCTATTTGCTGTGGCCCTTTGTGGTGTGGCACATCCGGCGCAGAGAGATACTTCTGCAACTGATTGCGGTTGTCCTGATCGTTGCTCCGGTGCTCCGTGGTCTGTTGTTGATGGAAGGCATGTCCCCTGTGACGACGTCGCGGCTTTTGTTTACGAGGGCCGACAGTCTCTTGTTTGGGGCCGGCGTCGCCTTACTCGTGCGCACGCCGTCACCTCGGCGACTACCTGCCCGAGGAATTCTAGCCGGCGCTGCGTTGGTGCTCTCCATTTGCCTGTTTGCAGCGCATGGACCGGACGCTTCTTCTTTCTGGCTCGCGACGGTCGGCTACTCTGCGATTGCAGCGTTTTGCGCCAGCGTCATTTACCTCGCTCGTGAGGGCGACGCGTTGATCGCGAAGTTCTTTGACAGATCATTCCTCAGGTTCTTTGGCCGCTATAGCTACGGTCTCTACCTATTTCACGGAATATACTTCGTTTATTTGCGCCACCTATCAGGAAGCTTGCAGGATCGTGTCCACTCAGGATTGATGGCGCAGCTTCTGATCATTGGCTTCGGCTTTGCTGTCTCCGTGGCATTGGCTGTACTGAGTTACCACGTTTTTGAATCCCCCTTTCTCAAATTGAAGAGCAGGTTCACCTGATCGCGGAGCGAACTTATGAGACGTGGCCTACGACGATTTGTGTCCGCGAAATCCGGAACGATGGCGGTAATCCAGACAGGCATCGCAAACGTGGCGGTCCAGGGAATCAATCTTCTTTGCGGCATTCTCACCGCGAGAAGTCTCGGTCCTGACGGCCGTGGCGTGCTTGCAGGAGTCATCATGTGGCCGCAGTTTCTGGCATATGGAATGACGATGGGAATTCCCGTGGCCTCGGTCTATTGGTTGAAGCGGCGCCCGGATATTTCCAGCGAGTTGGCCGGGGCCGGACTTCTACTCAGCGTCCTTTTTGGGCTGCTGGCCGCTGCAGTCGGGGCTCTCGTGATCCCCTATTCTCTTCATGCATATCCGCCCGCGGCGGTGCATCTGGCGCTGCTGTGGATTTTGGTTACTCCCCTGGAACTGCTTGCCGTCACGTGGATCGCGCAGGCTCAGGCAGCGGACTCATTCTCCAGCTACAACGCGTTTCGCTTTCTGTCTCCCTTCACGGTCCTGGTGACTCTTGCCATTGAGAAGATGTCCGGACACCTTACCTGCTCGGGGGCAGCGTTTGCCTATTTGCTTGGGGGGGCGCCGGCGATGGTCTGGATCGCTAGCTGGGCCTGGCGCTACTTTCGGCCTACGCTGCGTTCCATTGTGGCTACTTCCCGTCTGCTTCTTGGCTACGGAACGCGAGCCTGGGGAGTGGACCTGCTGGGTACGGTGGCAAGCCAGGTAGATCGCGTCCTCGTAGTTGGGCTGCTGAAGCCCGAGCTGATGGGACTGTATGTCATCGCGCAGAGCGCGGCCGGGGTGCTCGCTTTCATTCCAACGGCAGTCACGCCGATTACGATGCCGCGGTCTACCAATTTGCAGGCGGTGGATGTGGTGATGCTTACAGGCCGGGCTGCACGCGCGACGTTGTGCCTTATGCTGATCGCGTCGCTGCCGCTCCTTTTCCTTGGCCGATTCCTGATCAATCTGGTCTACGGCTCATCCTTCGCCTTGGCAGCCGGGGTCCTCCCCTTTCTGGTGATTGAGGCGGTCGCAAGCGGAGTGACGTCGGTCCTGGCTCAGGCGTTTCTTGCCAGCGGCTTCCCCGGAACGGTCAGTGTACTGCAGGGATGTGGGCTGCTTACTTCCATTCCGCTGATGCTGTGGCTGATCCCGCGCTTCGGACTTCCCGGGGCAGGATGCGCGCTTATGCTCTCGACCCTTTGCCGGCTGATGCTGGTACTTGCCAATTTTCGCTTCAAGCTCAACGAGCCTGCGCCGGGACTTCTTATGCGCAGGGCGGAATTCGTGGGACTGTTCGCGAACGCTTGGCAGCGCGTCACAGCTGATTAGAGCCGCTCTGGTGAAGCATAAAGTTCAACTGGCGCGTACGGGAGAATCACTCATGACAAGCCGATCGAAGACGATACCTTCGCTCTATGGGATACGAGCTATCTCTATCTTGCTTGTCGTTGTGTCTCACTGCTTCCTTCGAACCCGCGGAGAGGGCAGAGCCGAAAAGATTCTGCTCGCCCTGGCGGGCAATGGCACCGTGGGTGTTTCCATTTTTTTCGTCGTCAGTGGTTTTCTGATTACGTCGCTGCTACTGAAGGAACGTTCGCACGCCGGGAGTGTCGACCTTCGGGACTTCTATCTGCGACGTGTATTTCGAATTCTCCCCGCATTTCTGATTTACATCGCTGTGATTGCTGTGTTAACTTTGGCCGGGAGCCTATCGGTCCCTTGGCAACAGTTCTGGCGTGCGCTCACCTTCACTATGGACTATGTCCCAGAGAAGAATTGGTTTCTGGGACATGTATGGAGCCTTAGTGTTGAGGAGCAGTTTTATTTACTGTGGCCCCTGCTTCTGGTGCTGTGTTCTAGGCGTTTGCTGACGGTCATCACCGGCGGCATCATCGTGCTCGGTCCGCTAATTCGAATGCTTGACAGAGTAGTACTCCCAGGGACTCGCTCCGAGATTGAGTACATGGGCCACACGCGTCTCGACATGCTGATGTTCGGATGCCTGATAGCACTGTACTTTGAGGAGGACTGGCTTCGCGCGCTGCTGGCGAAGACGAATGCGCTCGCCGTCCCAGCACTCTCCGCCGGGTTCCTGTTCCTGATCTCACCGCTTATCGAGATGCGCTTCGGCGGGGTCTACATCAAGACAATCGGCTACTCGCTGCAGGGAGTGACGATCTCGTTCATGATGCTCTACCTGATAACACGTCCGGAGAGCCTGCCCGGGAAGGTCTTCAATTCCAGGCTGGCAGTACACCTCGGAGCCATTTCCTACAGCCTGTATCTATGGCAGGAACTATTCATAGGGTTTCGCGAGTTCAGCGTGACCAGCACCGCCATTCGTGTTGCTGCGGCATTCCTGCTGGCGGAGATTTCGTACTATTTCGTCGAGACACCAATGCTTCGTATGAAGCGCCAGCTCGCGGGAGCACAGTCGGCAGTATCGAGGCTCGGTAAGAGCATTTCAGGACAGACCCTTGCCGATAGCTAGGGCTGCTTTCGTTTTCTTTGCAGATCTCCCTGGTCTCCCAATTAGACCCAAAAACGTCGGGGACTTGGCGCTTGCGCGCATTCCTTTTTATCAACCAACTGTGTGCAATTGAGGTGTGCCATGAGTCGTTTGCTTACTTCGATCGTTATCCTTTGGCTTGTTACAACATGTCACGCGGCGACCGTGATATCGATCAGTATTTCGTCGTCGGCCAATCCTATCCGCAAAGGGTCTACTGCCAAACTGGCGTGTACGGCCTCGTACTCGAACGGAACGCGGGGGCCCTGCGTCTCGCCTGCATATTCAGAGGATCAGAGTGGGACCGTTGTGGAGATCTCAGGCACCATCTTGAAGGGGTACAGTGTGGGGGCTGCGACGGTCAAGGCTACGGTCGGCGGCGTAAGTGCAAGCCTGATTGTATCGGTGATTCCTCCGGTACGAGAGGTCCTGGGCACTATTCCTGCCGCGCAGGTGGTCAAGGGACTCGGCTTCAATGTGGATCCCGCCAGCGATTGGGAGTTCAGCATGGCTGCGGCCGCAGGGGCGACGCATGTGCGCTTCCAGTGTGGCTGGGGGACACTTGAGCTGCAGACCGCGCCGCCCCAGAACCAGGTTGCTTCGCCTCGTTATGCGTTGCAGCCGTACTGTCAATCCGCCTACACTTCGGCGCGCAACTATCATCTGCACCCCACAGTTATTGCAGCGTATGGGGCCCCGTATCACGCGATCCTCAGCGTCAGCGTGCCTGGAGGCGCGCCGGTGGGCGCCACATCGATCGATGTCCAATTCGTCTCAGGGCAGGGCGGAGACAATCTTGCGTCCCTGTCCGCATTTCAAGACACACTGATCCGTTCCGACGGTGCGCAGCTCAGTCTGGCTCATTCGTACCCGGGGGTGTTGATCACGGGCGTCAATGGGAACGGCATCGCAGCTATGCTCACGCTCGCTTCCGCTCTTACGACCGCTTTGCCCGCGGACCCGAACGTCCTATACACCGTGAACGAATACCTCTATCCGCCCCCCGCGACGTCAAGCCCAGCGGACAACTCGGTACTGCGTTTTGCGGAATATGCAGTGTTCCTGGCGCAAAGCATCGCCGACGCGGGAATGGCTGGAGAGGTCGAACTATGGAACGAGCCCCCCTGGCCTGACGACCGGTGGGATGAGCGAGCCAACTCGTATGATGTCTTTCCCGGACCGTTCGTCCCGGGTCCGAAGTATGCGTATCTTCCCAATTGGGGCTTTGCCGCCGCGCTTCAGGCGCAGTCGACACCGCCCGGCGTCAGCTATATCTGGGGAGGCACCGAGAAATCAGGATCGAATTCCGTCCTTGATCCGCAGATGCAGGAGAACTCGGGGGTCGCGTTTGCCGAGCCCGCTCTCAGCATCACTTCGGAGTCCTTTCATCCGTATGGCAACAATCCAGAGGACGGCCTTTGGATGGCTCCTTGCTGGCCTTCGACGACGGGCAACAATGATTTCTTCAGTTGCAACCTGTTTGGTCTGCAGGGGGGGAATTTCAGCCTGGCCGCCCAGGAAGACTTCTTTCACAAGCAGAAAGATCCCGCGTTCGGTATTGCGCACAATCTGACCGAAACTGGTTTTGGCCTTGCCTATGGGGATGCCGCACACCAGGCAAGGTTCATCATGCGCCAATATCTTGGCTATCAGGCGGCGGGCGTAACTCCGATTGAATTCTACCGGCTCTACGACACAAGTCCGGACCAGGTAGGCTTCCTGGATACGGCCACACGTGAGCCAATGCCTGCTTACAATGCCATCGCGGGATTTATCTCCGATGCCTCGAAGATTGGAAGTCCTCCGGTGACTTCCTACTCCTCAGCGACCTTGCCTGCTGTTGTCAGGTACAGCGGGACTTTCCCGCTTGATTCGCTCAACGTTGTCGGCTCACGCCCGGGCGACACTTCGAACTCGGACATCTTCATCGTGTGGCAGCGCAGTTACACAGCGGGAGCGGCGCGTTGGGCGCAGATGGCTCAGCCCGGGAGCGGTTCCATCACGGTCTCAATCCCGGCAGGCTGGAAAATAACTCAGGTAACGAACCTGGATACAAGGCTCGCCGTGTCCTATACGAGCGCCAGCCGCCAGATAACCTTTGCGCTTTCGGACGACCCCATCGAGATGATGGTTGTGCCAATGTAAGCCTGGACAGATGGTGCCCCGGAAGAAACTAAAGCCCTTGGAGAAGCTCCGAGATCGAGATCTTAAATGCGTGTGAGAAGCCTTCAAGATCAACGATGGAGGCGCTTCTGCGTCCGCTTTCGAGATCGATCAGGTGATCGACCGGCATCACCATTCGGGTTGCGAGTTCCTGATCGGTCAGCCCTCGCTGTAGCCGAAGACCCTGCAGCCGCTCTCCGAACCGGATGTTAACTTGGCGAGCGGGGGCGCTATCGACAAACGGCGCAACATAATCGGGTTCTGAACCAGAACTACTGGTCGACGGATCTAGAAGCATCTGGCCTTAACGTCTTTCTTTCCTGCTGCCGGGCTATCCCGCTGTCGGGGTCGTTTGACAGCGTCGTTTCCGACTGAAAGCCTACTCCACTATAGCCCGCCGAGTAAAGAGGACAAGCGAAATTGCCGGGTGTGTTCCCGCCTTGGTATCCAACTGCTAACCGTTCCCCAGGGGTTGGACGGTCGACATGGGTGAGACGCTCGTCTATCCAACCTTCGCGATCCAGAGGCCTTGATCCCTGGATTCGCTTCCCGGGGACCGCTCAGGGACCGCGTTCGGCGTGAGTTCCAGTCTGATTCCCTTGGACGGGGCGGGGGCGACGCTGGCCGTCAACAACGCAGGCTTGGCCGAGTCGGGGCAACACCCGACACCGTGATAATGAAGACCCGCTTTCCTGACCTTGATCGGGTCCAGCAGGTTCTTGCCATCCAACACTATGGGAAGGTTCAGCAGTCCGCGGATCCTCGCCAGGTCCAGCTCGGCGAAGTCGGGCCACTCGGCGAGGATGAGCAGCGCGTCGGCTCCGGCACAAGCGGCATAAGCATCCGACGCGTAGGTTACCGTTCCCGGCGACAACAAAGTCTGGGCCCGGGGCATCGCCGCGGGATCGTAGGCAGTGATGGTCGCTCCTTCGGCGTGCAATAGCTTTACCAGAGCGATCGCGGGGGATTCGCGGCAGTCATCGGTGCCTCCCTTGAAGGCGAGCCCCAGGACCGCGAGACGCTTGCCGCGAAGGGTCCACAGTGCATCCCTCACCTTGGTGACGAACCTGCGCTTTTGATCTTCATTCACAGCCATCACCTCAGTAAGTAGCGAGAAATCATAGCCGGCCGCCTGGGCGACGGAGCGGAACGCAAGTACGTCCTTGGGGAAGCACGACCCTCCGTACCCGATGCCCGGGTTCAGGAAACGCGGTCCAATCCGCGAGTCTGTGCCCATTCCCATCGCAACCTCGCGCACGTCGGCTCCTACCTTCTCGCAGACGATGGCCACGGAGTTGATGAATGAGATCTTCAGTGCCAGAAATGCATTGGACGCGTGCTTAATCAATTCCGCGCTCTTAACACTGGTCACGATAAGTTTCGGTAGCTCCGGCTTGTCGTGGGGAAGCGCCTGCGGGGTCTTGTAGTAGCTTCCGGTTAGGAGCGGCTCGTACAACTTTGTCAGGGTCCGCTGGCTGAGCTCGTCCGGTACCCCAAGCAGTATCCGGTCGGGGTAAAGGAAGTCGAGCACCGCGGTGCCTTCGCGCAGAAACTCAGGATTGGAAGCGACACTGATGTTGTCCGGCGAAGCTCCGTAAAGTTGCATCGTGCGTCGGACAGCTTCGCAGGTGCCCACCGGGACCGTGCTCTTTTCGACGACCAGCTTGTGGCCGCTGAGGGATACCGCAAGTTCTCGAGCTACGCCCTCCACGTAGGAGAGGTCCGCATCCCCCGTGCAGGATGGCGGCGTTCCCACACAGATGAAGACGACATCCGATTCCCGGGTAGCCTCCTCAATATTGCTGGAGAAGTTGAGACGGCCACCCCGGTACCGTGCTACAAGTTCAGGCAACAGATCTTCATGGATCGGAATCTCGCCAGCCCGGAGGCTTTCCACCTTCGCCGGATCGTTATCAACCGCAATCACGTCATGACCAATCTCCGCAAAACACGCGGCGGAAACCAGTCCCACATACCCCACACCGATAACCGCTACTTTCACACGCGTCTCCTTGAAGAACCTGGGCTAGCTCGCCGCCAATACCTGGCCGTACGTCTCTGCAGCAGCACTGAACTCGATCATCTTTCTCAACCCGGACCGGAGATCGATGGTCGGGCTCCATTTGAGCAGCTTCCGCGCCTTGGATATATCCGGTTTGCGCTGCTTCGGATCATCCTGGGGCAATGGCTGAAACACGATGGGACTTCTGCTGCCGGTAACCTCTTTCACAATCTCCGCGCACTCAATGATGGTGAACTCGTCGGGATTTCCGATGTTCACCGGTTCATGTTCGGAGGAGTCGGCAAGCCGCAGGATGCCCTCAATCTCGTCACTGACGTAGCAGAAGCTCCGCGTCTGCGTGCCATCGCCGAAGATCGTCATCGGCTCTCCCGCAAGTGCCTGCCGCAGCAGCGTGGAGATGACTCTACCGTCATTTGCCTGGAGGCGTGGCCCGTACGTATTGAAGATCCGGACGATGTGCGTATTCACACCGCGGTACCGGTGGAAGGCCATGGTCAGCGCCTCAGTAAAGCGCTTGGCCTCGTCGTATACAGACCTCGGGCCAATAGGATTTACGTTGCCCCAATAGCTCTCCGGCTGCGGGTGCACCGCGGGATCGCCGTAGCACTCCGAAGTGGAGGCAACCAGGTAGCCTGCGCGATACTTCTCCGCGAGGGAGAGGACGTTGCGAGTTCCGGCCGAGCCGACGTCAAGGGTTTCGATGCCATGCTTCAGGTAGTCGAAGGGACTCGCGGGCGACGCGAAATGGAAGACCCGGTCAAACCGGCCTGGATCGAATGGCTCGCAGATGTCGTGCTGCACGAAGCGGAAATGCCGGTGGCCATCCAGATGCTCGATGTTCTGATGCTTTCCAGTCAGCAGGTTGTCGACGCACAGAACCGAGTTTCCCCGATCGAGCAACGCCTCGCAGAGATGAGAGCCCAGAAAGCCTGCCCCTCCCGTCACCAATATCTGCATATCCCCCCTATCTATACGGAGCACTGCGTCCGCCCCGGCCACAACTCGACTGGCTGAGGCGCGAAAAGCTACTTTACGCTTACACCGGTCTGTAAGGTCCGTATTGCGATGGTAGCGCTGGGGAGATGTTGGAACTTCGGCTAAGAACAACATGTCGGCCAACAACGACACGATCCGCGCTATAGGCGCGACACCAGACCTACTCGAAGCGCCGTCATTAGATAGTGGCTGTTGGTGAGCGGCATCCCTCCGATTAGTCCAGTGGCGGCGCTCGCGATATGTAGGCGGACGCAAACGACTACAGAATGGATTGATCTCGGTTACGGGTAACAGGGCAATGCGCTCATTGACGTCCCACCTCGCTGCGAATCTCACGATTACTCCTCATAAACGCGCATGGCGACTCCCATCCGGAAGTGCGGCTCCAAACTGGTATTCATGACGCATTGCCGATATATGAGTACCGATCCGTTGTCGACAAGTGACTCGGCGATCTCGCGCAAACCGAGGGAGACCCTGGACTCGGATCGCAGGTTCCTGGCGCGTTGTCACTACTTACGCTAGCGCCTCCGCTGCGCACGCCGACTCATCCTTGATATGGCTACAGGGACAGATAAATCAGCTCGGCAAATCGCTTCCCGCTGGTGATGCCTCCGCCCCACTTCGCATCGAACTCTGCCGTGGGATGTGCAGCCACAGCCGTCTCCATCGAATTGCCTTCAGACTTGAGCTTGCGCACCCGTTCGCACAACGTCGCCATCATCTCGTAGTACTCAGTCAGCCCGGCCTTGTCCCCGAGCAACGGCCGCGCCGGCGAACTGTGACCCGGCACAATGACCGTCTTGCTATCGGCAATCGCCAGCATCTTCTCGATCGCCCGCACATATCCCTCAGCGCTGCCGCGATTGCTGTAATCGATCAGTGGAAACCAGCCATTGATCCAGCAGTCGCCGGCGTGTAATACGTTGCACTCCGCAAAGTGCGTGCTGATGTCGGAGTCCGAGTGCGACGGCCCTATGTAGGTCAGGTGGATATGCTCGTTATTGAAGTAGAGATCCTGCTCCTGCTCAAAAGTGATCGTAGGCAACGCCTCCTCTGGCGAAGCAAGCACCTTTGTATCGACCATCGCCGCATACTGCTGAGATGCGAGCCTTACCCGCGTCTGCTGATGCGCAACCACCGTTGCGCCACCCCTATGCAACGCGGTGTTGCCGCCCGTGTGGTCCCAGTGCCAGTGAGAGTTGATGACCATCTTTGGCGGCGCCGGGCCAAGTGCATCGAGCGCTGAGTGGATCCGTATCGCTGCACCAGCCAGACCGGTATCCACGAGTAACTTGCCGTCGGTCCCGCTTAGCACTCCAATGTTGCCACCTGGACCGGAGAGTACCGAAAACCTGTCGGAAACCTTTGTCGTCAACACAGGTTCATTGACAGCGGAATCCAGGATTCGCCTTACTTCCTGTAGCGTAAGCTCCGCGCTCAGGTTAACCGGCAGCAGAAATGTCGCTGCAGCTCCAGCCCCAAATGCCGCAGCGGATCGTAGAAAATGGCGACGTGCAGGCTCTTTCAAATGCGCGCTGAATAAAGGAGACTTCCCGGTAGAAACCAATTCGACACTTCCTCCTTAAACATCAGCTGCAGCGATATGGCCCCGAGACGAGCTTCACCCGATCTGAATCATCAGAATTATCTGTGACTACTATCTGGAAGGTTTCACCGCCTGGTGCAACACGGACCACAACGTGGCCATCCATACTCTTCATCTTTGAATTGAACTGGTCGTTGAAAACTCTGTTTTCTTCCATAGTGCATGTCGCAAGCACGTCGCGGTCCCCCGGATAGAGGTTGCGGCTGAACATTCGGCGCAGCGGTAAGGCCGCTGGATGGGAAACGTACCAAGCGGGAATAATGAAAACTTGAGGGCGAAGCTCACGGACGAAATTTGGGCCAACGGCATCCAAGTAAGCGTGATGGTCCGCTACGGCAACCTCCACCGGCCCTGCGGCTCTGGCCACGGCTGTCTCGATATCCCGCCAGGACTCTCCAGATTCTTCGGTATCCCAGGTGAGATCTCCGCCCGTGAAGTAATCGAACTTACTGTAGCTGAGGCGGAGCGCAATCGAGCACATATTCTCTGTTGGGTAGTCTTCCTTTCGCAGGTTTTTTAGATCTGGAAATGTTCTGCGAGTGTGATCCCCGACCCCTGTCCACACCTCGCCATTGGCAGCGAGATTCCGTACTGAAAAATTAGTGAATCGGTCAGGATGTTGGACGAGATGGATCTGAGTCGAACTGCCCACCCTGATGCGCTCTGTAGCTTCGCCGAGTCTCTGTCGAGACTTAACGTATCCGAAATAATTGTCGGCGAAAGCCTGCCATTCGGCGAAAGGGGCCTGCCAGGAGACTGGATAGCTGTAGTCTGGAAAACCCCTATCAATGAGTTTTCGAATCGGTATCAGTGCAGCAACATCCATAAGGCCAGTGAGCCGGTAGTTCCCGGTCGGGGATGGCGGATTTTCTGCACCGAGATCGCCTATATGATCAGGATGAATGTGAGTAATAAGCGCATAATCCAGTTCTTTGCGCCCTGCGTGCTGCATCTGACGTAAGACATACGAGGCTATCCATTCTCCGGGTCTGACTTGTGTATTTGGCTTCTGGGCACAAGAGACCTTAAGAGAATCCTCTGTTGTGCCAGCGTCTATTAGCATGGTCGTGCCGTCCGGGCAGAGGATAAATGTTGAATTTCCTCGGCCATAAGCCAAGTGATGTATGTCAAGCATCCCAGGCTGCCAGGATTCCAATGTCGGAGAAGCGGCTTGAGCAAAGCCGCGCACAGAACCGTACAGGCTAGCGGCAGACGCGAGTTGCAGAAACCTTCGTCTATCCATATCGCTCCAGTAGCGAACACATCGTTGTTAGTGATCGATTGCACAACGCCTTTCGACAATTTTGGCGAGAGCTGTTGACGTATCTGTACTTAGCTAAAAGAGAAACTTGAGCATGAATTGCAGGGATCGTGGACCGCCCTGCTGATACAAAGCAGCGGTGCCCCCCAAAGCGGTCGACAATGTATTTGTGGCTTGGCCCATCAGCACGTTAGTGCATGTAGCTCCGGGTGTGGTGACGCCACAAGTAGTGTTGACTACGCCAAATGTCGGGTTGTTGGCGATATTGAAGGCCTCAGCACGGAATAGAAGCTGCGACCGCTCATACAGTGGAAAGGTACGCTGAATGGCTAGATTCGCTTGGGCCTCTCCAAAACCCCGGAGAAAGTTGCGCGGAGCATTGCCAACTCCCAATGGATTCGTCGTGACACTGAAGATTGCCGGATTGATCTGGCGACCGCCAGGAATCCCTGCCTTATAAACATAAGGTTGCGCGCCGTTGTAGTTCAGTTCACCCGCAATTTGATATCCAGTCACAGGATCGATAACTGCCGGCCCTACAGGTTCATATGGAAAGGCGCTGCGCGCGACGACATAGGCGTTCGCATTCCAGTACCCCAGAATCGCCTTCTCAAACTTGTTCTGATATTGTGTCGGCAGGCTGTAAACGAGCGCGCCTGTAAAGTTGTTTCGCACGTCAAAGTCTGCATTTCCTCTTTGGAGGGGGAACACTGCACTAGGTGCGTTGTCTGCGCTTGCCCAATCGATTGCGTGTGACCAGGTATAAGAAGCTAGCGCCTGAAGTCCATGCGCCATCTGACGCTGATACTTCACTTGGAGCGAGTTGTAGTTCGATCCGGGCCCATTCTCGTAAAGGTAGAAACTCGAGAACTGAGGGTTGAGCATGCTGACGGTGTACTCCTTGATGGTTGAGAGCTTGCGTCCCAGGGAGGCTACGTAGCCGATCGAGAGGCTCTGTTTACGGTAATAGAAGTGCCTGACACTCTCATGAGACTCGTTGATTCGTTCAGCGACCTCCTTGAGCTCTAGACCTTCGAAGAAGTAAAGCTCCAGGGTGAGCCGTTGCTTCTCAGACAGATCCTCGAATGCTTGCTGGAGACGGGTGCGATTCAGTTTCGACACGAGCTCGCGCTCCAAATCAATTGTCCCTGCAAGAGTATCCGTGAGAACTGTCAAATCTGTACCAGCATAGAAGTGTCGGCGATGAAGAAAGCTTCTCCGGTCAAGCGCCCGATGATGGGCGATCTGCACGATCCACGCCTTAGCTGTTCCCCTGGTCTCATCGAACTGGCTCGACTTCTGATGGAGATATAGAAAGACTTCCTGAACGATCTCTTCGGCTTCGCCGGCATCACGAAGGACGCGAAAACCGATGCTAAAGACCAGCCGGGAGTGCCGGCGAAAGAGCTCCGCCAACGCTTCTTTCGGCTGCATCGGCAGCAACGTCATCAAGCTCTCGTCCGTTGCAGGCTGTGGCTCCGTGCTGATGGGGATCACGACAGCATGCGCCCTCTTCTCTTTTTTCCAGAGAAGAGGCACTGACAACACGCGGTCTGGAGGACTGCTCAAGGGCACGGCCATCGCTCTCACACAATCAGACATGAATTACAAGGAAACGAAGGACTCGAATTGAGCGGCGGCAAAGATAGATTCAGCTGCCGTCGCTTAAAAAGTAAACGAAGAGTGGCACATTTCCGAGCAGATTAATTCTCATGCGCAGAGTGGTACAGTTCCGCAGCTTCCGTCGTATTTATTAATTACGGTCGTTTCGGGGAATGTCTCGGGGGCACTTCGAAGGTAGGGGCTGCGGTGCAGCCGGGATTCCACCGCCAGCTGGCTAGATTTGATTCTCGGCGATTATGCACAAAGCCGGAATTCCTCCCGGCTACATGCGCGCCTATCGGTATGTATCAAATACCTGGCTTCCCGACAGCCAGCATTAGCGTGTGATGAGGAATGTGGACTTGTCGGCGGCAAGGGAGTTGCCACCAATCCAGACTGTGTACTGGGTTGGCTCAATCACTGACTTTCCGGAATTGTTGACGAACGACAACTCGGCAAATCCCAGTGGAAAACTGACCTGTTTCGATTCCCCTGGCTGGAGCGCGACACGCGCGAAACCCTGCAGGCTGCGAACCGGCTGTTCCAGACTCGCTCCGCGGTTGCCGACGTAACACTGCACAACTTCGGTCGCCGCAACCTTGCCGGTATTGGTCACTGTCGCGGTTGCCACCACAAGCGACGTTGCCGCAGGAACGGCTTCCGTGAGCTTGATGGAGTCACGAGAGAGGGTCACTGCCGAGTAGCTGAAGGTGGTGTAGGAGAGGCCGAAGCCGAACGGAAACAGCGCGGCGTTAGGGGCATCGATGTAGCGCGACACGAAGCGCGACTTCGACCCGGGAGGCTGGTTGAGATCGGCATTGCCCGGTGGCCGTCCGGTGGGAAACTGATTGTAGTAGAGAGGCTCCTGGCCTTCGGTTTGGGGGAAACTCATGGGCAGCTTGCCGCTGGGACTGACGTCTCCGTAGAGGACGCGAGCGATGGCGTGACCCGCTTCCGTGCCGGGGTACCACACCTCCAGAATCGACGGCACATGTTGGGCGGCCCAGGTGAGCACCAATGGACGCCCGGAGAACACCAGCAACACGATGGGCTTACCCAGAGCTGCTATCCGGTCCAGCAACTCTTGCTGGTTGCCGGGCAGGTCGAGGTGCGCGCGTGAGCCCGCTTCTCCACTCATCGAACTGGATTCGCCAAGCGCCATTATGACAACATCGGCTTGACGCGCAGCGTCCTCGGCGGCGGCGAAACCGGTGGTTGAGTCGGTGAGAATGTCCGTACCCTGCACGTAGTAGAGAGCACTACCTGCGGCAGCCGCCCGTTCTTCCAGGGCCATCTTCAGCGTAATCACGTCGGCTGTCCTGCGCGCTCCTCCCCAGGCGCCCTGCATCTCATTCGGATTGTCGGCGAGCGGCCCGATCAACGCGATCTTCGTGCGCGAGGAGAGCGGCAGCACCGGCGCGCCGGCGACAGGTTTGTTCTGAAGCAGGACAAGGGACTCTTCCCCAGCCTGACGCACGAGAGGCCTGTGCTCGGGCACCGCGGCGGTGACTTCCGGTTGTGTGGGGTAGGGATTATCAAACAGGCCGAGCGCAAACTTGACGCGCAGCACGCGCCGCACGGCTTCGTCGACGGCCGCCATCGAGACGCGCCCGGACTTGATGAGGCCGGGCAATTCCGCATCATAGAGATGCGACATCATATCGACATCGACACCCGCATTGAAAGCTTCTTCCGTGGCGCCTGCCGCATCAAGCGCGACGCCATGGTGCATGAGCTCCATGATTGCTGTGTAATCGCTGACCACGACGCCATCGAAACCCCATTCCTTGCGAAGGATGGTGTCAAGGAGGTACTTGTTCTCCGTAGCTGGGACGCCGTTGAGCGAATTGAAGGCGCTCATCACTGTTGCCGCACCCGCCTCGACCGCAGCTTTGTAAGGGGGGAGATAGACCTGGCGCAGCCGGCTGTCGCTCATATCGGTGGTGTTGTATTCACGGCCGGCTTCGGCAGCTCCGTAGGCAGCGAAGTGCTTGACCGATGCGGCCACGCTGTCAGGCTTCGAGAGCGAGTCATTCTGATAGCCGCGAATGTAAGCGCGCGCCATCGCGGCGCCGAGGTACGCGTCTTCGCCGGCGCCTTCGGTGGAGCGACCCCAGCGTGCGTCGCGCGAGATGTCGACCATCGGCGAATAGAACCAACGGATGCCCGCGGTGGTCGCTTCCTCAGCGGCCGTGCGCGCGAGTGAGGTCACCATGGGGGGATCGAAGCTTGCCGCCAGACCGAGCGGCACAGGATAGATGGTGCGATAGCCGTGGATCACATCTGCCCCAAACAGCAGAGGAATGTGCAGACGGCTCTTGTCCACGGCTGCGTGCTGGTAGGAACTGATGCGCTCTCCACCGGTCACGTTGAGCATGGAGCCCATCCGGCCCGTCGCTGCCAGTTGCATGGGATCGAGGTGGTAGTTTGCCTCGGGATTGGCAGCGAGGTCCGCGCCCTGACCTTCCGCTACCGTAGAGGAGGTCGCGCCTACGGTGTTGTATTGCATCAGCTGTCCCAGTTTTTCTTCGAGGGTCATCTTCGCGAGCAACGCGTTCACGCGGCGCTCAATCGCGGGCGAAACCAGCTGCGGGTTCGATGGCGGAATGCTGCGTGCGGGAGGCTTCGGTTGCTGCGATCGGGCTGGCATGCACGCCAGAATCAGGATCGGCAGAGCCATGGCTGTGCAGCGACTAAGCTGCGCGATATTTCTGCTGCTTTTGAAGAGCCACATTATTTTTCTTCCGGGGTAAGGCCGATCTTTTCCCTAAACCTTTTCGATGCCGGCCAGCTTCATCGCCTTTTGAGGCTCTGGGTTGGCCATGAACCACTTCCACACATTGCCGCTGCGCAGGTTCTCGGCACTCAGGAGCGTCATGCCGACATCGAGACCCAGCGTATCCTGCGAGACCCATCCCGTCAGCGGGTTGAAGGCGTCGGCAAGGCCGTACTTGCCCCAGATCTTGTCGCCGAACTTATCCTTCATGGCGTGGAGAGCCGGGATGCAGATATCCGGCGTGATCATGAGCGAGCCACCCGCTGCGCAGGGAACGACGGTGCCATCGGGCTTGGAGTGGATGGGAGGCCCTCCCCAGGCCTTGTAGCCGCTCGGACTCGACGAACTGGTGATGCCCCAGATGGTTTCGGTGTAGTCAGAGAAGTCCTTGGCGAGGTCGGTGGAGCACCAGTCGCGATGCGCACGGGTGGCGATTTCACAGTTGGCCCACCAGTCGGTCTTGCCGGCCTGATTCTCCCGCTTGGCGCGAAAGTCGAACCATGCAAATGGATATTGATAAGTCCACAGCAGGGATTTGCCGACGTAGTTGTATTGCTTGTAAGAGTTCGGGTCGCGTTCCCAGGCATACCAGGCGTCGGGCGGCAGCGGGTGCGTCGGCGAGCCGATGCCCAGCAGATACATCGCTGCGAGCTGGCAGTATTTTTCGTAGCGCAGCGCGATAAAGCCCTCCGGACGCCAGCCGTGTGAAAGCAGCTTGCCGTTTCCATTGGTCATCCAGGGAAAGTCATAGCGGCTATAGAGAAGCGTGGCGAGGTCGACGATTTCATGGTCTTCGTGAAAGTATTGCCGGCAGGTGAGCGCTGCTGCGAGCAGCCAGATGCAATCGCTGGTGGAGATTTCGACGTCTTTCCAGCGCTCGCCGGTGTGTGAGTTGTTGAAGTGGTAGGTCCAGCCATTGATGGCGAAGACTTTGCCGTTGGTGTAACTGCGCAGCGCGGCGCGGACGAGGTTTTTGGCTTGCTCGCGCGGCATCCACTTCCGCTCTACGCCGATGCAGAGTGCGGTGAGTGCGAAGCCTGTGACCCCGGTGCTTCCGCGCACATCGTCCTGCTTCTTGGCGCTGTCAGCGGGGTTACCGTGGATCAGGTCCTTACAGATACCGGTTTCGGGGTCGATGGCGTCGGCGAAGTACAGAAAACAGCGGCGCGATAGCTCGTCGAGCATCGCATCGTCATTGTACTTCGGAGCGAAGCAGAAGCCACGCGAAGCCGCCAGCGTGAGTGTGGCGCCGGCTGCGGTCTTGAGGAAGCCGCGGCGATCGAGGGGTGTATTGGCAAGAGGGTTCATGGGTCTCCGGTCGTCGTGCGTCCAGCGTTTAGAGCTCGATGTATGCGGCGGTGTAGCCGGGAATCTCGAAAGCACCGCTGCCGTGCTCGATGGCAAAGCTGATTTGAGGCTTGGGCGAGAAGGAGCCATCGGGGCCGACAGAGCTGTCGCCGAACTTTACGCCCTGCTTCTCGTCGATCGCGCGGCCATGCAGGAAGGTGGCTTCGCCTCGGGGTTTCGTGCGCTTCAGGCCGTCGATTTTGATTTTCACCGGCTCAGGCGCCTTATTGAACAGGGCGAGCTTCCAGTCGCGTCCGGCTGATGCCGCAAAGCCAGTGACGTTCTGCGCGGGCGATTGGGCGGAGAGTGAAGCCGCAACCAGGGTGCTTCCCGCGAAGCGCTCGGCGAGCAGCATTCCGTAGTACACCGGGCGCGCCGTAAAGCCTTCCTCTAAGCTGCCCGCGATGGGCGTATAGAGCCCGTCGCCGCCGCCATGAAGATTGACGCCGAGGTAGCCCGCCTGCGCGACCTGCAGCATGTAATCGCCGCTCCAGAGAGCTGAGGCGACGGTGTCGCTGACGCCGGGCTTGCCGCCATGGAAGCAGGAGTTACCCTCCGACATCCGAAAGCCTTTGCCCAGCACTCTCGTGGCTGCCTGGACGCTGGCGATCTCGCCGCTGGCCGGATCGTTGCCGCGATGGAGAAGATATTCGAGCGTCATCTTCGGGTCGGCGGGTGGGCCCTCGGCGTAGTAGTGGCCGGTGAGGAAGTCAATGTCGGCGTGCTTGCCGGCCATCGCGGTGACCCAGCTATATTCTTTGGCGATGTCCGGGCCCGCGAACCGCGCGGACGGCACGGCCTGGCGCACGGCATCGTGAAACTGCTGCCAGAGCGGGTAGTAGTAGTCGAAAGTCCAGCGCTCCTTCGAGCCGTCCGCGTGATTCATGTCCGGCTCGTTGCCAATCTGAAAGCAGATGAGCTTTGAGCCCAGCGTCGCGGCGACATACCTGGCTTCGGCGGCAGCGTTTTCCGGCGTGCCATGGCGAAGATCGAGTCCATAGATGACACGCCAGCCGATCGCATCGACGAAGTCATTGAGATTGCGGATGGCTGCGGGGATGAGGATCGAGGCAGTCTTGGCCGCCGTGCCGGCATCTGGCCCGATGGCCTGGGGTGTGTTGTTTTTGGCCGCATCGGCGTCGTCGTCGCTCCAGCGCGTGTACTCCTCGGTATTGCCGCCGATGCGCAACACACCCTGTTGCCCGAGACGGCGAATGAGTGCGATGAGCGACCTGTTCTCCTTGGAAAAGAACGCCGGATGACCGAGCTGCGCGGACTCGTAGCTGAGGCCGGTGAAGTTCAACGGAACCGTCGCGAGCGTCTGTTGGGGATCGACGGAAAAGACGAGTGCAGATGCGCCGGCCTGCGACCATAATTTCGCAGGCCGCGAGGCGAAGGTTACGGCGGCAGCAGCGCCGGTGAGAAATGATCTACGCGTGGTCAAATAAAACGCCTCTTCATACCAGGAAATGCGTGGAGTGTTTAGACGCGCCGCATTGTCTCGGCGCGTCTGGATCGGGTTACAGCTTAGAACGAGAAGCGGGATTGCAATTCGACTGTGCGCGAGCCAAGTGCGCCTCCGCTCTGGCCGAAGGTCGTGGAAGTAATGCTGGTCGTCGGGCCGGTGAGTTCCTGGAAGTTGAACAGATTGAAGGTGTCCACGCGGAACTCGATCGCGGCGTGATCTCCGATAATGCGCTCGGACGGAATGTTGAATCCTTTGGTCAGGCTGACGTTGACGCCCTGATACGACGGCCCCGTAAACGAGTTCCTCTCCATAGCCGGCCCCGGAATAGGGTATTCCGTAGTGAATGCTGCCGAAGAGGGTGCGGATGTATAGGCGGGCGGTCTGAAATAGTTCTCGCCTCCAGTGCCGGTTGGGAAGTTGACGTTATTTCGCGTCAGGTAGCTTGCGGATGGTCCGGATTCAAACGCGGCGGTACTGTGATTAATTCCAGTGCCGGTATAGGCTGCCGCGCGGATACTCGTATATGGGCTGTTCTCGTAATAGAGATGTCCTGATGGCCCGCCGACCAGGCCGTTCGTAGTCACCGGGTAGGTTGGAGTCCAGGGGAAACCGCTGTGCCACTCGTAAGTGCCGCCCAGCGACCAGCCGTCAGCGAAGGAGTGAAGCCAGCGCTCGTGGAAGAAGGTCGGCTGGTACAGCCCAAAGACGCGCAGATTATTTTGGAAGTTGAAGTCCGAGCGGCCGTAGGCATCGTGAATACTGATGGCGGAATAGGCGTCGTTATTGTAGGACGACGAGCCTTCATCCATGCTCTTGGACCAGGTGTAATCGGTCTCGGCCTGGAAGCTGTGGCTGAAATTATGCTTCAGGCTGGCCAGCATCGCGTTGTAGTTTGAGTTCGCGCCGTTGGTGAAATCGTTGATTCTGTTTATCTGCGGATTCAGCGGATAGCCATGAACAGCCGCGACGGCATTCAAATCCGTTTCATAGAAGAGATGATGTCCGGAACTGCCTTGATATCCCAGGGTGGCGACAAAGTTGGCCGGCAACTGCATCTCGGTGTCCAGCGAGTAGTGATACACGGTCGCTACTTTCTGATTGTTGTCGAAAGCGTAGACCGATACGACGGCACCTGTGGGAATGTTATTGGCGTTGAAAGTGGACTTGGCGTTCGGATTGGACGGATAGCCGAATGGAGAGTTGATGCTCGGAGCGACGTTGTACACAATCTGCGAACTGAACTGCGACGTCGGCCCGAAGCTGAGGGTGGTCGGCACGTTCGCATCCCCGGAGCGGGTAATGGCGATCTGGTTCTCTTCGTAGTTGATGCCGAAGCCGCCGCGAACAACAACCTTCCGTTGATAGTAGCCGGGGTTCCACGCGAAGCCGAGCTGCGGCCCGAAGTTGCCCTTCTGGTTGCTCGCCAGAGATCCGGTCTGAACCAGCTTGGCACCGGTGAGCATCGCGGCACCCGCACCAGGGGTGAAAATGGACAGGTTGTTCTGCTTGTCGGTCATGGCGCCGAAGTAGTTCCAGCGCAGCCCGAGATTGATGGTTAGCGTGGGACTGACCTTGTAGTCGTCCTGCACGAAGATGCCGGCAATATTCTGCCGGTCATCGTCCCGGATAAGAGAAGGCGCCCCAGTGATCGGATTGAACGTACCGGATTCGGTGACCGGCGCATCATTCAGGAAGTCCCAGAAGCTCTCAAAGGTAAAGGATGGATGCGCGTTCGAGACGGGCTCGTCCAGAAACTCAATATGACTCAGTTGGAACCCTGCTTTGAGGGTGTGCCGGTTGAGGCTCTTGGTAAGGATGTCCTGGTAGGTGTAGGTCCATTGATCGAACACGCCCGGGATACTCTCGCCAAACTGAGAGGGCTCGCTGGATCCCACTCCGGTGAAGGTGTCCGTTGGCAACCCGAAGCTGCCTTGGGGATTTTCCGCCACCAGGTTATAGCGATATCCGGTTGCGCTGGCGCGCGCCTCGTTGAGCAGCGTCGGGGAAAAGGTGTGGTTCCACAGAGCCGTGAAGGCATTGTTCACGCTGCTGGCGTATTCAAAGTTGGAAGGACGAGCCGGACCGTTGTAACTGGTGGTCGCCTGCGGCGCCCAGTAGAGGATGAAACTTAAACGGTCGTTCTTGGTTACATCCCCATCCATGCGGCCGTTGTACTGCGAGCCGGTAAAAGTGCTGGGATTCACCGTGGCCACCTGCTGGAGGTCCGCGATGCCGTCAAGGCCGTTGCCGACACCGGGCTTGGTGTTGCTCACCCAGGTCGTATCGTGCATTCCAAGCGCCGTCTTCAGCGGAGACCCGATGTCCAGCATCCCATTGACGGTCTTGCAGTAAGGACCATCGGCAATGCCGATCGAGGAAGAGCAACTGGTTTGGATGACGCCAGTCGCGGCCGGAGCAGCGCCAGGCAAAGTCAAATACTTCGACGCGATGCTGCCGGCGGGAGCGGAAGCGTCGTAGGAGGAAGTTTCGAACAACCCGGTACCGGTGCTAGAGGTATTGTTGCGCATCGTCTCGTACGCAAAGAATGCGAAAAGTCTGTTGTGAAGGATCGGGCCGCCAACACTGCCGCCGAACTGGTTGAAGCGTTGCTGGTCTTTGGCAAGACCCCGATTGGCCGGCGTTTTGCCGGCATTGGCCGGATCGACCGAGTTTGCGCCGTTCCAGCGCTGCCACGCATTCAGGCCAGGACGATCAGCCTTGAAGAACAGGCTCCCGTGGTAAGCGTTGGTGCCGGTGTTGGAAGTCACCTGGATGACCGCACCACTGAAACGCCCAAACTCCGCATCATAGGCATTGGCGGTCACCTTCATATTCTGCACAGAGTCTTCCTGTGGGGTGATCACCGTCGAACCGGCCCAACTGGCGCTGGCGGTTGGAATGCCGTCAATCACATACAGGCTGCTGTTGTTCTGGCCGCCGTTACCCACCACCTGCGGTGTGATCTCACCTTTTGTGAAAATTCCTTGACTGGCCTGAACGCCATTGTTCTGTTCACCGGGCAAGTTGTTCGAGTTGCCGTTGGCCGCCTGCGAATTGTCACCGAACATGCCCGGCGCAAGACTGGCGAGCTCGAAGACGTTACGGTTGAACGATGGCATGTGCAGGATCTGATCGCTGGTAATGGTGCCGCTGATGTTCGCCGTCGTTGTATCCAGCCCCGGTACGGTGCCGGCGTCCACCGTCACCGACTCGCTCGTCGTACCCAGTACCAGTTGAATGTTAAGCGTGTTGGGCTGCTCGGGAATGATCGTTACGCCGGTCAGCGTCTTGCTCGAAAAACCCGGAGCGCTCACGACCAGGTTGAAGGTGTCTGCCGGCAGCGCCTCGAGATAGTAAATGCCCTGCCCGTTGCTCTTCGCACTCTGCGTGTGGTTGTTCATCGTGTCCGTGAGCTCGATCGACGCGCCCGGAATTGCCGCGCCGGAGGGGTCGGCTACTGTGCCTTGGATGGAGGCCCGGAACTGCGCGAGCGCGGGCGCAGCGCTGAGAACGACAGCCAGGCTGAGGATGGCGATGAAACGGCAGCCGGTCTCAGTGCGAGACTTAGCCCCGCGAACATGAAAATGCATAATTCCTCCCACGCGCAAATCTTTGGCGGCTCAGCTATTCAGCAACAAACCACGCAGCCTTGTCAAGGCATTTCTTCGAACTTCATACAAAAGCATCTTCACCCGGATTTTCCGCGCGTATGTTCTCTACACGAAGAATAGTCAACCCTAGACCGGGGAATCGATGCAGGTGTATTATCGGGCGGCACCCGATGGATCCAGGCAACTCTCTAGCCGATGCGACTGAAATGGGTATTTCTCGCAAGTACGAAGATATTAGGCAATACTCGCCAAGGAGCGGAAACATTGAGGTTGTGGTCTCGACTGGCGACCGAATGGAGAGAGTTGGAAACATGAGAGCAAGTCGCGGAAAGATAGTCCATTCGTTTGTTTGCGCGACAGCGCTATTCGTTCTGGGCCTCAATCGTCCATACGCCAACGCGCAACTCGAAACCAACCCGCCTAAGGCGAGGACGTTCTGCAATCCGTTGAATCTTGATTACACGTACAAAATCACTGAATCTGACAAAGACATCTCGTATCGGTCGGGGGCCGACCCGGCCGTAGTCGGCTTTCGCGGCGACTACTACATGTTTGTCACTCGCGCACTTGGGTACTGGTATTCAAAAGACCTGACGCAATGGAAGTTCATCACGCCGCAGCGCTGGTACTTTCAAGGGTCCAATGCGCCCGCCGCTCACAACTACCGCGATCAGTTGCTGTATGTCACGGGCGATCCGTCCGGCACCATGAGCCTGCTTTACACCGATGATCCCCAGAAGGGCGACTGGCAGGCAGTCCCAGCCCTGCTGCGAGGGTTGCAGGACCCGGACTTCTTCATGGACGACGATGGTAAGGCGTTCATGTTCTGGGGATCGTCGAACCGGCTTCCGATTCGAGGTGAGGAATTGGACCCGCAGCATCGGTTTCTTCCGAAGGGTCCGCCGGTTGAATTGTTTAATCGAGACGAAGCCAAGCATGGGTGGGAGCGGTTTGGCGAGAACCACGACGATCCCAAACTGAGCGGCTTTATCGAAGGGGCCTGGCTCACGAAGCACGACGGAACCTACTACATGCAGTACGCCGCCCCCGGTACGGAATGGGACACGTACGGCGATGGGGTGTATACGGCGAAGTCGCCGCTGGGACCCTACACGTACGCGGCCAACAATCCGATCTCGTACAAGCCGGGCGGGTTCATCAATGGCGCAGGCCATGGAAGCACCGTTGTAGGTCCGGGAGGACAGTATTGGCACTTCTCCACCATGGCGATTGCGGTGAACTACAAGTACGAGCGCCGGATCGGTATGTTCCCGACGTTCTTCGACAAGGATGGCGTGATGTATGCCGATACATCGTTCGGCGATTATCCGCACTACGCGCCCAGCCTGCCGGAAAAGAAGGGCGCATTCACGGGCTGGATGCTGCTTTCTTACAAGAAGCCGGTGACGGCCTCATCCCATCTGGAAGACTTCACCCCAGACAGGGTCACCGATGAGCAGGTGAAGACTTTCTGGGTAGCTCAGGACAACGGACCGGAACAATGGCTGGAGATCGACCTGGAGACGGCCGGGACGATTCGGGCGTTTCAAATCGATTACCACGACTACAAGTCGGATCTCTATGGCCGCCCCAAGGGCCTGTATGAACAATATGTCGTGGAATCGTCGCTGGATCGGAAGAAGTGGACCACTCTCGAGGATCGCAGCCAGGTGAAGATCGACACGCCAAACGACTATGTCGAGTTGCCCAAGGCGGTAGAGGGACGCTACGTTCGCTTCAGAAGTTTGCACGTTCCCACGCCGTATCTGGCAATTTCGGGCTTCCGGGTCTTCGGCAATGTTGCTGGCAGCCCGCCGGCAGCGGTGACTGGCTTCAAGGTCGTGCGCGAAGACGATCCACGCAACGCCCTGGTCACGTGGGCCATGCAACCCGGGAGTCAAGGGTACAACGTGCGCTGGGGCATAGCCCCCGATAAGCTTTATTCGTCGTGGATGGTTTACGGTCGAAACTCGGTTTCAATCCGCTCGCTGAATGCAGATCAGAGATACTACTTCGCCGTTGAGGCTTTCGATGTGCACGGCGTTGGCCCTCAATCAGAGGTCATAGAGGCGCGCTAGTACCGGACAGCCAGTGTTTGTTCCGCGAGCGATGCTCGCGACCGTGAAGCACAAGTTTTTGCTCAGTATCAGGACTTGAGGAACGTAGAGAGGTGCCGTGTGAGGAGTTTAGGGACGGCGGGCAGCAAGGTAGCTTCCAATCGAACGCCGCGCCACATCAATTCGAAGGTCGTACTGAACATGATCCGGCGGCGTCAGCCCATCTCGCGCGCCGACCTGGCGCGGAGTTCGGGATTGCAGGCCAGCACGATCTCTTTGATCGTCGAGGAGTTGATCGCCAGCCACTGGGTGCTGGAGGGTGAGGTGGCGAACTCCTCGCGCGGGCGCAAGCCCATGCTGCTCTCGCTGAACGATCAACGCTGTGTGATCGCGGTGGACATTCACCCGCGGCAGACCACGCTCGCGCTCACCGAAATCTCCGGAAAGATTGCCTGGCAGAGCGTCCTGGCTCTGCCGGAAGACCCGAAGAAGGCCATTGGCCGGTTGATCGCGGCCATCCAAAATGCCATGCGGACGCACGCCGGGCGCAATATCGAAGGAATCGGCATATGCCTTCCGGGAAGGACGGACGCCAACGCCCGGGACGTTATCTTCGCTCCGAACCTGCGCTGGCCCGTCGTAAGCCTGAAGGCGAAGATCGAGCGCGCAACCGGACTGCGGGTTGTGATGGACAACGTTGCCAATGCCTGCGCACTGTCGGAAGTCTGGTTTTCCGAGAGCTCGAAGGTTCAGGATCTGGTGGTCGTCGAAGTATCGGAAGGTCTGGGTACAGGAATCTACATTAACGGCGCCATTGCTCGCGGTAAGGGCGGCATGGCGGGTGAGTTCGGCCACATCCAGATGGTGGAAGACGGGGTGAAGTGCAACTGCGGCAACCATGGTTGCTGGGAGACGGTCGCGTCCGATCGCGCGGCGGTCCGTTATTACAATGAGTCGCCGCATGCTGAGAGACATGCCACCTTCTCGCACATATTGCGCCTCGCGCTCGATCAGGATCCAACCGCCTCGGCCGCGCTGAAGCGGATGGCGCAGAATCTGGGCCGCGGCATGAGGATGATCGCCGCGGCGCTGGCGCCGGACGAAATTGTGGTGGTCGGCGAGGTCACGGCCGCGTGGCACGAAATCGGCCGAACGGTAGAGGCTGAGATGAGACGACATTCGCTAGCCAAGGACGTTCGCTTGCGGCCCGCCTATGACGGGACCTCCGCGCGCTTACGCAGCACAGTCGCCCTGGTATTCGCGGAAACCTTTCAGTCACACTGACGATCGACGCTCGGTTGCAATACATCCGTCAGCAGGTAGAAGCTCGATGTACACGCGTGAAGGGGCTCTTGTATCATGCAACACCGATGGGGGCCACGCCGGCAATGTTTCGACAGCGGACTCGAACGGTTTGGATCGGCGCACTCGCGGCTGTGGTGGTGATTGGCTCTGCGCTGGCGCTGCTCCATCATCGTTGGCCTCGATCTCCCGCAGCCGTCGCGCAAGTTTCGCAGTCAGGCTATGTAGACGCAGCGGAGTGTGCGAGTTGCCACCAGGACATCGCTGAGACGTACCGGAAAACAGGCATGGGACGATCGTTCTCCATACCGGCCTCAGGGCACGTTGTAGAAGACTACACGCACGCGAACACGCTCGATCACCAGCCATCCGGTCTGCGCTACACGATGCTCGAACGCAACGGCGAGTTTTTTCAGCGGCGCTCGCAGATCGGCTTTGACGGCAAAGAGACAAACGTGATGGAAGAGCGGGTCGACTACGTGATCGGCTCCGGCAACCACTCGCGCAGCTATCTGCATCGCGCCGCGGACGGCCAGTTGATCGAACTGCCGGTGAGTTGGTACTCGGAAGGCTCGGGATATTGGGCCATGAGTCCCGGCTATGACCGGAAGGGCCAGAACGACTTTCGCCGCGCGATCACCCCGGAGTGTATGTTCTGCCACAACGGCTATCCCTCCGGCGACGCGGGTCTGGAGCGGTCAATCTTTCCCGGGACGCTGCCCATGGGCGTTGACTGCCAGCGCTGCCACGGACCCGGATACGCGCATGTCGAAGCGGCGCGCTCGGGACACGCGACCCCGGAGTTGCTGCGCTCGACGATTGTGAATCCTGCCAGCCTTGGCCGCGAACGCCAGCTCGAAGTCTGCATGGAATGCCATTTGGAGACCAGCCATCGTGAGCCGAACGAAGAGCGGCTCTACAACCGCGAAATCTTTTCCTACCGGCCGGGAGAGCCGATCGGCGATTTCAAACTCTACGTCGAGCCTGCCGAAGGTGCGAGCGATGACAGCTTCGAGATCGCCCATGCGGCCTACCGCTTGCGCAAATCAGCATGTTTTCGAAACAGCCAGATGACTTGCCTCACCTGCCATGACCCGCACGACGTTCCGCGCGGTCAGCAGGCGGTCGCGCACTATACCGAGGTCTGCCTCAACTGCCATCGGCAAGTGGCCCACACGGTTGCTTTGCCAACAGGAAGCACCTGCCTCTCATGCCACATGCCGAAGCGTCGCACCGAGGATGCGGTGCACGTCGTGATGACCGACCACTTCATCCGCCGAACCCAGCCGAGGCGCGATCTGCTCGCGCCGATTGTGGAGACAGCCGCGCGGGAGGGCAGTTTTGCGAAGGTCGCGCTCTATTATCCGGAGAAGGCCCCGCCAACACCGGCGGCCGAGATTGCAATGGCCGAGGCGCAGGTAAACGACAATGGCATCGCCCGGCTCCAGACGCTGCTGCAGCGTTACCAGCCTGATACACCGGAACCGTATCTCGTGTTGGCCAAGGCCTATGAACGCGAGTCAAACAACACGGAGGTAGCACTGTGGTCGGAGCAGGCGCTGGCCAAGCGCAAGAACTTCAGGCCAGCGATCGTGGAGCTGGTGCCGGCACTGTTTGCGACCCATCAGGACCAACAGGCTCGAAGCGTGCTGGAACAGGCCGTGGAGCAGTATCCGACGGACGACTTGCTGCTCAGCGATCTCGGTAACGCCTATCTGCGGCAGGGAGCAACCGCGCAGGCGGCCGCGATGCTGGAGCGCGCACTAAAAGCAAATCCAGACCGGCCTGAGACGCATAACCTGCTGGGCGCACTCGCGCTCCGGCAAGGCGATACAGGCAGTGCAGAGCGCGAATTCCGCGAGTCCTTGCGCTGTCAGCCGGACTTCGCCGAAGCCAACGACAATCTCGGCAGCCTGCTAGCGCAGAAGCAAAGCTACCGGGAGGCATCTTTCTACTTTGAGAAGGCGATTTCGGCCGACCCGGAGTACGCGGCGGCGCACCATCACCTGGGCCGCGTGTTGGTGCTGACGGACCGGTTGCCGCAGGCCATCGACGAGTTGCGTGAGGCCGCGCGCCTGGGCCCTGAAGAATTCCAGATTCATTAGGACCTGGCCGACGTGCTCGCCACGACAGGCCACTCGGCCGAGGCAGCGACTGAGTACGAACACGCGCTGGGGCTGGCACCAAACCAGCCGCAGGCGCAGCTAGATCTGGGGATGGCGCTGCTGAGTGAACACCGGGAAGTTGAGGCTCGGCCCCATCTGGAGGCTGCGGCACGGAGTGCCGATGCAGAGGTCGCGCACGCGGCTGCTCAGATACTTGCACGTATGGCACGGTAACCCATAAGTAGATTTAGAGGTTTATGTAGGTTGTGGAGCTTTTTGGAGACTCGCTCAGGAGACCGGTGGCTGAAACGTGAATCTCCTCCCAAGTCCGGCTGAAGATCCACGTCCCGGTAAAGGTTATGGTAGGCACGAGGAGACTCGAACTCCTGACCTCTACCGTGTCAAGGTAGCGCTCTAACCAACTGAGCTACGCGCCTTCAGTGCGTCCTGTCAGTGTACCTGCAACTCCCGCCCCAGAGCAACCGACTTTAATGCTCTACGATATAGGGAAGCCCCACAAGATGCCTCTTCTCACACAGTTCGGCGCCATCCCCAACCTGCTCACCCTGGTGCGCCTGTTCACCATTCCCTTCCTCGTCATCGCCATCCTCGACGGCCACTACACCCTCGCCTTCGCCCTCTTCGTCTTCGCCGGCTTCAGCGACGGCTTCGACGGCCTGCTCGCCCGCATGCTCTCGCAGCGCACCACCCTCGGCCAGTACCTCGATCCCATCGCCGACAAGCTCCTCCTCAGCACCCTCTTCCTCGTGCTCACCCACGTCGGCCTCGTCCCCCGCTACGTCACCGTGCTCGTCTTCAGCCGCGATTTCGGAATCCTGCTCATCTCCACCCTGCTCTTCGCCACCAACACCCTGCGCGACTTCCGCCCCAGCCTCCTCGGCAAACTCAACACCGTGGTCCAGATCTTCGGCCTCACCCTGATCCTCGTCGATCAGGTGTGGCCCGAACTCCACTTCGGCGCTCTCTGCGCAGACCTGCTCCGCGCCATCGCAATCCTCGCCCCCGTCTCCGCCGCGCAATACGCCTGGATCGTCTTCCGCCGCATCAACGCCCCCGCCCAGCCCGCGAGTCCGGAAAAGCTCTCATCCTGAGCGAAGCGCCGACCGCCCCACAAATTGCACAGCCCACAAAATTGCACGGCCTACCTTGCACGGCCCACCCAAAAACATTGTCATTCCACCCAAAACATTGTCATTCTGAGCGCAGCGAAGAACCCCCGCATTTGCTTTTGCAGTTGTCTGTTCTTTCTGTCATTCCGCAGCGAAAGCGGAGGAATCCGCTTCTCAGCCCCTAATCCCTACGCATCATCCTGCGGCTCCTGCCCACTCAACGCCGCGTCGTCTTCGTTCAGAATATCGGCGAACTCCGCCGCATCGAAAACTTCGCCGCAAAGCTGGCATTCCACAAACTCCACGTCTTCCTCGCGGGCGACGGTGCGAACCTGTGGATGTTTGCATGATGCCGGCATATAGGGAGGGGGCTTTGACTTGGGTAAGAGTTTGCCTATGACCTAACCACTTGTCAATCCTGAAATTCGTGAAGATTCATATCTTTCTCCAGCACCACAAAGTGCAGATCGTCCCGCAGCGGACGCCCGAATCGTTCGTCGTCATATGGAAACGGCGCCGTCTCTCCACTCAGCGCATATCCCCGCCGCTCATACCAGGCAATCAGTGCCGTCCGAACATGCAGCACCGTCATCCGCATCCGCCGCGCCCCGCGCTCCCGCGCAAACTCCTCCGCCGCCTCCAGGATCGAACTCCCCAGCCGGCGCTTCTGCATATCCGGCCGCACCGCCAGCAGTCCCAGATACCACACCCCATCCCCCACCGGGTCGAGCCACACCGTCCCCAACAATTCCCCACCCTCCCGCAGCGTCAGCAGATGCCCCCGCGGCTTGGCCACCAACTCCTCCCGCAGCAGCGACTCCGTCATCCGCTGCCCCTCCAGGATCCCCTCCTCAGTATTCCAACTCGCCGCTTCCCCCTTACCTCGATAGGCAACATTCGCCAGGTCGATAATCCCGGCATAGTCAGCTTCGGTGGCAGGCGTCAGCTTCATCCTCAACATCTTACGAGATCAAATCTCGTCGCCCGTCCGCCCGCTTGCAACCCACCCCCTTTCCGCCGTACACTAACTAGGACCAATACGGTCGGATTAGCCAACCGGCCAACCCCGCCGTCAAGTGAGACCTCCATGCTGCGTCTGACCAAAAAAGCCGACTACGGTCTCATGGCGCTCAAGTACCTCGCCGAGCAGTCGACCGGCCCCACCCCGGCAGCCCAGAGCGCCAAGGACATCGCCCAGGCCTACCATATTCCGCCGCCGCTGCTGGCCAAGATCCTTCAGACCCTCGCCCGTGCCGGCCTGCTCGTCTCTCACGCCGGCACCAACGGCGGCTACGCTCTCGCCAGGCCGGCCAACGAAATCTCCGCCTTTGAAGTCATTCGAGCCATCGATGGCCCGCTGTTCATCACCAGTTGCATCACAATTCACGGAACCTGCGACCTCGCCGGTCATTGCACCATCAAAGAACCACTGCGCAAAGTCAACGACAGCATTACCGACCTGCTCAGCAAGATCCACATCAGCGACCTGGTGGAGATGTCCGACGCCACCCACACCGAAGCCGGAGCAGCCGTCGCCGGCGGTTTAGTCACCATCCTGGCCTAGCCAGCGCACTTCGGATTAGGGACGGGCTTTAGCCCGTCCACTAGCGTCACCAAATTTGGGGGGCTTTAGCCCCGGAGAGATCTAAACAGAGGAGCACTACATGAGCACTGAAAACGGCATCAGCCAGAACGGCGCAGGCGCCAACATGAGCAACAGCGGAGTCGTTATCACCCACTCCGCCACCCCCCTGCCCCAGGGCGTGCATCTGCCGCTCTACATGGACAACCACGCCACCACGCCCCTCGACCCCCGCGTGCTCGAAGCCATGATGCCGTACTTCACCGGCAAGTTCGGCAACGCCGCCAGCCGCAACCACCAGTTCGGTTGGGAGGCCGAGAAGGCCGTCGAAGCCGCGCGCGAGCAGATCGCCAAGCTCATCAACTGCACCGCCAAGGAGATCATCTTCACCTCCGGCGCCACTGAGTCCAACAACCTCGCCATCAAGGGCATCGCCGAGATGTACCGCGAGCAGGGCAACCACATCATCACCCAGGTCACTGAGCACAAGGCCGTCCTCGACACCTGCAAGAAGCTCGAGAAGATGGGCTACATCGTCACTTACCTGCCCGTGCAGGCCGACGGCCTCATCGACCTCGACGACCTCCGCCGCGCCATCGTCACCGAAGGCCCTAACAAGACCATCCTCGTCACCATCATGTTCGCGAACAACGAAATCGGCGTCGTGCAGCCCATCGCCGAAATCGGCAAAATCTGCCACGAGAAGAAGGTGCTCTTCCACACCGACGCCGTCCAGGCCGTCGGCAAGATCCCCGTCGACGTGCAGGCCATGAACATCGACGTCCTCTCCCTCTCCGGCCACAAGATCTACGGGCCCAAGGGAGTCGGCGCCCTCTACGTTCGCCGCCGCAACCCGCGCGTCCAGATCACCGAGCAGATCAACGGTGGCGGCCACGAGCGCGGCATGCGCAGCGGCACCCTCAACGTTCCCGGCATCGTCGGCCTCGGCGCAGCCTGCGAGATCTGCATGAACGAGATGGCCGCCGAAGCCGCCCGCGAGCGTGAACTCCGCGACTACCTCCGCGCCAAGCTCGAAGCCGCCCTCGACTACGTCCAGGTCAACGGCAACATGGAGCACCACCTGCCCGGCAACCTCAACATGAGCTTCGTCTACGTCGAAGGCGAGTCGCTCCTGATGGGCATCAACGACATCGCGGTCAGCTCCGGCTCGGCCTGCACGTCAGCCACGCTCGAACCCAGCTACGTCCTCAAGGCCCTCGGCCTCGGCGACGAGATCGCCCACAGCTCCATCCGCTTCGGCCTCGGCCGCTTCAACAACAAAGCCGAAGTCGACTATGTCGCCGACAAGCTGATCGACGTAGTCCTCAAACTCCGCGAGCTTAGCCCGCTTTACGAGATGGTCAAGGAAGGCATCGACCTAACCAAGATTGAATGGGCCGCGCACTAGATTTTTAGAGTAGCGTGGGGCTTTAGCCCCACGAAGAACAGGTTTAGGAAGCGAAGGGCTTTAGCCCCGGGTCGCCCGCACGAATGCACCCGAGACGACAGAAAAACATCTAACACTTACGACGAACGAGGAGAACAAAATGGCATACAGCGACAAGGTAGTAGATCATTACGAGCACCCCCGCAACGTCGGCACCCTTGACAAGAGCTCGTCCGAAGTCGGCACCGGCCTCGTCGGCGCGCCCGAATGCGGCGACGTCATGCGCCTCCAGATCAAGGTCAACCCCGAAACCCAGGTCATCGAGGACGCGAAATTCAAGACCTTCGGCTGCGGCTCGGCCATCGCCTCCAGCTCCCTCGCCACCGAGTGGGTCAAGGGCAAGACCGTCGCCGAGGCCCTCACCATCACCAACACCGACATCGTCAAGGAGCTCGCGCTTCCCCCAGTCAAGATTCACTGCTCGGTCCTGGCCGAAGACGCCATCCGCGCAGCCATCGGCGACTGGAAGAAGAAGAACAACGTCACCGAAGAAGCCGGCGTTGCCGTAGCCGCCGCCCACTAAGAACTGCGGGGTTCTCGCTAAGTCAGATCGCGCACTCCCTCTCTAGGATTGTCATCCCGCAATCTTCTTTAGGATTGTCATTCTGAGCGGAGCGAAGAACCCCCGCATTTTGCCCGCGCCACCACTGCGTTCGAAGGCACCTAAAGAAGGCCCCGCACCAATGTCCATGGTTACCCTCCAAACCGCAACCCCCACCGGCGCCACGGCCGCGGCGCCTGCCGCACCCGCGCCCGCATCCCCGGTCCTCACCGCCGACGGCGAGTCCACCGGTCCCAAGGGCATCCAGCTCACCCTGCGCGCCCTCAAGCGCATTCGCATTGCCATGGCCAAGGAGAACATCACGCCCGACGTGGGCGGCCTCCGCGTCGGCATCACCGGCGGCGGCTGCTCCGGCCTCAGTTACAACATCCGCTTCGACACCCAGCCCCGCGAGCGCGATCGCGTCTACGCCTTCACCCAGGCCCACATCGACGAGACCCTCGCCGGCGAGCCACCCATCCGCATCTTCGTCGACCCCAAGAGCTTCATCTACCTCAGCGGCATGATCCTCGACTACGAAGAAACTCTCATGCGCCAGGCCTTCAACTTCATCAATCCCCACTCCACCAAGTCCTGCGGCTGCGGGTCCAGTTTCTCCACATAAATCGCCGCTATTCTTAGAGCAATGCAATCGAACTGGCTCACAAGAATGCTCCTGTCCGCGGCAGCCTACGTCGCTGGCCGCCTTCTCTATCTCTTCTTCACCCACCACCACACGCCGGTCTGGAACGAACTTCCCTCGATCCTCGAAAGCTGGATCTTCTTCGCGATCGTCTACTGGATCCTCGACCTGTCCCTCTCCGGAAAACGCGCCTGATCCATCGCGCGACCTTCGCCGCGTGGAGCGCAGATCAACCCAAGTAACGCCGATGAAAAGCGCCGAAGGCGCGCCCTATACCAGCCTAGGCCGAAGGCCTAGGTTTAGAGCCATAGGGAGGTCCGAGGGCTGAAGGCCCGGCATAGAATCCGGCCACACATTCCGTTTAAGTTTGGGCCGCTATCATCCGCTCTAACTCCAGCGCATTCCCAAACGCCTCCCCCAGCGCCGTATTATCAAAAATCACCCACCGCTCCACCCCGTCCCCCACCTCTTCCACCG